>PJEL010004282.1_pt1 | contig 11854 bp, 8 predicted proteins | sample 1853271 | NCBI WGS metagenome assembly PJEL01 (sample SAMN08108733, study PRJNA415343) | Invertebrate metagenome, whole genome shotgun sequencing project. | host: Globobulimina | place: Sweden: Gullmar Fjord | collected 2015-08 | reverse complement strand
ACCTCCTCAGCAACTCCGTGAAGCACACCGAGGGCGGACAGATCGTCGTCCATATCCGCAAAGAGGTCGATCAAAAGCAACAATCCGTGGTCAGGATCAGCGTCACAGACACCGGTGAGGGCATTCCCGACGAAGAACAAGACCGGGTCTTCGAATCGTTCTACCGGGTCGAAGACAGGGCGCAGGGCGGCAAGGGGCTCGGACTCGCGATCACCAAGCAGCTGATTCTGTTGATGGGCGGCGACATCGGCTTCACGAGCGCCGTCGACGAGGGCTCCACGTTCTGGTTCGAATTCCCCCTCGAGGCCGGCGTCGACACATCCGAAGAACAGCGCACAGATCCTCGTGTCTTGATGGGCTCGCGAGTCTTCGTCGTGGAACAGGAACAGGCCTATCAGCAGCAGCTCGACGCCATCCTCCTCGGCTGGGGAGTGGATGCGAAGTTCTACGAGGACACCGCCGCGGCCCTGGGCGGAATCGACGCTGGGCCCCCATTCGAGTTTGGGATCATCTCGACCGGCGAGGGAAGAAGCCCGGCCTACAAGATGGGCGAAGACCTTCGAAAGCGATTCGGCGAGGAGGCCCCCAGGCTCACCCTTCTGCTCGAGATCGGCGAGACCGTGAACACCGAAGACCTGGCGGTGGCCGGGTTCGGGTCGGCGATGTCCAAGCCGATCCGCGGGGTGGACCTCCTCAAGTGCCTGACGACCGCGAGCTGGAGCGGCATGTTCCGGGCCACCTCCCACCAGGTCACACCACCGGAACGCCCAGGAAACAACTCGATTCTCGTCGCCGACGACAACCCGGTCGGACAGATGGTGGCCAAAGCCAACCTCCGCGCACTCGGGTATCGCGTGGACACGGTCAGCGACGGCAAGCAGGCCATCGATGCGGTTGCAACCGGCACCTACGCCGCGGTGCTCATGGACTGTCACATGCCGGTCCTCGACGGACTGGAGGCCACTCGCAGGATCCGGGAATGGGAGAGAAAGCTAGGACGAACGCACCTTCCCATCATCGCTGTCACCGCTTCCGCCATGCGCACCGACCGCGAGGAGAGCCAACGCGCCGGAATGAGCGGGCACCTCGCCAAACCGTATACACTCGCCGCTCTCGACGAAGTCCTGCATCGATGGCTGGAGGAGCGACGTGTCGACAATCCCGAGAACAGACCGTCCAAACCACCTTCTCCCACGCCGGCAGTCCCGGAGGCCACGCAGCTGTTGGCGCCTCGAAACCTGGGGCCGCCGGTTCTCGCCACCCAGATCCTCGACGAGCTCGAGGCGATCAATCCGAAGGCGGCCCGCGCGGCAGTCAAGGCCTTCCTCCACCACACTCCAATTCGTTTCGCGAGGCTCTGGGCCCACATCGACAAGCGCGAGGTCAGCGATGCCGCCGCGGTAGCACACCAGGTGAAGGGCTCGGCGGCCCAGATCGGCGCCGAACAGATCGCGAGCATGGCCGCTCAGATCGAAGCCCACTACCTCGACAAGCTGCCCGGATTCCCCGAGATCACGGTGACCCAGCTCGAGGCCGCCTATGCTCGCTTGAAGGCGGAGATCGCGCCCTTCGAGTGACTCAGCCGCCGAACCCGAGCAGATAGGGTCCGACGAGATCGGCGTTTGTTCTAGCAAACCAGGCCAGTCCCCACAGGAGGGCGGCGGCAGAGAGCCCGAGGGCGGCCCGCGCGGGCACACTTTCGGCCGGCACGTCGACGAACTTGGAGACCAGCCACACGACAAAGAAGGTGCCGGCGTTCTCGGCGAGATCGACGATGCCGAACACCTCTCCGATGGCCATGCCGCCGACGCAGGCGGCGACGGTCGCCAGCTGCAGCATCAGATAGGCGGGACTCCAGGTCTTGGACCACGAGCCCTGGGCGGTGTAGACCAGCGTGCCAAAGCCCGCCCAAGCGCCGATATAGATTGCGCCAGGCCCGAAGATCGCGAACCGACCGAGATCCCCGGCGGTGATCTCCGCGACGGTGTAGATCCCGAGGAAGAAGAACGAGATCACGGTCGCATAGAGGATCAAGAACTCTCCAAACCACTTCAATAGCTCCACGTAGGCGAGCCCAATGGCGACGGTGACCATCGCGAAGGCGATCCCAAGGGTGCCGATGATGTAGCTGTCATAGGCCAGCGCGGCGGCACAGCTCACGATGGAGAACACCAAGAGCAACGGCGTCGGCCTCCTCCAGCCTCGAAAGGCCGCCGAAAAGCCCCAGCCCAGGCCAAAGAGCAAGACACCGCCGAGGCCGACGAACTCGGCCGCCACCGAGTCGACCAGCACTCCTCCGCCCAGTGCCGCCAGCGAGCCAGCGTAGGGCAGCATCTCCCAGACCTGGTCGGGGATGTCCTTCAATCTCTCGGCGTAGTGGGCGAACAGTATGGCCAAACAGCCCACGCCGAGCACGACCGCAATCACCCACATCGCGTTCACGAAGGTGACAAAACCAGCCGCTTGCTGAAGCAGCGTCAGATCTGGGCAGACACAATCCACGAATCGATCCTCCGCCTGGCCAGTGAACCGGGCGTGGGAATCAGTTGAATCGTGCGTGAAACAGCCATTATCAACCTGAACGCTGACTGCTGACTGCTCAGATCATCCGCAGTTCATGCGGCCGCCACGCACCAGGCAGCGCACGTCGCCACCGTTCTCGGGCACTTCGACCTTTGCCTTCATAGCGACCGTGCCGTCCAGGGTGACGATGCACTGGCCAGGGATGGCGTCGAAACGGGCGATGGTGTCGCTACTCGACAGGCTCTCTGACCACTCGTCGCGGCCACAGGAGAGGGCGACGCGGCTGATGGGAATGTCGCTATCGACGCGCACTTTGTAGGCCACTGTCGGCGTATCCCGCACATATTCGTCGAGCTGGAACTCGCCACACATCGTGCGGACCAGGCCGTTCACGTACCCGACCTCGGCATCGTCGGCGACGCCGCTCGCGCGCATCCCATAGGCGTCCATCGACGCGCCACAGGCATCGCCGCCCATCGCGTTCGCGAGCAGCATGTCGGTCCAGGCCATGAGCGCCTGGGCTTTGCGAACGTTGTGTGGGTCGGCATCCACCATCGCGCCGAGCGTGGTCCGGAAGGTGCGCTTCTCGGGCTCGCCGGTGACTGCGTCGCGATAGCTGATGCTCATCGTGACCTTGTCGCCGCGCTTCAGATCGCCGCCGCGAATGGTCAGATCCTGCAGGAAGACCTGGGAAGTTCCCGCGTAGTAGTTGATTGGCTGGATGTCGCTGGCGACCGTGCTCGACTCCTCACCATAGAAACGTTCCATGGCCAGGCTGTCGGGAAGCTGCAGCGCGAACTGCACATCGTGGGCGATGGTTCGGGTCAATCCCTCGAATCCGACGCCGAAGATCCGGTCCACGACCGCCTCGCTGCCGATGTACACATAGGCGCCCTTGCCCTTCTCGGTGAGCATGTCGAGGACCTTGTCGTTGAAGTCCCGGCCAACGCCGATTCCCGACAGCCGGATGCCCTGGCTCTCGAAGGACTTTCCGATCTCGGAGACCACGTTTGCGTTGATCACGCCAGTGTTCATCTGGGCATCGGTGAGCAGCATGACGCGTCGGTTGCGCCGATGGGTATCACGGTGCGCCTTGGCCAGGCCATAGGCCTCTTGCAAGCCCGCGTTCAGGTCCGTAGCCCCGCGGGGCTGCATGCCGTTGATGGCCCGCCGGAGGAGATCGGGATCGTCGCGGCCGACGACGTAGTTCTTGAGCGGGGTGCAGACCTCGTTGTCGAAGACCACCAGATCGACGCGATCGCCATCGTGGAGCTGGTCGGACATCAGGTTCAAGCCGCGCTTGGTGTAGGACATGCGCCCCTCGGCGTCCATGGAGCAGGAGCGGTCGACGACCATCGTCAGATCCAGCGGCTGGCGCTCCGGAACGGCGCCTTTCACGGCGAGGGCAACTGACAGGGTATCCCCGTCCTGTTCTGCGGAGGCGAGCACGTCAAAGAGCTGGTCGTCGCTGGGCTCTCCGGTGTCGAAGCTGAAGTAGTTGAGGAGCTCGTGGGGGCGGACCTCGGAGACCGAGTACGGAACCCGGTTCGCCACCGCATACAGCACGCGCTGGGCGCTGGCGAGGCTCATGGAGTCGTCGTTGGAGAGGAAGATCTTCGCGCCCCAGTCCATGACCTGGCGAGCTGCGGTGACGGGCTCCTCGCGAGGGCGGTGCTCCAGCTTGGAGCCGTCGTCGTCATCGCCGTAGTAGGCCTCTCCGCCCTCTGCGTCCTCTTCGTCGGAGTCGGACCACCGGTCGGATGGGCGCTCCTTTTCGGCCTTCTTGTCGCGCTTCGCCTCTCCGCGGGCAAAGTCGACGCTGGCGCCGGCAAGATCTGCACCCGCGGAGCTGCCAATGGCGTCCAAGACGGTCTCTTCCGCGGCAGGAGCCTGGGGCGCGGGGGCCGCCGCCGTTGGAGCCCCGCCTCCGCCGCCTTTTCTCGGTTTGGACTTGCCCTTGCCGCCTCCCTTGCTGAGGCGGCGACTGGACTCCGCGACGGTGACGACCGGAGACGGCGCGACTGCCCCACTATTGCCCGCGGCGCGGCCAGCGGGGGTTTTCGGAGCGTAGGCGATCTCGTCCTCGTAGTCGCCGTAGCAGCTCGGGTTGTAGACCGCTTCACCGCCCGGATAGGAGACCTTGGTCGCCGAAGCCTGAGTGGCCAGCCATGCGGCAGGGAGCAGGGCGATAATGGCTACGATGGAAGTGCGACGCATCGGGTCCTCCGGGTTGCGTTGGGACACTGGAAGAACGCAACAATTACACAGAGCTTACACGGGGATCCAAGAAAAAGACCCTCGGGATTCCCAAGGGCCAAAGCGGGGACTCCCAGGACCTAGGTACAGGTCATCCGGCCGCCGCGCACCAGGCAGCGCAGATCTCCGCCGGTCTGGGGCACCTCGACCTCAGCGCGCATCGCGACCTGGCCCTGGAGAGTGAGGGTGCACATCCCCGGTCTCGCATTCTTGAACCGCGCCACGGTATCCGACGCCGACAGCTTGCTGCTGGAGCTGCGCCGGTCGCACTGCAGGCCGACCTCGGCGATCGGGATGTCGGAGTCGACCCGGACCTTGAAGTCCACGCCCGAGGCCACGACGTTTGCCATGTCCACCCGGCAGGTCTTGCCGATCAGCCCGTTCACATAGGCGATCTCGGCGTCGTCAGACAGCTGGGAGGCCAGGTCGGAGTAGTTCGCGAGAGGATCGCCACAGGCATTGCCGCCCATCGCCTTCATGAGGAGCACGTCGGACCACGCGATGAGCGCCTGGGCCTTGTGAAGGTTGTGGACATCCCCGTCAAGGAGTGCGCCGATGGTGGTGCGGAACTCCTGAATGCCCGGCTCGCCGGTGACTGCGTCGCGATAGCGGATCTTCAGAACGACGGGATCCGTGCGAACCGCCTGACCGTTGCGGATGTGCAGATCCTGCAGGAACACTTGCGACGTGTTGGCGTAGTAGTTGATGGGCTGCACATCCTCGGCGTTGGTACTGGACTCCTCGCCATAGAACTTCTCCATCGCCAGGCTGTTGGGCAGCTCGATGGAGAACTGCACCTCGTGGGCGATGGTTCGGGTCATGCTCTCGAAGCCGGGACCAAAGACCCGCTCCACCACTGCATCGCTGCCCAGATAGATGTAGGCGCCCTTGCCCTTCTCGGTGAGCTTGTCGAGCATCTTGTCGTTGAACTCGCGGCCGACGCCGATGCCGGTGAGGCGGATGTCGTTCTCCTCGAACTGCTTGCCGACCTCGCTCACAAGGGCCTCGTTGACGTTGCCGGAGTTCAGGTTGGCGTCGGTGACGAGCATCACCCGCCGGTTTCGCAGATGCGTCTCGGACGGATCGCGGTCGGTCTGGATCCGATAGGCCTCGCGAAGCCCCGCATCGAGATCCGTCGCGCTCGTGGGCTGGATGGCGTTGATGGCGTCGGTGAGCAGGCTCGGATCGTCCCGGCCCACCACGAAGTTCTCCAGGGGTGTGCAGACCGAAGAGTCGAAGAGCACCAGGTCGACGCGATCCCCCTTCGTCAGAGAGTCGCTCATGATGGTCATGCCCTTCTTGGTATAGGACATGCGATCTTCGGCTTGCATCGAGCAGGATCGGTCCACGACCATGGTCAGATCGAGGGCCTGTCGGGGCGGATTGGCGCCCTTTACCGACATCGCGACACTCAGGGTCTCGCCCTGCTGCTCTGCCACGCCGAGCACACTGAAGAGCTGGCCTTCGCGCACGGGTTTGGTGTCGAAGCTGAAGTAGTTGAGCAGCTCGTGGGGACGGATCTCCGAGGCCTTCAGGCGGATGCCGCTCGCGGTCGCGTACAGAACCCGTTGGGCGCTGGCGAGGCTCATGGAGTCGTCGTTGGACAGATACACCGTGGCGCCCCAGTCCCAGCGGGAGTCCTTCTTCCGGGCCTCCTCTGTCCGATCGACTGCGGCGACCTCGTCGTCCTCTAGCAGCGCTTCCTCCGGTTCGGCCTCGGATATGGGCTTGATCGTCTCGGTCTTCTCCTTCGCTTTCTCTTCGGCCACCGGCTCGTTCATCGCGACCCCGTCGCCGTCCTTGTCGTCGCCAAACCGACGGTTGTCCGCCGGATCCATCTCGGCTGTCTTGCTGGCGTCCCCCGACGACACCGCGGCGGAGAGCGCGTCTTTGGTCGAGCCCATGTCCGCCCCACCAGCGGCTTGTCCCTCGCCTTTGGCACCGAGGATCCCGCCGAGCGGGGCGGAGGCATCCGTCGACGGCACCAGCTCTGGCGTCGGGGCAGCGACCACCGGCGCGGGCGCGGCAGTCGGAGCCGGGGGCCTCGGCTTCGGCTTCGCGCTCGCCCTCTTCGGCGGAGGGGCACCGGGGCCCGCTCCCCGCCCACCGGCGCGATTGCGAGTGACGCGCTCCCCTCGTCCATAACAATCGCGGACAATCGGCTCGCCAGAGGGCATGGTCACTGGCGGCGGCTCGGCCAGCGCCGGAGAGACCTCTGTGGGCACGTCGGGTCCGGGATGCCCTGGAGGCGTATCGATATCCGCAGGTTCGCAGGCCAAGAAAGCGAGCAAGAACAACATGGTGACCTCCTGGCCGTCGCCGACCGTCGCCCCCAAACGGGCCCAGCCGCCCCGAGCTTACAGCGGCCTGTCACCTCGTGTAAGGAGCTCGGGCTTTCCACCTCGGAAGATCTGACTTAGCCTTGCCCCATGGCAAGACTCCTGTTGATCGACGATGACCGCAATGTTCTGGACATGCTCGCCATGGCTTTCGAAGACGAGGGGCACGACGTTCTCACCGCCCCCGACGGTCTGGACGGACAGCGACAAGCCGAGAGTTCTAGCCCGGATCTGATCGTCAGCGACGTGAACATGCCCGGGCTCGACGGCTTCAGCCTGTGCCGACGTCTACGAGAGAGTGGAAACTCGGTCCCGATCATCCTGCTCACCGCCCGAGACACCGAGATCGACGAGGCGCTGGGGCTCGAGCTCGGCGCCGACGACTACGTGGTCAAGCCCTTCAGCACCCGAGTCCTCGCTGCCCGGGTTGCAGCGATCCTGCGCCGCGAAGCCCACCGAGCCAGCGCCCAGGCTCCCAAGAAGACCCTCGAGGTCGGCGGTCTCGCCTTGGACGAGGAGCGCATGGAGGCCCGCTTCAACGACCAGGTCTTCGTCACCACGGTCACCGAGTTCCGGCTGCTCATGACCCTGGCTCGCCGACCGGGAGTCGTGTTCACAAGGGATCAACTCCTGGATCGCATCCGTGGGGACGACTCCATCGTCGCCGAGCGCCTGGTCGACACCTACGTGCGGCGACTGCGACGCAAGATGGAGAGCATCGACGCGAACTTCAACGGAATCGATACCGTGATCGGCGCCGGATACCGCTGGCGCGACGATTGATCTCGATCCGATCGCTGCGGCTCCGGGCACTGCTCGTCGTCGTCACCGTGGTGGTCTTCCCGATCATCTGGGTGTGGACGCTAGAGGTCGCTGACCGGTCCATCGCCCGCCTCCAGAGAAAGGTGACTACGGCCTCCGCCGAAGCGGTCGAGACCCAGAACTTCGACGCAGTCGCCGCGGACTACAACGTGCGCATTCGGGTCCTGGCTCCCGACGACACGATCCTCTACGACATCAACCGCATCAAGCTGCACCCCTGGTATCAGTCTGTCAAAGACCCCTTCTACGGCACCGAGGGTCCACCCGATCCCCAGGCCTTCGACGTCGATCTCGGGATCCCAGTACCCCAGCGGGAGGAGGTCGTAGCCGCTCGAGAGTCTGGGGTCTCCGCCCCTCTGTGCACGATGTCCAAGGACAGCCGACTGGTGGGCTGTGCGGGCGCCACCCTGCTCCCCGACGATCCCGAGGGGCGCCTGATCTACGTGCAGGCCTACTCCGACCGACTGTTTCGCTCGCTGTCCGACGATCGGGGTCCGATCACCGCCATGCTCGCGGTGGTGCTTGTATTCGGGGTCTTCGCTGCCTATTGGCTCGGCTGGAGGATGGTCGCTCCCCTGGAGTTCCTGCGCGACGAGGTCGTGGCCCGCACCCGTGGCCAGCTGTCGACGGAGCCCATCTACCTCGATCGTTCCGACGAGATCGGCGACCTCGCCAGCGCCTTCAACCAGCTCCTCGGCGCTCTCGAGGCGCGAAGCAAGGCCAACGAGGTCTTCGCCGCCGACCTGGCCCACGAGCTCAAGAATCCGGTCGCCGCCTTGCGCGCTGCAGCCGAGGCCATGGAATCCGACAGACCGATCGAGGGCCCCCGCAAGGAACGCCTGCAGCGCGTGCTGGCGGAGGCAAGCCAGCGCATGGATGCCGCGATCTCCGGGTTCCTGGACCTCGCCCGCGCCGAAGCCGGGCTCCTGGCCTCCGATCGGGAGTCCATCGAGCTCGGAGAGCTGATCCGCGCCATCGTCGCGAGCGTCGAGGCCGATTCCAGGCATTCGTCCCTGACCTTCGAGGTGACCGGCTCCAGCGTGGTGGTCGACGCCGCCCCCGAGCGACTGGAGGCGGCGCTCCGCAACCTGGTCGTGAACGCGGCGAGCTTCGCCAACAAGCGAGTCGACATCGATCTCGAGGACTCGCGCCACGTCGCCACCGTGCGCGTAAAGGACGATGGACCGGGAATTGCCGCAGAAGATCTAGACCGCGTATTCGACCGTTACTTTTCGAAACGCAAGGGGGGTACAGGCCTCGGTCTTGCCCTCGCACGGGCGATCGTAGAGGCACACGGGGGGTCGATAATCGCCCGCAGCGACGGCGGCGCGAGCTTTGAGGTTCGACTTCCGCGTTAGACTTTCCCGTACTCTGGGGGAAGACTCGATGGATGACGTAGACGTTGGCGGCTCGTGGATCGCTCTGCTCGTGGCCGGAATCATCAATGTGATCTATGGCATCGGCTACTTCATATGGACGCTGATTCCGCTTCTCATGGGAGGACTCTACGCTCTGGGCGCCATTGGCTCCATCATGAACGGCGACATGGGCCTGGACACCGCCATCTTCTCCCTGATCTCCATCCTCACCCCCTTCCTCCAGGTGGCCGCCTACTTCGTGATCGGTGTCATGGGGTTGATCTCCATCTTTGGCGCCATCCGCCTCAGGAGCGCCAGCTCCAAGGGCCTCGTGATGCTCGCCGCCGTGTGCGCCATCGGAGCGCCGATCCTCGGGTTTGTGTTCACTTCCCTGTCGATCTGCAACCTCGGCAGCGCCGGCATGTGCATCATCGGCTTCCTTTTTGGAAACCTCGGCACCATCCCCGCTTTTGTCGCTGGAATGATCGGCGGCGCCTGGGCCATCGCCACCGTCCGGAATCCCGAGGTAGCGGCTGCCTTCGAGGCCTAGCAGGTCGATGACGCCAGAGCAGCTCGAGGCCTTCTTGAACGACCTCGGCATGAAGCTCTTCAAGTGGTGGGTGTGGCCGCTCTTCTTGGTCTTCGTGGCCATGTGCGCGGTGATCCCGGCCCTGGTGATCTACCCGATGCCAGGGGTCGAGCAGCTCTATCTGGCGGGCTTCGAATTCGGAGGACCGTGCGCCTTCCGAGATCAGGTCGGCGTGCCCTGCCCTTCCTGCGGCATGACACGAAGCTGGGTCTGGGCGGCACGCGGGCACCTCATCACTGCGTTCACCTACAACCCAGCCGGCGCCAGCCTGTTCCTGTGGCTGGTGGGCGGCGGCGTCTTGGGCTCCTTGCGGCTGATTCGGCGAAAAGGCGACCTGCTCCAGATCCCGATCCTCTGGGTCACGGGCTTCGCTATGTTCTGGTTTCTCGTGCTTTTTGCCGCGTTGTGGATCGCTCGCGCATTCGGAATCAACCCCCTTCCCTAGTCGTTTCAAACCGAATTCAACTCGGGGGCCTAGGTTGGATTCATGAAACCGAAACGAATCCTCTATGGCGTCGTCGGCGTCGGTATGGGTCACGCAACCCGAAGCCGCGTCATCCTCGATCACCTCCTGGGCCAGGGTCACAGAATCGTGGTCGCGGCCTCGGGAACGGCTCCGGACTTCTTGCGCCGGATCTACGCCGATGAACCTCGGCTCCACGTGGAGGTAGTCGCCGGCTATGGCATGCGCTTCCGAGACCAGAAGGTCGATGTGGGCGGCACCATCCTCGACCTCATCGACGGCGGCCCCGGCCGACTGGTCACCAACCTGGGCACCTTTGCCCGCATCGCGTCCACCTTCAGCCCCGACGTCGTGATCTCCGATTTCGAGGCCTTTGCCCACTGGTATGGCCGCTTCTTCGACGTGCCCGTGATCAGTCTGGACAACATCCAGGTCCTGAACCGCTGCGAGCTCGACGCCCACATCGTCGACACCAAGAGCGTCGCGTTCCAGGTGGCCAAAGCCGTCGTGAAAGGCAAGCTTCCCGGCGCAGATCACTACTTGGTGAGCAGCTTCTTCGAACTCGACACACGCAAGGAACGCACCACGGTCGTCGGGCCCGTCTTGAGGCCGGAGATCCTCGCGGCCAAGCGCGAATGCGGCAGTCACGTGCTCGTCTACCAGTCGGTGTGGTCCGAGGCGCTCCTGTCGGCACTCAAGGAACTCGACGTGCCCATTCTCGCCTACGGGAGCGCACGCACCGGCACCGACGGCAACATCACCTTCCGACCCTTCTCTCAGCAGGGATTCATCGATGACCTCCGCACTGCGCGCGCTGTGGTGGCGGGCGGAGGCTATTCGCTGATGTGCGAGGCGCTCCAGATAGGCGTCCCCATGCTGGCCATTCCCCTCGATGGGCACGTCGAGCAGCAACTCAACGCCGCCTACCTCGCCGACAGTGGACTCGGCGCCTCGGCCCCCGAGCTCACTGCCGAGGTGATGTCGGCCTTCCTTGGCGATCTGCACGCCTATGAGTCGGCGCTGTACACCTACCCGCGACCGGGCAACGGCCCAATCCTCGAGACGATCGACGAGCTCCTCGCCGCGTGACCCCTCCCTCGGTATGTTCCGACTGATGTCGTACGAGCCCACGTATCCAGACCACGCCGACGGTTGGTTCTTCCGCCGCTTCGGCCGGGGATTCACCTACCCGTTCAGGGGCGCGAAGATCCTCTTCACCACGAGCCGCTTGTGGCCCTATGTGCTCGTACCCGCGGTGATCACCATCACGTCGCTGGTGATGGCGGGGGTCGCCGCGTTCACGGTCACACCGATGGTGATCAACGCCATCTGGCATCCGTCGGTGGAGTTCGCCTGGTACTGGCATTGGCTCTGGTTCGGGATGGAGATGTTCATCGCCTCGATGATCTTCGCGGTCTCCGCGGTGGGTCTGTACTTCTCGGCCGGGATCCTCGCGCTCCCGTTCAACGACCGCCTCTCAGACCGAGTCGAGAGTTTGGTCCTG
>PJEL010004281.1_pt1 | contig 11856 bp, 9 predicted proteins | sample 1853271 | NCBI WGS metagenome assembly PJEL01 (sample SAMN08108733, study PRJNA415343) | Invertebrate metagenome, whole genome shotgun sequencing project. | host: Globobulimina | place: Sweden: Gullmar Fjord | collected 2015-08 | reverse complement strand
GTAACATCACTCGGTGTCATTATATCTAAGGTGATGTTTGGCGCAACGTCATTTAAGGATTTTAGTAAGGTAGGGATTAAAGTTGATGCTGCATAATCACTGGCCATGATCCTAAATACTCGCTGGCTTTTAAGCTCGTTGAACTCTTCCTCACCTTGTAAGGCTTCTTCTAGTTCTAGCAATATTTTACGAATGCTCGGTGCTAATGTACGGGCACGCTCGGTAGGTACCATGCCATCAGAAGTGCGCACCAAAATAGGGTCATTAAAGAGCGTTCTTAGTCGTTTTAAGCCATTGCTCATTGCAGGTTGGGTAATGTTAAGCTTGCTTGCTGCTCGGGTAACATTCTTTTCTCGCAATAATACGTCTAAATATATAAGTAAGTTTAAATCAATTTTAGAAATATTCATGTCGTTAATGGCTCTATCGATAAATATAAGTCAGATATATATAAGCTAAGTGTGGGGGGAATTCAATGAGTTTTTACTGTTTTGATGATAAAAACTGCCAAGAAAGCCTCATTTATATACTTCTGTATTCGTACTGTGAATGACGGGGATAATAATTATATATTTCAAAAATGATTGTGCTATGGGTTATTGTTTTTGTAGTCCGGTTTGAAAGCTTACTTTTATAGATTCATGCCATGAGTTCAGGTCAAAGGGTTCCCTCTGAGTTTATTGTATGAATTTATTTTACTAAAGATGTAGTAGCCAAAAGCCAATATTACTAATAACTATTTTATCTACAACAAAGACTCTTGGAGAATGATATGTCTAACTATCAAAGTGCAATTGAAGCGGTTAAAGCAATAAAAGAACAAGCAGGTAGCTCATGGGATGCTATCAATCCAGAGTCTGTGGCACGCATGAGAGCACAGAACAAGTTCAAAACAGGTTTAGAGATTGCACAATATACTGCGGACATTATGCGTCGCGATATGGAAGCTTATGATGCAGATAGCTCTAAGTACACTCAGTCTCTAGGTTGCTGGCATGGTTTTGTTGGCCAACAAAAAATGATTTCTATTAAGAAGCATTTTGGTGGTCAAACACAGCGTCGTTACTTATACCTTTCAGGTTGGATGGTTGCTGCACTTCGTAGCGAATTTGGTCCACTTCCAGACCAATCTATGCATGAAAAAACCAGTGTGGCGTCTTTAGTTGCAGAGCTTTATACCTTCTTACGTCAAGCAGATGCACGTGAACTTGGCGGTCTTTTCCGTGAATTAGATAAAGCCAATGAGCAAGGTGATAGTGCAACCGCTGCTAGCATTCAAGATCAAATCGATAATCATGTTACCCACGTTGTGCCAATTATTGCTGATATTGATGCTGGTTTTGGTAATGCTGAAGCAACCTACCTTATGGCCAAACAAATGATTGAAGCGGGTGCTTGTGCCCTTCAAATTGAAAACCAAGTGGCTGATGAAAAACAATGTGGTCATCAAGACGGTAAAGTGACGGTTCCTCATGCTGATTTTCATTCTAAAATTCGCGCATTACGTCATGCTTTCCTAGAGTTAGGTATAGACAACGGTATTATCGTTTCACGAACTGACTCTGAAGGTGCAGGACTTACTAAAGAAATTGCGGTTGTTAAAGAGCCTGGCGATCAAGGTGATATTTATAACTCTTTCTTAGACGTTGAAGAGATTGACGTAAGTGAAATGGCTGAAGGTGATGTATGTTTCAACCGTGATGGCAAACTTGTTCGTCCTAAGCGTTTACCTTCTGGTTTATACCAATTCCGTCAAGGTACCGGTGAAGAGCGTTGTGTATTTGACAGTATTGAAGCAATCAAAGCAGGCGCTGATTTACTTTGGATTGAAACAGCTACGCCAAACGTTGCAGATATCACGGCAATGATGAACGAAGTTCGTAAAGAAATCCCAAATGCTAAGCTGGTTTATAATAACAGCCCATCATTTAACTGGACGTTAAACTTCCGTCAACAAGCATTTGACGCTATGGAAGCAGCTGGTGAAGATGTTTCTAGCTATGTTCGTGCAGACTTAATGAATGTTGATTATGATGAAACTGAATTATCTAAACGAGCTGATGACAAAATCCGTAGCTTCCAAGCGGATACATCACGAGAAGCGGGTATTTTCCATCACTTAATCACATTACCGACTTACCACACAACAGCATTATCTGTTGATAACTTAGCTAAAGAGTACTTTGGTGATGCGGCTATGCTTGGATATGTTGAAGGTGTTCAACGTAAAGAGATTCGTCAAGGCATCGCCTGTGTTAAACATCAAAACATGTCAGGCTCTGACATGGGTGATGATCACAAAGAATACTTTGCCGGTGAGAATGCACTTAAAGCAGGTGGTGCGAAAAACACCTCTAACCAGTTTAGTTAGTCTCGATTAGTTCCCGACCTAACTAATGAAAAAACCAGCCCTATGGCTGGTTTTTTGTTTTATGCGTTTTTGTAATCATATTATTAGCTATCAGTAACTAAAAAGCAGGCAATAAAAAAGGCTGCTTTCTTAAATGAAATTACAGCCTTTATGATGCTAGTTTTTTGCTTTTTAGAAGCTATAAACTAAAGTCACAGAAGTTTCAGTGTTAGTCTTCTCAAAACCTTCTTCTACTTCAGAGTCATGCTCAACAAGGAAAGAGAATTTAAATTGTAAAGATTCAATTAACTTGGTTGTCAGTGATGTCTCAGAGCGGTAATAGCTATTCTTTTCAGATTCTACTGCTTGCTTAGCAACGAAGTATTGCTTGAACTCTACAAAGTCATTAATTTGATTAGTGTATAGTGCTTGTGCTTGTACAATCGCAGCCGTTTCTGTGTACTCTGCAACGGCAGGATCGGTATTTGTTGCCGGAACGGCACGAATTACATCATATTTTACACCAGGACCAACATCGGCAAAAAATGAACTAGTTTCAGTTTCCCACCAATGACGACCCCAACCAACAGAGGCAGATGTTTGATATTCAAAGCTGTTAAATTTATTTTGTTGATAAAAGGCGCTACCGTAAAGGTAGTTTTTGCCACCTTCTTCAAGAGAGTAGTTAGTTTGACCTAAAATGTCCCATTTATTATCAGTGCTTTCATAAACATCTTCACCATTTTCATCTTCTGTCTCAAGCTTTTTGGCTAAAGCATTAAAAGCTAACATGTTTAACCATTGGTCTTTTTCATGTTTTAAATTTACAGCAACTTTGATATCACCACTTTTAGTGTTACCTGTTTTGTATAAAAAACCTAGCTCAGCAGAAGCTGTCAATGCTGGTTTTTCTTCTACAGCGGCGTCTTCAGCAAGAGCATACTGGCTAGTAAAAGGTAATAAAATAAGAGTTGCTGCAGCTATTTTAGATTTCATGTTCATCCTTAAATAAAGATATTTAATTGCTTAAAAATTGAGGTGTTAAATTTGCCGCGATAGTATCAAATTTTTGAATAATAACCAAGATGTAACATTGGTGTTAATGAAAAAAGTTCAATAAATCTTTATTTTATTCGCCATATGATAACAGAAGCAGAAAAGTCCCTTTAAATAGCTTAAAAAAATAGGGAGCAGGCTATTTAGCTAATAGCACTTGCTCGCCAGGCATAAGCCCTGAAATGATACTAACAGATGCTGGTTTATTGCTTTTTCCAACTCGGACAAAGCGTCTTTGGCTTTGACCATCAATTAAGACATTAACAAAGTCGAGTTGACCCACTTTAAATACACTATCACTGGGTACATATAGTTTCTTTTCCAGCCCTGCAGGGATCAATAACCTTGCGAACATACCAGGCAGTAAATTCTTTTGATAAGGCAAACTGACTTTTATTAAAAAACTGCGTGAACCGGTATTAGCCGCAGGTACAATCTCTTCCACTAACCCTGAAAATCTTTGTTTGATGGTAGGTAAGTCAACGGTGATGTTTTGTCCTTGAGTTAGTGTAAGAGCTAATTGTTCACGTACTTGTGCTTCGACACGTAAAGACAGCGGGTTATATAATGAAAGCAACTTGCTACCAGCTTGAGCTGTATTACCTGGTTCTGCGAAACGGTCGACAACCTTGCCACTAATTGGCGCACGCAGTGTGGCATAACTTAAGGTGGTATTTGCTTGGGCTAAGTTTTGCTTGGCGGCTGTTAACTCGGCAATAATACTTTGATAATCCGCTTTACTTTTATCTAAATCAAATTTGGAAACAATCTTTTTAGCAAACAAAGTTTGCGCACGCTGATAGTTTTGTTTTGATTCGGTATGCCTAGCTTGCATGGCTTTTACTTGTTCATTGGCTTCAACTACTTTAGAAGCTAAATCTTTGTTTTCTAGGGTGATCAATACATCACCTTTTTTTACATCATCACCCGCACGTACCTTGATGTTATTAATACGAGCTAGTAATCTTGAAGAAATAATAGTGGCATGTTTTGCGGTAACACTTGCAGAAACGCCTTCGAAAATAGCCTCTTTACTATTTTTTACGGTAAAACTTTCTACTGAAGCTAATGGTGTACTGCTTAGTTTATAGGCTGGGGCTACTTTATCTATAAATGCACCAGCTAACCAAGCGACCATGACTAATAACAAAGTAATGGCGAATAGAGGTATCACTATTCTTGTTAGTGAGTTTTTACTTTTTGAGCTCTTCTCTTTTGAGCTAAGCTGTTCGGTGCTAGGTGTTTTCATCGTTAAACCTCTAAATTACTTTTTGCTGTGTTATTTACGTTATTATTATCTTGCAAATTCAGCTGAGCATTACTTTTATCAAAAACAAGTGAATAGACAATAGGAACAACGAGTAGAGTAAATACTGTTGAAGAAATAATGCCAAAGATGATCGCGATGGCTAGACCACTAAATACCGGGTCTAAGGTGATAATTAAGTTACCTAATAAAGTGGTTCCTGCGGTAAGTAATACTGGGCGCATTCTTACTGCGCCAGCTTGAATTAAAGACTCTTTAATTGTCTCACCTTGTTGTTGGGCTTGATTGATAAATTCAATTAATATTAATGAATTTCTAACCACAATACCTGCCAAAGCAATCATGCCTATCATGGCTGTAGCTGTGAATAGAACTGGCTCAGGGGCATTAGCAATTTGGCGTTCACCAATCTGATTAAGTATGAAGAAACCCGGCATGATGCCAATAACTGTTAGCGGTATAGCTGACATAATAATGCCGGACAAAGCTGCAGAGCCTGTTTGAATACGTAATACGATGAAAATAGCGAGTAGTGCAAAAGCAAAAGCTAAGCCCATATCACGAAATACCCTGATGGTAATACGCCATTCTCCTTCACCGCTCCAAGAAAGCTTGATGTCTTCAGGTAATTGCCAAGTTTGACTTCCGCCACTAGATAAGAACGAACGATCTTGCCAATGAGTTTGCTCAGTAGTACTCATCGCAGAATCATTTTCCTTAACAGTGATTGAGCGTTTGTTTGCTACGTTATCACTACTAATCATATCGCTACTTATATCCGCTATGATCTCTGCAGGAGTCCGGCCCGATATATCAGCAGTGACATAAACCACTGGTTTTAAATCTTTATGAAAGATGGATTTATCCCGGCTTTGTTCAATAAAGCTGCCTAATTCACCTAGAGATACCAAGGGTTGTGGTGCTATATCTATGCCTTGTGGCGTGGTATTTTGCACTATGCCTGATTGACCTTTAAGTGATATTCGATTGAAATCACTTAGCGATTGGCGGTCGGCAAGTGGCAGTTTAATATTAATTGCCAAAGCAGATGCTTCATTATCAAGGTGCAGGAAACCTGCTACTTTTCCTTTTGTTGCAACAGTAATGGCTTGGTTGATATCTTGAGTTGAAACACCGGATAAAGCGGCCTTACTTTTATCAGTAATATAACGTAATTGTTTTTGATCACCACCGACACTTGAGTCCACTTCAACAACAAATGGTTCTAACTTTAAGCGGTCTTCAACAATAGTTGCCGCATGTTGCAATCGGGAGTAGACAGTAAATTCGTCACCATAAAGCTCAGCAACGAGCGTACTCAATACGGGTGGTCCGGGCGGTACTTCAACAACACGAATAGTTACTCCACTTTCTATCTCACTAAATCCTTCTGTCAGTGAAGCTAAGTGTTTTCTTAGTCTAAGTACTACGCCATGTGATTGATGCTCTCGTAAATTTTTATCGAGCAGTAGTACCCTTAAATCTGCCATATAAGGAGCATGTCGCTGATAGTATTGTCTCACCATGCCATTAAAATCTATTGGTGAAGGTAAACCAACATAACTTGCAACAGCGGTTATTTCAGGTAATTTTTGTAGCGTTACAGAAACTTTTTTCGCCATGGCGGCAGTTTGTTCTAGGGTTGCACTTTCTGGCATATCAATAATAATTTGTACTTCATTTTTATTATCAAATGGTAATAGCTTAAGTGGAACCCAGCGCATTACGGGTAATAATGCAGCCAGAATAAACAAAACCAAAACCAAAACCAGCATTGCTTTTCCTTTAGCTTTGTCATCAAGAAGGGGAGTTAATATCTTGCGATAGAAAGACTGAAAGCCTGTCGTGTTATTAGCAATTTGACTAGCCCTTAGAGAACTTTCTGGTTTAGCTTTTATAAACTTTGCTGCTAACCCGGGTGTTACTAAAAAAGCGACTAAGGTTGAGCTAATAACACTTAAGGGAACATTAAATGCCATGGGCGCCATATAGGGTCCCATCATGCCGGTAATAAAAGCCAGCGGAATAAAAGCTAATACTATGGTGAGAGTCGACATTAATAATGGCACACGAATTTCATTGATTGCTGACACTATGGCCGATTTCACTTTATTTTTATCGGCTTTACCTTTGATTTTTGCTAAATAGCGTTCAATATTATCAACACCGGTAATGGGGTCATCGACCAATAGCCCCAGTGATAATATTAAGGCAAAAAGAGTCACGCGGTTAATGGTATAACCAAACATTAAATCTAAAGATAAGGTGATGCCATAACAAATCGGTACAGCTAAACCAACAACAATGGCAGAGCGCCACCCTAGAAAAACTCCGATAAATACCACCACAGTAAATACTGCAAAGGCTAAACTGGTGGTTAAGTTATTTACTTTTTCATTGGCGGTTTCACCATAGTCACGCAGCACTTCTACTTCAACGTTGGCAGGAAAAATAGTCGATTTTAATTTCGCTATTTTCTCATGTACCGCTTTAGCAACGGTCACCGCATTACTGCCACGCTGCTTGGCAACACTTAGTGTAATCATGGGAAGATCAGCGCTAAGACCTTGAGCATGACTGCTTGAGAAGTCGAGCCAAGTGTAGCTAGTTTGCTCTGCAGGACCATCAACAATATCAGCAATATCATTTAGTAAGATAACACTGCCATCGATAACGCTGATTGGTGTTTGTTTTAATGCGTCAACATCTCGATAGACATCACCACTTTCAAAGGTAATAGATTGGCTTTCTAGCGTGATATTACTCAAATTGACCAACTCGTTTGAAGACTCAATCGCGTTAAAAATATCATTGATGGTTACTTTGCGTGCCGTCATTTGTTCAGGGTTGATATTCACCTGAACTTGTCTGGCGCGACCACCGACAACAGTTACTTCGCTAGTATTGTCGATAGCCTGTAAAAAAGTAGACACTTCCTCACCCAAGCGCCTTAAAGCAAAATCATCAACTTGGCTAGCATCTGTGCTATATAAAGCCAGCATAACAACAGCAACATCATCAACCTCAATGGGTTTTACACGCCAATTACTTACAATAGCCGGGATTTTTTCGGTATTGGCATGCAATTTATTATAGGTATTTAGTAATGCTTGCTCGCGGTTCTCTCCAACATGAAAACGTAGTGTTACTACCGATTGGCTATTATTAGTAACAGAGTAAACATGCTCTACACCTTGAACCTGAGCAAGTAACTTTTCTAGTGGTGTTGTGACTAACCGCTCTACTTGTTTAACGTTAATCCCAGGGGCGTCAACGATGATATCAATCATAGGAACAACAATTTGAGGCTCTTCTTCACGGGGAGTAAAGTTCAAAGCCAATAAACCCGCAATCATCGATAAAACTAAGATGAATAAAGGAATTTTACTATTCAATACTTGATTAAGTAGGCGTGAAGTAAAGTTGTTAGCAGTGTTCATTTTATTTTTACCTAATTAGCTACTTTGCTCAAGGTTACAAAACTTCTCATGTAATACGCGTAATAACTCTTCAATTTTAGGATTGGCAATACGATAAAATATTGTTTGTGACTCTCGTCTTGTGGTCACTATATTACTGTCTCGCAACTTGGCAAGGTGCTGTGATAGTGCCGATTGTGAAAGATCTATACGTTGATTTAAGTCACCAACAGTGAGTTCATTATCACTTAAACAGCAAAGGATCATTAACCGGTAATGGTTAGATAACTGTTTCAAAATACCCGCGACTTCTTGGGCGTTTTCTAATAAGAGTTGTTGTTCAGTTTTCATCATATCTCCACGAGATTGACCAGATTACAATGAAGTTTACTTTATACTTGTTTTCTAAATTAGTAAAGGCTAATATAAGATTTATTAGTAAATGCTAATATTAAGTTAACCTTAGATACAACCTAAAATAAACAACAGAGGAGAAGTAAATGACAATTAACGAAGCATTGCGACTTATTGCTGGAACTATGATTTTATTATCACTATTTTTAGCAATTAATTACTCACAAAATTGGTTATGGTTTACCGGATTTATTGCAGTTAACTTAATACAATCATCATTTACTAAGTGGTGCTTGATGATGACCATCTTAAAAAAGCTAGGGTTAAAAGATAGTAAAATCGCTAGCTGTGATAACTAATCTGCTAGCTAATTAATAGCAGAGTAACAACTTAAACTAATACCTAAATTAATACCTAAAACGACATAAGAGGGTAATCATGTTAAAAACAATTCCTGAGGTGATCGCACAAGCGAAAGCTGAGTTAACCATAGTTACTGCAATAGAAGCGGTTCAGTTAGCTGAACAGAAAAACGGTCTTATTATTGATGTTCGTGAACCGAGTGAATATGCAGAAAAATCCGCTAAGGGTGTTATTAATATTCCTCGTGGCCTACTTGAAATGAAGATGCTTAAAATGCACCCTGATGCAGATCTTGCTATCTTTATTCATTGCGCAACAGGAGCCCGAGCGGTCTTTTCTGCTGAGCAATTAAAACGAGTTGGTTATAACAATGTTTGTGTTATCACCTCGAGTCTTGATGATATTTGCAATGCTTGTGTTTAATCAATACCTTGGCTAAGCAGTCAATTATACTCGTTTAATATCGATAAATTTTGGAGTAAAGCATGGCAAAGCCTGTTGTTATAGATTATTACAGTGACGTTTTATGTGTGTGGGCGTGGATAGCACAACGCCGTATTGATGAGCTTAATGAGCAGTTAGCGGGAAAAATTGAGTTGCGTTATCATTATCTTGATGTATTTGGTGATGCGGTAAATAAAATACCAAACCAATGGCAAGCAAAGGGCGGCTTTGAAGGCTTTGCTAGTCATGTTCATAAAGCGGCAAAACCTTATCCTGACGCGCCAATTCATGTCGAACTGTGGAAAGATGTTCGTCCAAATACTTCTGCCAATGCGCACCTAGTACTTAAAGCAGTTGAATTGAGCAATGGTAAAGAAAAAAGTATAGAGCTGGCGCTATTAGTAAGAAAAGCTTTCTTTGTTGAAAGTCGAGATATAGGTCAGTTGGCGGTATTGTTTTCATTAGTTGAGTTAGCGGGGATTGATGCTGAGCCAGTTAATCAATCACTAAATGATGGTAGTGCCATGGCTGCATTAATGGCTGATTATCAGCAAGCCAAAGCATTGTCGTTAAAAGGTAGTCCTTCTTATATAATTGATAATGGCAGGCAGGTACTTTATGGCAATGTTGGTTATCGAGTACTACTGGCAAATATTGAAGAGCATATAAATCAGCCAATTGAAGAAGCAAGTTGGTGTTAATCGGCTTTACGAATATTAAATGCCTTAAAGCTTTACGCCTTAAGGCATTATTATATCAAGCTCTATAGCCAGTTTGGCAGAGTATCTTGCTTAATCACTTCTTCATAACTAGGGCGTTTTCTTACAATAGAAAACTCATTACCCTTAACCATCACTTCAGGGGCAAGCATGCGAGTATTATAGCTAGATGACATAACTGCACCATAGGCGCCACTACTCATAATGGCAATTAAATCACCTGATTTTGATTCGTGCACTTGTCTTGCTTTGGCAAAAGTATCACCCGTCTCACATACTGGACCAACTACATCATAGGCGGTTAATGCAGAGTCTTGCTTATTTACCGCAAGAATTTGGTGAAAAGCCTCGTACATACTTGGTCTGATCAAATCGTTCATACCAGCGTCAAGCATTAAAAATTGTCGTTCTTCACCTGTTTTGACAAAAACCACACTAGAGACAAGAATACCTGCATTACCTAGCATTGAGCGGCCTGGCTCGATAACTATCTTACAATTCAGATGTCCTAATTGCGCTTTGACCAAGTCAGCATAAGTTTGTTTATCAGGAATGATTTCATCGCTATAAGTAATACCTAAACCACCACCAACATCAACAACACTGATATCGTGACCATCTTCTCGTAACTGGCTAACAAGGTCAGAAATACGTTGATACGCTTCTTCAAAAGGCGCTAAGGTAGTCAATTGAGAGCCAATATGAACATCAACGCCTTGCACTTTAATGCCAGGCAACTCCGCTGCTCTATTGTAAGCTATACGCGCTTTAGAAATGGGCACACCAAATTTATTTTCAGCTTTGCCGGTAGAAATCTTTGCATGGGTCTGCGCACAAACATCCGGATTTATACGAAATGCTATGGCTGCGGTTATATTAAGTTCTGTGGCTACTTTAGAAATAAGCTCGAGCTCTGGCTCAGACTCAACATTAAATTGGAATATACCTAAAGATAACGCGTAGTGAATTTCTTCTTGAGTTTTGGCAACACCAGAATAGACAATTTTATTTGCTGGAATACCTGCAGAAATCGCTCGGCGTATTTCGCCCATAGATACCACGTCAGCGCCTGAGCCTAATTTGGCTAAGGTGGCAAGTACAGCTTGATTACTATTGGCTTTTACTGCGTAGCAAATAAGAGCATCTTGCTCACTAAAAGCATTTTCATAGTCTTGAAAGCTAGCCTCAATGGCTGAGCTTGAATAACAATAAAAAGGTGTTTGAACTTGCTGAGCAATATTCGCAATAGCAATATCTTCAACAAACATTTCATTATTTTTGTGCGGGAAATAGCTAACAGGAGTCATAGATTAATCATTTAATTTTGAACTGAGATATGTAGCTCAATCTATGCTAACTAGTCGTACTATTCAAGAGCAGTAATGTAATAAGGTTAAGGTAAAAAGTTATAGCTAATAACTTGGCTGCACTTAAGTTGACCATAACGCATTTGCTATGATCAACAATTGAATGCCAACAACTACTTTCTTTGCTTTACTGGCTAAGCTGAGCAAGAGCTGATTGCAATTGGTCAAGTAGTTCAGGGTTGCTAATAACTTGTTTTTCACTATCAAAATTATCAAAGAAACTTGGGATTGATAAACTTGCTTTAACATCTCCAGCAAAATAAGGAGCTGAGGCAGTTGCCGCAGTTAACACAGTATTGGCGCCACCTGGTCCAGGTGATGTAGCTAGTAATACCATAGGTTTGTTTTGAAATAGTTTTTGATCGATACGAGAAGTCCAATCAAATAGGTTTTTATAGGCTGCAGTATAAGAGCCATTATGCTCAGCAAATGCAATGATAATGGCATCTGCTTGACCTAATTTAGCGTAAAAATCTTTAGCTTGCTCTGGTTGACCCAATACTTCTTCTTTATCTTG
>PJEL010004280.1_pt1 | contig 11857 bp, 15 predicted proteins | sample 1853271 | NCBI WGS metagenome assembly PJEL01 (sample SAMN08108733, study PRJNA415343) | Invertebrate metagenome, whole genome shotgun sequencing project. | host: Globobulimina | place: Sweden: Gullmar Fjord | collected 2015-08 | reverse complement strand
ACGATTGCTGCTTTTGTATATCCAACATATATCTTATTCTTAGCAATGAGGGCCATACTTGACTCATTTCCCACAGCCTCAACTGTGTAAGAAAGCTGCTCTTGAGCATCTCCCGATGGAAGCTTTCGAATCTTCCCTTTGAACATACTTATTAACTTCGCCCGTTCGTACCCTGCAGAAATTTCTACCACCTGATTCTCTGTGAATATATCTTCAATGTAGGACTGAGAACGGATAACAAGATTAGCCTCTGTAGGTTCATTCACCTGATATTTCACACTGAATCCTGCTAAAACATTCTTAGCTAGGGCGGTGATACTGTTACCTATCCCTAACTTAACATCCCAATAAACCATCCTACCTGTCACATCTAATATTGCCATATTAATACACCGTCTTCAGTACATCTTCCACTGTGGGCACAAAGATCTCACTGATTCTGTCAAGATCCCCTCTTTCCTCAATGTACGTTGTGAAATTAGTATCTAATATTTTATACATAAAAATCTCACTATCCAAATATTGATAAGCATAGTGATCCAATTCAAGTGCATGTAGAGGGGAGATAAAGGTATCTGCTGCCTCATAAGGATCTCTATACATTTTTACAGTCATACCAAATAAGGTTTGATCTGCCACTTCATCCCATCTAAGCATATCATCTCTCCTTTAAGTGGGAATGCTATTAGTCTTTCTTATATAAGTAAGACTCTTTTCTTCTTCCAAGACCATGATGCAATCCCTCTGCCAATACTGACTCAATAGATCCAGCAAGGTAAGAAGCTTTCTCTGCAATCATGTTAGCTTTATTTAAAGGATGGTCCTCATCCAAAGCCAGTGTCAAATCAAATTCTGCTTTTTTTGGAAAACCTACCACCCCTGCAACAATATCCTCTGTGTAGTGTGAAGTATTGATATCAATATTCACAACATCAAAAACCAAAGGAACATAAGCCATACCAAATTGCATTAATATCTGTGGAGGAGGATAATTTTCATTTCCAAAAAAACTTCCTGCAATCCCAAAGATACCAGCATCTGGTCTTCTTAACTGTTCAAAATATGATATTATATTTGTTACACCAACGGGCCCTTGCATATCAAGAGTCACCAACTTAAAAGATACTTCCTGGGAATCAAATCCTGAGAAGTATCTTTTTTTGTGTGAGCCTCCAATATTAGGGGCTACTACATAGTTAATCTTTTTAGTTGAATCCATCTCTTCAGGATTAAATGTAAACACGAAAGGCAGATAACTAGAAAGATTTATTATTACTCCATGCGTTCGTGACATTGATTATCTCCCTGAAAATTTATAATTTCGTGTGGATGGAAACATATTCCCAAGACTTTCCATCATATTGTTCACATTATTTATAGTTTTTCTTTGATTATTATTAATAGTTTTCTGACGTGTCTCGTATTTTCTACGGGCATCCTGTTTAGTATTGTTTTTAATAACCGCACCAGGCATGTTAGTAAGGCTATTCCTCTCTGCAATTAATGCTTTGGCTTCTTGTTCTTTTGTAAGAGAAACCTTCTGCTTTCCACCACCAAATAATTTACCAACCGCAGTTCCCATAAACCATGAAGCGATCTGTTTTAATTTTTTCCATAAAGCATTCAGAGCTGTTGTAACATGTGCAATAGCTCTAGTAATCATTCTTTGAACCATGTTAGGAAAGTCTTTTATCCAAGCTGTAGCTGCAGCAAACATACCCTCTATACCTAATGTGAGCATCAGAAAAGTCGCCTGTAACCAACCTACAATCTTCTCTAACAAGTCAGCCATTCCTCCCAGACTTCTTTTCAGCCATGTACTGATTCCAAAGAGATCTAAGAAAGCTTTAACCAGAGAAGCTACTCCAGATAAGATTGTTCCGACTATCCTAAAGATCCCTGAAAGTATCTCAAAACCAATTCTTAAAGCACTTACAAATCCTGAAGCCAAAAAACTGACTAATGGTTGGACAATGCTCCAAACAGCCTTTAAACCATCCCAAAGCATAGTTAAAAAAGTACCAACGGATGTTCCTAAAGAAGTAAGAAAAGGAGCTGATGCCTCCATTATATAAACAGACCAATCTCTGATATCTCTCACAATGTTCTTTAGCTGAAACCAAAAAGTAATTCCACCAGGTTGCATCAATCCTGTAAAGGATCTGGCAAAGGATTCAGGAATTTCAGCGATTGTAGAAAACATACCTGACATAGTATTTCCCATTTTCTGAGCCAGCTTAGATATCTGAGGCATTCTTTTGGCTATGGAACGAATAACAAACATTCCATACTCTCTTGTTCCTACTTTAAACTTTTCTTTTGCTTCGTCAAGAATACTCCCTATCATTGGCCTCAATGGTAGAAGCATTTTAGTTCTTCCAGCAAAAAGACCCAAGAGAACTCTTTCAGGTCCCATAGCTTTTCCTCCAGCCATACCTGGAATAGAAGCTAAAGACATCACTATGTCAAATGTGCTATCTTTTATTCTTTTCGCATTTGTTTGTAAATTCTTAGTAAAAGGATCTAATACGCCAAAAGACACCAACTGCCTATAAGCAGCCGTTGTTTGACTCGCAAAAAATTTAGTCCTCTCAGCAAATTTAACTGCTTGTTTTACTCCAGTAATAGCTCTTTGTTCATTACCAAGAAAAGCAGTGATCAATGTTATATTATCCTCAAGCAATTTTCCTTGCTTAATGACTTCACTCATTGCAAAAGCAATCCCAATAAATCCAGCTATAACACCCTTCACTGGACCTGGAACAGCTTTCAATACTCGGAGTAATCCATTTAGACGATAAGTCATCCCCCCTGTCATTGCGGAAAGTCCTGGAAGTGTTTTGCTCATTTGCATCATATTCCCATTCACTTTCTTAAAAGACTTTGAAGAGGCTTTTCCTTGCACAGCCATTCCTTTTAGCTCTTTGGAAACACGCCTCATATCTTTAATAGCCTTTTCCGCACTAACAATAAATCTAATAGTCTGATTCTTCGTTTGTCCCTTTGCCATCTGGGTTGTCCTCCAAAGTCTCTCTATGAATTCTAAACAATCTGTGAAGCTCCATTTCATCTATCTCACTTGGAGCCCACTTATAAACATTTCTTAAGTTTCTATACATTCTGTGATACCCTTCACCCAACCATTCCAGAAACTCCCATACATAAATGGGGTTCTTTTCTTCCCAGGAAGCGTAAGGGTAGTCACTGCTGCCGATAGAAGGGTACCAGATTATACGCTGCCCATCTGCTGTTTTGGCCCTTTCTGGGAAGATTTCTTCGACAACAGGGATTGAAAAAAATTGGTAAAGTCCAAATATCCACCAATCTCTTCTCTGCAATAACTACATGAAACACTCCTATCCCTTGCATCCATACCTACTTGGACCTTTTCATCAGCTTCTTCCATTGCATTAATATCTTCTTGATTAACAAGGAAATTTTTACAGAAAGATTCATTATGCCCTCTCCGTACCAGAACATTAAAGTCTCTTTCTGGCATTCCCTCGATCTCTACAATTGTGGCATCCCACACAGCACAGATCATATTTGCTTCACTCTTTGTAGCCCACTGATTTTTCTGAATCTTCAGTAAGTCACCTATGTCCAAGAGAGTTCTTTTCAATTTAGTGAATTCACCACCTCTGATATTCTTAGTGCCTTGAATAGATATTCCTAAAGGGAGTTTTGTCCAAAAATCAGGAGTCTCATCTCCTTCAAGGAAAAATTCATCAATAAAACCTTCTTCAATTAATTGATCCCAATCTTCTGTTACACTGGTATATCTCTCAGCTCCGATATTTGAACATACATGGCAGAAAAAGTATTCTGCAAAGGAAAATGTATCTGTATTGTTCATCTGCTTTAAAGCTTCCCTACAGATCTTCCAGGTATCAACAACCTTGATATCTCCATAATCAAGATCCTGCATTTCATATGCCTCGTCATTCTCATCATACAATGTGGTAACAGTATTGAGCAGCACGTTATATACTCGTGCTGCCCCTGTCTTATCTGCACCATCGAGGAAGGATAACGAACCCCCCCTGATAGTTTTTATTTCTGCATGTCTAAACCATTTGTCTTCTCTGTAAAGTCCAACGTACAATCTTGTTTTCATACTCAGTACTCCTTTTTTTATTTTAGCCCTGCTCTACTGTTGCTGGAGGGGCCATTGGAATCTCATCTATGTACTCTGGACACAAGAAATATGTCTTCTTGTCTATGGCTTTAGAATCTCTGTCGAACTCACTCTTCTTTCCCATAGCCAATGCACAGTTTTTGAATCTCCAAGCTATCTCAACATTACCTGCTGAGTCAACTCCTTTAACAACAACATCCTGAATAACTCTATCAATAGTCCAAGCTTGCATTATCTTATACTCATATCTGTCACGAGTAATAAGAATAGTCACCTCGGTTTCTCCTATATCGTAGATGTTATCAGGCACTTTATACTTACGGTTGCCGTCAGCCACATCGACACGGCCCTCTTCACCTTCTCCAAATTCACCCAACTTAGATGGTTCAATGACATCCCCACCTGGGAAGTGAATTTCATAATTTAAACTGGTAGCTCTTCCCATTATTATCCTCCTTATGTCCTAATCGAAGTTACTGGTGCAGATGCAAGTGACAATATCGGTTCTTCAATTGGTGGAGGCGCAATAAATTCCACGAATATCTGCTCAATACCATTTGCTATATCTGCCAGTGTGTTTATTGAAAAGTCATTTACTATGACACAAACATCACCAAACTTTGTCACAGTACCATCTTCTTTTCTGCCCTGGTAAATATGTCCAGCAGTAAATTTCCCTTCCATGTATGACCATACAGCATCATAATGTGTTCCGAGAGAATTAATCCCTGCCTTGTCTTGCTCAATCCCATCAAGATATGCAAGAATTGATTTCTTATACAGTAACCACTGCATTATCTGATTCTGAAAAATATATCCTCTATCAGTACTAAAAGTCCTTGCTGAGTTATTGGTAATTCCAACACCCCTTCTAGATCTACAAATATTGATAGAATAATCCCGAATCAATCTGCCACCAACACCATTAATATCGTTATGAACAAGTTTATTATCATCCACAAGTCTGCCTTTAGTACTGAGGACCATAGAAGTCTTATTTCCTGCAGCTACTTTTGATTCTCCAAATGAAGCATAAACATTAAACCAGAAAGCAGCATCAATGCCTACCTTTGGAATGCTTATCTTTCCATTGTTAATTGGATTAGTCACTTCGATCCACTTATCACTTGGAAGCATTGCTGCAGTTATGCTCTGTCTCATTAAAGCTCCAAAATTCTTGAGAGTTGATTCTGAAGCTTTATTTGCTGCCTGAGCGTAATACATGCATTTAAACTTGTCTGTTGCCCATGCAGCCATATTCAGATTATGAGTAGCAGAAGTACTTTCTGGTGAAAGAAGGAAAGTAATATCTGAATCATCAAAATATGTCTCTAACAATGTCTTGTAATCAGAATCTCCTGGAGCTGTTCCATCACTTCCACTTGTAAGAGGAGTCCATGCAGATAAAACCGCTGGAATCTGTGTTAGTGGAGGGGAAGAGTTAGAGGCATTGTGAGCCATGATGATATATTCAGATCCATCAGCTTCTGCATTAACAATTCCTGCTATTCCAATTGTTGAACTGAGTGCCATAGGACCTTCCCAGATTTCTTTTTCATCATAAGAACCTTCAGAAGACTTAACCGCTACCTTTATCTGCACATCTACTCTACTGACTGTTGTAAGAGCTGCAGTATACGTATTAGTTAAAGCTGCAAAAGTGATCTGTTTGGTTGCTGTATTTATAGCTGTAATAACAGCTATCTCAGTATTGGTTCCATCTGCGAAACGAACATGATAACCTACTTTTAAACTGTCCACTGAATCCAAAAGGGCAGTTGTTGGAGTAGCTGCAGTATCGGCAGTAAGCTTCATTGTAATGTCATAGATGACAAGAGTTTTGAGAGCTATCTTGTTTCCAAAAGCCGACTTGTCTGCTACATTCCGTCTACCTGCATTAATTGTCCAAAGCAGTACAGGTGTCCCTGTCTGATCATTCAATGCATAAGTAGCTTGTGCTGCATCTGAGGCAACATAACCTAACACCTTTGCTTCCACTGATACACCAGAATCTAACTCATCGTAAAAGGACTTTGCCACATAAGCAATGTAGTCAGAACCATCACCATAAAGTCCACATTTAGACTCAAAGTCACCCATAGAGTAGATCTCTGTCTGGAGAAGGTGTTGAAAACCTCTCTCAGTCCTGCCAACCATTCCAATTTTATAGATGTCAACATCTGTTAGCTGTCCAGTACCCCTAGAATCAGCCCTTTTCGCCTGTGATCCGTAACTCATTACTTACCTCCGATTGCTTTTTTTGATTTATCAGTAGGAGGATCTTCTTCATAACTTTCTTGAGGATCATCTTGAGGAACAGGTTTTGTTATGATTATAAAAATCTTTTTGATCCGCTCCATCTCATCTGCATAAATCTCCTTTTCCTTGACATTAACAGTTTGTTTTGGCTTTACTTGTTTGCAACTGCCGTCAACGAAATGAACTTCTTGCCGTTGTTCTGTCTGATTCATTAACTTCATTAATGTTTCTCCTTGTAATAATATCTGCTCTTCTCTCTGTTACGCTATAACATCCGTATCTTGTAGGCTGGAATCATAAGCCACTTCTGGTGCTTCAGATTGCACTACAACAACAGGATTAGAAATATATTCACTGGCTTTTACAAAATAAGAACCAGGTTCAATTCTGTAAAAATAAGTAGCCCTTGGTTTATTCCCTATAAGGTCAGTCACATAAGTACTGTTCTCTAGGATAATATCTACTTTCTCCCCATCCAATAGAATCTGGAATCTTTCTCCATACTTAAAATCATACTCTCTTGATAACTGCAATAACTTTCTTTCACTGGTACAGTTGATATAAACTAAAACCCCCAAAGTACCTGTATACATTTTTCGTTTCATCTTCGTATTAGTCTGAACCATATCAAGTCTTTTGTCGGGAGTTCTGTCAAAAAAAGTAACTCCACAAATCGGATCAGGTTCCACATCGGTATGCTCATCTCCCAATGTAGGGCATATCGCTTTTACTGTATTCCCAGAAGAAAAAGCATTCACCAATGACTTAATGAGTGTTCCATTTCTTGATAAAAGCTGTACTTGCTCCTTTATACCAGCCCCATTATCTAACTCAATAAAAGAATGATCATAAGTATAGTACTTTTGTGCGAGAGCCACTGTGCTCGCTCCTGCAGCTACATCCGCAGTTAAAGTGGTGCTCTGATCATAGTCTAAAGAAATCTTACTCTTAAATGCATCAAGAACATCAGTATCCCTTTCATGAGTTACTTTGCGATACCCGATGTAGTCAATGAATAAAGTGAGATTGGGCACCAGGGAGGTTATGACTATTGTGGTTGTGGCTCCTAGAGACCTACAGTCAATCAATAAATGATTCCAGCCCCTTCTCTCAAATTTATTGTACAGATACTCATTGCCATTAATGGTTATTTTAAAAACAGTGCTCGTAGCAAATAGATCTGTCATATGTGCTTGGAAAGAAATCTCTTCATAGCCACTCAAATCTACAGAATCAAAAACCAAAGTAGCTGTTTCATTTGTTCCAGCCACCCATTTCAAAAGCTTACTGCTTACCCCATTGTAAGAAAAGTCAGTGTTATCTGTAATGGTGATCGTAGCTGCAGAAGGAGTATAAACTTGATTTGTAAATTCTGCAAAACTCATAATTTCTCCATAAATTCTTCTATTATCATTGCATCCTCACCTGACTCAGAATACTGCTCTGCAGCTTTAGTTAGGAAAGGTCTTGCCACTACTTTTAATTCTACTTTTGTAGCACTTGGATAAACACCATGAGATGCTAAAAATCCCCTCGTACCTTTTGTAAGGGGGATTGTAAAACCAGACTCATGTAAACTTACAATATATGCATAAGGCTTTCCTGTTCTGGGATCTTTTGCACCACTCGCAAAATAACCAGCCTCTGTCACCCCTTTCTTTCTTTTGCGGATCTCCATGCTTTCAAGAAGCTCACCATCTTCCCACAGAGGAGGATGTGCTCCCATATGAGATATCCTTTCTGTAGCACTTGTTATAGGCTTTAGTCCTAAAGCATTGCTCTGAACACGGGTGATGGCAAATTCCTTAAAAGCCTTTGCTCTTCTATCATTAAGATCTGCTCTCTGCAATACTGAAATCTTTTTATCAATATCTGCAATAAGCTCCATTGTTCCTTCTATACTAAAACTAACTCCCAATTTTCCCTCCGATGACTATGTAAAGACAGTCATTTGCAAAATAAGAATATCTATCTAGATGCTCAATCACATAATCTTTGTTTTCGTGCCTAACTATAGTATACTGTTTAAGCTGCTCTACCGTCAATGATAAATCGTTTATTTGTTTCTTCGAGCAATAAAAAATAACATCAACCTTTTCAGCCCATGAAATCTTATTCTGCACATCCCTCGTGAAAGGAGTAAAGCGTATTGGGAATGATGACAAAGGAAGAGTCACTTCATCCATTATCTCCCCAAACTTATCTTTTGTTCCTGCTTTTGCCAATGTAATTACAGGACCCTGAGATACCACGTTGTACACTCTTAAAAGGGCTGAAGCCAGGTTAGTGGCTGTCATTCTTGTATCTACATCAGCCATTATTCGTCACCGTAATATGTTCCATAAGTTGGTTCCACAAAATACCCTTCCAAAGCTCCACCAGCTTTTTGAAGTTGATGAGGATTCCATCCGGCATTGCACATATACCCCACAGCTTTTTCATAGTAATCTTTTACTGCTCTGCTGTTGGTAGAATTACTACTAGAATTTCCACTGGTGCCTGTTGAAGACTCATACCTATATCCTTCCACTTCTAAATTCTCAGATACTGCGCCAGCTCCTTCATCACTGATAACTGCATCCTGTTTTTTAAGAAAACCTGAACAGGAAAAATATATCTCACTCCAATAGAGGTAGGTCTCTAGAGTGCTCAGTCCTGTTCTATCAAGAGCTTTAATTGTTGCGTAATATGTTGTTCCCAAAACAGGGTACATCCATAGAAACTCAACATCTCTTAAAGCTTCTTCTACTGCTGCTGTGTATATTTCCTCTGTTGCGAAACCATAATCAGAATATGTTCTCCGCAATGTTGCTTTCACATCCGCAACTGAGTAGCTTACTGATAACATTATAAAGCCTCCTGTTTCTTTTTTATGATGACTTCCAATTCTTTTCTTAGTGCTACGGAAATTGGTTTTATGCTGTGGCGACATCCTACGCCAAAACTGTAGTCTGGTGTATTCTCTGCTTCTCGCACTGACATAATCTTTAATAGTGATGCTGTCTCTTCATCCAATGCCAATAAAGGTTTTCCGTATTTCCTAGAAGCTAATATGTGCTGACATATCTCTCGTTCTTTTGTCTTGATAGTCCTGTTATCTCTTTTATAAAATTCTACAACACGAACAGGAGTCCTGCCCTTAATCTCTCTTTGATCTTCTTTTGCTGTGACAATCACTTCAGTACTGGTCCGATCAATATTCAATAGAGTGGTACGCACTGACATGTTCACATAATCTTCTAATTTATAATATCTGACTATTCCGTTTTCTCCAAATGGAGAAGTTGAGAAAAGTTTACCATCAGCCATTTTATAGTATGAAGGAAACCTGGCTTTAAGAGTATCTGTAAAGTTCTTAACAGCTCGATCCAAAGAAGCTCCCGTCAGCCTTCCTCTACCCTGGTTAAATGTGATTAATTCTCTTTGCATCCTTCTGACTTTAGCTAAAACATCAGCCTGAGTACTGAGAAGAGATTTCTCAGTAAGAGTATTAAACTGTCCTGCTGTAGCATCAAGGATAGCTTTTTGTACTTTTTTCACAGTAATGTCCCTTTCAGTGAATATTATGGGACCGTAAAGTTTCTCTGCTAAAATGTCAAAGTTATTTTTCAAAGTACTTATCAATGCTGTTGTCAGAGCAATAACACTTCTTTCAATCTTGTTTTTATTGGCAGCAGTCAATTCCCCCTGTTCTGCTATAACCATATACTTTGCAACCAGTTCAGAATATTCCTCTGTTGGAAGCTGTAAATAAGCCTGAAGGAATCTTTCTATAGATTCCTCCTCATTCTCTGCAAGGGATTTTACAAATACCTGTATCTCTTCTTCACTTAGTGCATACTTAGAGAACAGAGCGTAAGCAGAAGGAGTGGTGATTTCTTTTGTGTACTTTAGCATCACTCCTCCTTTTCCTTATGCTTTTCTACACAGACCTTTTGAATGCCTTTTGTCTCTCCTTTTAAGAGAGCGATCTGGACCGTGTTTTTATTCGTCTTATCATACAAATCTTCAATATTGGTTTCATGACTTTCTTTCACATCCTTTAATTTTCCCAAGGCACTGTTCATAGAAAGATTGTGAATGAAGACAACAAGAGCCACAATAACAGGCACAAGGAGAGCACCCACTTGTATTGCGAGTTTAAAGTCTTCAGTCGATGGAATTGTTCCTGCCATATCATTTCTTCCTTTTCCTTTTTAATGTTTATCAACATTCTGGAATTCATATCATCCTTCTTTCACTTTGTCCACTGTTTTCTTCCAGTGGATTGTTTTTTTAAACGTTATGTGCTTCCTTTCTTTTTCTGGCTTTATTCTTCATTCATTTGTTTTACAGTGTCGTCTACCTTTTCCAATTGCTGCAAAGCCATTATAAGCCTGTAAGATTCCTCGTAAGGTCTCTTAGCTAAATAGTTTACAACTGCTTGCAATAAATCTTCTTTAATTTTAAACATAGTGTCCTCTCTTTTATTTTATGCCTCTATGCTATTGTTCCCACTGGCAAATAACGAGTTAGCCCTCCAGGGAGTGAAACCTTTATAAAATGTGTTGTTGTTAAAGTCTTTGCACCTACTGCCTCAATTGCGTTTCCTGTTCCAATTGTTGTTTCGAATTGGATCATTTCCTCGCTGATGTCAGCTTGGTCTAATGTTAATACTGGGATTGCTGCTGTAGTTGATGATTGGTCAATAGATAAATCTCCAACAATGTCAACACCATTATTGTTTACAGATAAACTTTTATTAGTATCAGGTGATTTTGATATTGTTTCTGTGTCATCTGCTTTTATCCTAACAAGATCATTGTGCTGAAATTCTGTTTTTTCACCAGTTGGACTATTGCCAAGTATATTTCCAATTAAATCAATATTATTATTACTTATACTTATTTGGTTTGATACGTCAGGACTTGATATATATGAACTGGTGCTATCTGCTCCTATTCTGTTTTGAGTGCCATCATTTAGAAGAATATCTCCAGCGTCGGTTTTTAATTCTATTGTCCCGCTTGTTGTTAGATTTGCAATATTAAGCTTCGTGCTTTGGGCTTCAAAATTAACCTCATTATCAACCTCAGCATAATAGACATCAAGTTTATGTGTCCCGTCAGATTTTTGTAGAGAATAAACCACTAAATCACTTGCAGATTTATTTTTAAGAGAAAGTTGAGTTCCACCAGTAACGGACTGCATTTCCATTATCTGATTTCCAGATGTATCTACAATCACAAAATCATCCGATGTTACTGCGTCACCTATTTTAGAATTAACAATTGACCTTGAACGAACAAACGTATTTGCTGGAGCTACTGGACATGATAGATATTCTCCGTGCATTGGTGACCATACAATTTGTCTTTTAGTAAAATTTACACCTGAAGGTAAGCCTGTTACATTTGTCGCCGTTACAAATTTATCACCCGAATATTCAACCTCACTATTTGCTATGACGACTATGCCTAA
>PJEL010004278.1_pt1 | contig 11863 bp, 7 predicted proteins | sample 1853271 | NCBI WGS metagenome assembly PJEL01 (sample SAMN08108733, study PRJNA415343) | Invertebrate metagenome, whole genome shotgun sequencing project. | host: Globobulimina | place: Sweden: Gullmar Fjord | collected 2015-08 | reverse complement strand
CCGACCAGCGACAGGAACCCGGCGAGGGATAAGGCGACCGTCTCGGCCAGAGGCGACGGGCTATCCACCGTCCAGAGCGCCCAGACCAGCAACAGGAGCAAGGCAAAAAAATCGAGCACCTTCTCCACGGCGATCCCCGATAGCGCGGTCGCCAGCTTGACCCGATGATGTTTCGAAAGCAGATAGCCCCGTGCGACTTCGCCCGCCTGAAACGGCAAGACGACATTGCCGGCATAGCCGATCAAGACGTAGGCGGTCCGCCGCAGCAGCGAAACCTCGACGCTGGGGCTCAAGAGGTATCCCCAGCGCAGTGCCTTCCCGACAAAGAACAGGCCGTAGGCCAGCAGCGCCAATCCGGCCAAGACCCAATCGACATCGTTTTCCAGGATCGCCCGGACGCCGGCAATATCCGTGTGCGCAAAAACCAGCCAGAAGGCCAACCCGCCGATGGCGATGCCGGCCGCCAGCAGTCGCCAGCTTCTCCTGTGGATCACCCCGCCGAACATTCGGGCACTCCGAGCTGCGTCATTCGATCGGGGCGGCCAGAACGTAAGTCGCACCCACATCCGGCGCGTCGTAGACACGCGCGACTTTCGTTCGGAGCTGGTCCATGACCGCAAGCCCCGGCCACTCCCCGACCCTGCCTCTCCTGGGCGGCTCGAAGAAACGGTCGAAGAAGATCAAGCGCCCGCCCGACTGCCAGGTTTTCTTGATCAGATCGCGCAGGGCATCGTCATTGAAGTCACGCCCTCTGCTTCGCGTAAAAATCCCATTCAGGTCGCCTTGGAGGAGACCTTCCGCAACCTCCCGGGCGTCAAAAGGCCCGATCAGTACCACTCTCGCGGCCGAAAGATAACGTAGCGATTCGGCCAGCCCGGCGTTCTCGGTGACGACGACCAAATCCTCCGGTTCGGCTTCCGCGATCACCCAACTGCCCTTTACCCGGTCGTATTCCTTCGCCGGGTCGAACACCAAAGCCATACCGCCGAGCGCATTGTGAACAAACAAGATGGCGGCAAAGGCGACGATCAGGCTCCGCCGGTTCCTGTCGAGACAAGGTTCAATGACACAGGCGGCGAAAATCATCGCCAGAGGCGGCAGCACCATGATCCAGGCTTCCAGCCCGGCGGGGTTGAGACGGCCGATGATGGCGCCGTTGATACTCACCCAGACCAGGATCACAAGGACTTGGCGCCGGCGAAGCAACGCGATCGGCAGAGGCCAGATTGCCGGCAGCATCCGCAGGCTTGTCACGACGAGAGCCAGCAGGCTGACGATCGGCAGATAGACCAGAAAGCCCGCTCTCTTGGCCAGGAAGATTTCCTCGGTAATGACGTTGTTGGAAAAAGCCTTTCGGATGATCTCGACCACCGGGTCGAAGGCGAAGATCCAGTTCACGGATACCAGGTCATGTCCCAGCGAGAAGGCCGCGCGGATCATCGAGACGATCACCGTCTTCAGCGAAAACGGCGGCACGATGAACTCGCCGGCCCGTTGCGATAGAAATCCGCTGAAGGCGGCCAAGCTCAGTGGCCCCGGCCAATAGACGAGAAACCCGATCAGATAGCCGCCGGCGACAACCGCGCCACCGGCAAGCAGGTAGGCGCCGAGATGAACGACCCGATTCCGATACAGCAGGAGCAAGGGAAAGGCGAAGAACAGTGGGATCACACTGGGCTGATAGAAGAGAACGGTAAGCCCGGACAGAACACCCCAGGCCACCATGCTCACAAGCCCTGTGACCGGCACGGCTTCGCCGCCATCGCGCAAGCCCGAGGCCAGGCCGCGGAAAATCAGAAGAATGAGGAAGATTGCAGGAACATAGACTTCAACCTCCGCCGCATATCGCCAGAAGCCGTAACTGCTGGCCAGAATGGTCCCGGTCAGAACGGCCGCCGTCGCCGACAGCTTCAGATCCGCAAAGACAATCCGCACCACAAGGATCAGCGAAGCGGCGGCGCAGATCGCCGAGACGCAGCGCATGAGGGTCAACGCCGAAACGTCCAGGCCCAAAGCGGTCGCGCCGACGAAAAGCAGCCGCATGACGACGTGGTAAAGCATCAAGCGGGGGTCGGACAGACGGTCCAGCGGAAAGTTCTCCGCCCGATAGGCAAAGGCGTAGACATCGTCGGTCTCGCCGAGATTTCCGGCCGCCGTCGCGAGGAAGAACCCGCTCAGCAAGATGAAGAGAACCGTCGTGACGCGCCAATCGCCTCTGGCGAGACCGGCGACCCAGCCCGGCGGATCTTGTTGGCCCCGCCCTGCCGAAATCGAAGAGCCGGCGTTCATGAGCCGAAAGCCGGGGTCAGCCGCGGCAGTTGTTGCGATGCTTTGAGTTCGTCGACGAAAGCCCCGATCGGTCGGACCTGGAAAGCCTGCCGATAGGCTTCGAGAATTTCAGCCATGAATGCGACTTTTTCCGCGCCCCCACGTTTCATGCCCGGCAGGTAGGCCAGGTCGGAGGAGTCGTCGCTGCCGAGAAAATCCGTCGCATGCAGCAGAAACGACGGTGGAACGTCACGGGCACGGCAAAGACGGAGCGCCGACCTGAAGTACCAGCGCGCCAGTCCCGGCGACCTGTCGGCGAGGTAATTCAAGTATGTCCCATGGAACGGCAATCGCAGCAGCGGCAGAGTGGTGACCGGCGCTTCGATCATGCCGCCCTTGGCCAGAGACCAGAGGTAGGGCTTGAGCGGCTGCCGGCAGTCTTTGAAACTGCCGTAGAGGCTGCCCATGACATTTGCCTCGCCGCCATGCCGGGACGCCTGTCTGCGATGATAGAACCTGGCGGCGAGCCCCAGACTGTTGGGGCAGGTTGAGGCATCGTAGTCGTACCCCAGGTCGGCGAGGACCTCGAGCAGGGTCGATGACAGGCCGAAGGCCGGGCCCCGAAATCCGCGCGGCCGTTGACCCGTCGCCGCCTCGATAAAGCTTCCGGCGCGCAGGATCTCGCACTTGATCCGCTCCCGAGGCCAACAATGCAAAGCGAGTTCGTGATCGAAGGAGTGGTTGCCGACTTCATGCCCCCGCTTGGCAATCTCGGCGAACAAACCGTGGTCCGAGGTCTGCGATATGTCCCGCCCGACGATGAACACGGTCAGCCGGAGATCCAGCCGATCCAGGAAATCGAGGATTCGCGGCAGCGCCAGATCGAGAAATGACGGATAGTCCTGCCAGGCCTCGATCCCGAAGCTGCGCTGATAGCTCCAGAGGTTGTCGAGATCCAGCGACAAGGTCGCCTTCGGGAGCTGCGGTTCCTTCAACCCGTCAAGTGTCATGGCACAGCATCCCCGGCCACGACAGTCTCTCTCGCCAGGAGAAAGGCGGCTGCTTCGTTGGCAAGGTTGACGCTTTCGTCGACGCTCAAGGAAGCGTTTACGATCTGGGCGGAGTTGACGATGTACAACCCCGGCAGGGATGTGGCCATCGGCGGCAGGTTGTCACTGTAGTTGCGGGTCGAGATCGCCAGAACCTGCCGCGTTCTGGTCACCTTGAAAGCCTTGATTTCATTCTGAGACAGATCCGGAAACATACGCAGCAGGCCCGGCAGGAACGTGGCTTCGACCTCCTGATCCGAAGCCGTCAGCAGGGGATCGTCCGGGGGAAGGTACTTCGGCAGATACACCAGATGCTGTCCGCCGGTCTGGCAAGGATCGACCAGGGAAGACATTTCGATGACGGTGGTAAAGGGAATGGTCTCGTCGGTGATGTAGGTCAGGTAGGCACCGCCCAGGGGCCGCTCCAGCAGCAGCGAGGCGCAGACGATGCCCTGATAGAGGATTGCATTGTGCTGCCGCACTTCCTCAGCGCTCAAGCCTTCGCAGACCCTGGTCGCGATGGGCGCGGCGCAGGTGTTGACCACCCGGTCGAAGGTTCGCACCTCTCCCCCCGCGGTGACTTCGAAACCCTGTCCGGATCGCGCCACGGAGGTCACCGGTATTCCCGCTTCAAGGGTCACGCCGGCGGTGCGAAGCTTCTCGACCAGGGTCGAGAGAATACGGTGATAGCCGCCGGGCACATAACCGAACATCTCGGTCTTCAAACCGCCGCGCCGGGCTGCATAAAAACGCCGAATGACCGACCAGATGTAGGCCGCCGAGGCCTTCTCGTGGTTGCTCCCCAACTTCGAACGCAACAGGGGGCGCCAGAGGTTCCGGTAGGTGGACTTCCCGGAAAGGCGCGTCAGCCAGGCTTCGGCGCTTTGGTTTTCCAAAGCCCGGCCGTTCTCGATACGCGAAGCGTAGATGATTGTCGCCGCCAGTCTCGCCTTGTCGATCAGACCGAGGGCCGGCAGGCGGAAATAGTCGATGGCGTTGTTCAGAGGGTGCATCGACCTGCCGGTAAAGAAATTGGTCTTGGTCACCTTCCAGCGAATTTCATTTTCCAGCCCAAGCTCGTCCAGCAAGGCAAGCAGCCTAAAATCCGATTTCATCGTCACGTGGTAGTAGCGGTCCCAAACGACATCGCCGACCTGCCAGGCGGAGGCCAGCCCCCCCAGGCGAGGCGCCGCCTCCAGCACGGTGACTTTTTGCCCGGTCTGGCTCAGTCGATGCGCGAGCGTCAGGCCGAGCATGCCACCACCGACGATCGCCCAGTTGAGCGGCGCCTTACTTTCGGTCGTGGTCAGCATAGGAGGTCACCAACTCGGCGGAGACCGGCTCGGGCATCGGCCGGCCCAGCCATCGCAGTGTCGCCAGTCGGAAGGCCAGCCTGAGATGACCCAAGATGGTGCGAAAGATCTTGATCTTCGACTGGCCCAGCAGCCGCGTCTCAAGCACCGCCGGATACTCGACGATACGACAGCCGGCCAGGTCCAAGCGTCCGAGGATTTCGGTTACCCCGCAAAAGCCGGGGTCGTAGACCGTGATGCCTTGGATCGCGCGCTGGCGGTAGAGTCGAAAACAGCTGGTGTAGCTTGTCAGCTTGTGACGGAGCACGCAGCGGTACATGAAGGCCGATCCTCGCGAAAGAAGGGACCGCCAGGCGGGGACCGCATGCATCGCGCCCTGTGCGTGGGCCGGAGAAGCGACGACGACGTCGGTATCATCGGTCATCAAGGACATCATCTCGAACAGCTGGTCGGGCGCGAAGGTACAGTCGGCGTCCAGTGCCGCCAGGAACTCCGTTCGCACGAGACGGAAGCCCGTAACCAAGGCAGCGGCGATGCCCTTGTTGACGTCGTGTCGGACCAATCTGAAGCGGTCCCGTTCGCCGAAGCGCTGCTGCAACAGCTTCCAAGTTTCATCGCTGCTGCCGTCGTCGACCAGCACGTAGTAGAGGTCAAATAGCGCCGCGCCCTTTTCCGCGAAACGCTGCAGCGTCTTTTCCAGGTAAGGAAGAGTCTCGGCTTCGTTGTAGCAGGGGATCACCAGTGTCAGAGGGATCCTTGCCGCCCCGCTTCTGACCTCGGGCACCCAGGTCTCGGCCGGACTCTCCTCGCGCGAAGACGGCGCCACCGGTTCAAGGCGTAAGTCCAGGTATTCGGCAACCGAGGTGAAGTCATAGCGCTCCAGGTAGTAGCGGAGCTTCTCGGGCATCCCCGCCAGGTTTCGATAGTGTCGCAGCCGCTGCAGGAAACTTGCGGCCGCAATTCTCGGCTGATCGGGCTCGAGCTCCCAGCTATGAAAGTAGAGGACCAAGGGGTCCTCGTTGGTCTCAATCCACTTCTCGACACCCGGGCGCAACAGCCAGTCGGGGAATTGCCGCAGATAGTTTCCGCCGCTCATGAGCAGCGGCAAGCCCATCACCGGCAGGCTCGATACCGGGACTTCATAGAGGCTGCCGGTTGTCGTCGCATAGTGGTGAACCACGGAATGCAAGACATCGCCGGCGGGCACGCGCGCGCTCGAATCATAGGAAAAACCGGCTTCGGCGAGGATATCCAAAGCCCACAGATCTTCGGAACCGATCCAGCCATGCCCGATCCTGAATCCCCGGACGGCCTGTCCGGTGGCGTCTTCCACGGCATGGCGTGACCGGCGAACGTCTCTGGCAAACTCCACGGGCGGGAGATCACCGATGCGGTTGTGAAAATAACCCTGGCAGGCGACCTCATGGCCGCAGTCTACGATACGTCGCAGGACCTGGGGATGATTGTCGGCGATCCAGCCGCAACTGAAGAAAGTCGCCCGGCTGCCGGTGTCTTCCAGAAGTTCCAGGGCGCTTTCCGTGTTGCGCTTCAGGTTGGTTTCGAACCTGCCCCAATAGCCGCTAGGGATGAGGTGGCTGAAGGCCCCGACCTGGAAATAGTCCTCAACCACGATCGTCAGGATGTGCTTGCGGCCGGGTTGCGGTTCGACGCTCACCTCGCCGCCCTCGTCCGGTCGACCCTTGAAGACAGGAACTCCGCCACCGCCTGCGCGATACGGGCCGGGCTCTGTGTGTCGCCGAAGGGGTTCGCCACGGGCTCTACGGAGTCGACCCATTGGCTCAAAGCCTCGCGGTCGTCGAGCAGTTCGCCCAGCTGTCCGGGCCATTCCCCCGCCAGTCTGGCGACACCGGCTTCGATGGCCTCTGGCCGTTCGGTCGTGCTGCGCAAAACCAGAAGTGGCTTGCCCAGGCTGGCGACCTCTTCCTGCACGCCGCCGGAATCCGAAACGATCAGCCAGGCGGTCTGGAGTAAGCGGAGAAAACAGGGGTAGTCCAGCGGTTCGATCAGAAAGATGCGCTCGCTGTCGGACAGAACCCGCTCGATGGCTTCCTTTACGTTGGGATTGAGGTGAACCGGCGCGACAAGAGCTGTATCCGGATGCTCCAGGATGAAGTCCCGGAGGGTCCGGAGATTGCGCTCCAAGGTCGCGCCGAAACTCTCGCGCCGATGGGTGGTCAGAACGATCGGCTTCAGCCCCTGCAGGCGCCCCAGGAGCGCGTCCAGCCCGGGGCAGGTGCAAGGCTTTTCCAGAGCGCTGTGCAACGAAGAAACCACCGGGTTGCCGGTCACCGCGATATCCCGCGCGGCGATGCCTTCCAGCAGCAGTTCGTCGCGATTGCGCCGGGTGGGGGCGCAGTGAAGCGAGGCGATGTGCGAGATCAGCCGACGGTTGGTTTCTTCCGGAAAGGGATTGGCCGGATTACCGGTCCTCAGGCCCGCTTCGATATGGGCGACGGAGACGGACCGCATCCGGCCGGCCAGTGCCCCTGCCAGCGCGGTGGTGGTATCCCCTTGCACCAGAATCAACGCGGGCTCGACCTCGGCAATTACCGGGTCCAAAGCCGCGATGGTCTTGGATAGCAGCTCGTTCAGCGACTGCCCGGCGGACATGACACCCAGATCGTAGTCGACCTTGGCGCCGAGCAACCCAAGAAAGGCGGGCAGCAGGTCGGCCTGCTGCGCGGTAGAAACAATGGTGACGCGGACCGTTCCATGAGCCGCAAGTTGACGGACCACGGGCGCGACCTTGATCAGTTCAGGTCTGGTTCCGACGATGACCATGACGCCGCCGCCGATCGCAGGAAAAGCCTTTGTCATGCGCCCACTGGTTTCATTGACCTAAGTCATTGCCTTTAAAGTAGAATATATACCCACCGATATTTGCGTCGGCCCTAAAATTGCCACACCATAACCTTTGGGTCGAGCGTCCCTTCCGGTTGAGCAGGAAGGTTGTCCGCTTTAACCAAGAAAACCCGGTCGTTTGTAAAGCGAGCAGCGCCGGATCAGGCCTCATCGGGCCTGATCAACTCTAGGGCGGGGACCTAAAAAAACCGTTCAGATCTGAAGGTTTAGGGGAAGGCGCCGTTTTTGATGCAGGGCGCGGAGCGGGGCCGCCGGCGGGGTCCGGCAAGGGGGCAGGCACCGCGCTGCAATTAAGAGCCGCGGCGCAGTCCTCCTGGGCGGAGGCTTACGGACAAAGGGAAGGAATGAAAGCGGAGCGCCCTGACGCCGGCCAGCGCTCGGCGGTCGGCAGCCAGCTGGCCCAGCCGCCTACAAGATCAGTTTGTCGGAAATTTCCTGGCGTCCCCTAGGGGAAACGCCACGGAAGCCATTTATATCAATGAAAACAACGTTCTGATGATTCTCCGAACGGAGCTTTTGTAGCACTTTTTTGTAGCACTGGGCAAGCCGGTTATGCCCATGCCAGGAGGCTCATCAATGCATGGAGGATCGACTACAACCACCAGCGACCACATTCGAGCCTGGACGGGCTCACCCGGACCGAGTTCGCAATCCGCTCCCAAATGGACCAAAACCCGAACAGAGCTAGCTTATGAAGGAGGACAAGTTGGGGAGCAGGTCAGTATGGCGTGACCGTCCGGTGTGGGGGCTCTGGCGCGGTTCAGCGTATTCCTGTTACGCTCAGGTTTGAGCGTAACTCCACGGCATGAGCTCATCCAGCTTTGTGATCTTGTGATCTGCGATGCGGCCAAGAACGTTGGTGAGTCAGGCTTGGGGATCGACGCCGTTAAGCTTGGCCGTCTCGATCAGGGTATAGGCGATGGCAGCGGACTTGCCCACCACGCTCCGAACCGGCAAACAGCCAATTCTTGCGCCCGACAGCAATGGCCCGCATGGAGCGTTCGGCGGTGTTGTTGTCGAGTTCCAGGAAGCCGTGCTCGAGATATGGCCTCAGACGCTTCATGCGTGTCAGGGCATAGCGAATGGCACTGGCAAGGGGCGTCTTGCCAGATATCTTGGGAAGCTGGGCGTGCAACCAAGCCTCCAGTTTTTCCGCCGCGTCCGCAGGGCTCAGGAACCAGTGGGCATTCAGGCATTCCGCCCGCAGACGGCCGTTGAACGCCTCGATGAACGCGTTGTCGGAAGTACCAGGGTGAGCGCCGCCTTTTTCCGGATCTGACCGCGGGCGGGCGATACGGGCGCTACGGCTACCGCCTGACGAAACGCTGGACGCACTACCGCCGCCAAGTCGACCTCTATGAGCCGGGCAAGGATTTTCATACGTTGCGGCATTCGTTCAACACGCACCTGCTGAACAAGAAGGTACCCATCGTCTGGATGTCACAGCTCATGGGGCATGCCCAGGCCTGCCAGACCGCCGGCTACGCGGTCAACGCGGAGACGTCATCGACCTACTACGGTGGCGCGGAGATCCCGCTGCTCAAGGACGCGGTCGAGCAGTTCGACTTCGGACTGAAGCTGGGAGAAGTAGACGGCGAGTGGCAGGTCGTGCGGTAGGGGCATCAACTCACTCGCCGGATGAGGTCGGAAAGGTTCCGGCCACACCAGTCTGGGCCTCGAGGACGACCTCCACCACCGGTCGGGGCCTTACCGCAAAATGCATCGCGCCAGCCCCTCGGGCAGGGCGCAGGCGATGCGCACCGGGATTCTCCTCACTCGCTTCAGTGAACAATGCTGGGTTTTGGCGCCTCTGGCCGATCCCACCTCGGGCCCGGCGGCTCTCCAGGAAGAGCTTCGAGGCGTTCGGGCCCGGGACCCGCTCCGGAAATATAGGGCTTCCAAGCCTCGGCCATAACCATACACTCCGGATGCTCGGACCAATTCGGGAGAGGTCAGCATCTTGTCAGATACACGGCTCAGCCGGGAGCAAGCCACGAACGTGCTTGCCACCCGCTACGCACCAATATCGTCCCGCGGGGGCTATATACAGGCATTCCAGCTGCCGGATGGCCGGCAGCTCGCTATCCAGGCCAACACCGCCAAGGCCGTCATATGGGTGGAGAGCACTGGCCACGAGGGGGATCCACCGGTTGCCGATTTCGAGCGCTACGAGGCCAACCAGGGACGCAACACCAACCTGCCCCACCGGCTCAACCATCAGCCCGGTCGCGCACTTCTGGAAGAAGGCTTTCCGCGCCCGGTCTTCAAGCTGAGCCTGCAATCCCTGGACGAGCTCATGGGTGCGCTGAACTGGTACGATGCGAGGGACAGTGGCGTTTCGCGGTCCGCCTTGGAGGCGTTGCGCAGGACCTTTCTTGAACGCTGCCCGGACTTCCGGGACTTCACCCAGGCGGAAGGCAGCTACTTCGAGCGCGAACGTAGCTACAAGGCTGGCCTCATCGCCGAGACTGCTCGTATCCTCGAGGCGGGAAAGGCGGCCGCGCCGGAAGCTCTCGGCCACGAGATGCTGCAGTTGCTTCAAAGGCCTCCCGCCAACTTCATCGGATGGCGCACCTTCGATCACATCTACAAGGCTGGCCCCGAGGCTGAGCCAGAAATTGCGACAGCGCTGGGCGGCCTACTCCTTTCTGGCACCAGCGACGCCGCCTCCGTGGCAGCCACCGCCGCCCGGATCCACCCCCACCTTATGCGTGGTGCCGGAGCCTCTGCCTTTGCCGAGGTGCGCTCGCTCGTCACCATAGCGCTGGCCCTTGCCCACCCACATGACGCCATGGGGATCAAGACCAGGTACCTCGACAAGGCTGCCCGTCTTCTTCTCGGCCAAAATCTTTTCAAGGCCCAGGTGCTAACCGCCGGGGAGTACGAAGCGTTGGTGGCGATGGCCGCGGAGATCTTCGAAGTCATGAAGAACGAGTGGCACTGGCAACCCAAAGACCTCTGGGACGTGCAGGGCTTTCTCTGGGTAGCCTGTGACCATTCCTGGGCGCCCGGTGCCAAGGCAGAGGGGGAGACGAGAATAGCAATGGAAGAAGCGCAGCCGATGCAGCCAACCAACCTGATCCTTTACGGACCTCCGGGAACCGGTAAGACCTTTGCGACTGCCGCAGAGGCCGTCCGCCTCTGCGACGGCACGGTGTCGGCCGGCGATCGCGGCACCTTGATGAAGCGCTACAAGGAACTACAACAGGAAGGCCGCATCCATTTCGTTACCTTCCATCAGTCCTACGCCTACGAGGACTTTGTTGAGGGACTGAGACCGGAAACGGCCCCAGAGGAAGACGAAGACAGCGCCTTTCAAGGCGGCTTCCGGCTGCGCCCGACGGACGGACTCTTCAAGAAGATCGCGCTCGCGGCACAGACTTCTGGCTCTGCTGGCACTGACGTGGCCGACAGTATCAGTGACCTGGAGCACCGCCGGTTCTTCAAGATGTCCCTCGGCCACCCCTCACAACCGACGTTTTATGACTTCGGCATCGACAAAGGCTATATCGCCACAGGCTGGGGCGGCGACATCGACTGGAGCGACGAGAAGTTTGGCGATTCAACGGCAATACAAGAGGAATGGTCGGCCCACGGCGAGAACTACAGCAAGAGCGAGGGCCCAGTTGCCCAGACCAACTGCTTCCGAAACACGCTTGCTATCGGCGACATCGTGATCGTCCCGAAGGACAGTAAGAGCTTCAGGGCCATCGGCGAGGTAACGGGCCCCTACGAGTTTGCCGGCGACGCTGAAGCATTCCTGCATCGCCGCAAGGTGAGATGGCTGAAGGTCTTAGAGACGCCGATGTCCTGCGACCTGGTCTATGCTCACAACTTCACACAGAAAACCATCTACGAGATCACCGGGGGAATTCGCCTGGAAGGGCTCCGGAACCTCATCGGTAGTGGTCCCGGCGGTCCTGTCGTCCGTCCCTATGTTCTGGTGATTGATGAGATCAACCGCGCCAATGTCTCGAAGGTCTTCGGTGAACTCATTACCTTACTGGAGCCCGACAAGCGCCTGGGCATGCCCAACGAGATCCGGCTGACCCTGCCTTACTCCGGAGACCGGTTCGGCGTTCCGCCCAATCTGCACGTCATTGGCACGATGAACTCGGCCGACCGTTCGATCGCCCTGCTCGACACGGCGCTGCGGCGGCGTTTCGACTTCAGGCCGATGATGCCGAGATATGACGCGGAGCTGCTTCCCGTGGTCGACGGAATCGATCTCGCGGCGGTGTTGCAGGCGCTGAACGAGCGCATCGAGTACCTCTATGATCGTGACCACCAGATCGGCCATTCCTTTTTCTTCGGTTGCACCAGCCGCACCGATGTTGACAGGACTCTACG
>PJEL010004277.1_pt1 | contig 11866 bp, 12 predicted proteins | sample 1853271 | NCBI WGS metagenome assembly PJEL01 (sample SAMN08108733, study PRJNA415343) | Invertebrate metagenome, whole genome shotgun sequencing project. | host: Globobulimina | place: Sweden: Gullmar Fjord | collected 2015-08 | reverse complement strand
ATCCAGCGATGTCTTCCTGACGAATCACCAGGGTGTGCTGCAAACCCCGTCGCGGCACAATGGGAGGATTTTCGATCTGGCTCCGATTGAGGCGCCTGCATTCTCCGCCAAGACGGAGGTCATGAAAACCGTCAACCGGGCGGGGGAGCCGAGAGTCATCGGCTATTCTTACATCGACCAATCGCCCTTCGTGTTCGTCGTCTTGAAGCATCCGGCACACATGACGGAAAGCTGGTTGTATCTCAAGACGGATATACTACTGGTTCTGTCGATCGGTATTGTCCTGATCGCGGTCGTCATACTTTGGCGATCAACCTACCTGGTGAACCGCATCAGGGATGCAGACAGCAGGCGAAACAAGGCGCTGCACAATATCGAATACACGAACAAGATGGCTTCCATCGGGCGGATGGCCGCGGGCGTGGCGCACGAGATCAACAATCCGCTGGCGGTCATCAATGAGAACGCCGGTCTGCTGAAAGACCTGTTGTTAGTGAAAGACGAGCCGGCGGACCGGGATCGGGTGTTGAGAATCGTGGAGGTCGTGCTCAGATCGGTGGAAAGGTGCAGTACGATCACACATCGGTTGCTCGGCTTCGCCAAGCGCATCGGGCCGGTGATCTCGCCCATCGCGATAGCGCCGCTTCTTGAGGAGGTGTTGAGCTTCCAGGGGAAGGAAGCGGAGTACCGCAATATTACGATCAACCTTGACGCCCCTCTGGACTTGCCGACCATCGAGAGCGACCGCGGGCAATTGCAGCAGGTATTTCTCAATATCCTGAGCAACGCCTTTGCCGCGGTGGACGACGGCGGACAGATTGATGTCTTTGGGAGGCTTGAGGAAGACAACACACTGGCGATCATAATCAGGGATGACGGTCCCGGTATCCTTGAAGAGAATATCGACCGTATCTTCGAACCGTTTTTCAGCACCAAGGCGGAATACGGTACGGGATTGGGTCTGTCCATTACATTCGGCATCGTGGAAAAACTGGGCGGCCGCATCAGTGCTCAAAGCAGGCACGGCGAGGGAGCCACCTTCACCGTGCGGCTGCCCGTCGCCCCTGGAGGTGAGGTATGGAAGTAACGAGCATCCTGATCGTTGATGATGAAGACGACCTGGTGTCGACCATGGCCGAACGTCTCGATCTCCGAGGATTCCCAGTAAAGACCGCGACCAATGCAACCGATGCGCTGAGGCTTGTCAGTGAAAACAGTTTCAGCGTGATGATTCTTGATGTCAAGATGCCCGGAATCGGGGGGCTGGAGCTGATGGCGGAGATAAGGCGGAAAGATCCGGATCTTCCGGTTATTCTCTTCACGGGTCACGGTTCCTCGGCGGATGCGGAGAAGGGGATAGACGAAGGGGCGATCGCCTGTCTCTTGAAGCCGGTCGATATCGACGAGCTGATCGCGAAGGTCAGGACCGCAGCCCGGGGAAAGGAAGATCGAAGCTGATGAACGAAGAACCGCGAGATATTCGCCAGGATGATCTGGCCTTTGTGGGGCGGATCGGAGCGTCGATCACCCACGACATGAGGAACGTCCTCTCGGTCATTGGTGAGTACGCCGGTCTACTGGAGGATCTGGTTGCTCCTGCCAAGTGGGGGAAATCACCAGATAAGGCAAGCCTCAAGAAACTGTCCGCGGGGATGGTCAATCAGGTGAAGAAGGGCACCGAGATAATGGAGCGATTCAGTCGCTTCGCTCACTCCACGGACCACGAGACCACCGCATTCGACCTGGCCGCGGTTACGGAGAACATGACCGCTCTGACCAAGCGACGCGCGTCGAACGCGGGATGCCGCCTGGAGTCAGAGTCGCCCTCCGGTGCGATTCCCGTCACCGCGAACCCGCTCCGCGTGCAGCTTGCCATGTACTCCGGCATTGGATTGATCCTTCAACGGGCTCAGCGCGACGCACAGATCACGATACGGCCTTGGATCAATGGATCTTCGGCGGTCATTTCCATCACTGCGGCGACCGAAGCGGGCGTCGATTTGTCCGCGGGGATCTCAGAGGTCTCTGCTGTCGTGGCCGATTTGAATGGGACCATCGAGACAACCCGTGAGGGAGACCTCATCTCATTGAATATCATCTTCCCGACCGTGTGATTTGCGGTTCGGCCGAATACTCCGGGCGCGCCAAGAAAGGCTCGAGACAGAGCATCGCGGCAACAGCGAGGTAACCATCATGGCAAATGAACGGGTACTGTTGGTAGATGATGAACCGGAGTTCACCGAGCTTCTGGGGCAGCGAATGGAAACGCGAGGGGTTGATGTCGATATTGCGGCGAGCGGTCGGGAGGCGCTGCAAAAGGTTGGCGACAAGTCCTACGATGCCATCGTCCTCGACATGTCCATGCCTGAGATGGACGGTATGGAGACGCTGAAGCGTCTTCTTGAGAGCAAACCCGATCTGCAGGTGATTCTGTTGACGGGATACGCCAGCCTTGAGAAAGGAGTCGAGGCCATCAAGCTCGGAGCCATGGATTATCTGGAGAAGCCGGCCGAGATCCAGAAACTGATGGACAAGATCCATCGGGCAAAGGCGAAGAAGATGCTCCTGGTCGAAAAGCGGTCGGAAGAGGCGATCAAGGACATATTGGAGACCAAGTGGTGGTAGTCACTACTCGATGAAAGCGGGGATGAAATGCAGAATAAACTCGTGCGGGATTTGATGGTTCCCATTGAGGACTATCCATGCATACCTGATACGTTAACGATCGGCGACTCTATCGCCGAAATGACCGTACAGATCGCAAGACGAGGAGGGCGATTATCTCTTCCCCGGGTGGCTCTGGTGTTCGATGAGGATTTCAGCAAGTTGCTGGGGATGTTGAGGCGACGGGACATCATGCGCGGGCTCGAACCCGCCTATATGGGAGGCGGGCCGCTGAAATACGCGAGGAAGTTGTTCGACATCGAGGTGGATCCCAATCTCTCGGAGTTGTCCTACGACACTCTGATTACCGGCATTCGCAAACGATCAAGACGGCTGGCCAAAGATTACATGTCCCCGATCAAGGCGGTGATTCAGCATGACGACCACATGATGAAGGCCATGTGCGAGATGGTTGAGCACAATACAAGCCTGCTACCGGTGATCGAAAAGGGCAATGTGGTCGGCGTGATAGCCTCCGTGGACGTACTGAGCGAGATTGCGCTCGTCATCTGATCCTTCAGCCCCGAATTCCTGCATTCCAGCAGAAGACTGGCACGACGATGAATGACGAGATCCGGAACACGGGACAAGAAAGCCCCCTCGTCACCCCCGCCAAAGTCCGAATGGCGGGAGGAGCGAAATGGGTCAACTGGCGAAAGCAGGCGTTTCTGCTTCTGGGGGTTGCGTTGTTTGCCGGGTTCTATCTCGCGCCGTCTTTCCCTGATGCGATAAGCCCGCGGGATGACGTCTTTCCGCTGAGTCATCAGGGCAAGGCAGCCCTGGGGTTGTTCCTGCTTGCGGCGACGTGGTGGGTGTTTGAAGTCGTACCTATCGGAGTAACCGCGATAACCATCGGCGTGGTTCAGGTTCTGTTTCTCATCCGACCCGAGAAGGTGGTAACCACCGTCACGGACGGTCTGACCGCACCGGGGTCGGAAGTGGTGGGACAGGTCAGAGAGACGCTTTCCACGGCGAAGGTTGCGTTCGGCGATTTCATGGATCCCTCGGTGTGGTTCATCATAGGATCCATTACTTTCGGAATGGTCTTTTCGCGGACCGGCCTCACCAAGAGACTGGCCTATCGCATGCTGGTGGTGGTCGGTGAGCGCACAAGCATGATCTACCTGGGGTGTTTCGTGGTGACCGCAGGTCTTACGATCATCATGGCGCATACTGCGGTGGCGGCGACGATCTATCCGCTTCTCATGGCGATTCATTCGTTATACCGGGAGGACAACGGCCCCACGAAATTCGGGCGGGGATTGTTCATAGGCATGGCTTTTGTGGCGGGCGCCGGGAGCATAATCACCCTGCTTGGAGCGGCGCGCGGCGCGGTGGCGATCGGTTTTTACACCGACATCGTGGGAAGGGAGATCTCGTTCTTCCAGCTTACGTACTACATGCTGCCGATCGGTCTTACGATGGTGGTGTTGCTGTGGGTGTATTGCATGATCGTGTTCAGGCCGGAGAAAGGGAGAATCCCCGGGTTGAGGGAGCGGGCCCGGCACCTGCATGCGAGCCTGGGGCCGATTACGAGACAGGAGATTCTCTCGCTGGTGATCGTGCTGTCGGCAATCGCGGTGATGAGCTTACGGTCGTTCGTGCCCGAGGCGATCGGTCAACACCTGAACAAGAGCGCGATAATACTCACGGCGACGGTGTTGTTCTTTGTATTCAGAGTTCTGTCGCTCAAGGACCTTGAATCGATACCCTGGAACATCGTGTTGCTGTTCGGCGGGGCGATGAGCATAGGATTCTGTCTGTGGGAAACGGGTGCCGCGGAATGGATGGCGATCCAGTGGTTGACGCTGTTCGATGGCGCGCCCTGGTTCGTGTTCATCATCGGCACCGCGTTTTTCGTGCTGGTGATGACGAACCTGATAATGAACGTGGCGGCGATCGCGATTTCGTTGCCGGTGGCGCTGGTCATGGCCCAATATCTCGGCGTGGCCCCGGAGGTGATTCTGTTTTCGTGTCTGGTGACGGCGGGGATGCCGTTCCTTCTGCTGGTGGGGGCGGCCCCCAACGCGATCGCGTATGAGAGCAGGCAGTTCTCGACCGGGACGTTCTTTCTGGCCGGGGTTCCCGCGAGCATTCTGCTGATGATCGTGCTGGGGATCTTCGTGCGGTTCATCTGGCCCTGGATGGGGATGCCGATTCTCGTGGAGTGATGGTGGGGTGGTTCGGTTAGGCCCGGGGGCTAGAATCATCGTCCGACGCTCATGTCACTGACCCAAAGAGATGTGCTGAATCCGGCGATGTCCTTGCCTCAAATGGGCGAGATGGGGGACTCCCCGGGGTGCGGGAATGGGCGGCATGACGCCAATCAGCAGACGGCGGTGTTGCTGCTGGATCTCGGGATGCCTGATGGGCCGGATGAAGCTTCGGTGCGCAAGTACATCGCCAAGGTGCTGAGCGATCCGGAGGTGGTGAGACTTCCCCGCGGATTGCGGTGGGCGAATCCTGTAATCGGGCAAGTGCTGTCTTTGATTCAATCGGAGAAGTGGGGTGAGAGGTATCGCAGGATCTGGGGTGAAGATGGGCCGCCGGTGGCATCGATCAATAAGGCGCAGGCCTCGGCGCTGGAGGCGAAGCTGCCCGAGGGAATGTCGGTATTTCACGCGATGCGCTACGGGCGGCCGGGCGTCGAGGAAGTGTTGAAGAAGATCGAAGGGCTGGGTATCGAGGCGGTGATCGCGGTCTCGATGTATCCGCAGCACAGCGCGACGGGGGGGGTGACCGCGATCCGTGAGTTGTTAAGGCAGATTGATCGGCTCGGCTGCGGTTTGGAAGTTACGGTTCGAAATCAGTGGTATGACGATGCGGGGTATATCAACGCCCAGGCGAGGCTGATTCACGAGTTTGCCGCGGCCCACGGGTTGGGGCCGGACAACACGCATCTGGTGTATTCGCTCAGGCCGGTGCCGATCTCGAGCGTCGATCGAGGCGATCCGTATATGGATCACATTCACCGCACCGCAGAGCTGGTGAGCCGGCGTCTGGGTTGGCCCGCGGATCAAATTTCGATCGGCTACCAGGGTCACCCGGGATCGCCTCGGTGGCTGCGGCCGGCGATGGCGGAGGTGATCGAGGATCTGTCCGAACGAGGCGAGAAGCAGATACTCGTTTGTCCCCTCGGTTTCACGACCGACTGTCTGGAGACTCTTGAGGCGATTGGGGTTCGTTTCCGGGAACGGTTTGAGAGGGGAGGGGGTCGGTTCTGGGCGTGTGAGGCTCTAAACGCTTCGGAGCCGTTCATAGCGGCGCTGAGGAACATCGTCCTGCGCGGCAGGTATCCGGTTTCGTTTCCGAAGTCTCACATTGGGCTGATTACGAATGTCTGCAAGGGGGGTGAGAGCATGGAACCGGTGGAATCGCCCGTTGAATCCCTGTTTATGGTGGGGATGACGCTTGGCGGACGGTTGCGGCCGAGCCGGGGGCCGGCAATGGCGCGGGTGGATGTGGAGACGATGCGGTCTGTGAAGAAGACCCAGTGCGAGATACCGGAGTTGCTGCGGGTCGTTTGCCAGGATGGTTCGGTCCGGGAGGCCTGGCTGTGGAATACTTGCCGGCGATTCGAGTTATTCGGCTGGCTGAAGGAACCATGCGATGAGGCGGATCGGGCCAGGGTCGTGGGGGAAATCGGCGGCCGCGTTTTCAGCCTGAACGGCTCGACTGATTCCGGGGGCCTGAACATCCTGCACGGGAGGGATGCGTGGCATTACCTGATGCGGACGGCGGCGGGTCTGAACAGCGGTCTTCCTGGCGAGTCGGAGATTCTCCAGCAGTTGCACGCGGCCCACCGGTTGGCGGAGCGAGCGGGTACCGCGGGGCCTCTGACCGAGGGTCTGATTTCCGAAGTCTCCGGGCGTGAGACCGAGCTCAGGGAGCGGACGGAATGGGGTCAGTTCAGGTCCAACTACTGCTATGCTTCGATCTCGCAGCTGGTGCAATCGACGGGTTTGGACCTTCAATCCGGCCGGTGCGTGGTGATCGGCGGATCAACGACATCCTGTGGGATTCTCGATGCCCTTTCGGACCGTTTCGGCGCATCGAGGCGTCAGATGACATTGCTGCATCGCGGTCACGGAAGCGGGGTACACCTGAAGATGCTTCGGAAGGCAATCGGCGATGGGCGTCGAGTGCGGGTGCACAAGTACGGCCAGAAGTCGGTGATAGAGGAGATCGCCGGCGCGGATGTGGTATTTATCGGTCTTGATCGCAAGGAGCCGGTATTGGAGGCGGCCCAGATTCGGGACTGCCGCGATTTCGGGGTTCGGCCGCTGGTGATCGTGGATTTCAACATGTTCGGTTCGACGGTGGGGATGGAATCGCTTGAGGGCGTCCGGGTCCATGATGCGGAGGGATTGGAAGCGGCGGCGGCGGCATTCGCCGAAGAAATGTGCGACAGCGCGCAATTCGGCGCGGCGGTTCACGCGGCGGAAGGGTGGATTGAGGATCGGGTACCGAGTCCGGGCGCGATGATGGGGCGGAGTTGATGAAGGGGTAGGCGGCGTGGGAGGGATTGCGACGGCTTCTCAAATCCGGTGTTCTGAAATTGCGACGCCTTCTCAAGTGCTTCAAAAGGAAGGGCGCATACAGTGCTTTTCATGACATTCGGAGGGCGATGGAGTGGTGTTCTGAGGGGTTATTTCCTGTCGGTAGTCGGCCGTCGGATTTATGAGTCAAAGCATCCTGGTGGGGGGCTATCTAAAAAGTGAATTTTATCACGATACGGCTCTACCGGTGCCGGTGAAGGGCTTATACTTTCGCGACTATCGCCTAAACGATAAAGACCAAAAAGGAGCATCCCATGGATCAGTTGATCAAGCCGCACGGCTCGGACTCGTTGAACCCTCTTTACGTGACGGATAATGCGAAGCGCGCCCAGTTGCTGAAGGAAGCGGAAGGGCTGCCCAAGCTGCTCGTTTGCTCACAGGCTGCCGCCAATGCGGTGATGATGGGATGCGGGTACTTCAACCCTCTGACCGGCTACATGAATCTGAAGGATTCGCTCGCCGTGGCGGAGAGCATGAAGACCACCGCCGGTTTGTTCTGGCCCGTTCCGATCGTGAACGTGGTGGACGACGCATCGGGAATCAAGGGCGCGAAGCGCATCGCGTTGTTGGACCCCAATGTTGAAGGCAACCCGGTGATTGCGATCCAGGATGTGGAGTCGATCGACGAAGCCACCGACGATCAGATGAAGATGATGTCGGAGAAGATCTTCGCGACCACGGATAAGGAACATCCGGGCGTCAAGAACTTCCTTTCGGTCGGCAAGTTTTTCGTTGCCGGTCCGATCCAGGTTCTCAACTACTCCTACTTCGCAGATGAATTCCCCGAGACCTTCCGCACCGCGACTCAGATCCGCGAGATGATCAAGAAGAACGGTTGGAAGAAGGTTGTGGCGTTCCAGACTCGGAACCCGATGCACCGTGCTCACGAAGCGCTGGTGAAGATCGCCATGGAGCGCGTCGGCGCCGACGGCTCGGTGATCCACATGCTTCTGGGCAAACTGAAGAAGGGCGACATTCCCGCGGATATCCGTGACGCCTCGATCCGCAAGATGGTCGAGCTCTACTTCGAGCCGAACTCCGCCGAGATCACCGGCTACGGTTACGACATGCTTTACGCCGGTCCTCGCGAAGCGGTTTTGCACGCGGTGTTCCGTCAGAACATGGGCGCGACGCACCTGATCGTCGGCCGCGATCACGCGGGTGTGGGCGATTACTACGGCGCTTTCGACGCCCAGGAGATCTTCCAGAAAGAGGTCCCCGCGGGTTCTCTGGAACTGGAAGTCTTCGAAGCCGACCACACCGCGTTCTCGAAGGTGGTGGGCGAGGTCATCATGATGCGAGAGGCTCCCGAGGGTCACAAGAAGGAAGATTTCGTATTCCTCTCCGGCACGAAGGTCAGAGAGATGTTGTCCGCCGGCGATGATCTTCCCCCTGAGTTCGCGCGGCCGGAAGTCGCCAAGATTCTCATGGGGTACTACCAAACGTTGGCGACGGTCTGATCTGAAGAACGGATCGAGGACGCTGAGTTTATGGATCTCATCACGGTCACCAGAAAGGACGAGTTGCAGTTCAGCGTCCGCATGCGCGGTCATGAACTGACGAGCGACTTGTCCGAATCGGACGGAGGCTCAGACGGCGGCCCCTCGCCGTCGGAGCTTCTGGCCGGTTCTCTCGGCGCCTGTATAGCGATGATGGTCCAGTCCTACTGCGCCCGGCATGGCTGGGATGGAGACACCGAAGTCAACCTGACGATTGAGCTTGCGGACAAGCCCAAGCGGGTGGGTCGTATCGTTGTCGATGTCGAGTTGCCGGAAGGCGTACCCGAGGACAAGAAAGAAGTCGTAAGACGCGTGGCGGAACTGTGCCCCGTTCATGAGACGTTCAGGCATCCGCCGGCCGTGGATATTGATATTGCATAGGTTGGAATCCGGCTCGAGCGGTTCCGACTATGGTTTAGAATCTGAACAAGGAGATTAGCCGTGGCGACTGTGGAACTCGGAGGCAAGCAGATCGAAGTCGACGAGGACGGATTCATCCAGGATCCGGATCTGTGGGATGAGGCCGTCGCTAAGAGCATTGCGGAGACCGAGGGCGTCTCCGAGATGACCGATGATCATTGGAAGCTGGTGAAGTACCTTCGGGATTACTACATCGAATTCAACATGGCTCCGATGATCCGCAAGCTCTGCAAGCAGACCGGCTTCAAGCTGAAAGAAGTCTACGACCTGTTCCCGAGCGGTCCGGCGAAGGGCGCGTGCAAGGTCGCGGGACTCCCCAAGCCGACCGGTTGCGTGTGATCGAAGCGCGGTGCTGATCGTACATGCGTCACACCTGCGGGCCCGCCAGATGCGGGATTCAGCGGGTGGGCGCATGTCGGTCAGTCGCCGGTCATCGGCCTCCGTATCGTGGGGCCGTGTTCGGTTCGCCGCGCGTCGGATTGTACGAGTCAGGGTCGGCGGTTTGTTGGCGGTTACCCTGATTCGATCCAGATTGGCGCGAGTCCAAGTGTATTGTCAGGGTACGGATGATGACGCTCTGGGAATTGCTCAACGAGAAGAAAGGCGCCATCATCAAAAGGTGGCTGGATGCTTCGTTGGCCACATATTCCGAGGACGCCGCCGCCGCTTTTTCCCGGCAGAAGGACCCGTTCGCCAATCCCGTAGGTCACAGTTTGCGCGAGGGAACGCAGGGCATCTACGAGGCTCTCCTTAAAGGGGAGGGTACGGAAGGCATCCAGACGTTCCTGAACGAGATCATCAGGATTCGGGCGGTCCAGCAGTTCGCTCCCTCCCAGGCCCTGGGTTTCATCTTCCTGCTCAAAGCCGCGGCCTGGGCGGAACTTGGCGAATCGATCAAGGACGCCCGGTCCATGTCGGAATGGGCGGAATTTGAAGGTCGGATCGATCAGTTGATGATGATCGCGTTTGATGTGTTCGTGCAATGCCGTGAGCAGGTATATGAGCTTCGTGTCAACGAACTGAAGCGAAGAGTCTCGTGGGTCGTTGACAAATTGAATCAGCGTGAAGTGGATCCGGAATTGGCCGAGGTCAATCTGGAGTGAAGCACCCAGAGGTATGAACGTGCGACGAGAGGGTCTTCGATGAACGTTGTCGTTTCCCTGATAGCAGTGGGCGCCATTTTCCTGTTGGGCTTCCTTGGCGCTTCCTCGGAAGCCACCGGGGTGATCTTCGGCGTGGTGATTCCGTATCTCGCGGTGGCGATGTTCATTTTCGGGATCATCTGGCGCGTGCTGAGTTGGGCCAAGTCGGACGTCCCGTTCCGCATCCCCACGACGTGCGGACAGCAGAAGTCATTGCCCTGGATCAAATCCCAGCCGATCGACAACCCTTCGAGCAAGTTCGGCGTTGCGGTCCGGATGGCTCTTGAGGTTCTCTTCTTCCGCTCGCTGCTGAGGAACACCAGGACGGAACTGGTCAAAGGCGATCGGCTGATCTACTCGACCGAACTCTGGCTCTGGCTTGCCGCGATGGCGATGCACTGGGGCATGTTCATCGTTGTAATCAGGCATATGAGGCTGCTGACGAACCCCGTTCCGTGGGGTGTGACATTCCTCGAGCAGACGGATGGATTCCTGGAAATCGGCGTTCCCGTTTTTTACGCGAGTTCGGTGATCTTCCTGATCGGGGTGGTGTTGCTTCTATTCCGGAGATTGGCGAGCCCGCAGTTCCGGTACATCTCGATGATCAACGACTACTTCCCGCTCTTTCTGCTGCTGGGAATCGGTCTGAGCGGATTCTGGATGCGGCACCTGACCAAGACCGACATTCACGGGGTCAAGGAGCTGACGCTGGGACTGGCGACTTTCCGGCCCGGAGTTCCGCTGGATTCGATCGGCGGTTTGTTCTTCGGCCACCTGTTCCTGGTGTCCGTGCTGCTCGCGTACTCCCCGTTCAGCAAGCTGGCCCACATGGCCGGCGTATTCCTGAGCCCGACCCGAAACATGGCCAACAGCAACCGCAGGGTCAGGCATGTCAATCCCTGGGACTATCCCGTGAAGTTGCATCCCTACGACGAGTACGAGGATGAGCTCAGGGACAAGATGAAGGCGGCCGGAATCCCGGTCGAGAAGCAATAGCGATGCCTACGCCGGACGAACCAGACTTCTATAAGCAGCAAGATCTGCTGGACCTGGATTACCGCCCCCCGAAGACGGGGTGGATGGACACGCCGGTGAATTTCACGCCGGGTTCGTTTATCTATCCGGGGAAGGCGAAGAACCTGAAGGTTGTCGATCTTCCCAATCCCCGGGACTGGGCGGTGACCGATGAGGACTGGAAACTTCCCGAGGATTGGAAGAAGACGGTTCTCGACGGGATGGCTGATCGGCTGAAGAAGTACCGTTCCTTCAAGCTCTTCATGGACATCTGCGTCCGGTGCGGGGCCTGCGCGGACAAGTGCCATTTCTTCATCGGCGGGGGTGATCCGAAGAACATGCCGGTGTTGCGGGCGGAACTGCTGAGGTCGATCTACCGCAACGACTTCACCGCACTGGGGAAGGTCTTCGGCAAGCTCGCGGGCGGTCGGGAACTTACCAAGGATGTCATCAAGGAGTGGTTCTACTACTTCTTCCAGTGCACGGAATGCCGACGGTGTTCGGTGTTCTGTCCATACGGGATCGACACTGCTGAAGTGACGATGATGGGCCGCGAGCTTCTGGGGCT
>PJEL010004276.1_pt1 | contig 11866 bp, 9 predicted proteins | sample 1853271 | NCBI WGS metagenome assembly PJEL01 (sample SAMN08108733, study PRJNA415343) | Invertebrate metagenome, whole genome shotgun sequencing project. | host: Globobulimina | place: Sweden: Gullmar Fjord | collected 2015-08 | reverse complement strand
TTAATTTAGATAATCCTGATCCCGAGTGTGATCTGGACTATGTACCTAATACTTCCCGCAGGGCAAGGATAAATACTGTTCTGCTAAATTCTCTTGGAGTTGGTAATACGAATGCGAGTCTTATTATTAGAAAATATCCAGACAGAAGGAGTTTGAATTAAATATGAATAACAACATTGATGCGGAAATGGTAGCGGAGAAAATTGTACATATTATCATTGACAGGCTAGGTGTGGAAACTGACGGAATGAAAAGCAACATGTCGCTTAAAGATGATTTAGGTATTGATTCATTTGACTCATTAAGGATTATATTTGAAGTAGAAGATGAGTTTGGGATTAAAGTTCCACCATCTGAGGTCAAGAATATCGAGACCATTGATGACATAGTTAGCTATATCATGAAACGAATGGTAATTGGATTAAATTAGTGAACACAATTTTTCTCACAGGCTCTACCGGATTTGTCGGTTCATATCTTGCGTATGAATGTCTGAAACAGGGATATACACTCAAATTGCTCATTAGGGATAAAAAAGAAAACGCCCTTGAGCGATTCAGAAAGAGTCTAAATTACTTACTGGCTGATCAAGATGAGTTCAATATCTATAAGAATAGAATAGAAGTTGTTCCCGGTGATATTACCATTCATAACTTTGGGATGCCGTCTAATGATCTTAAAAAGCTGTGCTCGGAAATAGATATAGTATTTCACAATGCCGCCCTTACGAACTTTCGAGAATCGCATGACGAACTGGAAAGGCAGAATCTCGACGGTACGAGGAATATGTTGGATTTTGCACGGCAGATAGAAGGTGCGGAATTTCACTATGTCAGCACCGCATACACTTGCGGTATGAATACCTCGACTTTTACGGAAGATGACCTCGATTTGGGACAGAGCTTTAATAACCATTACGAACAATCAAAATTTAATGCGGAAAAATCGATCAGGGAATTCAGTCAAAGTTATGGAGTCAAGACCACTGTCTATCGCCCGTCAATTATAGTTGGTGATTCAAAAACCGGGAAAGCCCTGAGCTTTATGGGCCTTTACAGCTTTATTAAAGCTGTGCATCTACTCGTAGAGATATTTACCAGGGATATTGAAAATAATGGGGGCAGGGCGGCTCAGGCAGGAGTTTCATACGAAGGTCAGACCCTGAATATTCCTCTTAGAATCGCAGCTAATCTTAACAAAACTTTAAATATTGTTCCTATCGATTATGTAGCCGATGTTATGATTGAGGTTTTGAAGACCAGAAAATCATCTGGTAAGGTTTATAACATTGTAAACCCTAATCCTCCAACGGTTTACGAAATCAATGAGGTGTTAAAGTCGGTGCTTAATATTTCAGGTATTCAAATTGTATATCCGGAGGAGTTTGATCAGAATTCCATGACAGAGTGGGAAGAGTTTTTTGCGGCTACCATTGAAGAAGTAACTCCATATTTAAAGAATAGTGAACCGTTGTTTAATGACAAAAATACACAGGAAGTGTTATCCGGAACACATGTAAAATGCCCTCTTTTGACGCAGGAGTTTATTGCAAAACTTGTATCATACTACATGAGCAATACAGGTTTTAAAAAATGATAAGTATTTACTCTATACCGCCTCTGGTTGGAGCAGTCTTTTCTCTTTTTATCGGTGGTTTCGTTCTATCGAAAAATAGGACATCTGAAGTCCATATAAGTTTCGCGCTTTTCGCTCTATCCCTGTTTGTCTGGCTCTTTGGTTATACGGTCACGTACAGCATAGCAGATGAACAGACTGCCTTGTTGTTTGCGCGTATCTCATGCACAGGAGCAATGTTTACTTCTCCCTCCTTTTATTACTTCACTGTCAGCTATTTAAAGAGAAGTGAAGAGAGAATCTTTGTCCTCATCTCGTTTGTCTTTTTTATTCTGCTGATACCATTCATGATGACATCGACGTATTTTTTGTCTGGTGTATATAAGTATTCTTGGGGTTTCTATTCTAAGGCTGGCTCATTATATTTTTACTATTTGTTGTTTTTCTTCGGAGTTTTCATGAGGGGCTTTTTTATGCTGTATTTCAGCTTCAAAAGAGGATGGAGTCAGATGTCTCCTATGGAAATTGCGCGTAATCGTTACATCTTTATCGCGTATGTAATTGCACTTATAGGATCAATTGATTATATCCCGAAGTTTGGAGTTGATTTCTATCCTTTCGGGTTTTTCTTTGAGATCGTGTTTGTGTCTGTCATTGCATATGCAATTCTCCGATACAGGGCGATGGAGATCCAGGTGGCGGTTAAAAAAGGGATGGCATATTCTCTTGCAGCGGGACTTCTTATGAGTCTATTCGTTGTTCTTGTTCTATCAATTACCAATTTGTTCTCAAATTTTGCAGAAGTCCATTCATTCCAAATAAGCGTATTTGCGGCAATAGTAATTGCGCTGCTTTTTAATCCGCTCCGTCATCGCATTCAGAAGGGCATTGATAAAGTATTTTATAAGAAGACATATGATTACTATTCGACTATACAACAGGTGAGTGCAACTCTAGCTTCTATGTTTGATTTGCAGAACATATATCGTTTTATGGGGAATATTATCTACGAGGTGCTGGGTTTAAAGACTGTTTGCATTCTGGCAACAATTTCGGGTGACGGCTATGAAGTTGTATACAATGTCTCAAAACAGGGTAGAGGAAAAGTGTACCTCGGCCATCTACCAGGTGATGGGAATATGATAAACATAGATAGTAACTCAGAGATAGTTAAATTTTGCAGGAAATCCGGTGAGATTATTATCAAAAACACTTTGCCTGCATTTGAGAGCAATCATGGAAGTGAGATAGTCAGGGGTATTGTTAGCGAACTTGAAGCTTTTCAGGGCGAGGTAGTTATTCCAGTGTATGTTGATAGTGAATTATCTGCATTGATGATTCTTGGAGAGAAGATGTCGGGCGATATATTTGCCGATGAAGATATTCACCTGTTGAGTACTATCTCTGACCAGGCAGCAAGCGCAATCAAGAACGCGTCTATGTATAAGGATAAGGTCAATTCAGAAAGACTTGCATCTATCGGTATGATGGCCGCGACATTTGCTCATGAGATCCGGAATCCGCTCACATCGTTGAAAACTTTTGCACAATTAATGCCTGAAAAATATAATGATGAAGAGTTTAGGGACACATTTTCCAAAATCGTGGTTAAGGAAATCGACAGGATAAACAGTCTTATTGGGGACCTCCTGGATTTTTCAATAGATAAGGAATCAGGCCGTGTAAACGAATTTGAGCTGAATGCCTTGATGGATGAGATTATTGAATATATTAAGGGGAGAATCGAGCTTGACAAGCAAAATATACTCATTGAAAAAGTGTATAATACTGTCAAAATAGTTCTGTACGGTGATGTGGAAAAGCTGAAGCAGGCATTCATTAATATAATCAATAATGGATGTCAGGCAATGAACGGTACAGGTATACTGCAAGTTGAGATAATTCCGAACTCCAGGAATGTTGATATATCTATTTCGGACACTGGCGAAGGAATCCACCCTGATGATATTACAAGGATCTTTGACCCCTTTGTGACGACAAAGGAGATGGGTGTAGGGCTCGGGCTTGCGATTAGTAAAAGGGTCATTGAGGGTCATTCTGGGAAAATATTAGTAAAGAGTAAACTATCAAAAGGGACGACGTTCACTGTTACGTTACCCATGCAGTATGCGTAATTTATTTTGACGACTGTTTATTAATTTATAAAACGAATTTTATTACAGATTTATAGTTTATACGATGAGAGGTCAAGCATAATAAATGGAATTACTGGCATTACTCAGTAAACGCGATGAAATAGTTATACCGTATGTGAAGAGTGTATTGAAAAAATATACGGTATATCCATTGAAAACATTTGAGGAGCTTGAAGAGTTATATTCAAATATTCCTCTTAACCTCCTTCTTATTGATACCGGTTCTCACCGCCTTTCCACTCTGGGGGAATTTCTCAGGAAGCTTGATGATGATATGGTTGTGTTAATTACCGAAGATACGACGGATAAATATGTGTTGGACAATCTTCCTAGCAGTGTATTTGAATGTGTAGAGCTTGACACGATGAGGGCAGATTTGCCGGTTATAGTAGAACGCGCACTTGAACGGCAGCGGTATAAAAATGAATTGAGGTTGCTTAACCAGGCACGTGAAGTAACTGCACCGGCCCAGATGCACACTTATGGAAGGACTGATAACGATATGTTTTCGGCCCGATGTGATTCGCTGCCAAGCGGTAGATATATCCAGGAAAAGGTAATCGTTAATTTTGCCAGGATGCTCACTGTGAGCTTTGATATGCGGAAGCTTCTGGACCACTTTATGGACTCTGTGATGGAAATTTCGCGTGTGAGCAAGATGTCTGTCATGCTCGTGGACAAGGACGGGTTTTATGTGAAAACGCATTACGGACTGGATCCGTATATAGCAGATAATATAAAGCTCAGAAAAGATAGCGCCCTCGCTACATGGCTTACCAGGACCGGACGGATAATGCACAAGCCGGTCACTTTTGTCGACTCTGCATCCGTGGCGGTCAAGAATGAAATGGATATCCTGCAGTGTACAGTTTCATTTCCAATGATCTATAAAGGCAAGCTGATTGGCATCTTTAATATCGACAGAAAAATAACAGAGGATTCTTTTTACAGGGAAGAGCTGGAGATAATATACGTATTCTGCAATTACCTCGCTGCAGCGGTGAAAGACATAGACCTCTATCATCAGATGTGGTACCAGAAAGAGTTTACAAAGAACATGCTGTCCAGTATGAGTAGCGGAATGATAGCCATAGATAACGAGCAGAAAATTACAATATTTAATCAGCAGGCGGCTGAAATACTGGATCTCACGTCTGCTGCAATGATCGGCAATGACCTGAGGAAGCTGCCTTCTCCTCTCGGAGATGTACTGTATGAGACAATGGAGACGGGTGTTTCGTATAAACGATATGAAGTGACGATCAATCCCACGAAGATGCCTATCGGGATTAACAGCTACAGGCTGCTTGATGAACAGGAAAGACCCATGGGGGCGGGTATAGTATTTTCTGATCTCTCGGATTCTAAAAAACTTGAAGAACAGCGCCGAAAGGGTGAAAAGCTTGAAGCGGTCAACGATCTTATGGCCAAAATTGCCCATGAGGTCAGAAATCCTTTGACATCCATACAGACGTACACGCAGCTGTTGAATGAAAAAATCACTGATGATGATTTGGATAAATTTTATGTATCAACCGTGCAGGATTCGATTAGTAGGCTGGATAGCCTTATTGATAAGCTTGTAACATTTTCAAATACTCAGGAATATACCCTCAGCAGAGAGGAAGTGAATGACGTTATTAGTGAAGCGTCTGATTACATTATGAAGAGGCTGCCGGAAACTCATAAGTTCTCAAAGCAGTTAATGGACAAATCATTTTATATACGTACGGATAAGAAGTACCTTGTGAAGGCGATTTACTATTTAATATTAAGCATTGTTGATAGAACGCCGGACGGTACATATATTAGTATGAGCGCCAGTGCCACGTTTAAAAAATGCTCTATGGTAGAGATATCAATAACATATGGCACAGATGAATCAAAGAGGGATGGGAATCAAGACCTGTTGAAGCCTCTACTGGATATTGACCATCTCGGTACTGAACTGAATGTTCCGATTAGTCACAAAATTGTAGAGGCACATGATGGAAGTCTGGTAGTTAGCAATGAAGGAGATATTAATATATTTGTCATAAAAATACCGATTATCGACAGAAGAAGCGAAAGTAGCAGCAGAGTTTCTTTTAGAGAAGGAGATAGTAGTGAACGATAAAGAAAAAGTTCTTATAATTGATGATGAGATAGCGCCCAGGGAGTCAATTCGTATGGTCCTGAAAGATACGTATGCAGTTACTACGGCATCGGGGGCACATGAGGGAATTGATTACATAGATAACAATCCGGTAGATCTGATTGTGATGGACATAAAAATGCCCAAAATGGACGGAATAACAGCTCTGCAGAAGATAAAAGAAAAGCACCCTGATACAGAGGTCGTTCTGTTGACCGCGTATGCCAGTCTTGAAACAGCAAGAGATGCTATCCGATTTGGAGCTTTTGACTACCTTATCAAGCCATTTGATAAAGATGATGTTCTGGCTGTGGTAAAGAAAGGGCTTGAAAAAAGGAGTGCTAGCAAGGGGCTCAAGATGGAACGTGATACCCTCCTTGACCGGGCCTCATATCTGGAAGATCAGGTCCATGATGCCAGGAATAAAATAATGACCTGCTACGAAGGTACTGTGAGTGCACTCATTCTTACTATCGATGCAAAAGACCACTATACATACAACCACTCAAATCGGGTTGCCAAACTTTCCTGTGACATAGCCGAAGCGCTTGGTGTGCCGCCCAAGACGATAAAGGAGATTGAGAGCGCGGCTTCCATTCACGATATCGGGAAGATTGGCATTGAAGAAGGCATTCTCAAGAAAAACGGAAAACTATCCCTTGAGGAGTATACGGAGGTCAAGAAACACCCTGCAATCGGAGTACGGATAGTCCAGGCGATTCCGTTTCTTGAAGACGCCATTCCTGTCATCCTCCATCATCATGAGAGGTATGACGGCAAGGGCTATCCTGAAGGCATAACCGGGGACATGATACCGCTGTCTGCGAGGATAGTCATTGTCGCGGATGCGATCGATGCCATGATGAGCGACAGGCCCTACAGGGATGCGCTCACAACGAGCAAAGTCTTCAGTGAACTAGAGGAAAATTCAGGAACTCAATTTGATCCCGAGATTGTGGATCTTATTCTGCAGGAAAAAGTAGCGCTTGTTTAAAAAGTGGTTCAAAAGGTGTGAAAGACGTTCAACCTTTGAACCACTTTAAGAAATATGCTTGAACTATTTCAATCCCAAAACATCCTGCATATCATAAAGACCCGGAGTCTGTTTGCGGATCCATTGTGCAGCCCTTAGTGCTCCCCTCGCGAATGTGTCCCTGCTGGAGGCCTTGTGAGTGATCTCGATTCTTTCGCCGAGTCCTCCGAACATGACGGTGTGTTCTCCTACAATGTCGCCTGCGCGAACTGTCTGGATACCAATTTCTTTCTGTGTTCTCTCACCTATTAGTCCGTGTCTTGAGTATACGGCATCAGTATCGAGGTTTCTGTTCAGCGCTTCGGAGAGGACCTGGGCCATTTTCATCGCTGTCCCTGAAGGGGCGTCTTTTTTAAGCCTGTGGTGGGCCTCTACTATTTCTACGTCATAATCGTCACCCGTCACTTTTGCTATATCAGCCAGAACTTTCAGGAGCAGGTTGACTCCCACGCTCATGTTAGGTGCGAAGACACACGGGGTATTTTGTGCGTATAGTCCGATGTATTCAATTTCATCCTTGCTGAACCCGGTTGTTCCTATTACAAACGGTACGGGTTTTTCCGAGATGGCTTTAAGGTTTTCGATTGTGGCAGATGGCGATGAGAAGTCGATAACTACATCTGCCAGTTCACTGACAGCTACGATATCATCGCTAACAAGAACGCCGGTTTTTCCAAGACCGATTACCTCTCCTATATCCTTCCCTACATTGTCGTGGCCCTTTCGTTCTAACGCCCCTGACAGTTTTAATTCCTCAATATCCATTGATAATGTAATAATCCGGTTTCCCATTCTTCCGGTTGCGCCTGTGACCGCTATGTTAATCATATCTATATCTCCTCTTCCAAATCTTGAATTTCTGATTCATCCTCAAGCGGGCCTGCAATTTTGTACTCATCAGAAGCCCATGCTCCGAGGTCAATAAGTTTACATCTTTCTGAGCAAAAAGGTCTATATGGATTATCGCTCCACTCACACTTGTTTTTGCAGATAGGACACTTAATTTTCATGATTAATTCGTTAGGTTTAACGTAGGTTAAGAGCTGTGTAACGTGAACTTAACTGGTTTTATATTTCAACCTCTCCTTCAAAAACAGTAACTGCCTTGCCGGTCATATATACATGGTTGTCCTTTGCTGACCAGTTGATAAGGAGTTTTCCTCCAGGCAGTTGAACTGTAACTTTACGATCAGTCAGGCCAAGGAGAATTGATGCAACGGCTGATGCAGATGCACCTGTTCCGCAGGCCATTGTCTCTCCAGCACCTCTTTCCCAAACCCTCATCGTGATATTTTGTCTATTATCAATCTGAATAAATTCAACATTAGTTCTGTTCGGAAAAAGTTTGTGGTTTTCAATTAAAGGACCGAAACTGTCCAGTGCTACTTTCTGAACGTCCTTGACCACGATAATTGCATGCGGATTTCCCATTGATACACATGTGGTCTTAAAGACCTTTCCTTTTACCTTCAACGGAAGCTCTTTTACAATATCGGCTTTGTAATTTTGCGGTAGCTGTTTAGTGTTGAGCGGTACCTTTGCTGGTGCAAAAACCGGCTCTCCCATGTCGACTTTAAATTGAGTTCCGGTTTTCTCAATATGTATTATGCCGGCAAGTGTTTCTATTGCAAGGCTTGATATGGAGAGTTGATATTTTCTAGAGAATGAGTCTCCCGTGCCGCCTAATATGTTGTCCCAGATATATTTTCCGAGGCACCTGATCCCGTTTCCGCACATTTCAACTTCTGAGCCGTCAGGATTGAATATTCTCATTTTGAAGTCAGCGGTCTTCGAATGTTCGAGTATTAACAACTGATCCGTGCCAATGCCGAATCTGCGGTCACAGAGTTTCTGTGCGATTTGGCGAGCTCTTTTCAGAACTGAGTCCCTGTTATCAATTACGACAAAGTCATTGCCCAGCCCGTGCATCTTGGTGAATTGAAGATTCATTTGATTAATCCCTAATTAATATGTTCATATTCACTTAAATAACTGGATATTGTGTTTCGAAAGTCATTTTAGAAAATTGGTATATTACTTTAAAAAAGCGGGAATTTTTGTTCCCCTGGTAAGATCTCTATACTGTTCGCGTTCCCGAATTACGAAGAACTCTTTCCCTTTGACCATGACCTCGGCTACCCGGGGTCTGCTGTTATAATTTGAGCTCATTGAAAATCCGTACGCACCGGAGCTCATTATTGCGATAAGGTCATCTTTGGAGAGTCTGTTGATTTCCCTGTTTTTTGCGAGGAAATCACCTGACTCGCAAATGGGTCCTACAATATCCGAGAGGGCCTTTTTGCGGGAGTTCTTTTTTATCGGTAGTAAGCCGTGAAACGCATTATATAAGCTTGGTCTCAAAAGGTCGTTCATGCCGCCGTCCACGATGACAAACTCTTTCTCAGGATGCTTCTTCTGATAAAGGACTTTTGTGACGAATATACCGGCATTTCCGGCGATCGATCTTCCCGGTTCGAGTATGAGATTGAAGTTGCAGTCCTTCAGGAGAGGGAGTATCGCTTTTGAAAGCTCCTTCGGGTGAGGGGGGTGTTCGTTGCTGTAGGGGATGCCAAGGCCTCCGCCCATATCAAGGTGTTTGATATTAATACCATGCTCTTTCAAAGTTTTTGCGAGCAGTATGACTTTTTTCAGTGCGTCTATAAATGGCTGTATCGTGGTTATCTGTGAGCCAATATGTTTATGGATGCCGAGTATTTCGAGATTTGGAAGCTCCCTGGCAAGTTTATAATTCTCAAGCGCATGCTCAATTGGAATCCCGAATTTGCTTTCCTTTAAACCTGTCGAGATATACGGGTGTGTTTTAGGATCGATGTCAGGATTTACCCTGAGTGCAATCGGGGCTTTTGTCTTGAGTCTGCCGGCCACTTCATTGATGGCAATCATTTCATCGGATGACTCTACATTAAACATGAGAATACGGGCTTTTAATGCCTCGGCAATTTCTTCCTCTTTTTTACCAACGCCCGCGTAAACTATTTTGTCGGAAGGAATGCCTGCTTTTTTGGCGAGGTAAAGTTCGCCGCCTGATACAACGTCAGCACCACAGCCGTTATTTGCCAGAAGTCTGAGTACTGCTGGATTCGAATTAGCTTTTAATGCGTAACATATTGTGTGTGGCTGTCCGTTGAATGCAGTCTGGTAGGCATTAAAATGGCGCAGCAGGGTGCTGTGGCTGTAGATGTAGAGAGGTGTTCCGACCTCTTTGGCAATCTTACTGACAGGAACATCCTCTGCGTATAATTCGGAGTTAATGTACTTGAAATTATGCATAGTAATAATTATATAGTATAGTTTGAAAAAACAGCGAGTTACTATTATATAGATTTGATATGAGAATTTCATCGTCAAACCGATTAATTGCTTTAATTCCGGTATAATGAAGTGCGTATGAAACCCAAGGATATAGCAAAGAACACTATTACTCAGTATAAAATGCTCTCTGGGAGCGACCATGTCCTGATCGGTCTTTCCGGAGGTCCTGACTCGGTATGTCTGTCACTTGTGCTCGTTGAACTCATAGAGGATTTTGACCTGAAGCTGAGCGCAGTCTATGTTGAACATGGCTTGCGGCCGGATGAGACAGAATCGGAAATCGCGTTCTGCAAAGAGTTTTGTGAAGCCAACGGGATAGGATTTTATGTAAAGTCTGTAAATGTACGGGAGTATGCGGAAACGAAAGGCCTTAACGTACAGGAGGCTGCCCGGGATCTTAGATATACTGCATTTGAAGAAGTCCTGAATGCTGTTAATGCTTCAGCCATAGCCCTCGGGCATAATGCTGATGATCAGGCCGAGACCCTTCTTATGAGGCTGTTCAGAGGTTCTGGAAGAAAAGGACTCTCCGGCATACCTCCAGTCAGAGGTAAAATCATTCGGCCGATTATTAAGTTAGAGAGAAGTGAGATCGAAGAATACCTTTCAAGAGTGTCACATTCAAAGCCACAGCGTTCGGGAAGACCTTATATCATAGACTCCTCTAATTTAAAAGATAACTACTTTAGAAACTGGCTGAGGAATACATTCATGCAGGATGTGAAGCAGAAGAACCCTTCAGTTATTAAAGATATGTGCAGGACGGCGGATATTATTCGGGAAGAGGACGACTATCTTGAAATAATAGTCACAAAGACATTGATGAGGCTTATTAGCAGAAAGAGCGACACCACGATTGAGATGTTTATCAGGCCTCTTGATTCTACGGAGAAGCCGATTCTTAGACGTGTGCTCAGAAGGGCCGTTCATGCAACGGAAAGTCTGAGGGGGATTAGCTTTGTACATATTGAGGATATTGTCGGTCTTATTAAAAACGGCAAGGCAGGCGATAGCCTAGACCTCCCGAGAGGGATCAGGGTCATTAGAGATTATTCTCTAATAAAGATAACGAGTGAGAAGCATGTAATAATATCCCGATATGAACTTGAATCTCAGGCTGAGGTCACTATCAATGAAGGGGGTTTAATGATTAGGTCCTCTCTGGTAGAAATAAGCGCGGAGACGGTAGACGGTAAATTTACAGTGCTGCTGAATGCTGATGAGATTAAGTTCCCGTTAATTATAAGGTCAAGGGCTGCCGGGGATTGCTTCTATCCGTTTGGATTCGGAAAGAGGAAAAAGCTTCAGGACTTTTTTGTAGATGAAAAGATAGCCAGGGACAAGAGGGATGGTGTTCCCATTGTGGTCTCTGGAAATGATATTATATGGGTTGCCGGATATCGGTCGGATGAGCGGTATAAGGTGACTGAAACGACGGAGAATATATTACGATTGGAATTGAAAAAGATATAAATCTCTGACTTCGTAAATGACAAAAAGAATGACGAGTGACGAATGACGAACAATATACACAGGAGGATGTTTTGAGTGATAAAGTGAGAGTACGTTTTGCACCAAGTCCAACGGGGTTTCTTCATATAGGCGGAGCACGGACAGCATTGTTTAACTCGCTGT
>PJEL010004275.1_pt1 | contig 11868 bp, 9 predicted proteins | sample 1853271 | NCBI WGS metagenome assembly PJEL01 (sample SAMN08108733, study PRJNA415343) | Invertebrate metagenome, whole genome shotgun sequencing project. | host: Globobulimina | place: Sweden: Gullmar Fjord | collected 2015-08 | reverse complement strand
GCTTCAACAGAACATACACTGTTCTTTCAGCTTGGTGGAGCGGGCGTGCTATTGCTCAGTTATGCAGCCATTACAGGTCAGCTGCACTTTTCACTCAATTTCAACGCATCAATCAACCTGTTGTTCCAGGTTTTATTTGTTAGCTTTGCCAGTTACATGGCATGGTTTAGCCTTATCCGAAAATACAAAGCCTCACAACTGGGGGTTTTATCATTCATGACACCAGTGATTGGTGTAATAGCGAGTATACTTCTTCTAGATGAACAAGCGCACAGCGGCTTTATCTGGGGTGCGCTTCTGATCCTAGCCGGGGTATTACTTGTCAGTGTTTGGCCGTGGCTCCACCTCAAAATCCGTAACCGGTAAATCAATACCTAATCACCTTCAGGCTGCACCTCTACTACCGTTTCAATAATGCAGCAGAGAGCACCGAGCCACCCTTGATCACCCCTTAATCAACCGTTAGAACTTGATTAAGGGAAACGAACCGCCTTTATCTCTGCATTCGTTCGTTCATTCGTTCATTCGTTCATTCGTTCATTCGTTCATTCGTTCACGAAGCATAAAAATATTTACTTTCAAAAGCCGTTACCGGTAATGGTTTAGAGTAATAAAAACCCTGTAAGCGCGTCACTCCGACCTCTTTACATATGGCATCATGAATATCCGTCTCTATCCCTTCTGCGACCGTTTCGTACTCTAAGCTGTGTGAGAAAGCACAAATCGCCGTAAAAAGTTGTCTTGGTTTAACCAATTCAATACGCTCAACAAAAGAGCGATCGATTTTGATCACATCAATCGTGTAATCCTTCAAATGAGACAGTGAGGAGTAACCGGTTCCAAAATCATCCACTGCGACTTTTACACCTAAGTCACTGATTTTCTGCAAAGCTTCAGATGCCCACTCGCCAGAAATAAGATTACTTTCAGTGATTTCAAACTCTACATGCGACGCTGGAATTTGGTAAACATTGAGCAAGTTTTTAACTTTCTTTGCTAAAAACTGATCGGTTAACTGACTAGGAGATAAATTAATCGCTAACGTAAAATCCTCTCTCAGCGTTTTTTCATGCAACCAATATTGTAACTGTTTCAGAGCCGTTTCGATGACCCAAAAACCGATATCGACAATCATCCCCGTTTCTTCTGCAACAGGAATGAAGCTGTCTGGCGGAATCATCCCTAACTTCGGATGTTTCCAACGCAACAACGCTTCTGCCCCTATTAGCTGCATATCCGCATTAAATTGAGGTTGGTAATAAAGCTCCATCTCGTTCTTTACTAGAGCTCGCTTCAAGTGTCTTTCAAGCTCTGCTCGGCGATTCATTTGCTCATGAAATGCTTTTGAATAAAACTGGGCCTGATTTCTTCCCTTTTCCTTAGCACGATACAAAGCAATATCCGCACATTTTCGTAACTCAATAGAGTTCGATGCACATTCAGGAAAGCTTGCAATACCCACACTAACCGTTAAATCTAATAACTCTCCGTCGACACATATCGAAGAACTAAACTCAGACATGAGTCGATCGACCATTTTTTGGACGTACTGCTTATTATTTCCGATAGGGAATAATAGTGCGAATTCGTCCCCCCCCAAGCGGCATAAAATGTCATTGTATCCAACGCAACGATTAAGCTTATCTGCCACCTCTTTAAGGGCTCTATCCCCTAGAACATGTCCGTGGCGATCATTAACATCTTTAAATTTATCGACATCAATCAGCATTAAGACAAACGAAGAGTTATCTTTTGCTGAGGAAAGCAGTTTTTTGGTTAAACGCTCTTCAAAGAAGTGACGATTATTCAAACCCGTTAAACTATCGCACTCTGCTAATCGCTTTAATTCTGTATGCGTCTCAAGCACCTGTTGCTCAAGTTGATGGCGTTCAGACGCAATCACAATCGCTCGTCTCAACCTGACCGCCGTGACTTCACTTTTCATAATGAAGTCCTGAGCGCCTGATTCAATGCATTTCAGAGCGATCTCTTCATCGTCATTGTGGCTCAACATAACAATCGATGTAGAGAAATCATTTTTCGCGCGCAGTTCGATTAACAATTCAAACCCGTCGGTTGGAGGAAGTTGATAATCCAGCAAAATAACATCAAATTGCTGCTGCAAAGCCAACTCCAAACCTTTAACACCGGTATCGGCCGTCTCAATAGCCGCTAGAGGTAGATCTGTATTTTTCAGCGTTCTCACAATAGATAAAGTATCTATCTGATCATCATCAATGATCAATACCTTCATTTGAGCCCCCTTGGCTTTAGCATTTTGGTAACTCAACAAGGTTCCAATAGTTCTCTAGAAAACGAATAAGTTGTTTGTAATCTTGGTTGGATGAAGACTTCACAATGTAACCCGCAATGTTTTTCTTATAGGCGGCTGAAATCTCTTCATCCAGTTGGGAGGTCGTCAGTACAAAAACCACGATGTCACTCAAACTCGTATCCGACCGCACGGCAGACAAAAACTCCAGTCCATTCATTCTAGGCATGTTTAAATCCAAAAGCACAATAAAAGGCCGCTCAACAACATCATTTCTAAGCACTTCTAATGCCTCTAACCCGTCTCGAGTTCGATGGATTGGATTAAGCAAATTTAATGACTTCAGTGAGCGTTGAATTCCAATAGCATCAATATCATCGTCCTCAACTAAAAGAATACTGACGGTTTTCATATAATTATGATTCATATGATCTCCTTTTTTTCTAATAACTCTTCTGTGGGCCAGGTGAAAACAAAAGAACACCCACCTTGTGAATTAGAGTGTAATTCGAAATGGCAGCCGTAAAGCTCCAAGGTTTTTTTGATGATAGACAAGCCCATACCACTTCCTTCGACGCTATCGCGAGGTTGGAGTGTGTGGAATAACTCAAACACCTTGTCATGAAGCTCAGTGGGAATTCCAGGCCCGTCATCCTCGACACAGAACTTGTAATGATCTCCTTGATAAACACCAGAAACCTTAATATTGGCGTGTGCTTTATCGTGATGTTTAATCGCATTGGACATTAAATTCCGCAATATTAAATCGAGCGGGACAACCAACGTACGAAACGGGCCAATGTCATCGTCACAAATAAGCGTCGCCTTATTATTCATATTGAGTAACTCGAATGTCTCTTGGACATTGTCTGCTAACGAAAACTCCTGAATCTCATCTTTTTTCCTGCCGACTCTAAAATACGACAATAAGTCATCGAGCAATCGCTCCAACCTGACAACTCGCCCCTGCAAAAGGCGACTATAGTCCTTTGTTTCAGGGGTTAGGTGCTGCTCAATGTCTTCATTGATCCATGACACCAATTGCGAGATCCCTCTTAGAGGCGCTTTCAGATCGTGCGATGCAACGTAAGCAAATTGGTCGAGGTCTCTATTCGCTCTTTCTAGAGCAAGATTTCTTGTTGCTAAATTTTCTGAGGCTTTTTCTAGGCTATCCGTTCGCTCTTGCAAATCTCGACTTAACTTTCTTGCATAGCCTTGGGCTTTCTCTTCCCCATTCCGCAATATCATAAGAATGACAAACAGCATGACATTTACGAGGAGGCCGAACATCAGGATCAATGTTGGTTGATTACTATGCTGCTGAGCTTCAAACAAAGGCGAAGATTGAAAATCAAAGACCCAACTTCTCCCATACATACTGACTTCCAACTGTTCATCGAACATAGGTTGATGGCTCAAGGTTTCACGAGAATGTGTAAGCTCATCATAGAGCGGAATATTGCCATCATGGATACTAAAGCTGATAAGGCGTTTAACATCATCAAGCGTACCGTTCATTAAGTTTTGAACAATAAAAGGAGCATAAACCAACCCTAAAAAGCCATCACTTTCATCACCATAATATTCTGGCACTTTGCTCTTATCGAACCATGGAACATAAAAAAGGAACCCAGGTGTTTGCTTAGAGTCTTGAACCAATATTATTGGCCCCGTAATTTGAGGGACTCCCTTTGCTCGAGCTAGCTTTGCTGCTGCGTATCGATTGTTTTCATGGGCCATATCCAGACCAACCGCTGCTTGGTTTTGTTCTTCTGGTTCAATATACGTAATAGGCCAATAATCTTTGGCGATACGAATTGGGTGCATGTCATACGAAGGAAAGCTTTGTTGTTGCCAAGTGAGATAACTAGGCACTTTTTTTTGAGGGATGTAATGGATTACACCTATCCCACTCACTCCAGGGAAGTGGGATGATAGTTCAAAGTGACTAGCGAACGTTTTCCAGCTCTTTCGATCAACTGGGCCCGAAAACATATGGATTGCTGATACGCCCGCAGTCAATGCTTCCTCATATTTACTCATTCTCTCTTGAACAAGTCCGAGCAATTGACTCACCTGAAAATCAAATTGAACTTGAGATTTTTGATGTGTTTGATGAAGAGTGATTTGCCATGCAGTAATAGTTAGGATGAGAGAACAAACAATAACAAACCAGTGAAGCCAAGATAAAGCGGTTGACGATTTCTTTATAAAAGTAAGCATCCTTAACCTATTGCACAGAGTGCATAATAATATAAACAACTATGACGCTAACTTTTATCCAAAGAAATGTAAATACTCTATTTAAATTTCTCGCTTCATTGTTCTTAATTACTTATTATACCGAATGACAACTTCAATGATTACTTATTATACCGAATGACAACTTTAAATTTAATCATTACTGAAAAAGCTCAGAACGGTTTCTGCCGTTATTCTTTGCAAGATATAATGCTGTATCTGCTTCTTTTAACTTTTCACGGATTGGTTTCCCCTCAGTCCCCCAAAAAGAGACGCCAATAGAAACAGTGACACCTCCTACATTGGTAAAGTTATATAACTCGACCTTTTTACGTAACCGCTCTGCAAATTTAAAAGCATCTTGAACATCGGAATTGAGCAGAAAAATAATAAACTCTTCCCCACCAGAACGAAACAGCAAATCTTGATCTCTCGATTGCTCTTTCATCAATTGTGCAAAACTTTTTAATAACTCATCACCAGCATCATGGCCAAAGTTATCGTTGACCGATTTAAAAAAATCAATGTCCAATGCGAGAACAGAAAATGGGATAGGCTGGTGTTGTAATTGATCAACCGCTTTATCTAAACCTCTCCTATTTAACAACCCCGTCATCGAGTCCGTTAAACTTGCCGTATGAAGCGTGTCAATCGTCTCAAACGCGACCCCAAAGGCTTTGATAAAGCTACTCTTAAGTTGTGAAGCTTCAAAATACCAAGAGTGAACTTGCTTTACGTTATTCACCGTATTTGAGTTACGATCACTGCCTGTAACCGCCAGTGCTAACTGTCTTAATGGTTTAGAGATAAAGCTAGAAAATACCCAAATAAACATTAACGTCAACACCCCAACAGGAATCGTCGTTACAAACACCTCTTTCATTTGTTGATTAACCATAAGTAGAGTACTTTGCTTCGGTTTCTGAGCAACCACGCCCCAACCCGCCTGAGAGACTGGAGCATATCCTGCTAACATCTGGGTACCCAAAGAATTCACTATATCTAGACTGCCACTTTCGCCTTTTGACACGGTATTAATTGCATCATTGTTTGTGATGACTTGGCCGATCCTTGTCTTATTGGGGTGATAAATCAACGTTCCATGGCGATCCACAACGTAAAGGTAAGAACCATCCTCATAACTATGTTCATTCAACAATTGCCCTAGTATATTCGCCGTTTCGAGATAAATGGTCCCACTAATGTAGCCAAGATACTCTCCCTGATTCGAAAAAATAGGGTATGAAAGACTAATAAGATAGTTACCTGCGGGAGATACGAAAGGGTCGGTCACCAAAGGGGCTTGGGCTTTCAATGATTGAAGGGAGCTTTCACTCGTTAACTTGATCCCTTTCACTTTCACTGTCTCTGGAGAGACCGCCGTAATTACACCATCAGAATTTACAACCACAACGGAGTTAAACAACTTGGTTTGATTTTTGAGTCGTTTCGTTTCTTCTGTTAATGCACTCTTATCATTGGTGCTATCAGATAGAGCTTTGGCACTGTATTGAAGCTGTGTCATCGCGGAATCAAGAAAAACATCCGTCATTTCTGCCATTTTTTTAGCATAAACTCGGTTCGACTCTAGTGTCGTATTGATGATGATATCGCGCTGCACTTGATAGAGTGAATAGAAAGCGTTTAATAACGTAACCATTGCAGAAAATACACACAAGACGAGAATTAATTTTCTCAAATTAACCTTTTCTAACATTGTTCTTATCCATTTCTTACCTCTATATTTGGCGCAACATTAACATTTAAAACTAAAACTTTCAGCCAATTCCTCGCAGAAGTATAAATAATAAGCCGCACTTACTACCAGTAAGCACCTTGGCTCATATCCATTTCTAACTGTATTTATCTAGTTATCACAGAAAAGAAAAAGATAAAGCCAGTTCTCACTCATCACAATAAGACAAAGTCATTTTAAATGGTTAATACAATAAGGTTTTGCAAAACATCATCCTGAATAAAAAAGCAATCGACTGTTCAATATCTTATTTCCGACCAAATCTAACCTTCCGCTAAATAAAGTCTATTTTTTTCAGCTATACTTTATATTTTATACTTAAATTAACTTAAGGTTCGAATATCATTAGTCTATTTAGGGTCTTAGGTTGCATTCAGCGTGAGTATTTACGTAGCACAGACAGATAGACAAAAAAGCAAGCAAGCACTGGCTTAACAAGAACCGCAGTGATAAATTATGTAACTTGTTACTTATATTTACGCTCCAAGCCAATATATTGGTTTGAGTGGTTAACTATCGAATTACGAGACATCATGTTCAAACGCTTTGAAGGAACACATCAGCGCCTAAACATGATTCTCGACCAGAATAAAGCAATTGATGAAAAGGATAGACATTGTATTGCAACCCAAATATCACCTTAGTTATCGATATGTCGTTGGCGTAGAGGCATTTGCATGACGAAACTAACGATCAATTCCACCTACGGGATTGCCATATTAAAAGACTTTCAGTTGGTGCATGTGGATGACAATTATGCGCATATTTTCGGTTACCAATCCGCGCAAGAATTGATGTCGAGTATTGACTCCATCCTTGATCTTATTGTCCCGGACCACCATCAAAGTGCAAAAGACAATTATTACCAACAAGTCGAAAGGCGCGCCAACCCTCGCGGACGTACCTTTACTAACCGCGACCGTTTTGGGCGTGAGTTTACAGCTTTCACTATCGACCATGTCATACAATGGAAAGGCGATCCCGCACTTCAAGTCACCTTGATTGATTTATCAGTCCAAGAACAAGCATTGAAGCAACTAGCGCATAATAAGCGTCAATATCAACGCTTGGTCCAGTCATCATTGCAAGGCATTAGTGTGCACCGTAATTTCAAACCTATTATGGTCAACCAGGCATGGGTAGACTTGATGAGAGCCCCTTCTATTGAATTCGCCTTAGATAACGTCAGTTTACTGGATTTGTTATACGATGAGGAAAAAGAAGAGGGCATAACTCGTTATCAAAACTTGATTTCTGGCGAGATTCCTGGTGCTCATAGCGTGGTTCGAAATATCTGCTTTGATGGTAAGGAACGTTACTTTAGCATCTATGATAATGCCATTGAATGGGATGGCGAGATGGCTGTCCAAGCCGTGATTGAAGACATCACAGACAGAGTTGAACTTGAAAAAGAACTCGCTTATAAAGCGTCACACGATTCACTGACCGGCCTTCTCAACCGAAGCGCCATCTACCAGTGGGCGGAAGAACAAGCTCACCAGCAAAATACACTGGTTTGTATGATGCTTGATATCGATGACTTTAAATCCGTCAATGATCAGCACGGCCACCTAACAGGCGATGCCATGCTGCGAGACATCGCTACCTTATGTCAACAGGTGGTCTCAAACCATGGTATTACAGGGCGTTGGGGCGGTGAGGAATTTGTTATTTTCTTATCCAACGTAAGCCTTCCTCAGGCGATTGAACTGGCTGAAGAGCTTCGCCAACACTGTGAATCTTTTGTGTGTAAAGCCGAGGAAGAGAACATTCAACGCACCATCAGTATCGGGGTCAGTGTTTACCAAGAGAAGTCCTCAAACAACGATCAATTTCAGGATGCAAACCGACTGATCGATCACCTAGTATTTCTCGCCGATGAGTTCTTATACCAGGCAAAGTCGCAAGGAAAGAACAAAGTCGTTACCGCTAGTTATATTGACACTTAGCCGCTAGCTATCTTGACGCATAAATCGCGCATGGCTAAAGACTCATAGAGCTGTGTATAAAAAGGTGTCCAAAACGGTGCTCAGAATGCAGTATTCCTCTCATCAAAGATGCAGAGTTTTCACTCCATTTTTACCGTTCTTCTTAATTTGATACATGGCTAAATCAGATTGCTGGTAAACGTCATCAAAGTGATGGTCACCTTGGTTAAAGAAACACACACCGATGCTCATTCCGATGGCGACATCCGTCAACATTCGATTGCTCTCAGGTACCGCCTTTTGCAACAACTCTTCACAGAAGCGAGTAACTTGATCGGGTTCAGTATCGGGAAACAAAATGACAAACTCATCTCCACCAATTCGTCCGATTTTCGCCTGTTCAGAAGATAATGTAGCTACGTCAGAGGCTAGAGAGCCTAAACGCTGAGCAATAAAACTCAGCAACTGATCGCCTGTCTGGTGACCTAACGTGTCATTGACCGCTTTAAAGTTGTCGATATCAATAAAGATCATCGCCGCTTTGACTAACGTATCAGCGCGTTTCATTTCACGAAAACGTTGTTCGATGGATTCTCTATTGAGTAATCCCGTCAACCTATCGGTAGAGGCCAAAACCGCCAATTGCTGTTCAAAGCGTTTTTCTTGCGTGATATCAATGTGCGTGCCCATAATTCTAAGCGGTGTCCCATTGGTATCAAACTCAACCACACGACCTCTGTCGTACACGTAGCTATCACCACCATCTTTATGGGTCATACGATAAACGACCTCATACAAATCACATTTCCCCGACAGATGATCTTCAAAAGCTTTCATGGCTTGGTGGTAGTCATCAGGGTGTAAGTTATTTTTCCAAGTTTCAAACGTCGCAGTCAACTCATGCGGTTGATAGCCGAGCATTTTTCCCCAATCCATATTAAAGATAGTGAGCTTTCCGGAAGGAATATGATGCTCCCATAAACACAACCCATTACTATCGAGTGCGGCATTCAACTTTTCTTGCAGGCGAGCATTATGTCGTTCGAGATTAGCATTCTCTTTTTTGAGCCCTGCAATCTTTCTTTCTAATTCGGCAATGATGTTCAAATCGGCTTGCATGATCTTGACGACAATTGTGGAAGTAGGATCTTAATATAAAGAAAAAGATACGGGATTTCTATGCCCTTAGTAACACATTTAATTTTAATGCCTTTCTCTTTCTTGTCCGGGTTTGAGGGCTGATATGCTGACTTTTTGACGAATTTTTTGGCCATAAGGACAGTATCCCTGCCAAAATGATTAACCGCCGTGTGTCTGCCTTCTGTGGCGTATAACGCTCGCCGCTATCTTTCATCTATCTCCTTCATCTATCTCGATAGCGCCCTTGGTATGACTCAATGACGTCAATTTATCACCCAAAAACATTCACTTATACGCTCAGCTGAGTGTGTTATTCCCTATCTCATAATCAAACCATATTAATGTAACAACATCCATTCATATTGTTCACTATTTACTCTAACAACTCTATGTAATATATTAGTATGATATACCATTAAAACCATATGGCTGAGCCTCAATCAAAGAGTGCGTGGTCATGAATAGAGTCGTCGTTATTCCGACTTTTGTATTAACCATTTGACGATATGTGGTTTTTACCAAAAACATTGCGAGCTTAAGGTTAACAGTAATGAATAAAAGTACATTTGAAGAGTATGAGGCGATTGTTCAATCCCTACCTGATATGGTTTTTGTGATTACTGAATCGGGACGTTATGTGGCCATATTAGGAGGTGAAAACTCCGAGTTGTATCACGATGGCTCTTTTCTAAAAGGCCTCAGTTTAATGGATCTCTTGCCTCATCAAAAAGCGACTTGGTTTGTTGATAAAATTAAGGAAACGCTTTCTACGAACAAAATGGTGGTCTGCGAATACTTTCTTTCCTCAAGTGAGGTTAATCATATAGAACCAAGCTCTGGGCCTACCGGCGTTCTGAGGTTCGAGGGAAGGGTCAGACCGCTGAAGTCTTTACGATATGGTGAGCGCGCCGTTGTATGGATCGCACGTAATATCAGCGAACGCTATCAATTAGAGCAACAATTAAGCTATCAGGCACAAATCGATCCTCTTCCCAAGACATACAATAGAAGAATGCTATTTGAACGTCTCGATGACGCCTTTTATAACTTTCAACGATACCAAGAGAACGTCAGTTTCTTGATGATAGATATTGATAGTTTTAAAAAAATCAATGATCAACTCGGCCATCAAGCAGGCGATAGCGTCATACGGAATATAGCAAAACTCTGTCAACTTGAAATTAGGAAGACAGACGTATTAGGTCGTCTCGGTGGTGACGAGTTTGGGATCATTTACAAAAATACGATAGAGCATTCACTCGCGTTTGGAAAAAGACTCAACATGCTTGCTAACTCTATTCCGTGTGAAATAGGCGTCTCAATCAGCATCGGCTTGAGCCAATTCGAAAACAATGACACCAATTGCCGAGAAATCTATAAAAAAGCCGACATCGCTTTATATAGGTCGAAACAAGCCGGTAAGAACGAGTGTACACCTTTTTAATTTTAAGGGCAGGATACGAATACAACAGAGACCTTATTTAACGTTTTGTCACCGATGAGTGACCGATGACCTGAGTATGGTTTTGTCGATCTGGTTCATCATTATAGCCTAAGTCAAATGCTATCTTACTTGTGTATTATTAAACCTTACGTTCATATCTAAAACTCATTCCAAACCAGCACTGTTAAAAATACCAAGTACATGTGTATAATTGTTCCAAAGTAATATTGATCAATATATCAACTATTTTTCTGTTTAAATAAGGTCCGCGGTGTTTTTTACTAAGAAGCAAAAACCAGAGATAAAACCTAGCCATTCCGACAATATCTACCAGTCCTTAAAAAAGCATGTTGCATGGATCGAGTTTACCCCTGAAGGCATTATTCAAGATGCCAGTGCGCCCTTTTTAACGCTTGTCGGGTACTCATTAGATGAGATCAAAGGACAACACCACAAAATATTCTGCACTGATAGCTATGTCCGCTCTTCGCCTTATCAAAGCTTTTGGCGAGAGCTTGCCAATGGCATCTCAAAAGAAGGCACGTTCGAGAGAGTAAATAAGCAAGGTGACACGGTTGTTCTAGAAGCGACCTATTTACCGATCAAAGATTCAGATGGTCGTGTCACTGGCGTAGCAAAACTGGCTTCTGATATCACAGAGATCAACGACCAAAACAAAAAAAATGATGCGCTGTTCTCTGCCTTAGACAAGTCACAAGCGATTATTGAATTTGATCCTGAAGGAACAATACTGACCGCCAACTCAAACTTTTTAAATACGTTGGATTACAGAGAAAACCAGGTAGTCGGTAAACATCATCGCATGTTCTGCTTTGAGGAGTTCTATAGTAATAACCCTCACTTCTGGCAAGAATTGCAAAAGGGACAGCTAAAATCAGGCTTGTTTCAGCGTCGCAGTTCTAATGGATCCAGTATTTGGATTGAGGCCAGTTACAACCCCATCATGAATGAAGCAGGCAAGGTCGTGAAAATCGTCAAGCTTGCCAGCAACATAACGGATCGCATTGAACGCAGCCATGCGATCGCTGAAGCTTCAGAGGTGGCCTACTCAACTTCACTAGAAACG
>PJEL010004274.1_pt1 | contig 11869 bp, 10 predicted proteins | sample 1853271 | NCBI WGS metagenome assembly PJEL01 (sample SAMN08108733, study PRJNA415343) | Invertebrate metagenome, whole genome shotgun sequencing project. | host: Globobulimina | place: Sweden: Gullmar Fjord | collected 2015-08 | reverse complement strand
GACTTCACAAGGGCCCCTTCACTGCATACCACCCGCGTGTGATGCTGCGGAACCAGTGAGTTTTTTCTCTCTGCATTTTCAATATGCAGCCAAGTCTGCGTTTTGCAACCATTGCCTTCCATTGCTGAATTAGACCAGCCCTTGTCCTTTCAATCGTTACGATTTCGCAGCGAATCAGCGTACTACGAAAGACCTTGCCACGATCCAACAATGCTTGCGCATGGCGTTTCTTTTTTGCTCGAAGTCTGGAAACTGCTTTGAAAGACTTCCGAATGCTTGACATTCGGGTCATTGCGCGAAGTGATGGCGGTGTTGGCTGCATTATTTTGGAAAGCCCTCAGCAAAGGCCTTTGTAACAAGCTGAAGCCTTCCGGAAAGCAGGGCGATGCGGTTGGCACTCGAGCCGAAATACATCAACATCGAATTGCAAAGGATAATTTACTCATACTTCTACTACTACTTCTACTACTACTACTACTACTACTAGTACTATTACTACTACTACTACTCCTACGACTACAACTGGAGCGAGCACTCTACTACTCCTACTACTACAACTGTCTCACTCATCAGTAGTCACTTACAGTTGCGAGCACGCCGCAGCATGGTGTGAACCGACCCTGCATATCTGTAGCATTGTCAGAGACCCACGACCAGTCATGGTGGCATGATGTATATCGACGCCACGTCTTGCTGCGTAACTGTGCAAATACATGTAGGAGAAACTGTCAACCACTCCGCTTAGCGCGCTTCTGCCAACATAATTGCGCCAAGGTGCTGGACACACAATGTGTACCAGGACCGCCAAGTTCCTTCGACAAGACTGCATGGACATACATCAAGCTTTTCAATTTGAGCTTTTGGCAGAATTTTTTCTTTTTGAATCTTGGCTTCAGCAGTTTCACAAGTGCACCTTTATACGCAGGACAATTCACTGGCCATCTCGAAAGCAAAGGGCCTGGGAACACTGTGGAGCTCTTAGTGCTGGATATACGGCACTGGCAACCTACGTCAAGAATACACTTCATGGCGTAATCACTGAACCAGCCTTTGGTGTGGGTGGACATGTAATTGTAAAAGCCATCGTACCATTGTGCAAACGCTAGACGACCAGCTTCGACGGCGTCTAGTTTCCAGCCAGTTGTATAACATCGCTGGAGGGCCTTTAAATACCTCTGTGGTGTGGTATCATGTGTAAGGGCATCCCAAGCGCATTGGAAGACATGCATGTCCCTATAGGCTTGATCGTTCGGGCCCTCAATGCTTTTCAAGCATTTCCAGTTCCCAGTGCGGTCAAGCACCGCACTTAAAGTGGAAGGATAAAACATACCGCCCCAGACGGGTGTTTGCTGTGCGTATAGCTCCGCGAGCTTCTTTTCCATACCAATCCAGCTTGGAGGGGTACTATCTCTAGTATGGTGGGAACCGACACGAGCACAGCGAGAAAAGGGTTCCAGAGCAACATATGTTTCCTTCTTGCTGTACATGCGAAACAAGATAGATTTGAATATAAAATTATGAATCGACAGTCTTTGCTTGTCCAACAAGGGCAATATGAACGACATGTCTTTGGTATCTTTGGCAGTGAGCATGTCGGACTTCCTTACAGCTTTTGCTTTGTTTTTGAGTGATCGCATGGAGAACATTTCTTGTGGTCCTCCATTGCCTTGAAAGCACTTACAGTACCGTCTCTCTTTGCCGCAACAAGGCAGTCGTTTGGCTCGTCTCTCGGTTCTTTCATCTTTTGTTTTGACTACGATTGTCCTTCTAGCTCTGTATTTCCTCTGTCTGACGCGCCCTTGTCTACGCCTGATGCTTTCTTTCGACAGGTCTAAAAAACGATTGAGAGGATTTGGTTTATCTTTCATGCTCTTGTACGGTGTCAACCAATACTAGGCTGGGAAACGTTTGCACAAACGTCGCTAGTATGGTGTACACCAACACTAGATTAGTGTTGATATAAACAAGCAAAAATGTGCCATGTGATTTGCAGGCAACATGCGATTTGCAGGCAACACTGTTGCAGAACCTGAACCGAAGCAGTTAGACATATACAACAGAGTTTCACTACGTATTCTATACTGGCTATTAAGAAAACTTTCGTGATTAGAACGGTTTGATGCTGAATGCATGTGCTGACTGCATTGGCTGACTGCGTGACTGATTGCGTGTGCGAATCCTGTGTAGTCATTTGTCTGTGCCATGGTAGAACTGTTTGCCTGTGCTGGCTTTGCCCGAGCAACCAGTTATACAAACAACCAGTTATGCAAGCAACCAGTCACGCAAACAACCAGTTACACATGCAACCAGTCACCCAAGCAACCAGTTACACAAGCAACCAGTCACGCAAGCAACCAGTCACAAAAGCAACCAGTTACCCAAGCAACCAGTTACACAAGCAACCAGTTACGCAAGCAACCAGTCACACAAGCAACCAGTTACACAAGCAACCAGTTACCCAAGCAACCAGTTACGCAGGCAACCAGTCACACAAGCAACCAGTCACGCAAACAACCAGTTACACCTGCAACCAGTCACCCAAGCAACCAGTTATACCAGCAACCAGTCACGCAAGCAACCAATTACAAAAGCAACCAGTTACCCAAGCAACCAGTTACACAAGTAACAAGTTACGCAAGCAACCAGTCACACAAGCAACCAGTTACCCAAGCAACCAGTTACACAAGCAACCAGTTACGCAAGCAACCAGTCACACAAGCAACCAGTTACACAAGCAACCAATTACCCAAGCAACCAGTTACGCAAGCAACCAGTCACACAAGCAACCGGTCACACAGACAACCAGTTACACATGCAACCAGTCACTCAAGCAACCAGTTACGCAAGCAACCAGTCACGCAAGCAACCAGTTACAAAAGCAACCAGTTACCCAAGCAACCAGTTACACAAGCAACAAGTTACGCAAGCAACCAGTCACACAAGCAACCAGTTAGACAGGCAACCAGTTACCCAAGCAACCAGTTACGCAAGCAACCAGTCACACAAGCAAGCAGTTACACAAGCAACCAGGGTGGTAGCGACGAGTAGAGTAGTAGTAGTAGTAGTAGTAGTAGTAGCAGTAGTAGTAGTAGTAGTGGTAGTAGCAACAGCATTAGTAGTAGTAGTAGTAGTTAGTGGTAGTTGTATGCAATCGTATTAGTCTTAGTAGTAACAGTAATAGTCTTAGTTATAGCAGTAGTAGTAGTAGTAGTAGTAGTAGTAGCTCTCATTGGATTTCCGTCAGAGTTCATACCTGGTGGTATACTTTTTGGCCTCTGCTTGCGTTGTGCAAATGCTGGCTCGTCTACAAGAACTACTCCTCCTGGCCTCACGACCTTACTGCTCACTATTGCACATGCTCACCTTACTGCTCACCTTGCTGCACATACTGCTAGTAGCCTCATGAGAAGAAGTACTGGTCGAACTACTACACATACTGCACATACCCTCACCGAGAACAACTACTGCTTGTACCCTCCGATCTTTTTAGGCACGGGCATAAGATGTCTTACGATCTGTGTCACTGATAGTCTCTCACTAATGCTGGCTCGTCAAATGTTTCAGACACTGCTCATGCATGCAACTATCAGCGTGTCGACAACCAAACGTAAAGACACGCTTTGCGTGGAATGCGAAAGTAGCACCAGCGGTCTACAGTGCATGTTGGCATATTGCAGTATGATGTGAATCGACACTACTGCACCCAAGCATTACTCCATGCCAATAATCTTGCAGTGCATTGTCCATGAAACTGTCCGGTCATCGAAACTGTCCGGTCATCGACAACCTAATGTAGAGGCACACTTTGACTGCAATGCGAAGGTACTATCAGAAGGCGGTCTACTGTGCATTTTGGTATATCGCAGCATGGGGGTACCGACGCTACGTTTGTGAACTGGCGTGATGCGACATTGCATATCCATGAAACTGTCCGGGCATCGACGATCAAACGCAGAAGCGCACTTTGCATGCAGTGCGAACGTAGCAGCACAGGGCGGTATACAGTGCATTTCGGTATATCGCAGCATGGTGGTACCGACACTACGTGACCCATGCACTACTTACTGCCGATGATAATTGTCAAGCTGATTGCAGCTCATCCTTAAAACCGCCACAGACTCTCTGGTTCTGATTTCTGCACCCTCTCCGTGCTTGTAAGCTTGGTTCGCCTTGATCACATTGTCTTTCAAAACATTCCACTCCAAATCACGAAGCAGGTTTGTTTGTGGCCACGTCAACTCAGAATCAGGTAAACCTTTCGCTTGCAGCTTCTTTGCCTCACGATAGGCTTTTCGTGCTGCTTGCGCTTCTTTTCTGAGTCTTTGTCGCTCTCGTTGAGAAGGCGGGACTTCCTTTTTGTTTTCCGCTCGTTCCTGCAAACAAGCATGCAGTAATTCTTGCTGCTGCTCAGAATCGAAGTACCCCTGTCGCAAAACGGCCATACAAAACTCGCAATTGCCCAAGAGCGATCGCATCCAGCTTTTGAAAGGACCACGAATATCCTTGATCAGTTGTTGTTTCTCCTTACCTGTCAGGACATCGATCTGGGCACTCTGGACTCGATTATAGAGTGTCTCGTTTGTCATGAAATAATCAATGAACCTTTGTTTCAACCAGCCGATTGCTTCCCCCATCTCTTTCTGATCGAGAGTTCTGTTGCTTGCGTAAACCCCAGCTTCTGCGCGAGCTTGCTTCAAGAGCTTAAAAGAGTCATCGAGCGTCCTGACAGTTTCATCTATATCAATAGCCCCTGTGTAAGCTGAGTTTGAGCTGACTGACACAACCGGTCTCAGTTTCAAATTGTTCTTCAGCACTTCGTTGAAGTGGCGATTTTCTCCTCGAAGCTCTGCACAGTTCTCGCCGATAGTCATCAGTTTCAAATACTTGTTTCTGCGATTAACATGAATGGAACCTGTGGCGCCATCGGACTGATTATCACGAGCAGTAGATGGTTCAATGCCACTGCCAGTCCATGATATGTCAATGCAGAGACACTCTGGGTTTCCTTTCAACTCTCTTTGTGCAATAGTTTCATTTTCCTTGTTTTTGAACAAAGCCATGAGCTTTTGGTCTACACTACAAATTATCTGTAAGCGAGCTTCAAGTGAAAAGCCAGTTGCCTCATCGAATTTTCGGAGAAAAGAGATAAGAGTTGCCAGACCAAACCCAAAGTTGCCAATGACGAGAAATGGTGGTGTGGTCTTTTCCAGCAACTTGAATATGTTAAAGGCTATATCTTCCCGCTTGGTGGAAGTGACATAGTACATACTCTCGCGACGGCATTCAGGAATTCTCACGAAGAAGAAATTCATAACGGAATGACAAAGTGTTGACCGTCGCCAGGTCATCATAGTTCCTTGGTAGGGCGTGCCCTGCAGCGTTATCCCTTCGTCACTCTCTTGCCTCCAATTTCCGTATGATCCGTACTGCCACTCAGTTTTTTGCGATTTGATCAGTCGTGATCTAAAATACAGATCCGGTACGACTTCCTCTAGAACGTCATTTAAATCTGCATATGTATCTTGGTCTGGATCCAGACGTTCGTCTGTAAAGATATGGTCCTTAATCTCAGACTCAACGTCGCCAACGTCTATGAAAAGCAAGGTGAGTGGTGCCCCGTTGGGTTCCAAAGCTGTTGTGGAAGAACCTGCAGCAGTACATTGTACACCGTCATTGCCACTCTGCCGAACTCTCTGAATGAGTTGACCTGCCTCGGCATCGTCTGCAAAAGTCTCTGAATCAGTTAGATGCTCTGACTTAATCTGGCATTTCTTCAATGGTTTTTCACTAGTAGAAGAATCGCTGTCATCACTCTGTAAATCTCTCTGAGTGAGTTGACTTGCCTTGGCATCGTCTGCAAAAGCCTGTGAAGCAGTTGAATTTGGGGTCAGCTTGATTCGGCATTTCTTCGCTGGTTTTTCACTGCAAGAAGACATGCTGTCACTGTCAAAGTCGCTGGGAACAGTAGAGTGTACACCACCACTGTCTATGACAGTGCCATGGCATGGTCCAACCTGGCCCTCTACTAATCTGAAGGAGGGCACATCCGGATGGTCGAGTTCATCCTTTGGCGAAATAAAGGACAACACATCTCCAGGCATCACCCGCACCCCGGCCTTTGGAGTCACCATGACCCCATTGAGCCAGGTGCCATTGTACGAGCGGTCATGAGCAAGCAGGATCGGCTTACCTTCTTCGTCTCTCCGTGAGTCAAGGTCGAAATGATTCCTGGACACATACATAGAGTTCAGAACTATGTCGCACTCAATGGCTCTACCGCATGACATCATCACATCTTTCTGGACGTGTATTAAATCCTTTTCGCATGACTGCATTGCACCGGAGCAGCGAACTAGAGAAAATGCAAAATTGTTATCTTCCGATTTCAAGCCTTGCTCCGTTGATTTTGGATTAGCATGTGAATCGCATTTGACAGTAGTGTGGAAACCGCCACTGCCACTGCCACTTCCATGCTGACGTTTGATGCCTGAGGAGCCACGAGCAGGAGGAAGAGGTGGAGAAGGGGGACAACGAGGACGGCTCTTGGGAAAGCTCTTGGGAAAGCTCTTGGCACGAGAAGGAAGAAAACGCGGAGAACGAGGACGATGGCGCTTGGAACGATCACGTTGACGAGCTGGAGAAAAAGGACTACGAGAAGAAGGAAGCGGCGGAGGAGGAGGAGGAGGAACAGGACGCTGGCTCTTGGGAAGAGGCGGAGGAGGAGGAGGAGGAACAGGAGGCTGGCTCTTGGGAGGAGGAGGAACAGAAGACATAGGAAGCGAGCTTTTGAATGCAGTCGCCCACCTGTTCGCCATCCGTCTGTTCGGATTATAAGGCATAGGAGACTCATTTGCGGCTGCACTCGCGCACCTTTGCGCCATGTTGTGGAAACTACAGCGTTTTCTTTAGCAGGGAATTCGAGCAAGTTCGAGCTGAAATACTGATTCGGAGTGTGCAATTTCTAGAACTACTATTACTAATACTAGCAATACTACTACTACCATTACTGTTACAACTGCTACTAAAGCGAGCATTGTACAGCTACTACCACTATTACTACCACTCCACCTGCGGAACGCCTAAGTTTGCTTAACCCTGCTGGAACATAGCTCATGCGATCACGAAGGAGTTCTAAGAGAATCTGTGAAAATCGCGATACCAGTTTGTTGTTGTAACAAGGTTACGCTATACAGGATATGCAGAACATATGACAGCCACTACTCATAGTATCACTGCTATTGCGACTACTGCTATCACAAGAAGACCTGTGCATGACCTGTGCCAACACATATTTCAAATCAACTGCTACAATTCGGGCAAAGGTGAATTGCAAAGTCATAGGTGACAAACTTCACTGCATTTATAGCAGAGATAGAATTCCGGCAAAGGTTAAGCTCAAGGGCCCAGGTGATACAAGTCCTTGCTTCTGCAGCACACAATGAAAAACAACAGTGACGTTTTTTTGAGGTGGAGAAATGAGCATGAAGGTGCATTGAATCAGCAGTGTGTTACAGCCGCTGTTGGAACAAAGTTGCTCACGTCCAATTAGGTCCAAAATCTCCAATCATTTCACCCGTGCTCAGTTCACCATAACCGTGCGCGTAGAGGTGCCTTGAATCAGCAGTGTGTTACAGCCGCTGTTGGAACAAAGTTGCTCACGTCCAATTAGGTCCAAAAGCTCCGATCATTTCACCCGTACTCAGTTTACCATAACCGTGCGCGTACGTGGCCTCGTCGAGTTCTTTCGACAGCCTTCCTTCGACATAACTGTCGTACATATCTTTTTGCCAGTAAGGCACTCGCTTTAAGGCCCCACGCTTCAGCTTTCTTTCCAACATGGTGCACTGTCGAACTTGGTGCCTCAACCTGTACACCTTCGTCTTTGCAACTTCTTCTTTGTGTTTTGTTGCCTCTCCATGTCTATCTTGGCGCGATCTCTCGCGTTCTTCTTGGAAGTCCGATGACTGGAGGTACTTTCCCCACTGGTCGAGCAAGCTATATACATTTGTGGATGGACACTTCAAGAATGACATCGCAAGCTGACGACCACGTGGGCCATACTTGTCGGCCAGGTGCACCTTCCAGGCACCGTTTACCAATTTGTTAGCTTGTGCCTTGCTTGCTCTTGTTTTTTCTTCGCGCCAGTCTGCTACCTTTTTCTGTTGTGCCAAATCATTGGCTTCAAACTCTTTTTTCCATATTTTGACATTAGCTGTCATGTCATCGTCGTCGAAGGGATTCTCTTCCAGCCATTTACGCCATTGATCTTGGGTATACTCTCCGAAGCGCGCAGGGTGTCGCACACCACGATTTTTGGATACGATCTCGATACAAGCTTTTCGGCGTTCAGACACTTCAGCAAAGAAGCTTAGAATTTGCTGCGGACTCTTAACAGCACTGCTATTAGGCCAAGATATTATAGTGTCCACGATATCACCGGCTGTTTCGTCTTCATCCTCGGCCATAACTTTTAAGATACTGAATAACTCCATGCCTGCAGCACTGTAGCCGTGTGAACAAACCGAATTCTTGATCACAATTGGTGCACGCACTTGAGACACTGCTTCAGGAGCAGCAAAGTGTACTCTTCTTAGTGGCTCTTCTTCGTGTACTGCCTCGCCAGCGGGACGTCTAACAGTGCCACTAGCTTCATGAGCAGCAGAGTATAAACTGTCGCTGCTAAACAGCACATTTGAAATAACAGGTTGGATCTCTTCTTCATGTACTGACTCGCCAGATGGACATCTAACAGTGGCAGTAGCTGCATGGAAATCATTGGCGACATCTGTGTCAGGCTGCAAAGGCACAGCTTGAGCTGCCGAGGATGCCGTCCTGGCAGCTGCGACAGGCAGCAAAGGCACAACTTCTGCATCTGACTGGTCTGGCTTATATGAAGGTGTCACATTTGGTGGCCGCCCTGGTGCGGCACCGTGTGACACAGAAGGAATCGCTGGTGCGGCACCGTGTGACACAGAAGGAATCACATGTGATATGTGATTGTTCACCTTTGCAGCTGGACCTAAGACTTGTGTCGCAGCTTCATGAGCAGCAAAGTGGTAACTGTCGCTGCTGTGCAGCGCAGTAGAAAGAACAGGCTGTGGTCTAAAGTATACATCCGGGGCGACTTCCTCTAGAAGGTCTTTTAAATCTGCACCTGTATCCGGTTCGGCAGGCACAGCTAGTGCTGTCGACAATGCCGTAGTGGCAGCTGATGCAGTCAGCGAAGGCACAACTCCTGCATCTGGCTGGTCTGACTTATACTCAGGTGTCACATTTGGTGGCGACGCGCTTACAGAGTTCTTGATCACAATTTGTGCAACCACTGGAGACACATCTTCTTTTATTGGCCGCACTGATGCGCCACCATGTGACACAGAAGGAATTCCTGGTGCGGCACTGTGTGACACAGAAGAACTCGCATGTGATATGTCGTCCTTCGCCAGTGCACCTGGACTAAAGACTTGAGTCGCAGCAACATGACCAGCGAAGTGTAAACTGTCGCTGCTGTGCAGCGCAGTTGAAAGAACAGGCAGCGAGGGCACAACTTTTGCATCTGGTTGGCCGGTCTCGCGAATATAACTGTCAATGACGCCGATCACAGGTACCATATTGTGCACGTCAGTGGCATGCTCCCCGAAATGGAAGCCGACCCACGAGTCTACTTGCTGTAAGTCAAGACCACGGGAAATCGCGAGATCTGCCTTTCTGGCATCGCTCATGTCAGCACCAGATGTGGAGATGCACTCCACACCAGGCTCCAGGTAGCGCAAACATGCCCGTCTCATACTGTTCTGATCAAGGTTGCAATCTCCACCTATGATCCAGGCTGACAAGTTGTTCATGGACGCCAATTTTTCGCAGAGTACAGTAACTGTGTCTGTTCTACATTTAGAGCGTCCCGATTTGCTAGGAATGTGACAATTGGCGACAGCAACTTTGGCACCGGTTCTCACGTGCTCCAAACGAAGCATCATGGCGAACTGATATTCGACATCGCACAAGTTCTTGCAGTGATATGAATCTTCCACTTCCCAATAATTTGGGTCAACTATAGCTATGTATGGAGGAATCGCACGGACCACAAGATGAGACATAGAAAGGTCGTCAAGTATCTCTTCGAAAATCTGTGCTGCGTCACGAGCTTGCTGGTCTGTATTTCCATAATAGTTAGTTTGCATATTGCCAAACTCACAAACGAAGAGAGCTTGAATTGGAATTTCTCCGTCAAAGACTGCCGCGATGTCGTTTTTGATTCGAGTTCGCTTTTGGTTTTTCTTGACCCGAGGACCATCAAGTTCATTGTCGAGAATGCCAAGGTTGTAGAACGAAAAAGACACAAAGTAATCTGCGGCATTATGTGAACAGACGCCGCCCAAAGCCTCAAAACTGTTCTTCGTGACAAGACGAGCCATGAAAGAATCAGGTCGTGTCGGGTACTTCTTGAGACCTAAAACAGCAATGTACAATGCAAACAATGCAAACAAGCAAAAGCTACTACTCCGTCCACTACAAACAGTTACACAAGCAACCAGTTGCACAGGCAACCAGATATGCAAGCAACCAGTCACGCAAGCAACTAGTCACACAAGCAACCAGTTACCCAGGCAACCAGTAAACGACTACAACTAAGACTGCAGTTACACGAGCAAGCAGTTACACAAGCAACGCAATCAAGGCAACCCAGAGAACCAGTCACACAAGCACCAAGTTACACAAGCAACCAGTTACCCAAGCAACCAGTCACGACTACAACTAAGACTGCAGTTACACGAGCAAGCAGTTACACAAGCAACGCAAGCAAGGCAACACAGACAACCAGTGACACTAGCAACCAGTCAACTCAGACTGCAGTTACACGAGCAAGCATTTACACAAGCAACGCCAGGAAGGCAACACAGGCCACCAGTGACACAAGCAACCAGTCACCTAAGACTGCAGTTACACGAGCAACCAGTTACACAAGCAACGCAAGCAAGGCGACAAGTTAGACAGGCAACCAGTTGTTACTACTACTACTACTACTACTACTACTACTACTACTACTACTACTACTACTACTACTACTTCTACTACTGCTACTGCTGCTACTTCTACTACTACTACTACTACTACTACTACTACCACTGCAAACTATTATGACGACTGCATACTGCTACTACAACTACTACTACTACTACTGCTACTACTACTACTACTACTACTCCTACTACCACTACAAACGACTACTAACACTGCATACTACTACTGCTACTACTACTACTGCTACTGCTACTACCTCTACTACTACCACTACCTTGGAGCCACCCCAGGAGCTCTCTTGGAGCTCTCTTGGAGCTCTCTTGGAGCCTCTTGGAGCTCTCTGACCTCTGTTGGACCTCTCTTGGGGCACCCCAGGAGCTGCCTTGGGCTCTCTTGGAGCTCTCTTGGGGCTTTCTTGACTGTCTTGGAGCTGCCTTGGAGCCTAGGATGCACCAAGAGCATTTTGGGTTCATTTTGGACCCGGTTTGGAAGCACACGAAAGCCTGAAAAAGACGAATGTTTCGAGCGAGGTCTTGATTTTACCGAACAAGCTCTCAAAAAATCGAAAAACACCTACCCATGGAAGCATGGAAAAGACGAATGTTTCGAGCGAGGTCTTGATTTTGAGGCTAAACGGTGGTCCGAACACCCGACTAGCCACAGCCACGGTGAGCCATTTTGGGGTCCATTTTGGGCCCATTTTTCATCATTTTTGAGAGCCTTTTTTGGACCCATTTTTGAAGCCATTTTGGGTCCATTTTGGAGCCATTTTGGAGCCCATTTTGGAGCCAGATCGGCCCAAAGGACAGGCAAGACCAGCCAAAGGGTGCCATCAAGAGCTTCAAGATCG
>PJEL010004273.1_pt1 | contig 11876 bp, 9 predicted proteins | sample 1853271 | NCBI WGS metagenome assembly PJEL01 (sample SAMN08108733, study PRJNA415343) | Invertebrate metagenome, whole genome shotgun sequencing project. | host: Globobulimina | place: Sweden: Gullmar Fjord | collected 2015-08 | reverse complement strand
CGATCGGCCGCTGCAGCCCGACTTCGTTCACCACGGCGTAGAGCAGGCTGAGCGGCAGGTTGTCGATGGCTTCGTAGCCTTCGTCCTCCAGCACCCGCAGGGCCGTCGAGCGCCCGGCCCCCGACATGCCGGTAACCACCACCAGTCGGGTACCGGCCTCGGCCGGGGTTTCTTGCTGCGTCTTGGTCAGAATCGTGTCGCTCATCGCCTCACCGGAATCCGGGGAATCTGATGCGCCCCCTGAATCGGCGCGCATTATAAGCGCAGCGGCGGCGCGCAGGGCAAGGCGCAGCTTTTCCGGGGCGGAAATCTGCGCCGGATCGAGGTCGATGCGGCGGATTGCGCGCCCGGCGAGGTCTTCATAGTCCTCTTCCGGCAAGCGGTCGATTTCCGCTGCCGGACGCAGGTCGGCCAGCAGGGCGACGGGCGCGGTGGCACGAAACGGCAACTCGACGATGCCGAGGCCGCGGACCTCCAGCTTGCCGGCCAGGGTCGCCGGCGGCGACGCCAGCAGGCGCCCGCCCTGCACCACCAGCCGGGTCTGGTCGTCACTGACCAGTTCGGCCCCCTGGTCGATGAGGCGCAGGGCAAGGTCCGATTTACCGGCCCCGGAAGGCCCGCGCAGCAGTACCGCCCAGTCGCCGACCACGACGGTCGTTGCATGGATCAACTCGTCCACGGCCGGGCCTATTCCGCCGCCAGGTGCACGACAAAGCAGGCGCCGCACACCGAGCCGTCGGGATCGACGCGGTTGACCGCTTCGATGGTGCCGCCGTGGGCCTCGACGATCTGTTTGGAGATGCTGAGGCCCAGGCCGGAGTGAGTGCCGAACTTCTCGCTCGCCGGACGCTCGGTATAGAAGCGCTGGAACACCGCCTCCAGCTTGCCCTCGGGGATGCCCGGGCCCTCGTCGGCGACCGACACCATCACGTCGTCGCCGTGGCGCTGCGCGGCGAGGCGGATGATGCCGCCGGGCGGCGAGAAGGTAATCGCGTTGCTGACCAGGTTGCGGAACACCTGGCCGAGCTGCCCTTCGATTCCCAGCACCGTGAGATCCTGGTGGTCGAGCACATCGAGCACGAAACGCGGTGCTTTATCGGTCTCCACGGCCTGCTGCGCCGCGACCAGGGCACTCAGCATATCGCCGATGTCGACCGGGCCGGTAGAGCCGCGCGACAGCTCCGCATCCAGGCGCGAGGCGTGGGAGATATCGCTGATCAGACGATCGAGCCGGTGCACGTCGTCGAGGATGATCGACATCAGGCGCTTTTGCTGTTCGGGGTCCTCGACGCGCGAGATTGTCTCCACGGCACTGCGCAGCGACGTCAGCGGGTTCTTGATCTCGTGCGCAACGTCGGCGGCGAAGGCCTCGATGGCGTCGATACGCGCCCAGAGCGCCTCGGTCATGGCGCGCAGTGAATCGGAAAGGTCTCCGATTTCGTCGCCGCGGCGGGTGAAATCGGGAATCTCGAACTGCCGCCCCTTGCCCGAGCGCACTTGGTCGGCGGCCTGGGCGAGACGCCGGATCGGCCGGGCGATGGTGCCTGCCAGATAGAACGACAACAAGACCGTCACCGCAAAGGCAACGCCGCAGACGATGAGGATGTCGCGGCGCCGGTCGTCGACCGCAAGGTCCACCTCGGCGCCGTCCTTGGAAAGCATGAGCACGCCCAGCACCTGGCGGTAGCGCTGCACCGGCACGGCGATGGAAAGCACCAGGCGGCCCTGGCGGTCGACGCGCACCATGCCCGGACTGTGGCCGGCAAGGGCGCCGACGACTTCCTGGTAGTCGCCGGCCTTCTGCTCGCGTGCTTCCCGATAGAGCGGAAAGTCGTCCTTGCCCGGCAGCCATTGAGCAGTCAGGTCGAAGAGCCGGTTCAACAGGCTGAGGCCGCCTTCGCGTTTCGGCGGCAAAGGCTGTACCTGGATCTGGCCGCCCGGCCCGCCCAGCACGAAACTGTCGGCGAGAATTTCTCCGGAGCGAGCGAAAATTCTTGCCCTTACGCCGGTGTCGACCAACAGCACGCGCATGAGGTTGCGGGTGACTTCCGGCAGCAACCGTTCGTCGCCGATCTGCGTGGCGACCACCGCCGTGCTGCCGAGCGACAGCGAAAAGGCGCGGCCTTGAATTCGAAGCGCGTCGAGCTCGGCGGCGATCAGGCTGTCGCGGTATTGATCGAGGTGCATCAGACCCAGCACCGGAATCAACAGCACCAGGACATTGATGGTGAGGATGCGGCGCGTCAGGGGCGAACGCCAGCCGCGCGGGCGGCGCTTGGCCGGGCGCTGCTGATGCGTTTCCTCGCCGGCAGCGCCGTCGGACCGCTTTCCAGCCGCGCCGCTGGTCTTGCCGTTCTGCCGCAACAACATGGTCCTGCCCTGGCTTTCGAGGCTCATGACGTCCGCGCCCCCGCGCGACCGGATTTACGATTCCCGGTAGCGATAACCGACGCCGTAAAGCGTCTCGATCTGCTGAAAACTGTCGTCGACATCGCGGAACTTCTTACGCAGCCGCTTTATGTGGCTGTCGATCGTGCGGTCATCGACGTAGATGGATTCACCGTAGGCCGCGTCCATCAGCTGGTCGCGGTTTTTCACGTGGCCGGGCCGTTGCGCCAGGGCCTTGAGGATCAGGAACTCGGTCACCGTCAGATTGGCGCGCTCGCCCTTCCAGGTACAAAGATGCCGCGCCGGGTCCAGCGTGAGCTCGCCGCGCACCAGCGGCGCCTCGGGCGCTTCGCCGTCGCTCATCGCGTCTTCGCCGCCCTTTTCGCGGCGCAGCAGCGCCCGGATACGCTCGATCAGGAGACGCTGCGAGAACGGCTTGGTGATGTAGTCGTCGGCGCCCATGCGCAGGCCGAGCACTTCGTCGATCTCGTCGTCCTTGGACGTCAGAAAGATAACCGGCAGGTTGGAGGACTTGCGCAGCTGGCCGAGCAGCTCCATGCCGTCCATACGCGGCATCTTGATGTCGAGCACCGCCAGGTCGACCGGATTGGCGGCGATGCCGCGCAGCGCCTCCGCCCCGTCGATATAGGTGCGCACGTTGAAGCCCTCGGCCTCCAAGGCAATGGAAACGGAAGTCAGGATGTTGCGGTCGTCATCGACCAGGGCGATGGTGTCTTGCATGGGCGTAGACTGTGGATACCCCTCTCATTAGAACAGATCGCCGCGGAGAATGCCCGTTTTCCGCGCACCCGGCAAAGGCAGGCAACCAAAGCAGACGCGCGCCGCAGCGGCAAGCCGCCCGTTCCGGTCCCACAGGTCTTGATAGGCCGTATTTGGCAGCCGGGCCACCCTGAGGAGCGACTGTGGCCATTTTGCGGCATTTTCAGGATAGAAGGGGCCTGAAAAGCGCTACCAAGCCGCTCAGGCCAGGACTGCGCCTTCCGGCAGGGCCAGTTCGTCCGGCGGGTCAAGCGCGCCGGTCATGATCGCCACGGCATCCGACATCGAAAAATCCTTGGGGCGAATGACCGCGTGGCGACGGCTCAGCCTGTGGATGTGGATACGGTCGGCCACCTCGAAGACCTGGGGCATGTTGTGCGAGATCAGCACAATGGGCATGCCCCGCGCTTTGACGTCCTGGATGAGTTCCAGGACGCGACGGCTTTCCTTAACACCCAGGGCCGCGGTCGGTTCGTCCATGATGACGAACTTGGTGGCGAAGGCGGCGGCACGGGCCACCGCGACACCCTGGCGCTGTCCGCCCGAGAGCGTCTCGACCGCCTGGGTGATCGACTGCACCGTCATCAGGCCAAGCTCGGTCAGCTTGTCGCGGGCGAAGTCCCGCATCTGCTTTTTGTCGAGCATCTTGAAGACGGAACCGGCGATGCCCTGCTTTCGGATTTCGCGGCCGAGAAACATGTTGTCGGCAATGGACAAGGCGGGAGACAGCGCAAGGTTCTGGTGCACCGTCTCGATGCCGGCATCGCGGGCGTCTATCGGCGACTTGAAGTTGACCGGCTCGCCATCCAGGCGGACTTCGCCCTCGTCGATCTGCACGGCGCCGCAGAGCGCCTTCACCAGGGTCGACTTGCCGGCACCGTTGTCGCCGATGATGGCCAGGACCTCGCCGGGGAAGAGTTCGAAGTCGGCGCCGTCCATGGCGGTGACCCGGCCGTAGCGCTTGGTGAGACCGCGACCGGTCATGACGGGTTCCAGGCTCATGCGCTCACCCTCCGAATCCACTGGTCCACGGCCACGGCGACGATGATGAGCAGGCCGACCGCGAAGGTCTGCCAGAGCACGTCGACGCCGCCGAGCTTCAGGCCGGAGCGAAACGCGCCGACGATCAGGGCGCCAAAGAGGGTGCCGAAAATCGCGCCGCGGCCGCCGAACAGCGAGGTGCCGCCGATGACAACCGCGGTAATGGCGTCGAGATTGCCTTCATAGAAGGACTGCGGCGATGCCGAGCCGACCCGTCCGATGGCGGCCCAGCCACCGAGTGCGCAGAGCAGGCCGGCCGTGCCGTAGACCGACAGCAGCACACGATCGGTGTTGATACCCGAGAGTTCGGCCGCCTCTCTGTCGTCGCCCACCGCATAGACCGCGCGCCCCCAGGCGGTCCAGTTCAGGGCGTACCAGAGTACGATGAAGATGCCGACCATGAGGAAGGAGCCCAGGGTAAACTGCGCCCCGAGAAATTCCACCCGCAGCCCGAACACCTTCAGCAGCGGCGCCGTGGCGTCGATATCCTGGCTGCGGATCGTTTCGGACTCGGAATACCAAAGGTTCAGCGCGAAGAAGATCGACCAGGCCCCAAGGGTAACGATGAACGGCGGTAGCCGCAGATCGATCGCCGGACCGAAGCCGAGCCACCCGATCACAAGGCCCGCGACAATACCGATCGGTACGGCATAAATCAGCGACAGGCCGAGACTGAGCAGCAGCACCCAAGAGAGAACCGTCACGGCAATCGGCACCAGGCGCGCACGCGTCGCCAGGCTGCCGTTGAAGAGGCCGCAGGCCAAGCCGATCCCGAGGCCGATGAACACGGCCAGGATCGCCGGCACCTCGCCCTGGACCGCCAGGCGCGCCATGACCATGTAGCTCAGCACCATGATCGCGGCCACGCTGAGGTCGATGCCCGCGGTCAGGATCACCAGGGTCTGGGCGGCCCCCAGTATGCCGATGACAGTGACCTGCTGGATGATCAGCGACAGATTGAACGGCGAGAAGAAATTGTCGGCCACCAGGCCGAACACGATGCAACCCACGACCAGCACGACGACGGGCGCGGCGGTGGGATTGGCGTGCAGGAAGTGATGAAACCTGGCGAGCGGCGAATTGTCGTGGATCTCGAATGACGCGACCTCCGTCACGCTCTTGTCGAGAACTTCCGCAAAACTCTCCGAACCGCGCGACGGAGAACCCTGGTTTTCGACCAAGGTGGTTTCCTCCCAGTTTGTGCCGTGGGGAGGCGCTCTTGGCGTCTCCCCACCGCCCGCGAATGTTGCGCGGAACTAGCTTAGCAGGCTTTTCAGCCCCAGCACTGCTTTAGCGCTTCTTCCGAAGAGATCGAAGGAATCCCTTCCACCGGCTCGTCGGTCACCAGCTTGACGCCGGTGTTGTAAAAACCGAGGCCTTCGGAATTCTCCGGCTTCTTGCCGGTCTTGGCGAACTCGGTCACCGCTTCGACACCGAGCGAGGCCATCAGCAGGGGGAACTGCATCGATGTCGCGCCGATGATGCCTTCCTTCACGTTCTGCACACCGGGGCAGCCGCCGTCGACCGACACGATCAAAACCTGTTCGGTCAGGCCGAAGGCCTTCAGCCCTTCATAGGCGCCCGCGGCGGCCGGCTCGTTGATGGTATGGATGACGTTGATTTTCGGATCTTTCTGCAACAAGGTTTCGATGGCGGTACGCCCGCCCTCTTCCGAACCCTGTGTCGAGTCGCCGCCGACGATGCGCGGGTCGTCTTCGTCATACATCTTGTTGATGTTCTTCACGTCGACGCCAAAGCCCTTCAGGAAGCCCTGGTTGCGCAGCACGTCGACGGTGATCTGCGCCTCCGAGAGATCCAGAGTTGCGATCTTGGCTTTCGTGGTATCGCCCATCTTCGCGGCGGCCCACTGGCCGATCAGTTCGCCGGCCTTGAAGTTGTCGGTCGCAAAGGTGGCGTCGGCGGTATCCGCCGGATCAAAGGGCGTATCCAGGGCAATGACCAAAAGGCCGGCTTCGCGTGCCCGTTTGACCGTGTCGGCCAGGCCGGCGGGGTCGGAGGGCGTGATCAGGACGCCCTTGGCGCCGGCGGCGACCAGACTTTCGATGGCCTCGATCTGAGCCTCGTTGTCGCCATCGTACTTGCCCGCGAAGCTGCGCAGCTCGACGCCCAGCTCCTTGGCCTTGGCCTCGGCGCCTTCTCGCATCTTCACGAAGAAGGGGTTGGTGTTGGTCTTGGTAATCAGGCCGATGATGATGTCGTCGGCCAGGGCGGGCCCGGCGCTGAACAGCGCGAGGGCGAGAGCGCCGGCAATGGGCGCCCTGAGGGGTAGGATCCTGCTAGCCATCTGTTCCTCCCAATTATCAGCAGGGAATTGTTACGATTTCCCCTGCGTGGAAGCGCCGAACGGGCGCCCTAGCTTACGAGGTTGACTCAGGCTAAACCCCTCTGTCAATTATTAAATCAGATTGATTTAATAATTGACCCGGCAAGGCTGGGTGAAGATAGTAGACGCCTGTCGTCCTGGCCGCGCCTCTGCTTTGCCCGGCACGGTCGGCCACCGTGAAATCCGCCGGGAACGCTCATGACGATGCCCAACCCCGCCTACCGAACGACGCCGCAGGGCGAGCTTGGCCGGGGCACCAACCAAGTCGCCGTGCGCGCCTACAACGAGCGCCTGGTGCTGTCCCTGATCCGCGAGCACCAACGCCTGCCCAAGGCGGAGATCGCGCGCGCGACCGGGCTGTCGGCGCAGACCATCTCGGTGATCGTCAAGCAGCTGGAGGCCGACGGCCTGTTGCGCAAGGAAGCGCCGCAGCGGGGCAAGGTGGGGCAGCCTTCGGTGCCCTTCTCGCTCGATCCCGAGGGCGCGCTGTCCTTCGGCCTCAAGATCGGTCGGCGCAGCAGCGAGCTCATCCTGATGGACTTCCTCGGCCGGGTGCGCCGCAGCGCGACACAGACCTATCCCTTTCCGCGCCGCGACGCAGTTCTGAATTTAGCGCAGGCCGGGGTGCGGGGGCTGCTTGCCGAAATCGGCCCGGTCCAGGCGGCGCGCGTCTGCGGGCTGGGGATCGCCGTACCTTCCGAGTTCTGGCAGTGGGAGAGCGATGTGGAGGCCCCGGCGGGCGCCCTGGACGAATGGCGCAACATCGACCTGCGCGAGACCGTCAAGACGGCCTGCGGCTTGCCCACCCATGTCTGCAACGACGCCACCGCCGCCTGCGCTGCCGAACTCACCTTCGGCAACCCGACACACAGCCTCGACTATCTCTACATCTTCATCGGATATTTCGTCGGCGGCGGGATCGTTCTCGACCGCGCCCTCTTCCCCGGGCGCACGGGCAATGCCGGTGCGCTGGGGTCGATGCCGGTGGCCCCGGTAGCCGGCCAGCCCGGCCAGCTGCACCAACTGATCCATGAAGCCTCCCTGATCGGCCTCGAAAAACGCCTCACGGCGAGCGGCCGCGATCCGCAAGCGATCTGGGACGCCGGCCTCGACTGGAGCGCCTTCGACGAGCTGGTCGACGACTGGATCGAGCAGGCCGCCCCCGCCCTGGCCGAGTCCGTTGTGGCCGCCTGCGCGGTCATCGATTTTCAGGCGGCGGTGATCGACGGCGCCATGCCCGCCGCCGTGCGCAGCCGTCTGGTCGAGCGGGTGCGCCAGGAGGTTCACCGCTTCGACCGCCGCGGCCTGTCCCCGGTCGATTTTCGCGAAGGCACGATCGGCGCCGGCGCGCGGGCCATCGGCGGCGCTACCCTGCCGATCCTGGCCAGCTTTGCCAGGGACCGTGATGTGCTGTTCAGGAATGCCGCCGCCTAGGGCGGAAAGACGATCGAAGACCCTGCCGAACCATGGCGGCGGCGCGGATCGAATGTGGATCAGCCGGCGCGGCTCATGGGGGTTGGGCCGACCAGACGCTTGGACGGGAAGACGACGCTGACCCTGGTGCCCTGGTTTGGGACGCTCTCCAGGTCGATGCGGCCGCCGTGCAGTTCGACAAGCGATTTGACCAGGGGAAGGCCCAGCCCGGAGCCTTCGAAGCGGCGGTTGAGTTCGCTCTCCACCTGAACGAAGGGCTCGAAGATCCGGGCAAGATCCTTCGCCGAGATGCCGATCCCGGTATCGCGGACGGCCAATTCGAGATCGCCGTCCACACGATGCAGCTCGACGACGACCTCACCGCCGGGATCGGTGAACTTCATCGCGTTGCCGACGAGATTGATGAGGATCTGCTTGATCGCGCGCTCGTCGCCGAACACCGGGGGCAGATCCCCTGACATCTCGTGGGACAAGGACAGACAATCGGACTTCGCCCTTGGCTCCATCAGGCTGATGGTGCGGCGCACCAGCTCGGCGACGTCGATGGGCGTCTCGACCAAGGCGGCGCGCCCCGCTTCGACACGGGACACGTCGAGGATATCGTTGATCACCGCAAGCAGGTGCTCGCCGCTCTCTCGAATGTGCCCGAGATATTCCTTGTTCTTTTGCTCCTGCGCCTCGCTGCGAGGACCGCTGGCGGGCGAGCGCTCCAGGAGCTGGGCGAAACCAATCACCGCATTGAGGGGTGTGCGCAGCTCATGGCTCATGTTTGCCAGGAAGACCGTCTTCGCCTTGTTCGCCAGTTCCGCTTCCACCTTGGCGTCCTGCAGGGCGCGTTCAGAGGCCTTGGCCTGTGTGACATCCTGCAGGGTGCCGTACATGCGCAACACCCGGCCACTTTCGTCGCGTTCCAGGACGGCACTGTCGGAGACATAGAGCACATCGCCGTTCGGGTGGACGATGCGATGATCGATGGAGAGAGTTTCCTGATGCTCCAGATCGGCCATGCCCGCGACCACCACCGCGCGGTCTTCGGGATGGACCCGGGCCAGAAAGGCTTCGTGGGAAGGTTCGATCTCGCCGGGCGTATAACCCAGGATACGAAACTCCTCGTCCGACCAAAGCACCGTGTCGTTGACCAGATCGAGTTCCCAGCTTCCGACGTGGGCAATACGTTGCGCAACGACCAGGCGGCTGCGGCTCTGCTCCGATTCCGCCTCCACGCGCTTGCGCACAATCATGCCCGCGATGACATCGGTAACCGCCCGCAGATGGGCGACCACGGAGTCGTCCTTGCGCTGCCCGTCAGGCAGGTAGAGCAACAGAACGCCCAAGACATCTCCGCCGTAAACGACCGGAGCGGCGTAGTGCCCATGTGGCTTCATACCCTCGTAGATGTTGTCGTGGCGCTCGTCGACATGGGCGGCATGGAGGATGGAGCGCGTTGCCGCCGCGCGGCCGCAAAGGCAGTGCCCGAACTCGACCTTCGCGCAGATCGTCAGGAGATCCGGGTTGAGGTTGCGCTGCACCGTCAGCGTGAGCTCGCCTTTTTCAACCAGGAAAAAGGCGCCGCGGGGCTCCAGCGCCAGCCAGGGGGCCGCGATGACGATCTCCAGAGCCTCGGCCAACTGGGCCTTCAGCGATTTGCCCCCCAGGGACACCTGCAGCAGCTGATTGAGGGTCGCGAGGTGGTCACGGCTCTGTGCATGCTTTTGGCGTGCTTCCGACGCAATGACGCGCAGCTGGCTGGCCATCAGCAGCAAGAACCCGACGGCGGCGGCCATCGCCAAGGTCTGCGCCAGCAAAAAGCCGATCGGCGCGAACCAGGTGACCGGCCTCAGCCAGGGAAAATCGAACTTGTGGAGTCCCCAGAGGATGAGGGCGACGCCGACGAACTTGGCCGCCGCGACGGTCTCGTCATGACGGATGCGCAGCATCACATAGCCGGCAAAGATCAGGGCGGCGCCGGAGATGCCGTAGAGGGGCACGCTGCGCAGCAGAAAGTTGTTTTCGATCAGGGTCGTATAGCCGGTCCAGGCGACCACCAATCCCATGCTCAGCGGCAGGAACCAGGCGGGAACTTCCTTCTGCGCAAAACGCAGGCTGCCGACCAGCAACAGCAGACTGGAGGCCGTCTGCAGGCATTCCCCGAGGAAAGTCATGAACACAGGATCGAACTTGGCGCCAAGCAGGTAGCAAGCGTGGCGAAGAACGTTCAGCCCGAAAGCCGCGGTCCAATAACCGGCGCCCGCAGGGGGGTCGGGCATAGCACGCAGGTAGGCAAGAGCGGCGAATACCACCGAGGCGCCGACGAGGGCGCCCCAAATGGCCGCCGGGAGGGAAAACTCCAACACAAAGCTCCCGGAACGCAAAGACTTGGCGGGCCGGAGGCCGCAGCCTCCTTAACTGCAGCTAGCATCAATTTGGTTAACATTAGAATAATCGATTAGCTCAGACATTTAGAATGCAACCTGCGCCCTCTATCCGTGGTTGCTATGATCGATATCCGCAATTTCCGCAGTGCCGGATGGCTCGGCCACTCGTTCGAGCAGTGTCTTGCCCGGACCCCCGCGCCCGTCCGGACGGCTGCCCTTGTGAGAATGCAGCCGAGGATATGCAGAAAAGCGTCGTCGCGTTACACCGCAACCGAACCGCAGTTGCGCCGGCGGCCGGATGCCGAGGTTCGCTGTTTCGGTAGAGACGGCCTGTCACAAATTGATATTGTGGAAACGTTTAGTTACTATCTTTGATTGCGGCGCACAGTTTGCGATGTGTGTGATCCGATGGATGGACCCTTAGGTTCGGCTGCACATGGCCCTGAATGACGACATCCGCCGGCCGGCCGGCGCCCTGCCCAAGCAATGCACCACGCGGGAGTTTCTCGACACCTGCCCTGCGCGCATTGCTGAAATCTTTCACTACTGGGACGACCTGCGGCAGGGTCAAACCATGCCGCGGCGCAGCGACTTTCAGCCTGAAGCCGTGGTGCGCCACCTTCCCGGCATCTTGTTGATCGACGTCGAGGGCCTCGATGCCGACGGCGTCGGGATTTACCGCTATCGGGTGGTTGGCACCGAAGAAGTGCGGCTGCGCGGCCACGACCCGACTGGAAAGTTGGTTCAGGAAGGCTTTTTCTGGACCAGCCTGGAAGAAGCCATCCAGTCCTACGAAGAGATCCGCAAGAGCCGCAGCTTCGTCTACGAGTCCATTGAGTTCGTCTCCTCCCAGGGCCGTTGGCGCGCGGAGAATTCCATCGCGCTGCCGTTTTCCGAGGATGGCAAGGCCGTCAGCCAGATCCTGGTCTATTCCCTGGCGCGCAGCTCGCATGAGAGCTTTGGCCCGAACAGAAGATAACCGCCGCTGAACACAACCCGGCCCTGCCGTTTCCAAGAAGGGCTCAAAAAGAGCTTCCTTTCGCCATACATTTCGATAATATTGGAATTATGGAAAAACAGAGCGCCCTCGACAGCCTTGCGGCCCTGGCCCAGGAAACCCGGCTGGATATCTTTCGCCTGCTCGTAGAGCGCGGTCCTGCCGGTTTGGCCGCCGGCGATATCGGCACAGGCCTGCGCCTGCCCGCCGCCACCTTGTCATTTCACCTGAAGGAGCTGCGCCGCGCCGGCCTGATTGGCTGCCGTCGCGATGGGCGTTCGCTGATCTACACCGCCGACTTCGCCGCCATGAGCGGCCTGGTCGGCTTCTTGACCGACAACTGCTGCCGGGAGGGCTGCGGCGCCCCCGCCGCCGGCCCGATCCTGAAGGAGACCTACCCATGAAACGCCTGCACGTCCATATCAGCATCGAAGACCTCGCGGCCTCCGTCGAGTTCTATTCGACCCTCTTTGGCACCGCACCCAGCGTGCTGAAGGACGACTATGCCAAGTGGTCG
>PJEL010004272.1_pt1 | contig 11880 bp, 8 predicted proteins | sample 1853271 | NCBI WGS metagenome assembly PJEL01 (sample SAMN08108733, study PRJNA415343) | Invertebrate metagenome, whole genome shotgun sequencing project. | host: Globobulimina | place: Sweden: Gullmar Fjord | collected 2015-08 | reverse complement strand
ACTGACTATGAACGGCTCGTCGTGGCCCTTGAGAATTGGGGCATCACGAGTTTATGGGACTTTTCTGAAAAATACGGTGCCATGCTCGTCTGCCTGAGCGGTCCAGTACAGCAGCATCACCGTAAGAGGCTCAGTCAGGTTGACCCTGGTGTTCTTTTTGGATGCGACGGCATCGTCGATACGGGTGCGGTCCCAACCCTGTTCACTCAGCAAATGCTCGGCGAGGTCAAAAGGATTTTCGACTCTGATACAGCCGTGGCTGAAAGCACGAGCCGTTCGCGCGAAAAGACCCTTACTGGGGGTGTCGTGGAGGTAGACCATGTAGGTATTAGGGAAGATGAACTTGACGCGGCCAAGAGCATTGTGGGGTCCAGGCTCTTGACGGATCATATGCGCGAAACCGCTGTTGGCAGTCGCTGCCCAGTCGATAGTAGCTGGATCGATGATTTTGCCTGCGTGCGATACGACACTCATGTTGTTGCGGCTCAGATAGTTCGCATCCTTGCGAATTGCCGGTAAGGTTTCGTTGCGTAGAATCCCGGGAGGGATGGTCCACGTTGGATTGAAGTCGAGATAGAGCATCGTATCCTTGAAGATCGGCGTCGCATGGAATGGTTTGCCGACCTGCACACGTGCACTCCATTGAATCTCTCCATTCTTGACGAGATACACATGGTAGCCAGCGATGTCGACGATGATGAAATCATCTCCGATATCACGGAATACCCATCGAATTCTTTCGAGATTGGCTCGAATCTGGTCGATCCGTTGCTCGACCGGAACGTTGAGTTCGGTGATGGAATCTCGGCCTACTTTGCCATCGACTTCGATGCCGTGTCGCTCTTGGAAGCGTTTGACCGCCATCGCGAGAGTATCGTCATACAGCGCGGGATCTGCGGGATCATGATTCTGAAGATCCCCCGAAGCCGTGAGCCGTTTACGGAGAGCGATCACCCTCGAACCTACAGATTTTGGAGCGAGCACCGGCCCTTCGGGTATAGAGTCCCAGCCGCCCTTCGCCATGATGCCGCGATACTGCACGAGCGCCGAGCGAAGATTGTTGTAGAACGCAGTATTTGGGTCCGCTCCTTCCAAAGCCGCAGAAATGTCTTTGCTTCGAAGTATTGAGTCGAATACCTCAACTGGATCTGCAGCCCTAATCGTGCGGTCAAAATTCCAAGTTGGGTCAAGGACAGCCGGATCGAGTTTCCCAAAATGCAGGGTTACGCCAAGGCGAAGCAAAGCGTCGGTGCAAAGCACTTCGGTCTCGGCTTGAAATGAAGGATCCTGTGCTTGTGCGCCGGCATTTCGACGAGCGCCGATCTGCCGAGCATGAAAGTCGTCCGGGTCCAATCCATGCTCGACCGAACGCAGTACCTGATCAAATAATTGTTTGATCATTCCGGTATCCGTCCATGCAGGAACGTAGTTACGCCGTTCATAGATTTGTTGAATCAGTTCAGCGGCCGCGATCGGCGCACCGTGCACCGTTGGCGATTGGCTCGCTGCAAGCTGATCAATTTGGGAGCGCAGCGCTGTGGATTCACCCGCCTGAGCACTGACGATTGCCGGGAGCAATACGGCACACACTGCTAGGATCAAGATGGTTCCATTTTTCGAACATCGATTCCGAAGAGTATTCATTTCCAGAAGATGCCCCAATTCTTGTCGATTTGCAACTGGTTCATCGTTTGTGTGAACGCTTCGCAAACCCGCACTCTCACATAAGCAATTTTGGCGTGTCCAACATGTCTCGTATTCGGCGGAGGAGTTCATGACGATTGTATGGCTTCTGAATGAGGGTCATTCCCTCGTTGAGAATGAACCCGGTGTGAATAGCATCTGCGCTATAGCCACTCGCGAAAATGACAGGGAGCGTGTCCCTTCTGACTCTGATGTAGTCAAAAACTTCGCGCCCGCCGGTTTTGGGCATCACAACGTCGAGCACAGCAATATCGATTTCATTGCTGTGTTCGTCAAAAAGTTCTTTGGCCTGCTCTCCATTCTCAGCAATCAAAACAGTGTAACCAGCGGCTTCCAACATCTGTCTGCACACATCACGTACGGCCTCGTCGTCCTCGGCCAGGAGAATAGTTTCGATTCCACCCGGAAATGATTCGTCTTCGACCAACGCTGGGTGCGAGGACGTAGGCTCGACCAGAGGAAGGTTTACTGAAAAAGTAGTACCTTTGCCAACTTCGCTGCTGACATCGATTGTGCCTTTATGTTGCCGAACAATGCCATAGGCGGTGGATACGCCTAGTCCGGTGCCTTTTCCAACCTCTTTCGTTGTAAAAAATGGTTCAAATACCCGCTTTTTCGTTTCTTCATCCATCCCGCAGCCAGTGTCAGAAATGCTGAAGGCTACGAAACGCCCTGGTTCTACCCAGGTATCTGCCCGGCAGTATTGCTCATCAAGCTCCCGGTATGCGATCTCGATCGTAATCTTCCCACCCTGTGGCATCGCGTCTCGAGCGTTGACGCATAGGTTCATCAAAATCTGCTCGATTTGTCCCTTGTCTGCTCGCACCGTCATTGGTCCAGGCTTGGAAAGGATGTCGAGTGCGATGTGCTCCCCGATAACCCGCGTGATCATCGATGACAGATCGCGAATCACTTCCCGAAGATCAAGATCCTCCAGTTCCAGAACCTGACGACGGCTGAAGGCTAATAATTGGCGGACGAGCGTCTTCGCCCGCTCGCCTGCTTTGATCATCTCGGCTACTCCATGGTAGTGCTGATTATCCGGATCTGAGCTTTCTATCACCAACTCACCATATCCAAGTATGACGTGCAGCAAATTGTTAAAATCGTGTGCAACGCCTCCTGCGAGTTGACCGACGGCTTCCATCTTCTGGGCTTGGCGAAACTGAACTTCGAGATGTTTACGTTCCGTGATGTCATGAGCTACACCCTCTACGGCCACGACCCTGCCGTTTTCGTCGCGAACGGATACCTCTGCAATCTCTAACCAGCGTTCACTTCCATTTTTATGAAAGACCTGGCTTTCGTAGGCCGGTTGTTGTATGCCGCTGATGCTCAGTTCTGTGTGCTTTTCAACCTCCAGATTAATGGGGTGATCTGTGAAAAACGTGGAAAAATGAGCGCAGAATTCTTTGGGAGAGTAACCAAGAACCTGCAAGATTGAGGATGAAACATAAGTCATGACACCGTCTACTCCATGGCGGTATAAAAATGACCCGATCAGATTATCGACAAGCCGTTGGTGTTTTTTGTTCGTTTCTTCCAACTCGGCGGTTCTTTGTTTGACGAGACGACGCAGAGCCATGGTCCATAACCAAGCTACGGTTGATACGAGAATGATGCCAATCAGAATCCCCACAAGGGCGAATGTCCAACGGTGGCGCAGTGAATGGGGGGGCTCGTAGATGAATCCTTCGAGAGAATACCCTTCTTCTAACATTCCTTGGCTGACGAAGGTATCTCCGATATGCTTCCAGCGTCCCGGATTGATATGACCAATTTCGATAACTTTGTGCAAGAGAAGGTGGTTCATCTGATCAGCTTCAGTAAGTAATACCTCGATGGGCTTTTCAGGTGCGTATCTTTCGTGGATGAGGTGGGAAATCTCCAGCGGATTGTTCATCGCATATTCCCAGCCCCTGAGACTGGCGGCGCGAAACGCAATAACACGGTCAGGATGTTCCTCTATTTCGGTCTCCGATGTGAAGAGGCAGTCACCGTAGAAATCCACGCCGTAGGAAACGGGATGAAGCAGGTTGAATCTGATGCCACGTTTTTTGAGTTCGCTTCCGTAAGCCGAGCTATACAAACTCATGGCATCTGTTTTTCCTTCAATGAGATCTTCTACGTCAAATGAATGATCAGTGATTTTGATCGCATCTGGGGCAATACCTTCATGCGCAATCATTGCTCGCACATCGGCGTTGCTTGAAGGGCGGAGCATGATCTTACGCCCGATAAGATCGTGAGGAGTATAGATATGAGATTCCGCGAGAGATACCAGGGCTATCGCAGAGTGTTGGAAGATGCAAGCGAGGACTACGACCGGTGCTCCTTCAGCGCGGCGAAGCAGCAAATCCGGCATTTCTACTCCATATTCGGCTTCTCCGGATACGACCGTTTCAATAAAATCGATACCTGCGCTTCCTTCGATAATTGTAACGTCGAGGCCTTCTTCCTGGTAAAAGCCTTTTTCAAGCGCGGCATAGAATCCAGCAAACTGGAATTGATGATGCCATTTGAGCTGCAAATGAACCTTTTCGGGTTCTTTCGCGAACGCGTTGTCCGCGAGTGCATATTCAGGGAGGGCCACGAAACAGCAGATGATGGTGATGAGAATATTGCAGAAAAAAGGGCTTTTCCCGCGCCTCACAAAGAGCCACAATCGCTGAAAATCTGGCTGTTTACTCCCGGGCACTCCGGCTCCTTCTTTCTATTCGCGGATTGAAAGCAAGTATCCGTCCGCCCTCCGCGCTGTAGAGACCATTCTTGCAAATTGATCCTAACAGATCACATCATTCGTCATTGCACGCCGAGTAGCGTGTGAAGGGTGTACTCTGCATACGTGACGAATGAGAAGCGTATACCCGAACTTCTGGCGCCGGCGGGTTCGCCAGCCTGCTTGCCAGCGGCAGTGGCCGGAGGGGCCGATGCGGTTTATCTTGGGCTTTCACGGTTTTCGGCCCGTGCACGTGCCGAGAATTTTTCTATTGACGAACTGCAGGCGCACATTCGTTATCTGCACTACCACGGTCTACGGTGTTATGTCACTCTGAATACCCTGCTCCGTGACCGTGAACTCCCGGCGGCGGTAGCGCTAGCTGAGCGAGTCGCAGGCGCTGGTGTTGACGCTGTGATCCTGCAAGACCTTGGGTTGTGGCGCATTCTCCGTCGCGAGATACCTGAACTCGAATTGCACGCCTCAACTCAGATGACCGTACATTCACCGGAGCAGATCTCAGCCCTGGCTGCCCTGGGCGCTCGACGCATCATCATGGCACGTGAATTGCGCCTCGATGAGCTGGTGCGATGCACCGAGAGAGCGCGGGCGCACGATGTAGAGACTGAATGTTTTGTGCACGGCGCTTTGTGTTATTCCTTTTCGGGACAATGTCTGATTTCAGCGATGGCGACCGGGCGGAGTGCGAATCGTGGCGCGTGCGAACAGAACTGCAGATTCGATTACCACGGACTCGGGCAGCACGGTGCAGCGTTAAGTCTCTGTGATCTCAATCTGCTCGAAAGAGTTCCCGAATTGGCTTCCGCCGGTATTGCATCGCTCAAGATCGAAGGCCGCCTCAAGGGTCCGGAGTATGTCTACACCGTGTGCCGGGCGTATCGAGCAGCGCTTGATGCGTGGGCTGCCGGCCGGGTTTTTGACTCGCGGGGGTGGCAGGATCAATTGCGGCAGGTTTTTGCGCGGCCTTTCACCGCCGGTTTACTCGATGGTGATTATGGAGAAAATACTCGAGAATCGCGGAACTCCAAACAGCCGCCGGACGCGTGGCTGGTGCAGGTCTCGCGTACAGAGAGCACCGCGGTACTCCGCAGCGAAAAGGAAATCAAAGCGGGACAAGGCTTCCGTTATACGTTACAGGGCGGTGGCGAAGGCGGATTCTTGGTAACTTATGCCGAGCGGGACCAATCTGACACATGGCGATGCAAGATTCGCTTGCCACGCGGTCTTCACCTGCCAACCGGTCTGGCGCTTTATCAAAATGCCGATCAGCAACGCTCATCAGAAGCCAAGCGAAAAATGGCTGAGGTTCAGCTTCCTTCGCCACAGCAGCAATCGATGGGTCTTGAAGTGAGAGTAGTCGCGCGTATAGGGCGGGCACTGCAATTGTTCGCAACTGCATCCGATGGACGTCACGCCAGTGTGCGCGGTGTCGTTGTGGAATCTGCGCGGGCTCAGGCTTTGAATACCGAGTTGTTGCAGCGGACTGTTGGTGCGATGGGCGGGTCGGGATATGAAGTTGCATCGTGGAAGCTCGAACTTGATCAACACGCTTTTGTGCCAGCGTCTGCACTTAAACGACTGCGACGCGAATTATTGGCAGCTATAGGCGAACAAGCTATTCCCGTGGTCGAAACCTGGTGTTTGCCTGAACCCGCGATCCGGTCCTTCCCGCCGAGTCTGCACGTAGCCGTAGGCTCGATTGCTGCGGCTCATGCGGCGTTTGAAGCAGGCGCCGATAAGATTTGGCTGGACGATCCGAAACTCGATATGTGGCAGGAGAACCCTCCTCGAATGAAAGAGTTGCCACCTTTTTTGTGGTTACGGCACCCCGCGGCCGCACCACTTTCTCCTCACCTTGCTGCCCTTGGGCGCCCTGTAGTGGCGGGTCACCTTGGGGTTGTGCAGGCGGCGCGGGAGGCAGGTCTGGAGGTCATTGCAGACCTTGGGCTCAACGTGTCAAACCATGCTACTGCCGATGCACTGGCCGAGATTGGTGCAACGGCAGCGGTGGTGAGCTTGGAACTCAAAGAGGGCCAGATTGAAGACCTTATTCTTCGCACAAGGCTTCCGTGTTTGGCCGTGGTTTTAGGACGGCCGCTTGAGATGTGTTCCCGTCAAGATCATGGGTTAAAAGTCGGGGAGCGCCGCCTTATCGAAGCTGAACACAAAAAACGCCGTTATACCATCGAAAGGCACGTTGCAAATCTGACGATGATTCGCGGTGCCAAGGAATTGAATCGTATGGCCGAGGCCGCGGCCCTTCTGCCTAAGCTCGGCGGCTTCGTACTCGATCTTGCTTCGACTCCAGAAGATCAGATAACCGACATTGTGCGCCGCGCACGATCGATGATCGAGCTGGCTTCTACATGAGGTTGTTGCGCTGTTCATTGATCTGATTACCGACCAAGAGAGTCAGTATTTTTAACCGCCAAGACGCAAAGACCGCGAAGATTATCGCTAAATGTTGAAACGACAGCCTTTGCGGGCTTCGCGTCTTAGCGGTTTGTTTTCCGGAATCGATGTCTCAGTGGCTCGTTGCCAGTATTGGGCATCAAATTCTGGGGTATCACTGTTTCCCAGTGAGATACATCTCATTGAAATAGAACGGTTTTCTCACAGCGCAACAGCCACTACATCACCTTGACGATTCCAGCTAGGACCAACAAGGTGCTGACAATACGCATCGCGCGGTCGATGGGCACGTTATCGTGGCCGGTGCGTTCGACAAGTAGCAGATACGCGCCGCCGACGACCAGGATTGTTGCCATGATCCAATTGGCGATTGCAGGTGGCAGCAGCGGGGCGCCGAAGTAAGCCGCAAGGGCGACGAGCAATATCCCAAAAATTTTCCGTACACCAATCATCCACATACCTGAGGCCGGCATCTTGTTGACGGCGCCAGCGAAGGTTCCGAGCAGGAGATATGGCAGGCCGAGACCCATCGACAACGAAAAGAAGAGAATGAAACCGAGCAGGGGATTGCCGCGCTGGCCGACGTAGGTGACGAGTCCAAGAACGAATGGGCCGATGCACGGCGCCGCAACGACTCCAACCATTAAGCCCATCAGCAAGGAACCAAGATAACCACCCCGGCCGCCCGAGACTTTGGTTGCCCATCCTGGTACACCGAATTCCCAGAGGCCGAACATCGACAATGCGAGCGCAAGCAATACGATGACGATAAGTCCGATAACAATAGGACTTTGCAGGAGCGAACCAAGGATTTGGCCGCCCAAGGCCGCGGCGACCCCGAGAACCGAATAGGTTACAGAAATCCCGAGTACATATGCGATCGCAAGCCCAAAGGTGCCACCCGGATGGTCTTTGGCTTGTTGCGAGAAGAAACCAATGGTGATTGGAATCAGCGGATAGATGCACGGTGTCAGATTGAGGGCCAGGCCGGCAAGAAAGACGAGTAGAATCTGCAGCGGCAACCCGGTCGAAGCGAGACGTTCTTCGACTTTGTCGTCGGAAACCTCACCTCCGAGGCGCTTGATAAAGATTTCAGGACCTTCGAAACCGGTAATGCGGAAGCTTTCTTCGCCATCCTCAAAAACGATGATTGTCGGCACGCCGCGGACATCATATTTTTCGGTCCAGGCTTCTGTTTCTTCGGTTTCCTTGGTGAGATTCGCTTTGAATCTGGTGTACGTCGTTAGTATTTTCGCAACCGAAGGATCAGAGAACGTTCTTTCGTCGAGTTCCCGGCAAGGTAAACACCAATCCGCCGCGAAGTCGAGGATGACGGTCTGATTGTCATCGATCGCGGATTGAGCTGTGGCATCGTCAAAATCACTCCACTCAAGGTGGGTCTTGTCTTGATGCATCGTGCCGAGGATGAGCAGCGCACCACCAACGATGAGAGCGAGACAGATGAATCGCGTGAGGCGATCAGAGAGCGGTTTCTGATGACCGAGCCTGAGCGCGATCAGTACGAAGCTCCCGATGATAACGAGCATGATGCCGATCCAGAGATTTGGGCTCGCTTTTTCAGTTGTCGCTTTGCCGCTGTGGGCTTTTTCGGTGGTGCTGGTTTTTAAAATCGCCGATTTCGCGAAGATTTCTTCGTTGATAACACTCTTAGCAGTACCCGCAGAGGCAGTCGTAACATCAACCCCTGAACGCACCGGCGTTGGAGGTAGACACTGTGTGTTGTTGCAAGCCTGGGCCGTAACTTCTGCTCTGAGGCGGACGCCTTCGACACCATCGGGAACCTTGACCTTCGCCAAGATGTAGATTCGCCCTTCCCATACCTCAAGAGGATCATCCGAGAACTCAAATTTAATCTTCTCACCTTCAGGATAGGAAATTTCAGGCTCAGGCCAACCTTCGGGCATCGTCCAAGTCAGAGTCGTCGGAATCGAAAATTCGTCGCCGGGGTTGTCGGAGTTGATGTGCCATCCTTGATCGATCCTCACTTCGACAGCGAGGTTGAGAGTTTCTCCTGCCACCGCGGGTTCCTGGTCGGCAAAGACCTTGACCTTAAAAACCCTTTCAGGTTCAAAGCCCTGAGCATGAGCGAGCGGGATAAGACCCGTCAGCAGGGCAAGGGTCGCTATTAACAGTCCAAGTTTCGTTAAATTCTTCATCGTTGCCTCTCAGGTGGTTTGATCGAAGTCGGCGACTAAGCCGGGCGCTATGTTCCGAATCAGGGCTTTGATCTCGTTTGCATAAGAAGCCCAGTTCTTCTTGATCAGATCGGGCCGTCTGGTTACAGCGAGTTTGATTGATTGTTCGAGTCGCCAGCGCCGGATCCGGGCGTGATTGCCGGAGAGCAGAACCTCGGGAATACCTTGGCCTTCGACGTCAGCGGGGCGTGTGTAGCAGGGATAATCGAGCAGGCCGTTTGTGAAACTATCTTCCGATACCGAATCAGGGTCGCCGACGACTCCTGGTATAAGCCGGGAGATTGCCTCAATGATCACCATGGCCGCGATTTCGCCGCCGCCGAGAATAAAGTCACCGATCGAAACCTCTTCAGGTTCGAGGATGTCGGAGACCCGCTCGTCGAACCCTTCGTAGCGTCCGCACAACAATACAACTCTATTACTCGAAGCCATTGACTCAGCGAGATTTTGGTCGAAAGGTATACCGCGCGGGGATAGCAGGATGAGTCGGGGTTTTTCGGTATCGCAAACACGAGAACCGATGACACTACGGGTCGCTTCGAGTACAGGCGCCGCCTGAATGACCATGCCGGCGCCACCGCCATAGGGTTCATCGTCGATCTGTCGCCATCTATTCCCGGACCAATCCCGGAGATTGTGCGTCTCAAGCCCGATCAGTCCCTGCGTAATGGCTCGACCGAGCACACCACACGAGGAGAATGGTGCAAAGAGCTCGGGAAATAGGGTGATAACGTCAAATTTCATTGGTATTGCCGATTGTATGCCGTCGCGATTCGTGTACTGATTGGTGAATACAGGGACTTTTGTCCCCGGCAGGCCACTGTTTCAGGAACTCTTGATCTCGATGGCATCGTCGTCGAGCAGGCCTTTCGGCGGATCGAGGGTCACAACTCCGGCCTCGAGATCGACCTCGACGACAATCGCCGGAACCCAAGGCACTACGAAGTCTTGATGATCACGACGGACAACGATGCGTGTCTGGGTGTCATCGGGGTCAAATCCGGTGATAGTGCCAAGGTCAGCACCATCGGTGGAACGACATGAAAGGCCGACGAGATGGTGCTCGTAATAATAACCTTCGGGGAGTTCATCGAGGCTTAACTCAGGGAGAAAAAGGTATTGGCCTCGCCACTCTTCGATGAGGTCGCGGGACTGGATGCCAACTATTGATAAGAGCCATCGTCCCTTGTGAAATCGAACTGCGTGCACCTCGTGGTAAGACTGGGGCCCTTTGTCTGGGCCGAGGCCAAAGCTGACACCCGTGCTGAGTCGCTCGGGGAAGTCGGTAATGACTTCAACGAGAATATCGCCGTGGACCCCATGCGGTTTTCCCGCCCGGCCTACGATGAGCCATTCTTGATCAACCCGCATTTCTCACCAACTTTCGTAGCGAGGGCGGCGAGGTGCCGTGTCCAGTGGGGTTTTCGATCTGAGGGACGCGGAGTCGTACTCTTTTGTCCGTCGAGCATCCCGATGTGAGAAAATACCGCTGGGCATGGTGCATCGTCGGCCGCAGTAGAACGATGGTGGGAAATGCGGGTTAGGCACTACTCTAGGATTTCAAGCACAAAACGCTTGTGGATTTTCATTCCCGCAGCCGAAAGCAGCGTGCGGATGGCGCGGGCTGTTCGACCCTGTCGCCCAATGACTTTTCCCAGATCATCCGATTGCACTCTCAATTCGAGCACCGTGGTCTGCTCACCGGAGACTTCAGTTACCTGAACGTCGTCGGGGCTGTCCACCAGGGCTTTTGCGATCTCCTCGAGCAGATCTTTCATCGCGCTCATGGGAGCTCCTTTCCCGATCCTCAGACGGACTTACGGTTTTTGGGTCTGTGCTTTTTCAAGCAACGATCGAACAGTTGCTGAGCATGTTGCGCCCTTGCTGCGCCACTGTTCAACCTTCTCGAAATCAAATCTGATTTCTTTTGGATCGGTATGCGGGTTATAGAAACCCACCTGTTCGAGATAGTCAGAAGTCGGTCGTTTCCTAGAATCAGAAACCACTACTCTATAAATGGGCTTTTTCTTTGCGCCGCCACGCCGCAGCCGAATCATCAACATATCGTCCTCCTAATAGTGCCTGTTCGTGTAGTCATCCGTGTAATAGTCGTCTTCTATCCAATGCCGAGTTGTCGCTTGAGCGCGCCGGAGTTGGCCTTGCCGAGACGCTTCATCAGCTTACGCATCTGTCCGTATTCACGCAAGAGCCGGTTGATTTCTTCGACCGACGTTCCCGATCCTCGAGCGACACGTTTTTTGCGGGAGCCGTTGAGCAGCTGGGGGTGTCGCCGCTCCTGCGGCGTCATCGAGCTGATAAGCGCCTTCATGCGGACAAGCTTCTTTTCGTCGGCTTCGGTTACACCCCCTTCCGGCATGGCTTTGCCCATGCCGGGAATCATCTCCATGACCTGCTTTAGGGGGCCCATCTTACCGAGGGATGCCAGCATATCCTGGAGATCTTCGAGGTCGAATTTATTCTTCTTGAGCTTCGCTTCGAGCTTTTTGGCCTTACGCTCATCAACGGCGTCTTGTGCCTTTTCGACAAGCGTCAGCACATCACCCATGCCAAGAATTCGGCCGGCCATGCGGTCCGGATGAAATTGCTCAAGATCACCGAGTTTTTCACCGATACCGGCAAAGATGATCGGCTTGCCGACAACTTCACGAACCGATAATGCTGCGCCACCGCGGGCGTCGCCGTCGAGTTTGGTCAGCACAACGCCGGTAATGTCGAGACTCTCATGGAAAGCACGCGCAGAGCGCACAGCGTCTTGACCGGTCATAGCGTCAGCGACGAAGAGAATGT
>PJEL010004271.1_pt1 | contig 11881 bp, 10 predicted proteins | sample 1853271 | NCBI WGS metagenome assembly PJEL01 (sample SAMN08108733, study PRJNA415343) | Invertebrate metagenome, whole genome shotgun sequencing project. | host: Globobulimina | place: Sweden: Gullmar Fjord | collected 2015-08 | reverse complement strand
TCCGGGACCTTTGTTATCTCCTGCATGACGATAATTTCAGTGACGAACTGGATTTCAATGCCATAAGACTCTTTTCCCAGATGAAAGGTCAGAAATCTGTTTTTTTGAGCATCTTCATCAAGTTCTTCATTGATATCTTCTAAATCCAACTGTGACATAAATTCTCCTTTTTAAGGGATCGTTAAAAAGCAATCTCACATAATCTGTTTGCAAAAGTCCCTAGAGCTGGACATTTTGCAAACAGAATGTACGTGCAACGTGTTTCTTTAACGTTAATGAGAAACACTTGACTAATTTTTTAGCCGATCATTAATATTTTCCAAAGTTGTCATCGTCCAAGGTAATCATTTTTTGGGAATTAACTGCCTTTTCTGCAAGAATTTCTGTGGAAATTTCTTGATGTATGGGAGTTGGCTGATGAGCTGTTGCTGTTTGACGAGTTGATCTTTGATTTAGTTTAAAACGACTCATCAAAGTTCGTAATTCTGTGGACTGACCATTCAACTCTTCAGAAGCAGATGCTGCTTCTTCCGATATTGATGAGTTCTGTTGAACAACGTTATTGACCTGTATTAAGGCCTTGTTCATCTCCTCAGTACTGGCATTTTGTTCCTCAGAGGCCGCAGCTATTTCGCCAGCCAGATCATTCACTTTGGTTATACTATCAATAATCTCATTCAGAATTTCTGCTGTTTTCCCAGAATTACTGACCCCCAGTTCAACTTCTTTGGATGAATTCTCGATAAGTTCAGTCGTATTTTTGGCAGCTTCAGCACTTCTGGCGGCAAGATTACGAACCTCTTCTGCAACCACAGCAAACCCTTTTCCATATTTTCCTGCCCGAGCCGCTTCTACCGCAGCATTGAGAGCCAGCAAGTTTGTTTGGAAGGCAATTTCATCAATTACTTTAATGATTTTTGAAATTTCAGAGCTCGAACTACTGATCTTGTCCATGGAGGAAAGCATTTCTTCCATCTGCTTATTACCACGACCGACAACTTCCAGAGTTTGATTGGATAGTTGTGATGCCTGTTTCGCGTTTTCGCTATTGGTTTTTGACTTACTGCCGACCTCGGACATGGAAGAACTGACCTCTTCCAAACTGGCCGCCTGTTCCGTTGTCCCGCTGGCGAGTGCTTGTGATGAACCGGATAGCTGACCAGATCCCTCATTGACCTGTTCAGATGTGACGATGACTTGATTGATCGTACTGCTCAGCATGTCAATCGAGTTATTGACGCTATCCTTTATCAACCCTAACTCACCGACCATGCCTTCATCACTCATTTTTACAGTGAAATCACCTTCAGAAATGCGATTCATTGTTCCTTGAATGGATTTTACTGAGGCGCTTAATGAATTAGCCATTTTTATAAATTCAGCGAATACTCCTGAAGTGTTTTCCTCAGATTGTCCCATATCAAATTGACCCGAGGTAATTTTTTTGGCTAATCCTGCGATCATATCAGGCTCACCTCCCAGCTGTTTTAAAATCGATCTAATGCTCCAGACAAAACCGGCAAAAAGAAGGCCAATCAACACCTGGAATGCAAATGAGGTGGTTAACCAGAAAGAGGAATTTGCACCGGAATTGGAAACCTCTGTTTCTGTTCGGCTATCTATAGCATCAAAAAAATGACCTACGGGTGTCATGATTTTTACGACTTCACCATGGTATGCATCGTCGAATACAATCCGTAACGCAAATTGTTGAGGGGTTTCACCAGAATTTGGCTGCATAGGGCCATCAACTATCTTTCCCTGCTTTATCGTTTCCATCGCCTGAGTTTCAGTGGCGATCAATGCATTTGAATTGTTAGATGCTTCCTTGAGCAGGGCAAATTCTTTTTTCGAAAACCCAAGTTCCTTCATGATGTCTGCCTGCGGTTTAACTTTGCCTCGATACAAGTCTTTATTCACATAACTCGGGCGAGGCTGTTTGCCGGATCTCCAATTGACGATTTTAAAATAGGCATCCCAGTATTTCTGCTCACCAGTCGATACATACGTCCTGCATAATCGGGTCAAATCCATCGAGGTCTGCCGAAATTCATCTGCAAGAATATAGGAGAGATAGCGTGTTTCATGAGTTATATTCCCAGTGTCATTGGCCCCTCCTGACATGAGCTGGGCAGCAATCGATCCGAGAATAACAAGAGTTGCAGCGATTGACAGGACGATCATTTTTAGCTTGATAGTCATCTTTTTCTCCAATTAAAAATTTGAATCTTAAAATCAATGATTGATTAAATTACTTTTAAATAAAGTTGAATTTCACATAATCCCCCTTATAATAACAATTGACAATCCGACGCCCCTCTCTTCACTCTCCTTCATTTTAAAGCAAAGATTGAATTCGAGAGGTCAACTCATTTTTTGAAATAGTTCCTGCGATCTGATCTACCAGTTGCCCCGCTTTAAAAAGCAAAATAGTCGGTATTTCCTGCATACAGTATTCAGCTATCGTTATTGAGTTGGTATCATAATCCATTTTGTAAAGGCTGACATCGTGTTGAAATTGTTCTCGCAGTTTATTGAATATCGGTTCCATCATATGGTAACTACCACTCCAGTCTGCTACGACAATGAGCATGACAATTCCACGACTTGCTGCGATAACAGATTTAAAACCGGAATCGGTTAGGTAGTCATATGGTTTTGTTGAATCCATAGGTGTGTTTTAAGCTTTCGATTATCGAGTTACAAAACAGTGCTGAGATTCGGACCACCACCTCCATAATCCTTTTTGGGGGTATGTGCGAATAATTGATAGGTAGTACTATCGCAATAAGGGTGCCAGAAAAAACAGCAGCTATTTTTAAAGCTAAACAGCTGGTTTTAATTTATTTTTTTTGTGAGGGAGTCGTAGGGCGGAAGATCTTTGGAGAAAAAATCGATTACGATATTTCGGGAAATCACTCTAGAATGAGAATTTTTTACTGGACATTATTCCCAGTTTCTTCATGCGGGAATCAAGGGTGGTAGGTTTTAATCCTAGTATTCTAGCAGCTCCAGCGTCACCGCTGATTTGACCATTAGTGGATTTCAGTACATGCAGGATGTGCTCTTTCTGCAATTGATCAAGAGTCAATAAGGCTTTGGAGTGTAGGGATGTTACCGGGTTTTTGGTATTTCCTTTGAGTTCGAGTTGATTCCCTCGACTTTGTAAAACGGCCCGCTCAATCAAATTCTCCAGTTCTCTAATATTACCAGGCCATTGTAGAGTTTGCAGAACCTTCATTACACTTTGGGGAATTATTTCAATAGTCTTTCCTGTTTTTTTATTAAACTTTCTAACAAAATGTCTGACTAACCTTGGAATATCATCCTTTCTCTCTCTCAGTGGCGGACTGATAATTGGAAATACATCCAGTCGAAAAAAAAGATCGTCACGAAACAATTTTTTTGCACGCATATCAGCCAAATCTCTGTTGGTTGCGGCAATGACACGCACATTCACCTTTATTGTTTTGGTGCCTCCCAGTTTTTCAAATTCGCCTTCCTGCAATACCCTCAGCAATTTTGCCTGTAGATCCATCGGGAGATCTCCAATTTCATCTAAAAAAATTGTTCCGTTATCTGCTAATTCAAATCTGCCTTTTCTGGCAGAGATGGCCCCGGTAAAGGCACCTTTTTCGTGGCCAAATAGCTCACTTTCAATCAAGTTTGGAGACAAGGTTGCACAGTTTATCTTTATCAGGGGATGGTCTTTCCGGTTGCTCAAATTATGAACGGCTCGAGCCAGAAGTTCTTTTCCCGTTCCCGTTTCCCCGAGTATCAGCACTGTTGTTTGGGAGGCCGCGACTTGCTCTACTTTTTCAAGAACCGCCATAAAGTTTTGATTATTGCTGATAATTTCATTAAAATTATGGTTAGTTTTAATCTCTTCCTGAAGGTAAGTATTTTCCTCTTTCAATTGGTTCTTCAAATATGTCAGCTCTTCATTGGATTTTTTTAAATCTTCCTGGGCTTGATTGCGTTCCGCATTTGCTTTGGCCGTGTATAAAGCGATTTCAATGGTCACTTTCAGATCACGATCCTGCACAGGTTTCAAAAGATAACCATAAGGCATTGCTAACTTAGCACGTTCCAGTTTGTCTTCATCTGCATATGCTGTCATAAAAATTATTGGGACTTCAAATTGAGAATGAATCTGTGTAGCCACCTCAATTCCATCCATCTTCCCTTTTATGCGAATATCCATCAGAATTAGGTCTGGAGTGTCTTGTTCTACTTTTTTAAGAGTTTCGTTGCCGTTATCGACAATTGAAACCACTTCATAACCTAAATTTTGGAGAACATTTTCAATTTCGATGGCGATAATTTGTTCGTCTTCTACGATAAGAATTCTGGGTCTATTCATCTCTATATGCCGAGTCCAGGTTGAATTCGATTGTGAATTGTGCTCCGGTTTGATTTTCTTTTTTTATTGAGCCATTTAATTGTTTTTCTACCAAATCTTTAACCAGTCGCAGTCCTAAAGTTTCTGGATTTTCCCAGTTAACTTCATCAGGCATTCCCACCCCATCATCATTAAAAATCAACAAGATATTATTGTTGTCCTGAAGGGTTGATTTGATGCCAATAATGCCCTCTCTATCGTCTGGAAAAGCATACTTTAGAGAATTGGAAATCAGTTCATTCAGGACCAACCCCAATGGATTAGCTTTTTCGATATTTAGTTTTATATCAGGTATTTCAATCTGATATGAGATCCTTGCAGCTTGGAATGAATAGGTTTGCAACAGTATCTGGGACAGTTGCAAAATGTACGATTTGAGATTGATTTCCGATAGTTTTTCTGATTGATAGAGGTTTTCATGTATGGCTGACATTGAATAAACTCGGCCGATATTTTCTCTTAATATACTCTGAAAACCCGGATCATCCTGGCGGCTGGCTTGAAGTTTCAGCAAGCTGGCAATTATCTGCATATTATTTTTAACCCGATGATGGATTTCCTGCAGGAGAGTTTCTTTTTCTTTCAATGAGGTTTTAATCTGCATTTCACTTTTTTTCAATAGTGCTTCAGTTGCTTTACGTTCAATTATTTCTTCTGACAATTCAGCCGTTTTTATGCCAACCGTTCTTCGCAGCAGGAAGGTCCAGACAAAAACCATAATCGCTATTAATAACAAACTAGATCCTGTGAGAAAAACTATTTTCTGGTACTTTTCAACCGATTCCATTCTTCTTTGTTCCGGATTATACACGAACTCATTAATGTCCAATTCACCATTAATGATACCCAGCTGACGCAAATATTCATTCATTCGTTTCCATCGATCTGGATTTGTATGTCCGACGGTAACGATCGGAAACAGTGTCAACTCACGAACACCTTTTACCTGAAATCGGTTGAATTCAAGGAGGTCGAGACTTACAGCTTTGCGTGGTAATTCTTTAGCTATCTGTTTCGCAATCTCATCAGAGTTGTTAAGGGCATATTTCCATCCTTTCAAAGTTGCTTCAGTAAACCTTTCAATCAAATCAGGGTCCTTATTTATCAATCGTTTGTGTGTGAAAAGTGAGTCGCCATAAAAATCGATACCGTACCGCCATGGTGTTAATGTCTTAAATTTGATGTGATGATTCTTGAAGGCATATGGCGACGATATTGTATACCCTGGCATTACATCGATTTCATTGCTTTCCAGGTGATCAATCCCACCATGGTGGGGATAGGCTTTCACTAATTTTGGATCGATCCCTTCGGAATATAACATTGCTTGAAATTCGAGATCAATCAGACTATCCACTTGCCGGGCAACTTTTAATTTTAACAAATCTATAAGCGTATCAAATTTTGTGCTCTCTTTAACAAAAAATCCTGCGGCACTTTTTTGAAAAATCGTTGCTAATATCACCAAAGGGATTCCCTTATTTCTTGCAAGTAAAACGTCTGTCGCACCTATGCCAAAATCAGCTCGGCCCTCTGCAACTTCTTTTACGGCATTTAAAATCTTTGTTTTTGTCTCCAATGCGGATCTGATTTCAACGTCAAAACCTGCATCCTGATAATATCCCTCCCACTTAGCGGCGTAATACCCGGCAAACTGGAATTGATGATCCCATCGCAATTGAAGCGTAACTTTCTCTTTTACAGCGCAATTCCCGGACAAAGAAAAGATGAAAAAACCGACTATGGCTAGGAATAGTTTCTTCTTGTTCATTGATATAGTTATGAATGTTCGTTATCAACGGACTCACGAGTAGCGACCAGGGTTTTTTTGATAGTGATGCAAATGATATCATATCAAAACTGATATAAGAAAGACAGAATGATTTTCAATCATTTCATATTGTCCTCTTGCCGATATTAGACGGTTTGATTATCGCTGAGGTGGTCTTCTCCCCAAGAACTGGACAAACTTGGGGAGGACAGACCAGGGGATGGCGGGAGAGTTGTCACAAAATTGGTGTAGAGGTATTTTGAAAAATTCCAAAATGAAACATACAGCAATATTTCAGATAAACCCTCATGAATATTTCGACGGCTGGAATTTGTGTTTCATTGACCTGTACTTATATAACAACAAATTATACTTTTCTTTTTCGACAGAATTTTGTTGAACTAAAACAGTAATGAAACAGTTTTTATTTTCTCCAAATGAGGTATTTAATATTCACGGCACGTTCTCTTTTCTGTTGACCACCAGCCTACCTACTGCTAGGTAATTTAGTATGAACAATACAAAAACAAGAATTCTGGAAGTAGCGAAAGATCTCATCCATCGGGTTGGTCTCAACGCTATGAGTTATCAACACATCAGTGATGCCGTAGGTATTCGTAAAGCAAGCGTTCATCATCATTTTGCCAAAAAAGATAACCTGGTTGAAGAGTTGCTGAAACAATGTCAGGTATCATATGGCGACAACTACCAGCAAATTGTGGAAGGAGCTGGACCTGCTCCCACAAAGTTACGACAGCTTGCCGGCGTTTTTGAAGAGGGCTTGCAGAAAGAGCAGCTCTGTCTGGTTGGAGCCATTAGTACTGACCTAAACACCCTTCAAGATGGTTCTTCCCGTATTCTTAAAGATACTATTCAGCATACGGTGGACATCTTTGTGGTCACCTTCAGGCAAGGACTGGAAGAGAGTTCACTATCTTTTGCAGGCACACCCGAGGAAACAGCGTATGCTTATTTCTCTTTTCTTGTCGGCGTGCAGATTGCGGCGCGTGTCAATGGTGGCGTAAAATCCTTCCGTAGTGCAACCGAAGCGATTATCTCCGGTTGGGAAAAATAGTTGTTTTTTTGAAAGCTTGCTAATTCGTGAGTGAAAACCTTGCTAAGGCTAGTGCTGTTTTCAGCCCAAAAATCCCCGAAACATGATTTCTTGCCCCAGGGCTCAGTTTTTCCAATGGATGCCGCCATTTGGGCAGGCATCGATCTCTTCCTGAATCTCATCTTCAGATGCACCAGCAGCGTTGTACACTTCAGCGCGGTTGTTTTCATCCATTCTGAAAACTTCTGAAAGATCGTTACATGAAGCGCAACCATCGCAATTGTCCTTATCAACATACAGCTCTCTCGCCATTTTTCCTCATTTAGATTATCTTTTTTGATTTTCAACCTGGATCTGCTCATTTGTACTTTCATCCCAGCTGAATTTCCTTTTTAGTTCAACTTAATTATTTTTCTAACAGTCAGCCATATTCCCAATAAAACACTCCAAATAATCTTAAAATCTGGTACTTTTCGTACATTCGAAAGCCTGTCCGGCTCAAGAAGGTTATAATTATTTCGAACAGGCTTCCAATTCATTATTTCCTAATTGATTTAAACAAATCGATTAGGCCTTTCCCCAGAAGACAATATCTTCGGTAGTCTTTCTTGGGCGCGGCGCTGGATCTTCACCCGGATAGCCGAGGGGCAGTAAATCATGTACAAACCATTCCTTTGGAATGTCCAGATATTCTCCAACACCCTCGCAATCCGTCGCACCAACCCAACACGAGCCGAGGCCCTGATTGACAGCCTCAAGCGTCATATAGGAAATCGCAATCATGACTTGTTCAGCGGCTTTCGACTCCATGATCTCCTTGCCTTTCAGATAAGGAGCAAACATGGGGCTTTCCAGGACTGCATTATCCAGAAAATCAACGGTCCAATCGAAACCATTAACATCCATGACTGATTTCAATGCAGCTCTTTGCAGTTTTTTTGAAAAATCGCCAGCAACGCCACAGCAGACAATAACTGCTCCAGAGTTGGTCACACAATCCTGATCACCTGACAGTTCTCCCAGCTTTGCAATCTTCTCTTTATCTTCAATAACGATAAAACGCCAAGGCTGAACATTTCCCCAGGATGGAGCCCGTCTGGCTGCATCCAAAACCTTTTCAATCTTTTCTTTTTCGACTGGTTTATTGGCTTCTTCCCACACTCTGATGCTGACTCTTTTTACGATCATTTGTTCTAAATCCATTGATTCCTCCGAAAAAATTTTGTTTTTTTGGCGAATTAGATCGATTCTCTTAGCAAACGAGAAGGAATATTTAAATATTCGCCTGTCTGAAATACCACATTACCTGAGGTAAAGTGGTTATTGCCCGCTTTTGTACAAAAAACAAAAACTGTGATTTCATTGATAAACTGTAAGAATGAGATTTTACTTTTTGTCATCTGCATTTTGCAGCGGAGCTCTTGGGTAAAAAATACAACTATCTATTGATGACTCAACTTGAGATTCTATTTCTGACTTTCCATGGTTGGGCACAATAACTACGAAATATTTCTTTGAACATGAACAATTCCACATGTAGTTACCTACCAGTAGGTAGATTATATTAGTAATTAATGACCTACCAATAGGTAGTTAAATTGTCAACAAGAAAAGTAAACTTTTGCTTTTAAAAAGTGCATCATTTTATAATTACAATTAATTACTTAATAACTAATTTGAATTACGTCCAATTGAAGAAATTCGAAAGCAAAAGATAACAACGGTAACAAAACAGATTGATAAATCGGGAAATTCTGCAAAATGGAATAATCAATCTGATTGCGCTTGGCATCAAGCGAGTCGCTTATTTTTAGAAAATACAAGTCCAGCCTGCGAACTGATATGTTGGATTTGACAACATGCGGAGGAGGTAAAACGAAGTCAGTTGGTTCTCACTGTGGGATAAGAAACAACCGTAAAGAGGAGAAGCAGTTCGAACTCCCACTGGTTATCCATTCGAACACAATCAATCGGAATAGAAATTCCAGTGGGACTTAAGGGCAGGCACAGCCTGAACAAGATTAATCTATTGAATTTGCTGAACTTGCTCCAGCTCCTCTTCTTGAAGAATCTGCTCGATATCGAGTAGAATTTTTACTTGATCTTCAACTTTACCCATCCCAGAGATATAGTTGCTCTTTATCCCGGAATGGGTTTTAGGGGGAGGATCTACCTGCTCTTCTGGTATGTTCAACACTTCATTTACCGTATCAACCAAAAGACCAATAGCGAGATCTTTTATGTCTACTACGATGATACACGTTCGGTCGTCAATTTCCCTCGATTCCAGATGAAAACGTTTTCTCATATCCATAACTGAGATGACGCTTCCGCGAAGATTCACTACGCCAATGATAAATTCCGGCAGGTCTGGTACTTTCGTAATCTCCTGCATAACTATTATTTCTGTGACATGCCTTATTTCAATACCATAAGACTCTTTTCCCAAATGAAATGTGAGATATCTGTCTTGTTGAGCATCCTCCTCAATTTCATCATTGATATCATCTAAATCTACTTGTGCCATAAGACTCTCCTAGTATTTCCCAAAATTATCATCATCCAGAGTGATCATTTTTGAAGGACCTGCGGGTTTATTTTCAGGTATTGGTGCTTGAACAACCGTTTGCTGCATAACTGCTGGTTGATGAATTGAACCGGTTTCATTTATTTTAAAACGACTCATCAATTGCTGTAATTCTGTTGCTTGCGCATTCAGTTCTTCAGAAGCGGACGCAGCTTCTTCTGATATGGAAGAGTTTTGCTGAACTACGTTATTGACCTGGATTAACGCCTTGTTCATCTCCTCAGTACTGGCGTTTTGTTCCTCAGAAGCTGACGCTATTTCGCCTGCCAGGTCATTCACCTTGGTAATACTCTCAATTATTTCACTTAGAATTTCCGCTGTTTTACTGGAATTACTGACCCCCATTTCAACTTCTTTGGCTGAATTCTCAATAAGCTCAGTGGTATTCTTGGCTGCTTCAGCACTTCTGGCAGCGAGGTTACGGACCTCTTCTGCAACGACCGCGAACCCTTTTCCGTATTTCCCGGCCCGAGCAGCTTCTACCGCAGCATTAAGCGCCAGCAAGTTTGTTTGGAAGGCAATTTCATCAATCACTTTAATGATCTTTGAAATCTCTGAACTTGAACTACTGATCTTGTCCATGGAGGAAAGCATTTCTTCCATTTGTTTGTTACCTCGTCCGACAACTTCCAGGGTTTGGTTGGATAGTTGAGATGCCTGATTCGCGTTTTCACTGTTGGTTTTTGACTTGCTGCCCACCTCGGACATGGAGGAACTGACCTCTTCCAAACTGGCGGCCTGCTCTGTTGTCCCACTTGCGAGTGCCTGTGATGAGCCGGATAACTGACCAGACCCCTCATTGACCTGTTTAGAAGTGACAATGACTTGATTGATCGTGCTGCTGAGCATATCAATCGAGTTGTTGACACTTTCTCTGATTAGAGCGAGCTCACCCATCATCCCCTGACTGGCCATTTTGGATGTAAAATCACCTTGAGAAACACTATTCATTGTTCCTTGAATTGCCTTGATCGCACCCTGGAGCGAATTCGCCATTTTCAATAGCTCAGCGTATACACCAGAGACATCGGCATCGGTCTGGTCAACATCAAATTTTCCAGCAGCGATATTTTTAACTATGCCGGCAATGATAGCGGGCTCGCCTCCCAATTGTTTCAAGATAAAACGAATGCTGAAGAGATATCCGGCAAAGAGTAAAAATATGATCACCTGGAATACAAATGATGTCGTTATCCAGAAAGATGAATTTGCACCGGAATTGGAAACCTCTGTTTCTGTTCTTTTATCAATGGCCTCAAAAAAATGATTTACGGGTGTCATGATTTTTACAACTTCTCCGTGATATGCATTGTCGAACACAATCCGTAACGCGAATTGTTGAGGGGTTTCATCAGAATTAGGCTGCATAGGGCCATCAATTATCTTTCCCTGTTTTATCGTTTCCATCGCCTGAGTTTCAGTGGCGATCAATGCATTTGAATTATTGGAAGCTTCCTTGAGTAGCGCAAATTCTTTTTTCGAAAATCCAAGCTCCTTCATGATATCAGCTTGCGGTTTTACTTTGCCTCGGTATAACTCTTTATTCACATAACTTGGGCGAGGCTGTTTGCCCGATCTCCAGTTCACAATATCCCAATAGGCGTCCCAGTGTTTTTGTTCGCCAGTGGAAACGTATGTTCTGCATAAACGTGTCAAATCCATCGAGGTCTGACGAAACTCATCAGCAAGAATATAAGAGAGATAACGTGTTTTATGGGTGATATTCCCTTCATCATTGGCCCCTCCTGACATGAGCTGAGCCACAATCGATCCCAGTATGACAATAGCCGCGGCAATTGAAAGAAAGACCATTCTAGCTTTGATAGTCATCGAAATTCTCCTTATAATAGTGTGAAAACTATTACAAAATTCGGGATTAAATTTACAATATTTTGGTGTTTTTCAAAAATCGGCTGTCTTTTATATCAAGCAAAAAGAACGGTAGACTGTTTTAAAATCATAACCATCTACCATACTAATCTTCATTGATGTTGGAAACGTGAGATCGGCTGATCCTGTTGATTCAATTGCCAAATTTTTGGATATCCCGGCCAGAAGAAGCCATTG
>PJEL010004270.1_pt1 | contig 11884 bp, 7 predicted proteins | sample 1853271 | NCBI WGS metagenome assembly PJEL01 (sample SAMN08108733, study PRJNA415343) | Invertebrate metagenome, whole genome shotgun sequencing project. | host: Globobulimina | place: Sweden: Gullmar Fjord | collected 2015-08 | reverse complement strand
TATATTGCCATTGCCCGCTATTATCATAACCTAATCCTTCATAAACGGCCAGACAAAGCGAATCGAAATCGTCCATTGAGCCATTAATTAATCCAAACAACGTTGCTAGCAATAGGTTGAATTTCATCATTTTTCGAAATCAAATTGATTTATTCGTGTGCTTTGCTGATTAACTGGCTTTGCTGGCTTTGGAAAGAAAGGGAAGAGGATTAAAAGAAGTGTGGGGTTTTTGGTTTGATTTTCTCTTTGACTAAAGCAGCTTCATCATGCAATCCATTATCTGCGTAAACAGCCACCATACCATATTTTTTTAATAGCATCGTTATTAAAACTACCAAAGCATTGGCACTTTGTTTCTTCGGATTGTACCTTTTATTATTCTGTGAATAAGCCTGTATTGTGCAGTACATACAATTGTTTACTACACCACATGCATCTGTTTATATTAATGTACATACATCAATATAGACTACTACTTATTGGTACATATATGTTGGTTCATTATTGTATGCATTTAAAAACAACATAATTATATATGATAAAAGTGAAAACCGACAACAATTAATTATTAACAAATATACGTATACAATGAAAAACAAATAAATATATGGGCTAAATTAAAAAAAAAAAACTCAAAATATTTTATAAGGATCAATAAATATTAACGATTCATTTTTTAAACAATAGATTTTCTCAATGAAGCAGTTCGACTCTATCCCAAATTCTTGTCTTTTATTTACAACAAATGGACACTTGATTACCTTGTTTTTATTAATCACAGAACATTGATTATTGGAATTATCCCCAAAGCAAATTATATTATTTCTCGCAGTCAACAATAAATTATGATTCTCTCCACACGAACCCTCAACAAATGATTCCTCATTCCCTTTGATTTCGATTTGTTGCGGTATGGGATTACTTTGGCCCCAGTCTGATATCTCGCCGTTGCCCAAATTCCCAAACGCATTATGTCCGAATGAAAAACATGTACCATCCGATGCAATGCACACAGAATGAAATTTGCCCGCATACACTTTGCTCATTTTCACATTCAAAGCACGAAAGTAACCATTCACGGACGGCACATCAATCACTAAATTAATTACATTATCGATATCACTGATCACGCCTTGCAGGCGTGACTCATCGAGCAGCAAACGATCGATCATGGCGTCATTAAGGCCATTATCTCTCGCAGCGACAACATCTTTTCTATTGGCTGCCAGGATGGTGGCACTATTTTTTGTCAAGCTGCCGGCAATGGCGCTCAATAACGCCTGTTTCTGTTGGCCGGTCAATCCCGCTAAGGCATAGCTTGCCTGCTTAGCCTGTTGTCCCAGTGTTTGCAGATAAGCTGCATTATTCTCAATCACGTCACATCACCTTCATTTTCAAAGGACCTGAATTTCAGGTCCTGTAAACTTTAATTCTAAAGCACGACCATATCATTACGGTGAACCACGGCATCACCATAATCGTAGCCAAGCAGGGACTCGATATCATCCGAGTGCTTACCGGCTATCTGATGCAGATCTTTGGCACTGTACCGGCTCATGCCCCGGGCAAACTCTTTGCCATCACTATCGACAAGCTGCAGTGTTGCGCCTCGTTCAAACTTACCTTCGACACTGACGATGCCCTTAGAGAGCAAGCTTCTCCCCTTTTGCGTCACGGCACTTTGGGCGCCTTGATCCAATATCAACTTACCTCTGGTTGCCTGACCGGCTAAGATCCACTGTTTACGGCTCTCCAATGGATTTTCCAGTGCCGTAAAATGAGTACCTACAGACTCCTTGCAAACGGCATCTTGTATAACTTTAGGATGATGTCCCGATGCAATAATCACTTCGACGCCGGCGCGTCTCGCAATATCGGCCGCCTCGAGCTTGGTTGCCATGCCTCCGGTTCCAAGACCTGAGACGGCGCCACCAGCGAGGAGACGCAGGCTGTCGTCGATATTAACCACTTGCTTAATGAGTTTCGCATCGGGGTTCGAACGGGGATCGGCATCGAAAAGCCCCCGTTGATCGGTTAACAGTATCAAGAGGTCCGCATCACAGAGTAATGCGGCTCGGGCTGAAAGGTTGTCGTTATCACCGACCTTGATCTCATTGGTCGCCACGGCATCATTTTCATTGATGATAGGGATAATTCCGTGGTCCAACAGCGCATTGAGAGAGTCTCGCGCATTCAGATAACGCTCTCTGTCATGAAGGTCGGCCCGGGTTAATAGCAGTTGACCCACATGCAGGCCGTAGATGCTGAACAGTTGCGCCCAGGCTAAAATGAGTTGGCTCTGCCCTACTGCGGCAAGAAGCTGTTTATTGGCTACGGTATCGGGGAGTTCGGGGTAGCCCAGATGTTCACGGCCGGCGGCAATTGCCCCAGAGGTACACAGTACGACCTCAACTCCGGCCTTCATTAACGCCGCCATCTGTCTGGCTAATTCAACCATATGCGCCTTATCCAACTGGCGACTGCCGGATGTAAGTACGCTTGTTCCCAATTTTACCACTACGCGGCGGTAACCAATCTCACTTAAGTTCATTTTAAAAATAGTAAATAATGCCGAACTTAGCGTTATACCCAATCTTGAGGCTAATTGGTAGTCAGCAGTAAAAAAGAAGCAATAAAAGCCAAAAAAAGCAGAGGATATTCCATAAAAAAGGCCATACCTTGTATGACCTTGAATACCAATCGGTATAAGAAAGTGATCTACTCAGAGTTTTTTTGGCAAACTAATTCAAGGCGAATGGATGAGGGAATGGTGCTCCCTTCTGAAGTTATTCAACGCAGAAGTAGGCAGCCAAAAATACTCCTGAAAGGCGAGTTTTAGCGCATCCGATGCTGTGTTAACGAGCTTAAACGTAGAATAACTATGCTCTTCACTCGTTGCCTTGCCTCCGAAGCGCTAAACTCTCGCTGAGCGATCACATCTTTATACCGATTGGTATGACTAAACACGATAGCTAACTACTTTCAGCCATAGACAAATTTAGCAATAAACAGCGCCGCTAAAACAAGTACGCCTAAACTCAAGTCTCTGTATCGCCCACTCAAGAGTTTAATGACGGCATAGGAGATAAAGCCCATCGCAATGCCCGTGGCAATCGAGAAGGTCAGTGGCATCAAGATACAGACCACGACGACGGGGGCCGCCTCGGTTAAGTCTTCCCACTCGACATGTACCAGTCCCGACATCATCAAAATAGCCACGTAAAACAGGGTTCCCGCGGTAGCGTAGGCTGGGACCATTCCCGCGAGTGGCGAAAAAAACAGGGAGAACAAGAACAGCATGCCTACCACGACGGCGGTTAAACCAGTACGCCCGCCCGCACTCACCCCCGCGGTACTTTCGATATAACTGGTCGTTGTTGACGTTCCAAGCATAGCGCCGGCAATCGTCGCCGTGCTGTCAGCAGTCAATGCACGGTTCAATCTGGGAAGACGTCCCTTATCATCCAAGAAACCTCCCCTCTGTGCCACGGCAACCAATGTCCCAGAGGTATCAAACAGATCAACAAACAGAAAGGCGAATACAACCGAGAGCATACTCACTTCCAGTACACTGGCGAGATCCATCTTCATAAAGGTAGGCATTATAGAGGGAGGGGTCGACATCACCCCTTGATATTGAACATCGCCAAACAGGATCCCTAATACTGTTATTGAAAGAATACTCACGATAACGGCAGACTTCATGCCACGGTGCACCATCGCAATGATCATAAAGAAGCCCAAGATGGCCATCACAGCAGGAAAAGCGGTCACATCTCCCATGGTCACGAGTGTCGCCGGACTGGCAACGACAATCCCGGCACTCTTCAGTCCTATCAAGGCAAGGAAAAGACCGATACCGGCCGCAATACCTAAACGCAGCGACATAGGAATACTATTTACAATCCACTCTCTGATCTTAACCAGAGACAGGACCAGGAAGCAGATCCCCGACAGGAAAACCGCCCCGAGTGCCGTTTCCCAGCTATAACCCATCTCCCCGACCACCGTATAGGTAAAAAAGGCATTCAAGCCCATGCCTGGAGCGAGCGCAATGGGATAGTTAGCCACTATCCCCATAATCAAACATCCGATAGCGGCAGCCAGACAGGTCGCAACAAAAACGGCACCATGATCCATACCGGCATCAGCTAACATCATAGGGTTAACAAAGATAATGTAAGCCATGGTTAAGAAGGTCGTTAATCCCGCTACAACCTCTTGCTTTAACGATGTTTGGTTTTCTTTTAATTTAAATAATTTTTCTAACATGGAACTGGGTTCCTTTTATTTTTATAGTTGTAAGTAGGGTGTATTGATTGAATCTCTAGCCGAGGATATGACCCGGAACTGAGCATTTTATTATGTAGGTACAAAAATGATGCAAATAAGATAGAGAGAGTCCCCCTGAACTATCTGCATTTTCCGACGATTATAGGGGGTTTACTCTAGTGAGGCTAGCGCTATAGAAATGGGACGATCTGATACGTATAAGAGTTTTTATGTACAAATTGCAGACAAAAAAAAGCCCGCTCAATGAGCGGGCCGATACTAATTTCAAGTGTTCCCGAAGGGAAGCGTTACTGTAATAACAATAACCAGCGTTATCTTCAGTCTTCATAACCCAAGGGGTCAGAGTTATGCAGACTAAGGTAACCACTTAGGGGCTAGTTAGCCCTTAAAATTCATAGCGTACAACCCGCCACGCAAAGCATCTGTACAGAACCAAGTGTTTTGCCAATAAACGTGCTGATTTCCGGTATAAGACATAGTCAATACTCCTAACAAAGTTGTAATAAAATTACTCTAGTCAAACTGGGCTTAAGCTTACTAAACAAAGCAGCTAAAAAGCCTTAGAGTCAACTTGTCGCTCGATTCCGTGGAGAGTTATCCATCCTGGATAGACCTAGAGGTGGAAGGCTTCATTGCCTAACCAACGAGACCAATTATACCCAAATGTAATTTTATTACAAGATTTAATTTAAAAAACGTACAAAAACGCCTTATTCTGTAATTTTACAACACCTAATGTAGTTTTCGTTTATTCACGCTATCGTTATTTATGCCTGCACTCTTTATCTTGAAAGGCTGATCCCCCCGACTCATAGAGCGAGTTCCGTGAGCTGCAGCTCGCGCGCCGCTAACTCAAAAAAGATCCCACGTCTTGAGATACGACACAACAACAGCGTATCGATTAACCGAAGTGAAGTGACATTGGTTATTTAGTTATTTTGTTTGGGGAGGGGGGGGGATAAAACAAAAAAAAGCCCGCTCAAAGAGCGGGCCGAGACTAAATCAAGTGTTCCTAAAGGAAGAAGTTACCGCGCTAACAGTTGTACTAACATTTCAATCTTAAGATCAAGATGTTACTTGAGTCTGAACATCCCAGAGGGATAAGGGTCGATAGATGGTAACTAGCTTGAGGGGTGGTTAGCCCTTGAAGCTAATGGCGTATAGACCGCCACGTAATGCATCAGTACAAAACCAAGTGTTTTGCCAATAAACATTCTGAATTCCGGTATAAGACATAGTAGATACTCCTAACAAAGTTGTAAAAAAATACTCAAGTTAAACTTGGCTTAGCTTACATAAGACAGTAGCTATCACGCCGCAGAGTCAACTTGTCGCTCAATTCCCTGGAGAAGTATCCATCCTGGATAGACCTAGAGGTGGAAGGCATCATTGCCTAACCAACGAGATAACTATACCCCTTATGTAATTTTATTACAAGATTTATCTGAAATTTAATCGATTCCAGCCAAATACTGTAAGTTTAATACGAAAAGATAAGAGTTTGGCACGAGATAGGTTAAACAGAGACAGGGTGTTAATACCAACCGGCATAAAGATGTGTTAGCTCAGCGAGAACTTAGCGCTTCTGAGGCAAGGCTATTTATCGCTCCTCGGTAACTGATCCATGCGTTACTCTCGATAATTGCTCCTCCATTATTCTACCTTCGCCCATCCATTGGCTCGTACCTTCTATATCTGATCTCCATGGTCTTAAGCGTTCCATACAAAATAGACCATATCGTCTTGCAATATAGGCATTCACAACATCTGACCTACAAGGAGAGAGCGCCATTCCTTCGCCTATTCGCCTTGAATTAGTTTGACCAAAAAAATCGACCAGCAGATAAGGTGGTTGTGGCTGGCTACAGGCGATAAGCAGACAAAAAAAAGCCCGCTCAAAGAGCGGGCAAAGACTAATTTCAAGTGTTCCTAAAGGAAAGAGTTACCACGCTAGCAGTTACACTGGCATATCGACCAGATGGTCAATATACGACTTGAGTCTAAACATCCCAAAAGGGATTAAGGTTGATGGATGATGGAAACTACTTAAAGGGGTAGTCAGCCCTGTAAACCTTAAAGGATTAACCCTTAGTGTTCATTGCAAACAAGCCGCCACGCAAAGCATCGGTACAGAACCAAGTGTTTTGCCAATAAACGTGCTGATTTCCGGTATAAGACATAGTCAATACTCCTAAACAAAGTTGTAATAAAATTACTCTACTCAAATCTGACTTAACTTATTAAAGCAAAGTGGCTAAAAAGCCGTAGAGTCAACCTGTCGCTCGATTCCTTGGAGAGTTATCCATCCTGGATAGACTTAATGGTGGAAGGCTCAGTGCCTAACCAACGAAATCAATTATAGTTAAATGTAATTTAATTACAAGCTTTTTTTGATTTACATCCAAAAAACGCTAACTTTGCGTAAGTTAACCACCATTTTAGTGCTTTTTAGTCGAAAGATAGTGCATGTTGGTGAAGAAATTACCAAAAAGTTTCAGATAAATGATGAAAAACAACCAAGATAAAACAAGTGCAGCTAATAAAAGGAGGGGAAATGAGCAAGTGACACTCAAAGTATCACTTGCAGCTTAATGGAATTTTATCCTCTGGTGATATGTTTATACAGGCCCACTAAAGGAGCCGCCGTAGGCTTTCCGTATTGTGGATGTCCTTCGGTCGCACTACCCGCTATATCTATATGGGTGTAAGCAAGCGGGATTGTTGATGCACGTCCGTGGAGATTCAGGCCTGAGGCTTGCAGAAGAAATGCCGCCGGGTATTGATGTCCTCTGGCGGTAACCGAAGAGGGTGCATTATTCGAAGAGAGTATATCGGCGGCTCCCGATGGATCGATAATCTTAGTAAAATCTTCACGACGCAGTACCGATTGCTCGATAGGTTCCCCCCAAGCTTGCCCCTCATTTGCGATACTCGCAGCAATACCGGCTTGCTTAGCGACTGCATTTTCGACCGTCGCGGTGTAACCGCCATAACAGCGGACCACGTGGCCGGTAAGCGTGGCGACAGAAAAGAGTTCGGGATTTATCGCTTTTTCGGCCTTAATTCTGAGATGGGACAGGAGATCCGCTAACACTAAACGCCCTTCCGCATCAGTGTTACCAATTCTGACTCTGACACCGGCATGGCTGGTAATGATCTCATCGGTCACAAAGGCTTCACTGCCAATGCTGTTTCTGACTAAGCCAAGCTCTGCGACCACCCGAATACCTTTAGGTTTAAGCAAAGATAAGGTTTTCATCAGGCCAGCAACGGCTGCGGCGCCACCTTTATCGCGACTCATCCCCGCCATACCACCAGCAACTTTGATATCTGCACCACCGGTATCATAAACCACACCTTTACCGGCAAAGAAGCAGGTACGCTCGATAGCCCCTTCGCCCACATACTCAAGCTTAACCACGCGTGGCTGATGTCTCGATACCGCAAAAGATGAGCGTCCAACAGCACTTAACAAGGGATAATCTCGTTCCAAGACATCTCTATCTTCGATCACACCGACCTTGAGGCCCGAGTCCCGATAAGCCGCAACACAATAGTCGGCAAATGCCGGCGCCGACATTCGCTCGGGCTCAGTACCACATAGATCGCGGGCCAGAGTCCGCCCCGCCTCGATGGCGTTCAGGCTCTGTGATGCTTTAGATGAGTTGAGCAAACCGATAGCCTCAAATTCCGGGGAGTCCCCTTTAGCTTCGCGAAGTTCAAGTGCCTGCCATAACTCCTGACCGCAAGAAAGAGCGGCTACTTCGGAAGCAAATGGATATCTGGGATCACCATTTTTAGCCACCAACAGTAACGGGCGAGTTGCGCCTGCGTCCTTAGCCAGCTTGATACCGACTCTGGCAGCATCGGCAAAGACTCTGACATCTTCGAAGTCATCCATACTGTTTTTCACCGGAGAGATGATGAGTCGCCCACCCACTAAACCGGGGGCAAACAGTAAAGTTGGAGAGTGACCGACACGCTTATCTACCTTAGCGCCATGGTCTGCCAACAGTGAAATCTCATCGAAGCCAGTTTGGGTAATATCGGCAGCGACTACAACGAGTGCATCCCAGCCGCTACCTTCAAAAATTGCATCATCGTCTTGTACATCAACAAAATTAACCTGAGCCATGAACCATCCTTTTGCTTGTGAGGTCGTATCGATATCATTGCGGGCAGTGAGTACCGAATCGAATATTGATAACCTCGAACCTATTTTTATAAATAGTTGTCGAAGTTAAAATCATCTAGTTTGGGCAAATAATATGCCCTTAAATCCGCTTCAATGCCAAGCTCTTTTGTTGAGCTTCTTTGTCAGGAAGAAATAACAATGGCAACTTTCGCTGACACTTAAATTACCGGCAGACACTCGCAGGTGGCACTCATCTCCAAATGTCCCCTATACACTGTGGTAGACTATGGCCATTTTTAGCCTTATCGACTTTAAAAGAGGAGTCATCAGTGACAGCATTAAGTCAATTACAACCTCAAGCCCTGTGGCAGTGGTTCGAACAAATTTGTGCGATTCCCCACCCATCTAAACATGAACAGGCTTTGAGTCTTCATATTCAAGCTTGGGCCAAAGATAAGCAACTCGAACTGGTCGAAGATAAAGTCGGTAACCTCATCATTAAGAAGCCTGCCACACCAGGTATGGAAAACCGCAAGGTTGTTGCCTTGCAGGCTCACATCGATATGGTGCCGCAGAAGAACTCTGATAAGGTGCATGATTTCGAGAAAGACGCGATTGAGCCCTACATCGATGGTGAATGGGTAAAAGCGACCGGAACAACTTTAGGTGCCGATAACGGTATCGGCATGGCGTCTGCGTTAGCCATTTTAGGTTCAGACGATATTCCTCACGGGCCACTCGAAGTACTGCTGACAATAGATGAAGAAGCGGGTATGACGGGTGCATTTGGTCTTGAAGCGGGCTACCTTGATGCCGAAATCCTTATTAATACGGACTCCGAGCAGGAGGGTGAGATCTACATGGGTTGCGCCGGTGGCGTTGATGCTCAAATTAGCGTCCCTTTGGTCTGGCAAGCACCAGAGCTTACTAACTCCAGCTACACATTAACTCTATCGGGTTTGAAGGGTGGTCATTCGGGTGTAAACATTCATCTGGGGCGCGGTAACGCGAATAAACTACTAGCCCGTTTCCTATTTAGCCATGCTGACGAGTTAGCTTTAGAGTTAACTAACTTCACTGGTGGCTCTTTACGCAACGCGATACCACGTGAAGCGAGTGTCAGTTTCATGCTACCAGGTGAAAATGTCGCAAAACTCGAAGCTTTGATGGCCGAATATCAAACATTAATCCGTCAGGAATTAGCCATCGCCGATCCGGACATGTTATTAACCTTGACCGAAGTTCCGGCCGCGACTCAGGTAATGAGTGAAGATACGCAACAGATGCTTATCGAGCTCCTGCATGCTTGTCCTAACGGCGTGATCCGTATGAGTGATGAAGTTGAAGGCGTGACTGAAACCTCATTAAATGTTGGCGTGATAAGCACTGAACGCGACAGTGTACAGATCCTCTGTCTAATCCGCTCATTGATCGACTCGGGCCGAGAGGAGATTGAAGGCGTATTGACGGCTCTGGCTAACCTTGCGGGTGTCGATGTTGAATTTAGCGGTGCTTACCCAGGCTGGAAACCGGATAGCAGCTCACCGGTAATGGCATTGGTACGCGAGACCTATGAAAGCATCTACAACAAAGAACCTGTGATCATGGTTATTCATGCCGGTCTTGAGTGTGGCTTGTTTAAGAAGCCTTATCCTGAAATGGACATGGTATCAATTGGCCCGACCATTCGATATCCTCACAGCCCGGATGAGAAGGTGCTTATTGAAACGGTAGGTCAATATTACCAGCTGCTGTTAGCCGTACTGGAACGTATTCCAGAGAAGAGTTAAGCAAATATAGGTTCGAGTTCCTAGGTTCTAGGAACTCGAACCTAGCCCCTTCACTTAAAACCCAAGGTCCATCTGGGACTCTCTCACTTCACTCTCTTCTGCTGTTTTAATGTCTGACTGGCTCGCTAAGCCTACCGAAACGCCAAGTAATCGAATGCCACGCCCCTGCTGCCGCTCTAACGCCTGAGAAAGTAGATCATAAAACAACTTTACCGACACCTCATCGCTTCGATGCTCTATGGTTGTCTGTTTAAAATCACTAAATTTAAGTTTAACGACCTGTTTATGTATGGTGCGATCCTTGGCGCTACGCTTTATTCGGGTGGCTAACTCCTGGATCAACTGGGGCATCACCCCCTGACACTGCTCTAAGCTATAGATATCTTTAGCCAGCGTGGTCTCTACGCCCACAGACTTTCGTTCTCTGTCTGGGGAGATATTACGATTATCGATACCTTGTGCACGTTCAATCAATACGGAACCAAATTTGCCAAATCGTTCAATTAACGCCACTTCAGGATAGGCCTGCAGATCACTACAGGTAATTAAGCCGATCTCTTCAAGTTTTTTACCGGTAACCTTGCCCACTCCGGGAATTTTGGTGAGTGGCAGATCCTTTACGAATGCCGGGATCATATTGGGAGTTATCACATACTGTCCATTAGGTTTATTCAGGTCAGAAGCTATCTTTGCAAGAAACTTAACAGGGGCAATGCCAGCTGAAGCGGTTAACCCCGTCAGTTCAAATATATCTTGTCTAATGGCCTCTGCGATTAATGTTGCCGAGCCCTGACACTGGGTGCAATCGGTGACATCGAGATAGGCTTCATCGAGTGAGAGCGGCTCAATCAAATCTGTGTAACGAGAGAAAACCTCCCGGATCTGAGCCGATACCTCCTTATACACTGACATACGTCCCGGCACCAATATCAGATCGGGACAGAGTTTTAGGGCATAACCCGAGGCCATGGCCGAGCGTACGCCAAATTGCCTGGCTTCATAATTACAGGTACTGATGACGCCACGCCTGTCACTTCTCCCTCCCACAGCGATGGGTTTCCCCCTTAACTCAGGGAAATCACGCATCTCCACCGCGGCAAAATAACAATCCATATCAACATGAATGATTTTTTTCACTAAATTAATTTCACAAATAGTACCTATCGAACAAGATACTGTATATTTAAACAGTACTCAAGTGGAGGCGCACAAAAACAGAAAGAAGCCCTAATACCAATCGGTATAAAGCTTAGCGTCACTAAATTGAATTTAACTATTGAATTTATCTTAAGTTAGCTTGCATATGCTTTTGTCATTAACCGAAAACATTTACGGGGTAAGCAAGCCGTTGGCAGGAGACTCGGTTGAGATTAGAACTGTTCGTAAATCATCTTAAGCTCAGTCAGTTCAAGAATACTCAAAAGATTTCGATATCATCCTTAAATTTCCTCAGGGAAATCAACTCCCTAGATACCAGTTCTTCAAATATCTCAATTCGGTTACGACCATTTTCTTTGACGTAATAGAGAGCCTGATCGGCCTTTTCGAGTAAACCACTGGCTTGCTCACCAGGCAATACCTCTGTCATCCCCATGGAGAGTGTGACCTGGATATTTTCATCATGAAAATCGTACAACTCGTTACAGAACCGCTCGCACTTAGCACG
>PJEL010004268.1_pt1 | contig 11892 bp, 12 predicted proteins | sample 1853271 | NCBI WGS metagenome assembly PJEL01 (sample SAMN08108733, study PRJNA415343) | Invertebrate metagenome, whole genome shotgun sequencing project. | host: Globobulimina | place: Sweden: Gullmar Fjord | collected 2015-08 | reverse complement strand
AAATGCCGAAGAGCACTTTCCCGTTCCCGAAGATCCGTGATGTCTGTGCGAAGCGCGACAGTCCCGCCTGAAATCGTTTTAAATTCCGAAAGCCGATAAATTCTACCGCCATCAAATATCTGTTCCTTGGGCTCAGTTGGTCCATGATGTTCATCCAACCTGGAAAGAACCCATTCTTCCATTTCCTGAGAGGAGGTAAAAAGATCGGAAGTCGAAGCCTGATGCCGGATAAGTTCCTCGAACGTCACGCCAGGTTTTAGAATGTCGTCTACAGATGAAAAAAGTTCACGATATTTGCTGTTAAAGGCAACAACCCGATCTTCGATGTCGAATATGATGAAAGCGTCCGAGATAGATTCAAGTGCTTCCACAAGAACCCTTTCAGCTTTCTCCGCCCGAAGTTTTTCGTTTTGAAATGCTGTGGCCTGTTCTCTGTGTTTTTTCTCAGCAACTTCTCGCGTATCGATTTCTGCGTTAAGCTGGGCGATAGACGGCAAAAAAGCTGACATACCGATCATGATTGAGATAAGGCCAGGTAAATAGCCGTAAATCCTCCAAATCTCGATAATTTCCTCATCGGCCACCACATAGGGCGCAAAGTGATTTGGTCCGATAATCAAAAAATCGACAAAGGAAGTTAAGCTGACAAGCGCAAGGCCTGTTGTCAGAAGCCGATACCCCATCTTATTACGAGAAAACTTGCGCCGAAGTGTTACAAAATAAACTAAGGCGACAAAAAGACAGAGAAATAGAACAAATTCACCGAACACCATCGTGATTTAGCTCTGCCCCCCATAATCTTGTTACTGACGGCATTTCGCCGAATTTTATTGATACCTGCTTCTTTATCCGAGCAATAATCAAAAATCTACACACATCTCATGACATTGATATGATCACAATGCCATAGATTGAATAACGAAAGAATATTGCTGATACGTTAATATTTGAAAATACCCCACCGTTCAAAATGCTTAGGCGAACGCTGCGGACATTTACAATTATGCCCTACTTTATGCCTGAAGCCATGAAGGAGCGAATAAACTGACGCTGAAACAACAGAAATGCGATCAGAAGTGGCCCGATGGACATTAAAGTAGCCGCAGAGACAATGGACCAATCTACTCCGGATTCAGGGGCCCCAAAAATAGCAAGCCCAACAGTTAAGGGGCGGGTCTCAACAGAATTTGACACAACAAGCGGCCAGAGGAAATTATTCCAGTGGTGACTGATCGACACCAGCCCATAAGCGAGATAGGTCGGCATGGCGAGTGGCACATATACCCGCAACAATATCCCAAGCGTCCCACATCCTTCCATCCTTGCGGCATCATCCAATTCTTTTGGTACAGATTTAAACGTTTGGCGAAGAAGGAATATGCCAAAGGCAGAGGCGGCATATGGCAAGCCGATGCCCATAAGACTGTCCGTGAGTCCCAGATCTGCAATTGTCGAATAATTTTCAACAATCAGGATTTCAGGTGTGATCATCAATTGCACTAAAATAAGAGCAAAAGCGATGCCGCCTCCGACAAAATTAAAGCGTGCAAAAGCAAAAGCCGCCAACGTCGCCAAGACCATTTGAGCAATCAGCAACCCTGTCACCAAAACAAATGTATTGAACATATAGCGCGGAAACGGAGCCTGGTTCCACGCTTCAAAGAAATTATTCAATGTGAGCGGCGCAGTCAGGTCAAAATGAATGGCATCCTCTGGATTATGAAAAGCCGCCCAAAAGGCAAAGAGAAGCGGCGCGATCCACAATATTGCCAATATCCAGGCGGCTGCTGCCGTCATACTTTTTTGAAATGAGATATTGAAAAATCCGTTCATCGGTAATGAATCTTTCTCTCAAAAACTCCGAACTGAATAAGCGCAAGCACAGCCAAGAGCAAAAGCAGGACAATCGTAAGGGCTGATGCGAAAGGCGTATCAAAAAAGGAGAAGGCAGATTCGTAGATATAGTAGAGGATCAGATTGCTGGCATTATCAGGACCGCCTTTGGTGAGAATAAAAATATGATCCACCAGTTTAAAGGAATTCAACACCGCATTCACTAGTACGAACAAGGTTGTCGGCATAAGAAGCGGGAATGTCACGCGCCTAAAAAACGTAAAGGCACTCGCCCCTTCCAGTTTGGCAGCTTCTTTCAATTCCACTGACTGTGCTTGCAATGCCGCCAGATAGAATATCATGAAGAAACCGGCCTCTTTCCAAATTGTAATGAAGATGAGAGATAAAAGGGCCGTTTTTGGGTCACCCAACCAATTAGGTGTATCAATGCCCAGCGGATTGAGCAGCTGATCCAGAAGTCCAATTTCAGGCGTATAGAAAAACAGCCAGATATTGGCAACAGCAATCATCGGCAGAATGGTAGGCGTAAAATAGGCAAGGCGCAGGAAACCACGCCCGGGTAAAGCACGATCCACAAGTAATGCCATACAAATAGCGAGCCCAATGGAAACCGGAATAGTCCCCAAAGCGTACCACAAATTATTTTCAAGAACTTTCCAGAAGACAGGATCATCAATCAGAGCTAGATATTGTTCTGCGCCGACAAATTGGGCAGGCCTTATCGGATTGCCTCGGCTGAACAGACTGGAAATAAAAGTTGTGACCGCTGGATAATGCGTGAATGTCACCAGCAAAATTGCCGCTGGCGAAATAAGCAACCATCCAATCACGTGTCTGTTTCCAAATATTCCCATCTGCGCCTCCTGAATGTTGGGCGCGAGGATTCCCGCGCCCAATTACCGTCTTATTGATAGGGCTTCAACAATTTCGTTGCTCGCTTCTGAGCATCACCGAGTGCATCCGCTGGTGCTTTTCCACCGGCAATCACAGACTGAAGCGCATCATCAAGAAGTTTCCGAACCCTACCTGTCTGATAGGTGGAAAGTTCAGCCGTTGCATATTTAAGTTGGTCCCGAGCGATAGCCGCTGGCGGAAATTCTGCGGCATATGAAATTAGCTTCTTGGTATCATACGCGGCTGGGCTTACGCCGATATAGCCGGTTTCAATGGACCATTTTGCTGCATTTTCCGCACTGGTCATGAATTTGATCAGTTTCAAAGCCGCTTTCTTTTCTTCTGCGCTTGATTTCTTGAAGATATAGAAATTGCCCCCGCCTGTTGGTGTACCGCGATTTGCTTTTCCCGGAAGCATGGCAACACCAAAATCAAATTTGGCATTTTTCTTCACTGTTGTAAGGTTACCAGTTGAATGCCACATCATCGCCGTATTCCCTTCCAGGAAATTCTGGCGCAATGTCCCCCATTCAATGGCGCCTTTAGGCATCACACCATGTTTGGTGGAGAGATCCTTCCAGAAGGAAAGGGCTTCAACAACTTTTGGATTGTCGAAATAGGTTTTGTTGCCGTCAGAATTCATCAGAACCTGACCATTTTGTTTGCTCAGCGCACCGAACATCCAATAGGGATAACCCGTGGAAGGGATCATCATTCCCCACTGGGAACCGTCCGCTTTCGTCAGCTTTTTACTGACGCTCACCAACTCATCCCATGTGGATGGTGGTGCTTCAGGATCAAGGCCTGCAGCACGGTAGGCATCCTTGTTGTAATACATCACGATGGTTGAACGCTGGAAAGGAATGCCCCAGGTTTTACCCAATGTCTGACCATTTTCCATCAACGCTGGATAGAAAGATTTGAGCCATTTTTTGTCTTCTGCCGATGTTGCTACATCATCAAAAGGAACAATCGCATCCTGTTCAATCAGGTCATAAATGTCGATGGAAAACATGACGGAAAGCTGAGCGGGTTTTCCGCCCTTCAACGCGGCAAGCGCTTTAATGCGCGCATCATTATAGTTGCCTGCATAGATTGCATTCACATCTATATCGGGATTTTTTGCTTCAAAATCAGCAACAATACTGTCCACAACTTTTGTCAGTGATCCGCCAACCGCGACTGGATAATACATTGTAAGTGATGTTTTTGCCGCCGCTGTTCCGGCAGCAAGAGCCATCGTTGCGCCCAGCGCAAGGCCAAGTAGTTTCTTTGGTTGATAGAGAGACATAATGTTTAACCTTCCTCTTGTTGACATTCAGCGATGTTTTGCATCATCACCACTCATTTTCGGTCCCTGATTAAATCCATCAAACTGCAGAGACCGGCGGCAAGTCGGATGCTTCACCGTCTCGCCGAATTCCGATTGATTCAAAAATATGAAGGGAGTCTTCGTTCCAGCTGAAAGCGATCGCGTCCCCTTCTTTTGTCGTTATTCTACGGGGTATCTTGACGGCAATTTCCTGTCCGTCGAAATCCAGCCAAAGAATGGATTCAGATCCCAGATAATCCACAGATTTTGCTATCCCCTTGAAAGGCCCGCTACCTATCTGGATATCCTCAGGCCTTATTCCGATGCGCCAATCGTCGAGCCAACTTCCTTGCCATAAATTCTGAAGCTGATCGTTTTTGAAAAGAACATTCATCGGCGGCTGACCAATAAAATGGGCAACAAAATCATTGGCGGGTTTGTCATAAAGCCTGTCGGGGGTATTGGCTTGTGCCACTTTCCCCTCATTTAACAGGACAACCTGATCCGCCATTGTCATCGCTTCAATTTGGTCATGAGTGACATACACCATGGTCAGGCCCAACCGTTGTTGCAGGCCACGAATTTCATTTCGCATACTGGCTCGAAGCTTGGCATCCAGATTGGATAAGGGCTCATCCATCAAACACACAGGCTGATGGGCAACAATCGTTCGTGCCAACGCAACACGCTGTCTTTGGCCGCCCGACAGTTGTGCAGGTTTTCGGTCCAAGAAATTACTTAAACCGACCAGATCAGCCGCCTCATGCAATCTTTCCTTGCGTTCACCTGATGGTACCTTTCGTACCTTTAATCCAAACAGGATGTTTTCCTCGACCGACAGATGCGGGAAAAGCGCATAATTCTGAAACACCATGGAAACGCCTCGTTTAGCCGCCTCCCTATGGGTAATATCTTCTCCGCCGATCTGAATGCTTCCTGATGTTACATCCTCAAGGCCAGCAATCATTCGTAACGTCGTGGATTTTCCACAACCGGATTCTCCAAGCAGAACTGTCAGGCTTCCCTCTTCCACTGTAAAGGAAACACCGTTCACCGCAGGCTCACCACTCCCGTAATTTTTCACCAGATTTTCTACAACGATACGACTCATTTACTCGACTTCCATATTCGGGTGGATGATTTTCGTGCCTGCATCTTTGGTCATTTCTTCTATTTCTTTGGGAAGGGCGCGATCGCAGAAGACATAATCCACATCTGAAATATGGCCGCCCCTGACATGAGCCGGGCGATTGAGTTTCGTATGATCCATGACCAAAAAGGATGTTCTGCAATTGGCAAGGATTGATGACCGTGCCATCACTTCTTCTTCATGAAAATCAAGCAAGTGACCACTGGGATCCAACCCGCCAATACCGAAAATACCGATATCCACTTTATATCGTTCAAAGAAAGCGGATGCTTCGGGACCTACTATATCTCGATCCGATGTTCTGATTTCACCACCAGCAATATGAACCCGGCAGCCTTCAAATCCCAAACACGCCATGCCGACGCTCAGGTTATTGGTGAGAACTGTGAGGTTCTTCTTTCCAGCAAGAGCTTGCGCCACCAACTCCGGCGTTGTGCCGATACTGAACGCCAACACGGAATTATCCGGGATATGCTTCGCCGCCAACGCTGCGAGTTTGCGTTTGAGATCAATATTCAGAACCTGGCGAACGCCATAAGCGAGGTTCGCCATAACCGTTATCGGCTCAACACCACCATGCCTTCGAAATAAAATACCGGCCTCGGACAATTGGTTGATGTCTCGGCGTATGGTCTGCGTGGTCACGTCAAACTGATCGGCGAGGTCGTCAACGGATACAAATCCCTCTCTCCTCACCCAATCCGCGATCTCCGCTTTTCTTTTCTCCGGATGCATCCATTTTCTCCCTGACGAATGGATATTCCTTTTTTCATTTGAAAACAAATTACGTCTTTATGAAAATTTTGAAAGAAATAATTCATCCAAATGAAATATTTTTGTCGCAATATGAAAAATGAACTTTGAGAATCATTGAAATTTTGTGGAGCCAATTGAAACAGTGCAAATTGACTTGCATGACCCAATTCATCATTTAAAACAGGAATTTCCAAGATGACATCTCATCGGCATTTACCATCGCGAACGGCATTATTTCGTGTTTTAAGGCAGACGGAAAATGCCGTTAGAGATGAAAATTCAAATTTCCATTTTCTCGCAACAAGAATCCATTTGCTCACTTTTTGCGCGAATCTGGGTCACAGCGTTATTCATTTGAACATTCATTCCAAAAAACACTTTTGCCGGGCTTAATTTTCTGTAAGCTGTGGTCTGCATTAATAATAACAATTGAAAAGGGATGCCTATGTTAAACATCATTGCCATTATTACGACCAAACCCGGTATGCGGGACGAAGTCCTTTCGGCCTTTAACGCCAACGTACCGGCCGTTCTCGCTGAAAATGGCTGCATTGAATATGCAGCAGCAGTGGATGCTGATGGAATGGGTGGCTTTCAGGCCAAACTCGGTGACGATGTTTTTGTCGTTATTGAAAAATGGGAAAGCAAAGAAGCTCTCATGGCTCATGCCATGTCTGACCACATGAAAGAGTATGGCAAGAAAACCAAAGATATGGTTGCCGACAAAGCCATTCATATCCTTTCTGCTGCTTGAGATTAAGCCCAATGCCTCGGCTGCCTTTGATTATTGGCAGCCGATTTTAGCTAATCACCCCTTCTGCTCAAACAGCACAGCATTCCAACTCACCGGTTTTGAAGGCTTCAAAGCTGGCGATCACCTGATCTCTAACCGCTTCACCAACAGCATCCAGATTGGCCCGCGTACTTAGACGAATTTGATAGGTACCTGGTTCTGGCAGTCCCAATACCTCTCCCAAACGGACCAGCGGCGGCTCAATAAAAGATTTTGGAAAAGCCGCAATGGTAAGATCAGCGATAACAGCCGCCCTTTGCGCAATGGAATTGGCACTCATATAGGCGACACGATAGGATCGCCCCGCATGCTCCAACGCTTCAACCATTCTGCTTCGCCAAGCGCATCCCGGCTCCCACATGGTCAAGGGAATTGGATCCTGCAGATGGGCCTGCCCCCCTTTCATTCCCACCCAAGCCAAAGGCTCTTCCAGAATAACGGTCTGGTTGATTTCAAGCGGACTTTCCGGTTTTGCTGTCGTCAACATAACATCCAACTCGCCGGCTTCATGGCGTTTGGTCAGGTTTTCCGTTGAATCAATCACCACATCCACCATGACGTGAGGATGACTGCAGGCGAAATTTTTCAAAATGGTAGGAAGCAACCGACTGCCGTAATCCTCAGGAGACCCTAACCTCACGGTACCGGTCATCGTTGGTTTTAAAAATCTTGAAAGGGCCTCGTTATTTAGCGCGATGATACGCCTCGCATATCCGAGAAGGATTTCGCCATCATAGGTTAGCTCGACAGATCGTGAGTCCCGCTTAAAAAGCGGTGTCTTCAGAATTTCTTCCAGCTTCTTGATTTGCATGGACACGGCGGACGGTGTTCTGAAAACCCGTTTCGCCGCTTTGGAAAAGCTCCCAAGCTCGGAAATTGCGATAAAGGTTTTTAAAAACTCCATATCCAAAGCGGCAAGAGTTGTGTCTGGGTTTATGTGTGATTGAATATTCATCCCAACCTCAATGTTCAATTATTTTGAACAATACAATCAAATCTATTCGTTTGATTGAACCATAAAAATCATTAAATGTCTAGCATAAGGAAATCAATACGGTTCTCAGACTTAACAAACGGAGAAAAATCATGGCTGTTACCCTCTTTAAAAAAAGCACCTCTCTGAACACAAAGCCTGCAACATTCACGCGCCTGATTTCAGATCTTTGGGCAACCCTCGGGAATAAATTGCAGCACATGCACCAAAATAAAAAGAACAGGGAAACCTATACACTCCTGTTGCAAAATGATGATTATCTGTTGCGCGATATCGGCGTATCCAGAGAGGGTATTCGAGCGCTACACGGTAAAACAGGCCAATTTGATGCAGGCTGCGAACTGGAAAAAATCCGGGCGACTGCGGGTCGAAACTTGAACTAACCTCCAATTAATCGGCGTCTATCAAGGCGCCGTTTTTTTGGGCTTGCCATACACCCTCAAACACCGGCAAAATCGGAGCACAAAAAAAATGCGCAAAGCAGATAAGAATAAGGAAAAACCCAATGACTGCTCCGAAAATACTCGTGGAAAAAGAAGGTCCTGTAACGACAATCACCCTAAACCGGCCTGAAGTTCGTAACGCTCTCGATCAGGACGGGGCTGAGCTTTTGGCAAAAGTCCTAAAAGACTTCGACGCTGATGAAAGCCAAAAAGTAGGTGTCATTACAGGAGCTGGCGGAACCTTTTGCGCAGGCGCTGATCTAAAAGAAGCCTCGAAACGTGTGGATTACAAAGCCTGGGCTGGGCATCCGGAAGGCCCACTGCATGCACCTCTCTCAAAACCCCTGATCGCAGCAGTCTCAGGTCACGCAGTTGCCGGTGGTCTTGGCATTGCCCTTTATTGTGACATACGTATTGCTGAAGAAGATGCCGTTTTCGGTATTTTTTGCCGTCGCTGGGGTGTCCCGATGAGTGATGGCACCCCAACCCGCCTGCCTCGCATTGTTGGTATGGGCCCGGCCCTTGACATGATGCTGACGGGGAAAGCCGTTGGCGCAGCAGAGGCCAAGGAAATTGGATTGGCAACCCGTATTGTACCAACCGGAACGGCACGTAAAGCGGCTCAAGAACTTGCGTTGCAGATCTCAGGTTTCCCACCTATCGCCATGCTCTCCGACCGTCATGCCATTTATTATCAGGAAGGCCGAGCAGAGGCTGAAGCACTCGTTGAAGAATGGAAGTCGGCTCAGGAAGCCCAGTTTAATGAAGCACAAGCAGGTGCTTCCCGCTTTGCAGAGGGCGATGGCCGGCACGGTTCATTCAAAGAATAGGCTCAAAAGCCAAGCCTCAATCTCGTCACGATTACGGGAGAGACTGACATTTAGTCTCTCTCTCTTGTAATCATGCAAATCCAGTGACACATTAAAAGAGTATCGGGACAATTCTGTTTTCAGGAGATCGAGTGTGCCCAACTCAATTGCTGCAGTATTTGATGCCAAATCGTGTTTTCGAATTGCATCGACAGTTGGTCTTTGCATGCTTTTGACAGCTTGCGCTGCGACATCACGTGAGGAAAGTATGCGGGCAAAAACTGACCTTTTGGGAATGAGTAAATCCGATCTTATGAACTGCGCGGGCATTCCTCACCGCACAGGAAAGTCAGATACTGGCAAAGAATATCTGGCCTATTCCAGCGAAAAGACTGTCCAGGTACCCTCTAACACCTACAGTCCCGGCTTTTACCCAAGTTTCGGGTATAGCGGTCACCGCCGCCATTTTCACAACTCCTTTCTCATTTACGGAAGACCCGCAGAAGAAACACGGGCCTGTACAGCCACCTTTGGCTTGGAGAAGGGCAAAGTTGTTTCTCTGACCTATACACTGAATGACAGTGACAGCCTCGGAATGAAACAATGTTACCAGATTGTGAAAAACTGCCTGCCCTCAGAGCCTGAATAACGTTTTTTACTGGTTATTGCGGTTATATTTTGTTTTTATAAACAACATGTCCCTGCGCAAACAAATTCCGACACTCCTACCTGAATTGATGGCCTATGCTATGGCCCTGTCGAAAAATCCGACTGTTGCCGCTGACTTGTCTCAGGAAGCCATCAAAAAATCACTCACTGCCAAAAACGCCCCCCCCAACTTGAAGGATCTGCGACCGTGGATGTTTCGCATTATCCGCAATATCCATATCGACAATCTGCGCAAAGAGAAAACACAGCGGGAATATTTATCATCACACGCCCGTTTATCTAATGAAGACACGGGTCATCCCTCCGTCATCAATGAAATTATTATCAAGCAGGCGTTGACAGAAATCACTGAACCCGAGCGAGAAATAGTCTATCTTATTGATATATTGGGTTTAAAATATTCGGAAGCTGCGCAAGTCCTGGATGTGCCTGAAGGAACGATTATGAGCAGGATAAGCCGTGCGCGACGATCCCTGCTTCAAAAAATTGAAACCACGAATGTGATGCCGTTTAAGAAAATAGTGAAGCGTAATGACAATAAGTAATGAAGATTTTGAAAAATTGAACGCCTTTATTGACGGGGAATTATCCGTTGAAGAAATGCAGGTGTTTAAAGTACGGATTGCCTCTGATTTGGAACTGGAGCAGGAAATGCAGACCCTCCTTTCCTTAAAATCCAGTATGGAGAAACTGAAACCAGCTGTTCAACTATCGGCAAATGATGAAACAACGTCTTCCCGCTCCACATTAAAAAACAACCTTGTCGCAGCTGTACTTCTCGCGGCAATTATTGGCGTTGGTGCCGTTATGCTGGGGCCTAGCTTCAAAAACAACAGCCTTTCTCCCGCGTCTCTTCATGTTGAACTTTCTGAAAAAACCTATGATATCAACAACAAGACATCTCCCCTTCAAGTCTCGAACACTTCTCATAACTCGCTAAATATTCCGGATCTAACACCATCATCTCTCACCCTTGCTGATATTAGAAATGCAAAAATGGGAGAGGCTGAGGCAATTGCCATGCACTATCGGGGTAGAAGAGGATGCCGACTGACCTTTATTGCGGTGAACGGTTTCTACAAAGACACGTCAATCCTGGTGCCTAAATACCGAAATTTATTGAAAGAACAGTGGGTTAATAACGGAACGCAATTCTATCTTTTTGCAAGTGGCATGGATGAAAAACGGTTTGCAGCCATCGCATCATATGCCAGGCGCCAACAAGAAGAATTACGAATTGCCATGAAAGAAACCTACCGCTCTGCACGACCCTGCGTGGGGTGATAATTTGGATTTGGCGTGATGAAAATGAGAATTGCAATTGCCATTTTCGGGGGTCTTCTATTTTCGCTGACCTCAACATACGCCATCGCGGCCGACATAGTCAGATCAGATCTCTACACTCTTGAAATTGATACTCTGACCGATCAGCTCGAACATCCATGGGGTATGGATTTTTTGCCCGATGGATCAATCATCGTGACGGAACGCCTCGGTCGTCTGAGACTATTCAACAATAACAGGCTCTCCGCTCCTATCAAAGGCCTGCCAAAGATTGCGGCTAATGGTCAGGGTGGTTTGTTAGACGTCGCTGTATCTCCTGATTTCTTAAAAACAAAACGGATTTTCTTCACCTTCACTCAGCCATCCGATGATGAAGAAACACAAGGAACGGCACTCGCCCGGGCTCGGTTAATTGAAAAGCCGTCTCCGCATTTGGAGAAAATGGAAATCATCTTCAGCCAAAATAAAAAGACTGATAAATGGAGGCATTTTGGCTCCCGCATTGTCTTTGCTCCGGATGGCCCTTTGTTCTTCACCATCGGCGATCGCGGGAACCGCCCTCGCGCGCAAGATCCCTTTGATCATGCCGGGTCGGTTTTGCGAATCAACAAAGATGGAACAATCCCCCCTGACAATCCTTTTGCAGCCGGCAAAAAGGCTGCGCCAGAAATCTGGTCAACAGGACACCGTAATCCACAGGGGGCCACATTAAACCGGCAAACCGGCCAGCTTTGGACAGTGGAACATGGCGCCCGCGGCGGCGATGAGATTAATCGGCCGCAGAAATCCCGTAACTATGGCTGGCCGATAATCTCCTATGGCCGACATTATTCGGGCTTCAAAATCGGTGTAGGCACTCACAAACAAGGTATGGAACAACCAATATACTATTGGGATCCGTCTATCGCACCTTCTGGTCTCAGTTTCTATGATG
>PJEL010004267.1_pt1 | contig 11892 bp, 11 predicted proteins | sample 1853271 | NCBI WGS metagenome assembly PJEL01 (sample SAMN08108733, study PRJNA415343) | Invertebrate metagenome, whole genome shotgun sequencing project. | host: Globobulimina | place: Sweden: Gullmar Fjord | collected 2015-08 | reverse complement strand
GATTAATTACAATAATGTTTCGTGCCCGTGTCTGCGAGAGACCCCTTTAATCTCAGAGTATCTGATCGGCAAATGAGTGAGCCAAAAATAAGTGTCGAAGTGGAGGTCAAGTAGGGTGCCGTCCATGTCGAGAAATACAGTGTCAATTTCCTGCCAGTTAATCATAAGTTATTCACGCTGAGGGGGTTGAGGTGTTAGGCTAATAAAACTATATGCCATGTTACGATACTTAAATTAAATATTCAGCGTTATCATCGTATCCTTTATCGCTGTTACAGGTTTTTTATCATCGGTAATCATGTCGAGTAAACCCTATTGCAAGCAGAGGTGGATTTAAGCTTATGAATGATAAGTATAGTGAGTTAATGGAATTGGTTCCTCAGTTGTTAATTATTGCCGAAAAAGCCGGGGAGGCTATATTGCAGGTTTATAATGCCTCAGCAGAGATTGAAGTTACAACCAAAGAAGACGACTCACCCGTGACAAAAGCGGATCATGCTGCGCATATTGTTATCGATACTGAACTAAAAAGCCTAACGCCCGATATTCCCATTTTATCAGAAGAAGGTAGCGTGCCTGATTTTTCGGAGCGTTCGACTTGGTCGCGTTATTGGTTGATTGATCCTTTAGATGGAACCAAGGAATTTATCAACCGTAATGGCGAGTACACGGTAAATATTGCCTTAATAGATAATCATGAACCTGTGCTGGGTATTGTTTATGTGCCAGTGACAAAAGTTTTTTATTATGGAGTAAAAGGACAGGGTAGCTGGAAGAAAATAGGCGGCGCTGTTCAAAGCATATCTGCTCGTAAGGTAGAGGGGCTAAAACAAGTTCGAGTTGTCGCCAGTAGAAGGCATGGGGCTGATGCTTTAGAGAATATGTTGCTTGAGGCAGAGAAAGTCTTTGGTGATGTAGAAAAAGTGAGCATGGGTAGCTCTCTTAAAATTTGTATGCTGGCTGATGGTTCGGCTGACTGGTATCCTCGACTGGCGTTGACTTCAGAGTGGGATACGGCAGCAGCTCAAGCTGTTTTAGAGGCTGCAGGTGGCGCAATTTATGATGAGAACTTTGACATTCTTAGGTGTAACCAAAAAGACTCATTACTAAACCCGTATTTTCATGCGGTCGCAGATGAAGCTTATGATTGGAAGTCATTGGTTGGACGAGCATTAGCTCGTTAATCTGTATGTAATTTTGATTTTTAACAGCGTTATAACCACCCATTTCATTAATTGTATGGGTGGTTGCTGTTCGAGTGCTTTGAATTGATTCGAACGTGTTTTACTCGGTCACTTTCTCAATTTTTCTCCCGCCCATCGTACAGCCAAGACAGCGAACGAATGTTGTTTGTGCCGGCCCTATGACGAGTGTATCGGCAGCTTCGCCAGCGTTGCCGCCTAGCGCTGAGAATGGCAGTGATACAAGATAGACTACCGTGCCTACAACAGTCATTACCAGTAACACAGGTCTTGCTAAAAGAGCGTCACCTGTCATTGCAAGTGCTGAGGGGGCTTCTTCAATGGCTGCGGCCGAGCCTACAGCGGGTAGTGTTAGTGTAAGTGTTGCTACCATGGCGCATAATATGCGTACGAATTTGGATCGCATTTAAATTTCTCCCAAAATAAAATTGAACGCAGTCTGAAAACAGAGTTCTCTTAACTATAACAGGTATCTCAGATGTGTCTAAAAAATAGTTAAGAATTCCGCGCTTATTGGCTGTTTTTAAGGCTATTTTTACGAATCTAATGATTTTGTTACAAACGTTTACAGTAAGTGGGAGTTAGTCTTCATATATCTTCTTCCCAGACTAATTAATGCTGGCATTTAGGGCAGTAAACAGTTGATCGTTGTCCTAAGCGAATTTCTTTCAGTGTTGTTTTACAATTAATGCAAGGGAGTCCAGCTCTGCCGTAAACGGTAAGTTTCTGTTGAAAATATCCAGGCTTTCCATCGCCACCCACAAAATCTTTTAGTGTGGTTCCACCTTGTGAAATGGCTTCGGTAAGTATTTTTTTAATATTGTTCGATAATTGCTCTAGGCGTTTTATTGAAATTTTATTCGCAGGGCGTTTGGGGTGTATAGCACTTAGAAATAACGCTTCATTTGCATAAATATTACCTACGCCGACAACATTGTGGCTGTCCATAATGAATTGTTTTATATTCACTTTTCTGCCTTCTCGTCGTTTAGATAAATAATCACCGTTAAATTCTTCATCTAAGGGTTCGGGACCTAATTTTAGAAATAAAGGGTGTAACTTCCAGTCGCTAGTCCAAAGTATTGACCCGAAACGACGTGGATCGTTATATCTAATGATCTTTCCATTATCCATGAGAAGGTCAACATGATCGTGCTTTCCAATAGCGCAGCTCTCTTCTACCACTCGCAAACTGCCTGACATGCCAAGGTGAATAATAATATCCCCGTCTGTCAGGTGTAGCAGTAGATATTTAGCTCTGCGCTCGACGCTATGAACTAATTCCATAGATAGTGTCGAAAGCTCTTCCGATACAGGCCAGCGTAAGCGAGGGTTGCGTACCACTACAGCGCGTATTTTTACCTTCTCCGTAAAGGGTTGAATGCCTCTTCGGGTCGTTTCAACTTCAGGTAGTTCAGGCAAGTGCTTACCTTTTTCATGGGATTGTCAGACCACTACATCAATATGATTCGATGAGTGTTAGTTAAGTTAGATGAAATAATACATGGCCACAAGCATACGCGGTATAGTTGGCTGAATTTTTTTAGATTTAGAGCGAGGCAAGACGGTGAATACTAATTACCAGTTGGGGGTTGATACCGGAGGAACATTTACTGACTTTGTGCTGTTGGTTAATAATAAAATGACGACACATAAAGTATTGTCGACACCTGATGATCCATCTCGGGCGATATTAACAGGCATTAACGATATGAGACTGTCAGATGCTGTCGCATCTGGACGGCTTTTTGTTATACATGGCAGCACCGTAGCGACTAATGCTGCATTGGAAAGAAAAGGTGTTAGAACAGCTTATGTGGCTAATAAAGGGTTAAAAGACGTACTAACCCTTGCGCGCCAGACTCGTCCTGAACTCTATAATTTGACCCCAGATCCGGTGGAGCCCCCAGTACCTGACATATTATGTTTGGAGGTCGACTGCCGGTTAGATTCGAAAGGGAATGAAATTAAATCACTAGAAGATGAAGATATTGATCAACTTATAGCGAAGCTTAAAGATCTTGAGCCTGAAGCCGTAGCGATTAATCTACTTTTTTCATTTTTGGATGACGCCCATGAAAAGCGTATTGAATCAGCGCTACCCAATACATTATTTGTATCACGTTCATCTTTTGTGCTACCTGAATATAAAGAGTATGAGCGTGGAATAGCTACATGGCTAAACTCATGGCTGGGTCCACGAGTGGATCGTTATCTCGCCCGCCTGGCTTCTGAGCTTAAGGGGTGTTCAGTGTCTATGATGCAGTCATCCGGTGGTACTATAGATGTATCTCAGGCAGCTAAACGTACGGTTAATTTGCTGCTGTCGGGGCCTGCAGGAGGATTAGCTGCGACACGTTTTGTTGGGGATATGATTAATGAGACTCGTTTTATTACGTTTGATATGGGGGGGACATCAACGGATGTTGCGTTAGTAGATGGACATATACGGCTTACTAATGAAGGGGAAATTGGACCATGGCCCGTTGCAGTGCCGATGGTCGATATGCATACGATTGGTGCCGGAGGGGGGTCGTTAGTCTGGATTGATAAGGGCGGTATGTTACAGGTTGGGCCTGAGTCTGCAGGTGCTAGCCCTGGGCCTGCTTGTTATGGACAGGGAGGCCAAAAGCCTACGGTGACGGATGCAAATGTAGTATTAGGTCGTTTGCAGCCTGGGTCGTTTTTAGGTGGCGGAATGTCTCTTGATGTTGACGCTGCAGAGTGCGTGATGAAGCGTATGGCAGACACCATTGGAATGACGATACAAGAGACTGCTTCTGGCGTTATAGATATTGCAAATGAACATATGACTCGTGCATTAAGGTCAATATCTATTCAACGTGGGTATAACCCCTCTCAGTTTCGCCTCTGTTGTTTTGGTGGTGCTGGTGGGCTACATGTCTGTGGCGTCGCAGACGCTATGGGTATGAAAAAGGCCATTGTACCTATTCATGGAGGGGTACTTTCAGCTCTGGGTATGTTGGTGGCACCCAGAGAGCGGCAGCTATCAAAAACACATGTGCAGTTGCTGAGTGAAACAAATGAGACTCAGTTGTTGCAAATGTTCGATGAGATGGCCAAGAAAGGGAGGCATGAGCTTGAAGAAGAAAATGTGGAGCCAGAAACGATTGTTGCAAATTATTCTGTTGATTTGCGCTACAAAGGGCAAAGTTTCACATTGAACTTGCCGTGGGCAAGCGCATCTCAACTAGTAGAAGGGTTTCATGAGCTTCACAAAGCGCGCTACGGGCACTCTATGAGTCGCACCGTTGAAATGGTGAACGTGAGAGTCGCTGTTACATCTCCTCCCCATTCTTTTACGCTAGCTCCCGCAGAAAGTGGTTGTGGTAAACCGCAGGGCGAGGTCTCTGTATTTGGATATAGTCAACTTGTCCCTGTTTATGCTCGTGAGGATCTAAGGGTGGCAGAGTCTTTGTGTGGGCCTTTATTAATTGTAGAAAAAGTATCAACGACGATGGTTGAGGTTGGCTGGACAGTGACGCGTGACCAGCATGGAAACCTTCTGTTAGATCGTAATGATGTTAAGTAGTTTGGGATGGCTATAAGTAAGATGCCGTAATGTAGGCAAGTGAACTGCCATGTAAGGCTATTAAGTCTGACGGTTAATTGGATAATAAGTCTGGCTTAAGACTCTGAAGATTGAACTATAAATAACAAATAACGAACTTGCCCTGCTTCTTTTTCACGATGCAATCGCCAGTGCGTTGGAAAATCAGGCAGAGGGGCTTCTTTTTCTATTTCAATGTAAACGTGGCTTCCTGTTTTCAAGAACGGTTTAATCTGGAGGTTCTCGATGCACTGAGGAACAAGGTTGAAGCGAAAAGGAGGGTCGATAAATATAACATCATAAGGGGTGTCTGGTGTTGTTGTCGTTAGCCACTTTATCGCGTCGGCGTTAAGTACATTGGCATTGCTGGCCTGTAACTGTTGTAGATTATTTTTCAAGGAATGAATCGCAACGGCAGATAAATCTATAAAGGTTACCGACTCGGCTTCTCTAGAAAGCGCTTCTAGTCCAAGCGCGCCGCTGCCGGTAAATAAATCTAGGCATTTTGCCCCCGGTACAACAGGAGAAATCCAATTGAAAAGCGTCTCTCTCACTCTATCTGTCGTTGGACGGAGACCCTCAATGGCGGCGAATGAAAGCCGTCTACTGCGCCATTGACCACCAATAATGCGGAGAGTACTGGTCTTACCGCTATTTTTTGCATTTTTTGCATTTTTTTGTGGTCTAGAGTGTGATTTTCGAATAGACATAATTACGTTTACATTATCCTTACGTTTAGATGACCCTAAGTGTTAGGCAGCCCCAAAAAAGCTATTTATAGCATTTTAACTGTATTTTAGATCACCAGTTGATCACTATGCTGGCTAAAATTGAGAGCGAATGTTAAAAGGGATTTGGTCTGGTTACAAATCAATAATAGAATAGATGACTTTAAGTCGGTTTGAACGCATATTATGGCCACTTTTTCTAAATTTATAACGGTAATTAAGTGAATATGGATACGGCAAATATTATTACGTTAGCTGTTTTGGCAGTATTGGTTACTCTTTGGCTTGTTGATGTCTATAGTTTGAAGCGTAGCCGTCCATCACCTAAAAAAGTTGAGCAGCGAGAGGATGCGAAGTCGGTTGGTGCCCAGCGCTTATCTGCAGAGGGTGATCAGAGCAAGATTGTTTCACCTGATGTGACTTCGTCAGATGTCATAACCTCAGATGAAGGCGAGACGGTTTCGCAACCTGAGTTGAAAGAACCCGTTAATTTCTTTGCTCGAATTAAAGGCGGCCTTGGTCGAACTCGATCGAATCTAGCGGATGGAATGGCAGGGCTTTTCTTCGGCCAGAAGACGATTAATGAAGATTTATTAGAGGAAATAGAGACGCTTCTACTGACCGCAGATGTAGGCGTTGAGGCAACGACGCAGATTATTTCGTCTATTACGGAAAAAGTAGAAAGAAAGCAACTGTCAGATCCAGAGGCATTGTATGAAACTCTTAAGCTGGAACTGGCTTCATTATTGATTGATAGCAGTCAGCCTCTCATAATTGAACCGAGTGACAAACCGTATGTGATTCTGATGGTGGGCGTTAATGGTGTTGGTAAAACAACGACTATCGGTAAATTAGCCAAGCGCTTTCAGGAAGAGGGTAAATCTGTCATGTTGGCGGCTGGAGACACCTTTCGTGCTGCCGCAGTAGAGCAGTTACAGGTATGGGGTGATAGAAATAATGTTCCAGTGGTCGCCCAGCATACGGGAGCAGATAGTGCGTCGGTTATTTTTGATGCAGTGCAATCGGCGCAAGCAAAAGGTGTTGACGTGGTAATCGCTGACACCGCAGGTCGATTACAGAACAAAGATAATTTAATGGCAGAGTTAGAAAAAGTAGTGCGGGTGATGAAAAAGCTAGACGATGCGGCCCCGCACGAAGTGATGCTGGTTCTTGATGCCGGCACGGGTCAAAATGCATTGGGTCAGGCTCAACTATTTAAGCAAGTCGTTGGTGTATCAGGTATTACAGTAACAAAATTAGACGGCACGGCTAAAGGCGGTATTATCTTTGCTATTGGAAAGCAACTGGGGTTGCCTATTCGCTTCATTGGCGTAGGTGAGCAAATTGATGATTTAAGACCCTTTGATGCCAATGAGTTTGTTAAGGCGTTATTTGAAAAGTGATATTGTCTGTTTTAAGGCGTGTTGTGATACAACCTCAAACGATATTTTTTGACAGAAAAGTGACTCAGCTCGTACATGATAAAATTCGATAACATTAGTAAGCGCTATGAGGGAGGGCATGAGGCTCTGTCACAAGTGAGTTTTCATTTGAATCGTGGTGATATGGCCTTTTTAACGGGGCATTCCGGTGCGGGCAAAAGCACACTATTAAAACTTATTATGCTAATGGAGCGGCCGACTCAGGGGCAGTTGGTGGTTGGTGGTCAGAATATCAATCGAATCCCTCGTCGTCAGATACCCTATTTTAGACGGCATATTGGTGTGGTTTTTCAGAATCATCACCTGCTTTTTGACCGAACGGTTTATGACAATGTTGCATTGCCGCTGGAAATTACGGGTATGCCTCACCGGGAAATTGGTCGCCGAGTACGTGCAGCTCTTGATAAGGTTGGACTACTTAGTAAAGAGAAAATGAACCCATTACAGCTGTCTGGTGGAGAACAGCAGCGGGTCGGAATTGCTCGTGCTGTCGTTAATAAGCCCTCCTTACTCTTGGCTGATGAGCCTACAGGAAACCTCGACCCTGATTTATCTTCAGATATTATGAACTTGTTTGAACAGTTTAATCAGGTAGGTGTGACCGTGCTTATTGCCAGTCATGACCTTGCTTTGATCTCTCATCTTAAACATCGAGTGTTAGAGTTAAATGCTGGTCAGCTTATAGAAGTCGCTCGAGAGGAAAGCTTGCAGTATTTGAATCAAGAACTGGAAGCCGAAGGTTTGAAGCACGATAACGTTAGAGGTGATGACGGGATTAGAGTGGGAGATAGTGATGGAACCTGGTAAAAAAATAAGAGGAGCAAGCCCTTCCAGAGCTCGAAACACTGTATCAAAGCCGAAGCCTATTCAAAAAGATGTAAATAAATCTGATGCAGGCGGTGCGCGAACGACGCAAAAGCAAGGATCTATTAATAGTTATCTGGCTAATCATCGTAAAATTGCAAAAGAGAGCTTTGTACGTTTGGTTCGGCAACCCCTTTCAAGTTTAATGACATGGGCGGTGATTGGTATTGCGTTGTCTTTGCCTGTGGGTCTATCGGTTTTGTTGGCCAATGTTCAGCAGTTAAGTAGCGGCTGGGATGGATCGGCTCAAATTACGTTATTTCTGAAAATGAATGTGAGTGATGGTGACGCGTCTAATTTAGCATTGGAACTGTCGACTCGCCCCTCCATTGCCCAGGCAGATTTCATTAGTCGCAGTAGTGCGCTAGATGAATTTAAGACTCTCTCAGGCTTTGGTGAGGTGTTAAATTATCTTGACGAGAACCCTTTGCCTCACGTTATTGTGGTAAAACCTGCAAAAACACTTGCTACTGTTAAGCAAACGGATGCACTACAGAAAGACCTATCTACGATTAAGTTAGTGGAGAAGGCTCAGCTTGATTTGCAGTGGGTTCAGCGGTTGCACAGTATGACGGAGTTGATTGAACGCGGTGTGTGGGCGTTGGGCTTTTTACTGGCATTGGCAGTGCTGTTGATTATTGGTAATACTATCCGGTTGGCAATAGAGAATCGTCGAGATGAAATTGTCGTGGTAAAATTAGTAGGCGCTACTGATGGTTTTGTGCGGAGACCGTTTCTATATACCGGTTTATGGTATGGCTTAGGAGGGGGATTGATCGCGCTTTGTTTGGTGCAGATATCGTTGAGTTGGCTTGACGGGCCTATTAGTGAGTTGGCGATGCTATATTACAGTTCGTTTAGTTTGTCAGGTCTTGGTATAGAGTCTACACTTTTTTTGCTAGGATTGAGCATGTTACTTGGCTGGAGTGGCGCGTGGGTAGCTGTTCGACGCCACCTTGGAGACATAGAGCCTAGTTAATATTTTTCGTGTTTGTTTTTTAGTGATGAGTGGAAAATACCTATAGGATTTATCTACTTATTAACTACACTGTTTAGCATTAGTCAAAAATAGTAGAAACATCGGTTAGAAAAACAAAAAACTATATTTTATTTAGCGCAAAAAGGAACTTTTTGCGCCACTAGAAGTCTCATATCAAAGATGATATATTCGACACCTAGTTAATTTTGGAGGTTTAGATGGGTAAGAGTTTGCAGCCAGTAGATATGCTATCACCAGGTGGGAATCTGGAGTCGTATATGCAGGCCGTTAATAGTATTCCCGTACTGTCAGTTGAGGAAGAACGTAGCCTGACAAGCCGCCTGCATATTGAAGAAGACATTGAGTCGGCTCGCCGATTGGTTATGTCGCATCTTCGGTTTGTAGTGTATATCGCAAGAAGTTATTCAGGTTATGGCCTGGCCCAAGCCGATTTAATACAAGAAGGTAATGTTGGCTTAATGAAAGCGGTGAAACGCTTTAACCCTGAGTTTGGTGTGCGTTTGGTTTCTTTCGCAGTACACTGGATCAAGGCAGAAATTCATGAATTTATTTTGCGTAACTGGAGAATCGTTAAAGTAGCGACAACCAAGGCGCAGCGAAAGTTGTTTTTTAACCTCAGAAGCGCAAAAAAGCGTCTTGCATGGTTGAATCACGCTGAAGTTAAAGCAGTAGCGGCTGATTTAGGCGTCGAGCCGAGAGTGGTTCGTGAAATGGAAGGCCGTTTGAGTTCTCATGATACTGCATTTGATGGTGGTATGGATGATGATGATGATTTAGCTTATCAGGCGCCAGCTCATTATCTCGAAGACCATAGTCATGATCCTGCGAAGCGCATTGAACAGGATAATTGGACAGAAGATTCGAATAGTCGTTTACATACAGCAATGAAAACGCTAGATGAGAGAAGTCAGGATATTCTTCGTCAGCGTTGGTTGTCAGAAAGTAAAGCAACACTGCATGATTTGGCTGATAAGTACGGTGTTTCTGCTGAACGTATTCGTCAGTTAGAAAAGAATGCAATGAAAAAAGTTAGAGCATTAATGGAAGATTAATTCTTTCTTCCAGAAAAACCGCCGCTCATGAGTAGGCGGTTTTTTTATGTCTGATATTTGCGTATTTGCGTTTACTATATGATCTCAGTCTTGGTTATATGTGAGCCACCAAAGGTCAGGTTACAAACAATTAATTATATCTTTCAAGTATCGTCCCTTAAGCTGTACAGATCGGTCGTATTCGTTAGGTTGAATAAATAATAGGAACGAATTTGTGAGAATTTATCAATGAGTTGGTGGGGTAAGGTAATCGGTGGTGCGTTTGGCTTTATGCTGGGAGGTCCACTTGGAGGTCTACTAGGCGCTACACTCGGACATGGCTTTGATAAGGGGCTAACCAGTATAGAGTTGTTAGGTGATGGTCAGTACCTTGGCGACGGAGCTCAAGAGCGGGTTCAGGCTGCATTTTTTACTGCAACATTTTCTGTGATGGGGCATATCGCAAAAGCAGATGGCCGTGTTACTGAAAATGAAATTGATTTAGCTCGTCGAACAATGGAAAAAATGCAACTGGATGAAGAACAAACGCGTGCAGCGATGGCGTTATTTAACTCCGGAAAGCAAGATGACTTTCCGTTAGTCGATGTGCTCGAACAGTTTAGGGTTGAATGTCATCGTAGACTTAAGTTGATTCAAATGTTTTTAGAAATGCAAATTGCCACCGCACTTGCTGATGGCAACCTTCATCCGAATGAGCAGCGTGTATTGATTGTTGTAGCGGAGCATCTGGGATTTTCCCGCGGTCAATTTGAGCGGTTGCTCGCAATGGTCGTGGCTCAGCAACGTTTCTCACAGCGCCAATGGGGTGCTGGTCAGACCTCTGTCGCGCGTGAGACTGTCGCGGAGGCCTACAAATTGTTAGGGGTCGAGTCATCTGCCAGTGATGCAGATGTTAAAAAAGCATACCGAAGACTAATGAGCCAGCATCACCCTGATAGACTCGTATCAAAAGGGTTGCCAGAAGAAATGATGAAAATTGCAACAGAGAAAACGCAAGAGATTAAGGCGGCCTATGACATGGTCTCAAAGGCTCGAAAAGCAGCATAAAAGACGAGATGCCCGCTCAGAGAAAAGAGCCGGCTTAAGAGTTCCGTATCTGAAATTTTATTAGGTAGGATATTTAATGCGAGTATTAGTAGTTGAAGATGATAAAGATGTTGCCGCGTACTTAGTTAAGGGTCTGCAGGAGTGTGACCATGTAGTTGATCATACGCTTGACGGCAAAGATGGGTTACTTCTCGCGGCAAGTGAAAGCTACGATATTATGATTATCGATCGAATGCTTCCAAGTATGGACGGGCTAACGATTATTAAAACCGTTAGAGCGACGGGAAACCAAACGCCTATATTAATACTGAGTGCATTAGGAGATGTTGATGACCGTGTAGAGGGGTTGCGAGGAGGAGGAGATGATTATCTTACTAAACCGTTTTCGTTCACTGAACTACTGGCAAGAATGGATGCGCTACTGCGGCGTGGTAGTGCGCAATCTGAGCAGGTAACGAGTTTAAGCCTAGCTGATTTGCATATGGATCTATTATCTCGCACGGTGAAACGGGGTGATCAGAAAATTGATCTTCAGCCAAGAGAGTTTCGTTTGCTGGAATATCTAATGCGCCATGCAGGCCAGGTGGTGACACGTACGATGTTACTTGAGCAGGTATGGGACTATCACTTCGATCCTCAAACCAATGTGATTGACGTACATATCAGCCGTCTTAGATCAAAAATAGACAAAGAATTTGATAAGCCGTTATTACAAACCGTTCGTGGTGCCGGGTATATTTTGAGTGACAATTGAGTGAAGCTACTTAGCCTCCTGCGCACATCCTCATTTCAGTTAGCACTTGTTTATATGGTGCTATTTGCTACTTCTGTTTTTATTTTGTTGGGGTTTATTTATTGGGCCACCGCTGGTTATATGGCCGACCAAACAGATGAAACCATTGAGGCTGAAATTGTTGGTCTTGCAGAGCAATACAGTCGACAGGGTTTAACGGGGCTTATTAGCGTTATTCGGGAGCGGGTATCTC
>PJEL010004266.1_pt1 | contig 11893 bp, 5 predicted proteins | sample 1853271 | NCBI WGS metagenome assembly PJEL01 (sample SAMN08108733, study PRJNA415343) | Invertebrate metagenome, whole genome shotgun sequencing project. | host: Globobulimina | place: Sweden: Gullmar Fjord | collected 2015-08 | reverse complement strand
TGTAATGACTCCAAATCCAGATAGTGTGCTGCCGAGTCTCACTTTAGTGGACGCTCTGCACCAAATGCATGACTGTCGTTATTTGCACCTCCCGGTGGTGGATAGTGATGGTCAAGTGCGCGGGCTAGTTGATGTCATGGAGATCATTGGTACGATGGTTGGCGAAGAGGGTAGCTCCTGTTGGGAATCCTTCTTTGGGTCAGCGTTGGACAGGGGAGATGCCTTTTCTGACTGTAGTGCCAATAGCAGGCGCAGTATGGGGGGTTCTGTTCGTTCGCCGTCTTCAACCATTAAATCTCCGGGTTCAATTCGCAGCCACGTTAGTAACTTCAACACCAAGCAGCAGCCCACGTCCGTTAAGGACAAGGACGCTCGGCTTGTGTCAAAGCTGCGGCCAAAGATGCCTGTTGTCATGTCTAGCAATGCAAGCATTCTCGAGGTGGTACAGGCCATATCTTCTGCACGGTCCGATGCTGCACTTTTGGTAGACGAAAGTGGCTTTTTGCAGGGCATTGTAACGGATAATGACCTGACACGCCGCGTGGTCGCCAAGGGCGTGAACCCTTGTAGCAACGTGTCAACCATCATGACTTCAAACCCAAAGTGCGTGAAGATGGAGGACAGTGCAATAGATGCACTTGGCATTATGGTGGAGAGGCATTTTCGCCATTTGCCAGTTAAGGACTCCGCTGGTGCCGTTGCCGGTCTTTTGGATATTGCTAAATGTCTTTACGAGGCAATTAGCCGACTGAAAAAGGTTTCATCCAAAGACACTAATACGAAGAGCGGAACCAATGCTGTGCTGGAACAGATGACCAAGGCTGTGGTGTCCAATCGCAAAGGAATGAACAAGGCCCAGGCCACTGCATTGCAGATGCTCATGACCCAAGCATTTGGTTCTTCTACGGGAGAAACGACGTTGGCTGATGTACTGTCTGCGGCTGGGATGGCTTACATGGTTTCTCCGGGTGATTCAGTACTTACTGCAGCACAGGCAATGGCCGAGGGTCGGAAAGCAGTTTTAGTTGTGGAACACGGAGCTCTTGTTGGCATTTTCACACCCAAGGATATTCTGAACAGGGTACTTGCCAAGTGCTTACCGCCCAATGAAACTCACGTGGCAGATGTGATGACCCCAAATCCAGATAGTGTTTTACCCAGCCTTACTGTGATCGATGCCCTGCACCAGATGCACGATTGCCGATACCTTCACCTTCCCGTGGTGGATGGCGAAGGTCACGTGCAGGGTGTCGTGAATGTCATGGAGATTATTGACTCCATTGTAGGGGAGGAAGGGAGCTCCGGATGGGAATCTTTCTTTGGGTCAGCTTTGGATGCTGAGGATGATATATCGGAATCCGCAAGCTTTTCTTGTAGCCTAAAAAGCCACGATCGCCATGTCGTGGCACCTTGCAGGTCTCCGTGCGTTGCTGGTTCTGTTCGTAGTCATCAGACTGGAAGGAGTAGAAATAAAGGTGGCACCACCTCTAAGATGCAGCACGTTTCACGGCCTGTGTCAAAGCTCCGACCTAGGATGCCGGTCACTCTGCCAAGTACTGTAAGCATTTTCGATGTAGTAAAGTCCATTTCAGCAGCACGCTCAGACGCTGCTCTACTGACTGGTAGTGATGGTAGTTTGGAAGGCATCATTACAGACAATGATATCACTCGTCGAGTCGTCGCCGAAAAGCTGAGCCTGAACGAATGTGTTACGAAGGCCATGACTGCAAACCCAACATGCGTGAAGACGGAGGACAGTGCTATGGATGCACTGGGCATCATGGTGGAAAGACATTTCCACCACTTGCCGGTTACGGACAGTATCGGTGTGGTGGCTGGCCTGTTGGACATGGCGAAATGTTTGCATGATGCAATTAGACGTTTGAAAAAGGTGTTGGCTAAGGAGGTGGAGAACCAAGCGACTAATGCTGATGCAATCGAACAGGTTGCCAAGGCATTATCGTCTCGTCGTGGGAACATGAACAAGGGGCAGGCAGCTTCACTCAAGCTTTTAATGGCGAATGCATTTGGTTCCACAGGGGAGAAGACTTTGGCTGACGTGATATCTGTGGCTGGAGCAGCAGCCTGTTTTGTCAGTTCAGGAGACACAGTGTTTCTTGCAGCTCAAGCCATGGCCGAAGCACGAAAAGGTGTCATGGTAGTGGATGAAGGAACTCTTGTGGGAATTTTTACACCAAAAGACGTTCTACACAGGGTAGTTGCAAAAGGGCTGTTATCAGAGGAGACTCTGGTGGCAGACGTAATGACCCCCAACCCGGACAGTGCCTTGACAAGTACATCTGTAGTTGATGCACTTCACCAGATGTGTGACTATCGCTACCTCCATCTGCCTGTAACGGATGAGAGTGGCAGCGCACAGGGTATTGTCAGCGTCATGGAAATTATGAGTTCGGTTGTGGGTGAGGAGGGTAGCTCTGGTTGGCAAGCATTTTTTGGGTCTGCCATGGATGCAGGAGATGACTTCTCAGATACAACATCGCACCGATCAATGCTATCGTCTTTCCATGAAGGATTGAAACGTCCAGTCGTACCTAGGGGTAGGATCATGTCATTTACTTCAAATCAAGATTGTGATGATGGGTACTTACGTGACTGCCTCGATTCAGAGGATATGTTATTTATGTACAAAGTGGAAGACCACTCCGGGCACATGCACCGTATCCGAGCTAGCGCCGAGTGCTTGGCAAAAGTTAAAATTGCTGTTGCTAAGGCTCTAGGGATTAAAGGTTCTCCCGAGGAAAGTCTCACACTTCAGTACCGTGATGATGATGGGGACAAAATTATTATCAGTAATAGTGAATCTTTACACGAGGCAGTTGATCTCAGCCGCGCAGCGGGTTCCATGGCGCTCAAACTCATTGCAACCGTTCGTTCAGCTCCTGAAAAAGAACCCTTCAAGGGCAGCGGCGTGGAGGGAAATGAGAACATATCACCTACTACAGCAGCCATCGCCACCACGGTGAAAAGCAACGAATCTACATTACACCTTGGAAGTAAGAAAAAAGGGGCGTCTAAAAAGAAAATTGGAACCAAGCAGCAGCAACAACCGTCCAAAGCAGCGACTGGAGCTCTGGCTGCTGCAGCGGCACTTGCTGGTGCTTTTGCCTTTACTCTTACTAAGAAGCGTAACTGATGTCTGCAGTGAATAATAATATAGTATGCATTTCCTTCCCCATTGCATAGTATACGCGATAATGATTTTCGTTTGATGTGCATTTTTCTGCCCGGCCGTGCTCAATATATCTATATTTTTACCTTTGTATTTGCTGAAAATATAGCTGAAACCATTGCAGAGAACACCCCGATCCATACAATGTGCGCTAGACTTTGCTCTGTTGTTGCATGACTATACTTTTCATGAAACTTGCTACTCAAAGGTGTGATGAAACTGCATTTTTGACGTTTTTGTGGTCCTTGTGCAAATGGTACAACCCAAGCGACGGGTGTAAGAAGCACCTATAAACCCCACTTTCACGACGGCGACGTCATAGTTCAGTGCTGACTCACATGTATGAAACACATTTAACCAAGGGTGCTGAAACTACTACTTTCCATTTTTATTCATCCAATCATTTGGAGTTTCCAGCCCCAACTCACCACGTAGGCAAGAGGAACATCTGGGTGCTTGGATTAATACCAACAATTCTAGTTAAACGCTATCCATTTTCTATAACCCAGGGTTTCCCCTGGTCAGGCTCCAAGTAGCATAGGGTCGTCTTACGATGACCCGACCTCTAAAGTGAGGTAGCGAAGCAAAATATTCCTGGCAGCAGAGATGTCTCGATCAGCATTGTATCCACAAGAAGGGAAAAGAAAGGTCTCGGAGGATCCTAACTTTGTGTAAGGATCCACACTGACCACATGTCTTTGAGGTGTACGCTTCATTACAAATAATGACAGTACACCGAGGAAATAGCTCAGCTTTGCTTAGCAAACGCTGATGGAATATTGCATGCACGTAACCTACTATGGCCTGCACAATGGAAATTTTACATGTGCATAACCTATTTGATGTTTTCATGTCCTACCACAACAACGAGTCATGATATCGACGGCGCAAAGGATGATACAGGTGAGACGTGACATCGTCTTTTATAGAGTCAGATCCTCTAGAGTCTAGGCCAGAGTTGAATAGCTAGGGAGTAATGCACCAACTGCAACCACACCGCTGATCGTGATCTACACGCAACCAAGAACATCTTGCAGCGATACATTACCAGGGAGGACATTGTCCCTGAGGGCCGGGCTTGTCCTGGATTTGTGACTTAGCACCCCTCAATGGTGAGGGTAAAACATATTTGATTCAAAATCTGCTGCAAATGCGGGTTTTGCTTAGAATGTAGTTTTTAAACTAAGGGTGTTCTATGTTTGATGTACACCAACTAAGGTGTACATACATAGTTTACACATTACGAACACAACTTACAGTCCTCAGGTCCTTCTCACATCAACACAGACCACCACCTCGCTCACCCCCCTGAGTGTATGTTTCTCAGCTATAGTAGTATACTGTCTTTGACGGACGCTTAAGCTGCACCATCCAACGCATTGGAGTCAGAGGTTCACCCACCCCAAAACGTTCGCTTGGGACGTCGCTTGGAAAGATATCCTGAAAGATATTTAAATCACACTTTTCACTTGACGCTGAGCACCATGAACCCCGCCCCATCTCTCCTAATCACCATCTCACAGCTCTCCTGGCGGCGGAGGTGGTAGAGTAACGCAGAACGAAGCGAACGCATCCTTGTACTCAGGTCTCAAGTCATTCATTTTCCACGAAGAAAGCTCTGAAATGAGTGGAACTTCTCGACTGGTTACTGGACGCCCCAATGCTCGACTCAGCAAGTCTCAGCAGGTATAGTGTGTATGTAGAACGGTGTTGGTGATTGGTATGTTAACCTGGAGGAGTGATTGACTCGATTGTCTCGGTTTGTAAGATGGTGATGCATTAGGGTTAGGTGAGGGGATGTGGGGTTGAAGTACGTTTACGTGCTTTGCTTGTATATTGGGGTAAAGATAGAGAGGATTCCTCTAGAGTCGTCGTCGAGTCCACAAAGGAATCGGGATGTTTGTTTGTTGGTGAACTATATTATAATCTGTGTCTTTTGTATCACCATAGGCTCTGCAGAAAGTACGAGATGCGAGGGAGGGTCTCCAATCTCGTTACGAACAGTACAATATGGAAAATGATGAGGATGACACCATATATGATGAGGTCACAGAGGAAGAATACCAAGCACTGGTGCGGAAGAGGCAAGCTAGTGATGATTTTGTAGTAGATGACAATGGACTAGGTTACGCTGATGATGGTGAAGAGTACTTGCAGAGGCAGCTCGATGACGAAGACCTGGGAAGAGATGATAAAAAACACCAAAACTCAAAGCGAGGAATGAGCAACAGCCTGTCTTGTGATGCTCTCAAGAAAGCCCGCAGACTCAATCGCCTCAGCATGGACAAAGCTAAAGAAGAAGGAGGGTCAGCTAGCATTCGCCAGTATATGAAATCGACCAACCGTGCAGTTGGCCCAGGTGCCACGCCCACCCCACTAAATGGGGTCGTTCGACAGGAAAAGGCGAACCTTGACCTTGACAGCATGCTGGATGATCTTATGGCTGATCCTCTGTCTGATGTCAAATCGTGTACATCCAAGGGACAGGAAGGTATGGGATTTCTTAATAAGCGCTATGCTACGCCAGTGGGTCACCTCAAGGATAAAAATCGAAACAGCAATAGCGGGAGCAAAAGACCTCGTGCATTTAATGCCTGGTCAGTGCGTGATGTGGCTGGGGGGGCAGAAGAAAGCCCCCCAGAAAAATCAGGAATTCGAGATGATGGTACTAAGGAAAATGACTTTGGTGATGTTGATGAGGAAAATGATGGTGGGTGTGAAAAAGTAAACGAGACAGAGGATGTTACAAGCGGAATACCCCCTTTGTTGCAGGAGCCACGTGACAGTAGTACTACACAAGCGATCTCGGCAACCACAGAGGAGGAGCAGCCCTCTAAGCCCGCGTCTCCCAAGTCCAGGTTTGCGAAGCTTAAGGCCTTCAACGAGGTTAAGGCTTCTGCGGCAACACAGTCTGTTCTACAGTCATCCAATACACTTCCTGCAGATACATTTATGATAGATAAGGCAACAGTCGAGACTGATGCAACAGATGCTATTCCCCAGCTGGACATGGATGGAATTGGGGCATCTGCATATTCCTTTGACTTTGAACAACCGCCTGCTAGTACTACATATGATGGAGGGGTAGCGGGCAGCAGCATCGGATCCCAATTTTTAAGTACCGATTTGAACAATGAAGATCGCCTTCTACACTTGTATTGCTTTGATACCTGTGAGGAGAATGGAATGGTTTACCTCTTTGGCAAAGCTCGCTGCCCTTCTTCATCTCCCTCTACCAGTATAGAAAATGAAGGAGAAGTGATGAAGGACAAAAAAGCAGCAGCAGCAGCAGCGTTCAGCTCCCCGAATTCTGAATGCCCTGAGTATGTGAGTGTCTGTGTGAGGGTGGATGGCATGGAGCGAACTCTTCTCGTTCTACCCCGTGTTGATGAGTCGGCATTTGAAAATGAAGATGGGAAACCTAAACGGCATTCTGCTGAAAAGGTGTATCATGAACTGAGACAGGTGCTCTCCAAGGTAGCGGCTGACGAGAACAATCGTGTAACGTTTAGGTTGAAGCCTGTCAAACGCAAGTACGCTTTTGGCTTTGCAGAAGTTCCAAGGGAAGAGACAACCTGGCTCAAAGTCAAGTACCCTGCACATGGTCCTGGCTACAAGCATGCTCTAAGTGAAGAGGTTTGTGCTGGAGGAAAGACATATCAGCGTATTTTTGGAGCAAACACGGACCTTTTGGAAGATTTCATTGTACGTCGTAAGCTCATGGGACCTTGCTGGGTAACAATTCGGAATCCTTTTGTGCTTGATTCCCCCTCGTTCAGCCACTGCCGCATTGAATTTGGAGTCAGCTCTCCCAAGCACATGAGTCGTATGCCTCCTGATGGACCAGATGGCACAGGTTTGCCCTCCGCTCCTCCATTGGTTTCATTATCCCTTTCAATGAAGACTGTTATTCACCCTTCTACACATACCCATGAGGTAGTGATGATTGCAGGCCTCGTCCACAAAAGTATCAACCTGGATGGAAATACGAAGGAGGACCCTAAGTTGATGACTCCATGGGTTGGTATTCGGCCGTTAGATAGTGCTGCTGGCCCTAATCAGCCCAAAAAGTTCCCACATGACCTTGACGCCATGTTGAAGCAAGGGGCTGCCCGATTCCGTTCGGCTCCGGTCATGAAGTTTAACAAAGAGCGGGAAATGCTATCAGTATTCTTTCAGAAAGTTCTAGGTAACTATGACCCCGATATCATTACTGCCCACAACCTTTGGGGGTTTGATCTTGAAGTTCTTCTCAAGCGTTCTAAGGACCTCAAAATCAACGGCAGGCTGTGGAGCAAGTTGGGGCGCATCATAAGGCAAACCATGCCACATAACACAGGAGGGAATGGCAAGAAACAGTTCGGTGGGTGGGCAACTCGGAACTTTGCACAACGGGTGGTACGAGGCCGTATCATGTGTGATACTTACTTGGGTGCAAAAGAGTTTCTGAGAGAGGAACGATACTCTCTTGCCTACCTCTGCAGGAAGCATCTCAGGGGCCAGCGACAGGAAGTTGACCCAGGGGATATTCCTCTCTTGTATGCGCACAGCTCACGAAGCATTGCTGATCTGGCACAGCACACCATCGGCGATGCTGGGTTTGTTCAGCGGCTCATGCTGCACCTACAGCTTGTGCCTCTCACCAAACAACTTACGTGCGTGTCAGGAAATCAGTGGGCGAGGACCCTGCAAGGGCAACGTGCAGAGCGCAACACATTCCTCCTTCTACACGAATTCCATCGTCTCAAGTACGTGACACCAGAGAAAGCATGGAACAACAACTCAGGCGGTGCGGGCGGGGGTTCCGGAGGTGGTGGGGGTAGCAGTAGGAGAAAAAAAGCCGCATATGCTGGAGGGTTAGTTCTCGAACCAAAAAAGGGCCTTTATGATGACTACGTCTTGCTACTTGACTTCAATTCCTTGTACCCCAGCATCATACAGGAGTACAACCTTTGCTTTACAACAATTGACTGGGCACCTCTTCTGAATGAGAAGGGTGGTGGTGATGAAGAGGGGGTTAAAAATGTCAGCCGAGGTGGTGGTGGTGGTGATGGTAGTGGTAGGGTTGTGGATGAGGATGGGATGGGTGGAGGATTAGAGGATGAGGATGTGGATGAAGGAGCGGTATGTGAGAGCATCCATATTGCAAATGTGCCTGATGAGGGTATTCCAACTGGTGTGCTACCCCTGGTAATCCGTTCGCTCGTTGCAAGGCGTAGGCAGGTCAAGGACATGCTGAAGAAAGAAAGAAATCCTGGAAAATGGCAGGAGCTTGATGTTCGGCAAAAGGCTCTAAAGCTTACTGCAAATTCAATGTATGGCTGCCTGGGGTTTTCCAATAGCCGCTTCTGCGCCAAGCCCATTGCTGCTCTCATAACAGCCATGGGAAGGGATGCTCTGCAGAAAACGGTTGATGTGACAGAAAAGGAGTTAAATATGGATGTAATATACGGAGATACGGACAGTGTTATGGTCAGTACAAAGAGCCACGACCTTGCAGCGGTTCGCGAAATGGGAGATAAAATCAAACGAGCTGTCAACAAGTACTATCGAGGGTTGGAACTAGACATGGACGGGATTTTTAAGAGTATGCTCTTGCTGAAAAAGAAAAAATATGCTGCACTGGTTGTAGCTGAGGGAGCTGACGGTAGTATAACTTATGAGAAGGAACTAAAGGGTTTGGACCTAGTCCGTCGTGACTGGTGCCGACTCTCTAAAGAGACAGGTTTGTTTGTCCTTGATTGTATTCTAAGCGGAGATGCCAAGGAAGACGTGGTGGATGCAATACATTTGTACCTCGAGAATGTTGCAGCAAAGGCCCACGAGGGTCAAATTGCTCTGGAGAAGTTCATTATTTCGAAGGGGATATCGAAGAATCCTGAGGATTACCCTAACATAAAGACTCAGCCACATCTTCAAGTGGCTATTGCCATGAAAAAGGAGGGGAAGGCTGTGAACCCGGGCGATATTATTCCATACGTAATATGTCTACCACCCGGAGGTGGTGATAGGATGGTATCACCTTCGCAGGTGAAGCTCGAGGAGCAACCAGCAACCCCCATCACCCCTGCTACTCAAGCTTCCTCCTCTCAAGGCATTGCTGTCTTGTCGGCAGGAAGTGAATCCATAGTCAGCGGGGATGAAATGGAAAGGATACCACCAGACACACCATTCACACCTGGAGAGAAGTTGGGAGGAGGAATACTGCAAGATGCAAGACTTGGAATCACCAACAATAACCTGGCATTCCCTCTGCCTTTACAGCAGCAGCAGCATTCTCGTACTACTACATCTTCACAGCGCAACATTCCACCTGCGGAACGGGCTTTTCACCCTGATACGGTCGTGCGCAGTGGCGGCAAATTGGTACCTGATATTGAATGGTACCTTGAGCAACAAATTGTCCCGCCCATTGCTCGTCTGGTGGAACACATCGACGGAACCAACCGGTCGATAATAGCTGAGAAACTTGGCTTGGATCCCAACAAGTTCCAAAGCTCTTCGGGGATTATTGGGGATGATGGAGAGCAGGCAGAAGATTGGGCATTCACGCCTGCGATAAGTCTCAGTGATGAGGAGAGATTCAGGTCATGCTCCCGCTTGTTGGTTCGTTGCTTGAGCTGCAATGAAACAAGCATTTTTATTGGTCCCATTCGAGCACAAGACCTCACTTCTCCTATACGTTCAGCGTTGGACCTTCACTCAGGACTCTCCTGTCCCTCCGAATCATGCAAATCATCTCTTTGGGGTTGTCCTAACGGTGCGGCCTGCTTTAGCCTTATATATCAGAGCGTTGTGCTTGCAATTCGTCAGTGCCTTTGCCGGTACTATGATGCGTGGCTTGTTTGCGACGATTCCTCGTGTGGTATGCGCACACAGCAGATAGGAGTTCGAGAAGGGGCCTGTAATGCACCAGGCTGCGCAGGGCGCATGAAGCCGGAATATGGGGATAAAGCCCTGTACGAGCAGATTAAGTATTTCGAAACCTTGTTTGATGTTGAACGCAGCCAGGAACGTCTTGCCACTCGTTACAAGCTTCGTAAGACGGAAATAGAAATATCTCTTGAGGACTCTGCTATCTTTAGACTACTCTATAGAAATGCCCAGGACTACATACAGAGCTGTGCTTATAACTTTATTGACCCTGGTGTTTGGGCCTCCGTGTTCTCCAAGACGATTGGGATTGTTGGTAAACATTAAGAAGAGTCCATTTTTCGGTTGGCTTCATTTTGGTTTGGTGGTTATATCATTAGTTATGCTGCTGTAGGGTAGGCACTAAATCATGCTCAAGTCTATCAAAGGACCAAATGAAGAGCAGAATGTTGTATCTGGAGAATTACGTCCTTGATGAATGACAGAAATAGATGTCCCGTTAGCTGAGTTACTACACAACAATTACTACAAGAGTAGAGAGATTTATGGGCGCGTTCTGTTAAACCTAGTAATCTATAATTTATAGTTTGTAGCATTTCAGATGGTGGTAGATGGAAGAAGAGGCAATACTAACTACTACTTTCTTGCCATTTCATCAAAGTGCAAGGACGATGTGCTCTGTTTCACCCGCCTTTCCACAGTTCCTTTCCTGGCACCCGCGAAGTAGAGTATGAAAACTTACCTCGCTCTCGTGATGCCCAAGCAATACCTATTATGGTACTGCCACGTCTACTAGGCATATCGTCACGGGGTGAAAACTCCAATGGGCCACCACCATTTTGCTGTCTGTCTTCAATGCTATGGCTTTCGTCTGACTTTGAAGAGTCTAATGAAGAAGTATATTCATGCTTTAAACATTCGTTGAAGCAAGAGTCCATAACCTAAAAAACAGTATTAGCCACTGCAGGCCCGAGAAACGCAAACACCCAAGCATCAATATATCATTACATTTCTCATGAGTGCCTTGAATTCATTGACTTCCAATAAACCATTACTATCCACATCGTACCTACGTAGCAAGACCAGAGGTTGGATAACTTGCATACACACACGAGTACACACGGGTGGATGGGATCATCTTTTATTGAAAACGTCTCACTCAGATAGGATACTCTTGACATCCTCAGGCTTGCACGGCATACCGCATTTGCCAAACATTTCTGCCAATTGCAGTGGCCCAATGTCAGCCAATGGTGCTACTAGAGGGCCTGAATCATTGTCATTGCTGCACGGCGGTTGGAGGGAGGGTCTTCCTCTTGCAGCCACACTCTCAAAAATATCGACCAGGAGAGTGCCCGGCCCCCGTTCCTCCTTTTCCCTAATTAGTTCTGACAGGCTGGCATACACGTCCATAAGGCTTTCTATAATATATGGATGGATATAGAGGTTGTGATTATTATTAAAACATAGTGAATGAGGCTGGGGTTGGCTATGACGTACAGGTCAGTCTGGTCTGATCTGATCTATCTCTCAATAAGGAACATCATCAACACACACACACACACTCGTAGGGCAAGAATAACGTACCCTGTACGAATGCAAATTGTGATGCCGGCCACCTTGTAACTATATTCTGATGTTTGTTAAGAGAGGAAGAGACGATGTTGATATCTTCACGTGTCAGTGCAGCTTCATCTTTTGAATCTTTCATTCTTGTTGCCACCACCATGATGGAAATATCTCCTGACTATATATTTGGATTGAGTAGGCTGACAAGGCGGCACTGTAAAGGTGATGAAATAAAGTGGTAAGCAAAGTACGTACCTCTAC
>PJEL010004265.1_pt1 | contig 11893 bp, 12 predicted proteins | sample 1853271 | NCBI WGS metagenome assembly PJEL01 (sample SAMN08108733, study PRJNA415343) | Invertebrate metagenome, whole genome shotgun sequencing project. | host: Globobulimina | place: Sweden: Gullmar Fjord | collected 2015-08 | reverse complement strand
TTGAGGTTCTTTGTGACTTCCATATGTCTGCAGTTAATTATTATATTCATATTAGTCCTCCTTGATCTGAAAACCGTTGACAGTTAATGGCTATTTGAAAAGTAGTGAACATTAGAATTAAAACCATTTCTTTCGTTTAATATGAGACGGGATCCTTAATTCCTCCCTGTATTTTGCAGTAGTTCTGCGTGCTACTTTTATTCCTTTATCATTAAGAAGTTCAACTATCTTCTTATCGTTAAGAGGTTTTTCAGGGTCTTCTTTTTCAATAATCCGTTTTATAATATCCTTTACAGTTGATGACGAAATGTCTCCGTTTGCTGACTGGACAGCGTTGCTGAAGAAAAACCTGAAGCCAAGAAGCCCCTGGGGACAATGGAGGTACTTGTTGGAGGTTACCCTGCTTATGGTACTTTCGTGTAGACTTAAATCTTCAGCTATGTCTCTAAGGTTTAACGGCTTAAGGAAGCTAAAGCCCTTCCTGAAAAAATCCTCCTGAAACTTCAAAATGCTGTCTGTTACTCTGTAGATTGTCTTGTTTCTCTGGTCAAGACTTTTTAGAAGCCAGATTGCTGAACGCAGTTTTTCTTCAAGGAACTGTTTCTCCTCAGGCCCTAGAGATTTTCTGTTTGCCAGGAGCTTTCTGTAATAATTTGACAGACGCAGTTTCGGTATGCCGTCATCGTTCAGTGTTATGATGAATTTACCTTCAGATTCTTCAACGTATACATCGGGGATTATATGAACAGGCTCGTCGCCGGAAAAGTTTCTTCCAGGCCTCGGCTCAAGTCCTTCGATAATTTTAACTGCTGAAAAGATTTCATCCAGTGTTGTTTTGAATTTTGAAGCAAGCTGCTTGTACCTTTTTCCCTCAAGTTCAGTAAATCCTTCAGATAGGATTCTCTCTACCAGGGTCCCGTTAAGAGATAAAGGCTCTATTTGTAAAAGCAGGCACTCCTGGAGATTTCTGGCCCCCACTCCTGATGGATCAAATTTCTGAATAAATGAAAGTGCCTCTTCAGCAACATCTATGCCTGCTTCAGAAAACTTGGCAACCTCCTCAAGAGATGCCTGTAGGTATCCATCATCATTAAGATTGTTTATTATTATTTCTGCAGACTGGCCGATTTTATTTGAAATATGTGAGAGCCTTAACTGCCAGAGAAGATGTTCGTAAAGGTCTGTCTTTTTTCTGTTCCTCTCAAAGGGGGAAGTGGTTTCATCCGCGCCGTCACCGAAATATCCGAAATCCCTTCCGTCGCTTTCTCTCTCCTCAAAATAGTTGTCTGCGGTAAAACCGAAAATCTTTTCGAGCGGTGCTTCTATTTCATTTGAAGGTTCCCTGAATCGGTCTTCTTCCGCCGGTGCGGAATCATTTTTTTGTTCGGTATCTCTCTCGGCCCCTTCTTCAAGCATAGGGTTGTTCATGAGTTCCTGGTTAATGTCCTGAGTGAGTTCAAGGAGCGGCAGCTGTAGAAGCTTAATTGATTGCTGAAGCTGCGGTGTGAGTATGAGCTTTTGGGACAGCCTTAGTTCCAGTCTTTGTTCCAGTGCCATTATAGTCTGAATTCCTCTCCAAGATAAGTCCTTTTTACAAGGTCATTTGATATCAGATCATCCGGTGATCCGTGGGCCAGTATGCGGCCGTCATTTATTATATATGCTCTGTCCGTGATTGATAAAGTCTCGCGTACGTTATGGTCTGTTATGATTAGACCGATGCCCCTGTCAGTCAGCTGTCTGAGGGTCTTTTTCAGTTCATTGACTGCAAGAGGGTCTATCCCGGCAAATGGTTCATCAAGAAGTATGAATACAGGATCAACGGCAATTGCCCTTGCTATTTCAACCTTCCTGCGTTCTCCTCCGGAAAGCTGATACCCAAGCCTGTCGGAGAAAGAGGTAAGATTGAACTCTTTCATAATAGAGGCGAGTTTTTCTTTTATGGCCTTTTTATCCGTGTCAATTATTTCAAGGACAGCTTTGATATTGTCTTCGACTTTAAGCTTCCTGAAAATGGATGATTCCTGGGGGAGGTAGCCTATTCCTTTTCTCGCCCTCTTGTACATCGGTGAACTGCTCAGATTTTCACCGTCAAGGTAAATGATGCCTGCATCCGGGCTTATAAGTCCAAGGATCATATAAAAAGTAGTTGTTTTCCCGGCACCGTTCGGTCCGAGAAGGCCGACTACTTCACCTGAATTAATATTTAAACTGATATCAGAAACAACAAATTTTCCGTTGTAACTTTTCTTAAGTTCTGTTATTTCGAGTGTATGCATTAATTTTTTTCCGGCCTGCTTTGAATAACCATCCTGCTTCCCTCGACAAGCGTACGATTGTCTTTAAGAAAAAAGATTATCTGCTTTCCTGTAATCATATTATCTCCCTCAATGGCCTTCGGGTTTCCGGTGAAAATAATCTTTTCTTCATTATCTATATATATAGCTTCCTGCGAGAAAAGTGCCCTTTCTTCATTATTAACCTTAACATTTCCGAGGGCATGTATTTTTATGATTTTACTGTCTTTACTGTCATATGAAACGATCATTTTGTCCGAATACATTGTTATGTCATCGGTTTTTGCAACCACATTTCCTTTGAAAACAGCTGTGTTATTTTTATTGTCTGCTGTCAGTGTATCAGATGAAATGATAATTTGTGATTTTCCGTCCTTATCATCAAGAGTGGAAGCAAAGGCGCCCGGACCGAATAATATAATTATCAGAAAACTGTTAATGATAAAAGACAGCTTTAACATTTTTGAGTATCCTTATTTGCTGCAGGTTAATATTTGCGGTTAACCCGTTTCCCTCAATGAAAAATGATTTGCCGCTGAATTTAACTGGGTCCTGTGTTGTCACCAGTTCATTTTTGCTGTTCCATCTCAGGGTGTCTGTTGTAAACTTTGTGTCTTCAGTATTAAATTCAACAGTCTCGTCAAGAGTTATATTGCCTTTTTCAACTTCATAAGTACCGTTGACGCTTGTGATATATATTTTGGGTGAATAATTAATCGTCAGGTCTATTGATTTCAGCTGTATTTCCTTTTTATCCATCGGAAACAAAGCCTTGCTGGCTGAAAGTTCCCACTCCACCTTATCGTGCTCCTTATGGGTCATTTGCAGATCGTACATTGTGGATGTCTTGAAAGAAGGGCTTATTTCTACACTTCGATCTTTGTAGCTGAATATAATAATAAAAACAATTACCAATACCGAAGATAGGATCCAGAAGAATCGGCTTCGTTTCATACCATAGTCTAGCATAAGAGGTATGCCTTGTAAAGACTCTGGCAAGAAAAATGCTAAGGGAGAAGAAGTGCGGAAACGCGGAAGCGCAGAAACGCGGAAGTGCTGAAGAGAAAAAGGTTTTTTGTTGTTTTAAAACTTCCGTGCTCCTGCGCTTCCGCACTTCCGCACTATTATAGCTTGACTACTATCAGGGTTAAGTTTTATTCTTACATTTATGAAAAAACTATGGTCAGGAAGGTTTAAAGAGAATACTGAAAAGACAGTGGAGAAGTTTACAGAATCTCTGTCATTTGACGTCCGCCTCTGGAAATATGACATTGAAGGAAGTATTGCCCATGTAAAAATGCTTGGAAAACAAAAGATAATTCCCCGGAAAGATGTTAACGCGATTATTAAAGGTCTGGAGGAAATCAGGATCGAAATCGAGAGCGGCGAGTTCGATTTTCTGGAAAGCCTCGAAGATGTACATATGAATATAGAACATGCGCTCATTGAGAAAATAGGTCCGGCTGGCGGCAAGCTGCATACGGCGAGGAGTCGTAATGACCAGGTTGCCCTTGACAGCAGGCTTTTTTTAAGGGCCGAAACAAAAGAGGTCCTTGGATTAATAAAGGATTTTCAGTCAGTCATCGTGTCTGCGGCAGAGAAAAATCTTGATGTTGTTATGCCCGGCTATACACACCTGCAGCGGGCCCAGCCTGTACTGCTTTCTCACTACCTGCTTTCATATTATGAGATGCTTGAGCGTGACAGCGGGAGGTTTGAAGACTGCCTTAAAAGGATGAATGTGCTCCCTCTTGGATCAGCTGCACTGGCAGGCACCACACTTCCTGTTGACAGGGAATACGTGGCCAGGCTGCTGAAATTTCCCGCGATCTCCGACAACAGTATTGATACGGTTTCGGACAGGGATTTTTTCATTGAATTTATCGCTGCTTCAAGCACGCTAATGGTACATCTCTCAAGGTTCTCGGAGGAGATGATAATTTGGAACAGTGAAGAGTTTGGTTTTACTGAGCTCCCGGATGCTTTTACGACCGGTTCGAGTATTATGCCGCAAAAGAAAAATCCTGACGTCCTTGAGCTGACGAGAGGAAAGACCGGCAGGGTATTTGGGAACCTGATGTCCATACTTACTGTAATGAAGGGACTGCCCCTTGCATACAACCGGGACATGCAGGAAGACAAGGAACCCTTATTCGATACCGTCGATACGGTAAAGTCATGTCTTGGAGTTCTGTTGCGGATGGTACCGGAGATTCATTTTAAAAGTGAGAAAATGAAAAGCGCAACTGAGGACGGTTTTCTGACCGCCACGGACATTGCGGAGTATCTTGTGAAGAAGGGCATGCCTTTCAGGGAGGCCCACAGCGTTACAGGAGGTCTTGTATCTTACTGCATTGAAAATAAGAAGACATTATCGGAATTGAAACTCGTTGAATTGAAAAAATATTCAAAGCTTATTGGTGCTGATATATATAAATTTATTACGGTTAATGCTTCTGTCAGTGGAAAGAAATCAATCGGCGGAACATCTGGAAAAATGGTACTCGCAAGAATAAAAAAAATAAGAAGTAAGAAATGAGAAGTCAGAAAATAAAAGAAAACCGCTTATCTCGTTCATATTATCTTTTACTTCTTATTTCTTACTTCTTAATTCTTACTTCTCTTTCTGCCTGTGGAAGAAGGGGCGACCCTGTTGCTATCACTCCACCTGCCATTGAGGTTGCCGGGAACGAAGCAATCGCAGAAAGAGAAAGTGCAGCAGTAAAAAAAGAAAAGGCAGAGAAAGCGGAAATTATATTAACCGCTCCAGATGCTCCTGCAGGACTGGTTGCGTTGTATACTGAGAAAAGTATTATTTTGACATGGGACGAAATACGCGGTCAGGAAATCAGGAGCTATAATATTTACCGCTCAAAAGGGACAGCTGATGATTACGAGCTTATTGGAGATACGGGGATACCTGCATTTACGGACAAAAAAGTTGAGCGGAAAACCAGATACTTTTACAGGGTAACGGCTGTTGGACCGCTCGAAAGCAGTCCGTCAATGGAAATCTATATTTTAACCGAGGTGCCTTAAGGATGAAAGATAAAATAATAAAGACGTTTCAGGAAAGCATAGCAGTAAAGCAGAAATTCCTTGATGAAAATATTGATACTATTATAGATGTATCAAAACTTATAGCGGAAGCGCTAAACAGGGGAAATAAACTGCTTTTGTTTGGCAATGGCGGGAGTGCATGTGACGCCTCTCATATTGCAGCTGAGTTTGTTAACAGGTTTAAGAGGGAACGTCCGGCATTTCCGGCGCTTGCCCTGAATACGGATATGGCTGTGCTCACTTCTATTGCCAATGACTATGATTATGTAAATATATTTGTCCGTCAGCTAAAGGCCTTTGCCCAGGACGGTGATGTTGTAATCGCAATAAGTACCAGTGGAAATTCTCCCAATGTTTTAAAGGCAGTGGAGGCGGCAAAGGTGAAAGAACTGAAAACGATCGCATTTACCGGGGCAAAAGGAGACAAGCTGGCGTCCATATCTGATTATATTTTTGCTGTTCCGTCCATTAATACTCCGAGAGTGCAGGAAACCCATATTACACTGGCACACGTGCTCTGCGAGATGGTGGAGGAAATACTGTTTGAGTCGCACAGGAAATAGTAACCTGAATTAAGTGATTTATAAACCGCTCCCCGTCAGTCATGCATATTATGAATAGAAAAATATTCTTGCTGCTGTTAATTTTTATTTTGCCATCTGATTCCAGCGGGCTGACATCTTATCTGAAAATGAGGTCAAGCCATCACCCCGGTTTCCTGAGGGTTGTTATGGAAGGGCCTGATAAACTGATAAAGAAAGCGATTGTAAACCAGAAATCACAGAGTGTGATTGTTACTTTTCCTGATTCTGACTTTTCCATACATGCAGAAAAAATTGTTATGACCTACAGGAAAACAGGCAGCGATGCTGTTATGCTGTTTCCCGGCAGCTTCAGGGGATTGAAGGTTTTTACCCTGAAACATCCGAGCAGACTTGTTGTCGATATTTATAAAGATAGAGACAGCAGTGATATGATTGTGCCGGATTTACCGTTAAAGGACAGGAAGAGAAGAGATCCATATAAGACAAGAACTGTTATTATTGATCCGGGGCATGGCGGTTATGAGAGCGGGCTCGTGAAGGACAAGTATAGAGAGAAAAACATGGCCCTGGATATTGCAAAGAAACTGCATCTGCTCGTTAACCGGAGCTCTTCCACAAGCTTCCTTACCAGGGGAAGTGACAGGCACATGGACCAGGGAGAAAGGGTAGAGTTTGCAAACAGTAAGGCTGCAGATATTTTTATCAGTCTCCATGTAGGAAATCACAGCGGAATAGTTATTTATGTTCCGGTGGTTACTGAGAGTTATTCTGAAACGGTGCAATCATATCTGTATCGCAGGGGGCAGTCGGCATATTTTAACGAAACTGTGACCCTTCTTAATGCAATGAAGGAGGCGATAACAGCTGATTTCGGAAGTGAGATGGTTACGGTGCGGCCGTACCATTTCAGTTTTATATCAAAAGTTGAAGCAGCTGCACTCATGATTGAACTCCCTTCTTTTGAGGACGCTGATTACATTGAGCAATTCAGGAAAGAGATGGCCGGTACACTGTATAAAGGATTATATATATATGAAGAGATCAAAACGAAATAGAAAATCAGACAGGAAAACAGGCCGCGGTATTTTTCTGCTTGTGCTGTTTATATCTTTTTCGATCAGTGCCGGAGCCGGCTTTTTTTATTTCAAGGAAAAGTTTGCTTTTGAATCATCTTTTATTGCTGATATTGAATCGAGGCATGCTCTTGCTGAACGAGTAAGAAAGAAGAAGATGGATATGAGACTTTATAATCCTGATAAACATACATCTGAAACTGAAAGTACCCATGTCTTCAGGAAGGACACGATGCTTGTTGTTGCAGAAGATATTATAAGAAAGCAGGTGAAACCGTACAGTGTAAGACTGCTGGATTTATATATGGACAGGCAGGGGATTGTTTATATAGATTTTGGTGATGAACTGCGGAAGAATTTTCATGGTGATACACTCGAAGAGCTGAATATTCTTGCCGGCCTATTCAGGAAAATGAAAGCAGCTGTACCCGGTTTTAAAGCATTGAAGATTCTGATTGAGGGCAGGGAGGCTGAAAGCTTTGGAGGTCATATTGACATATCAAAACCGATAGGAGAAGAGATTGCAGAAAAAATCTGATCAATTGCCAATAGGGATTTTTGATTCAGGCGTAGGAGGCCTGACGGTTATGAAGGAAATAACCAGGCTTCTTCCTGAGGAGGACATTATTTATCTTGGTGATACGGCAAGGGTACCGTACGGAACAAGGTCCCCTGAAACGGTAAGAAGGTATTCGCTTAAGAATGCCCGGTTTCTCATGTCCGAGGGGATCAAAATTCTTGTGGTTGCCTGCAATACTTCATCAGCTGTAAGTCTTGATCTTCTCAGGGAACAACTCCCTGTGCCTGTGGTAGGAGTTGTTGAGCCCGGGGCCAAAGCCGCAGTCGCAGCTACGAGTGCAAAAAAGGTTGCTGTTATAGGGACAGAGGCCACAATCAACAGCGGTGCTTATGAGCGCGCAATAAAAAACATAGATAATTCAATCGCTGTTACCGGGGTGTCGTGCCCGTTGTTTGTTCCTATAATAGAAGAGGGATGGATTGAAGGTGATGTCGTATCACTTACTGCTGAAAGGTATCTCTCTTTACTGGGGAATCAGAGTGTCGATGCTCTTGTACTTGGCTGTACACATTACCCGATGATAAAAGGTGTAATAAATGGAATCGTACAGATTCCGCTTATAGATTCTGCAGTCGAGACGGCAAAGGAGGTAAGCCGAATACTTGACAGTGAAAACCTTATGCGTGTTAGTAAGGGGAATGTGTCAAAAGAATTTTTTGTTACTGATTCCCCGGATAAATTTATCACTACCGGAAGAAGATTTCTGGGGCATAGTATTGAGAATATTTCTAAAATAGATCTTGACTGACAAATTCAATTACAAATTACTAATTAAAAACTTACGGAGGAGAAAACGATGAGACCGGATGGAAGGCAGAATGACAAGTTGAGAAGTATGAAAATTACCAGAAATTATATAAAGAATGCTGAGGGTTCTGTGCTTATAGAAATGGGAGATACGAAAGTAATCTGCACTGCTTCAATAGAAGACAGGGTCCCATTTTTTATGAAGGACCAGAACAGGGGCTGGATAACGAGTGAATATGCAATGCTTCCGCGCTCTACCCATACCAGGAAAAACAGGGAATCTTCAAGCGGCAAGGTCGGGGGCAGGACCCATGAGATACAGAGGCTTATCGGCAGGACCATGCGCTCTGTAGTAGACCTTAAGGCACTGGGAGAGAGGACGATCTGGATTGATTGTGATGTGATCCAGGCTGACGGAGGCACGAGGACCGCATCGATATCCGGTGCGTTTGTAGCGCTTAAAGATGCGATAAGCTTTGCGGTTGATAACAAGATGATCGAAGGACAGCCGATTAAGGATTATGTTGCAGCAATAAGCGTCGGTGTTGTTGGAGGCGAAACTCTGATTGATCTCTGTTATGAGGAAGATTCATCAGCAGAAGTTGATATGAACATTGTAATGACAGGCTCCGGCAAATTTATTGAAGTTCAGGGGACAGCGGAGACCGAACCCTTTGACAGGGGACGTCTGAATGAAATGATCGACTTTGCCGAGTCAGGGATCAGGGAGATTATCTCTGTTCAGAAGAGTGTACTGGGAGAGTAAACATGCCTGCGCACACTACAAAGCAGCGCAGGGAGGGGGAAATCGTGTGGTATGGGTGTGACAGCATTTATTACAGTTAATTTCTTCCTTTTTATCTCCTGGCATATGATGTTATTTAGCAAGCGGGAGCAGTTCTCTTTTGCGGACAGGGCAATCGGTACTGTAATGCTGGCCCTTTCGCAGATAATATTAACTCAAATGCTGCTGGGGATAGTTTTAAAACAACTGTTTGCCGGTCCTCTCTTTGCAATTAATTTATCAATTTCTCTGTTACTTCTTATTTCTGTATTTTTCACCGGAGGCTGTTCGAATGAAGGTAACCGAAGATTATACTTCAGCTCCGCAATAGATGAAATAAAAGAAAAAACATCGGGCCTGCTGCATATACTAAGGAGGGACCCGTTTCTAATATTTCTAATGTCTCTTTTTGTGCTGCTTGTATGCAGGGCAATATTTATGGGATACCTCTTCCCTCCGTACACATGGGACGCCCTCTGGTACCATCTGCCTATAGTCGGCTATATCATCCAGAGCGGAGCTATACAGGAAGTCCCCAATTATTTCTTTATCAGTCAGTTCATAAATATTTTCCCCAAAAACATCGAGCTTTATTTTCTATGGAACATTGTGTTTCTTAAAAGTGACATCATTACAGATCTGAGTCAACTTCTTTTTGCCGTAACGGGAATATTCACGGTTTACAGTCTTGCCGTGAAACTGCAGATCAGAAGAAAATATGCCCGCTATTCCGCAATACTTTTCTTTTTCACCCCGATTGTCGTACTGCAGACAAGGACGAATTATACTGATATTGCAGTTGCAGTACTTTTTCTCGCTGCAATTAATTTTGTTATCCACTCCCCCGTACCGGCTTCATACAGTGGGCCGGGCACTGAGCTGAAGCGTCGGAAGCTGTCACTGTTCATGGCAGGTGTGATAACGGGCATTTTACTTGGTTCAAAGGGATCGGGGCCTCTTTTTGTAGTGATACTGTCTTCTGCCATCCTGGTCCAGGAAGCGTTCACCGTAATTGGACCTATTCGGGAAGTTATGGCACGAATAAAACAGAGAATTCCAAAGGGCTTCGTACTGTATATTGTTTTTTTTCTTTTACCTGTCATATGCCTGGGGGGATACTGGTACATAAAGAACTGGATAATTTACGGTAATCCGGTATATCCCATAGAAATATCGGTAATGGGCACAACGATTTTTAAAGGACTTTTTAAGGAATTTACAGATCCAGCTCCTGACGTGATTGAGAAACTGGGGTACTGGAAAAAGCTGCTGTATGTATGGAAAGAGAATGTCGGTTATTATCTCTACGATTCAAGGCTGTCAGGGTTGGGCCCTGTCTGGTTCATCCTGTTTCTACCGGCGGTTTTGTTCGCATTCGTATATTCGGCTGCAAAGAAAAAGTCACCCTTTCTCTTTGTCGGGATAATACTTTTGCTGACATTCCTCATTTACCCGAGGAACTGGAATACGAGATATGTTCTCTTTGTCACAGGACTCGGGGCATTGTCATTTGGCATGACCTTTGAGATGTTTTACAGGAAGGAGCGCATATTAAAGACGGTTGCAGCGCTTCTTGTTTTTTACACATTTCTCACGTCCAATTCACCCAGCGTTACTCCCGCCCAAGCTGAAAAATTCCTGCAACTTCCACCCAGTGAACGTACTATTGCCAGACATGCTCCTTTTAATATTGATATTCATGTTCGCAAGGAGTATGGATACTGGATATGGATAAGCGATAATATTTCTCAAGGCGACACACTGGCATATACTTTTGAGCCGAAATTTCTCTCCCCCTTATGGAACAGTTCATTTACCAGTTCTATAGCATATGTAAAAGCTGATACATATCGTGAATGGACTGAGGAGCTGGTAAATAAAGATGCCACATTCGTGGTTGTCAAAAAAACATCGCAGGAAGACAAGTGGATAGAAAAAGAAAGAAGTCTTTTTGGCGGGACGGGTGATATGAAAGGAAAATTCAGTATTGTCTATATGGACGATAATTTCAGGATCGTGAGGATTAACCGGATATGAACACAGAAGACCGAAAGAATATAATCCTGGCGAAGGAAAATCTGCTATTAAGTTTGACATACCGCCAGGTTTAACCTCAATGATTGTGCAATTGCAGGGAAGATAATATTCCTGTTATAATTAAGATTGGTTTTAAATCATTCGATTCAGTTCCCGGGGACATGAGGAATTTATTTTGAGCAGAATATTATTTGTAGCAGAAATAAACACGACAATGCTGTTGAGCGGCGGTCTGGTTTCATTCGGCCCTCTCTGGCTCTCGGCAATACTTAAAAAGCTTGGCCATCAGTGCGAAATATCAGGCATCAATTCAAGGGAAATTAACGCAATATGTGAGCGGTTCAAACCCGACATTATAGCCTACACAGCCTATACCGGCAACTACCTGCCGATGCTGGAGATCAACCGGGAGATCAAGAATAAATACAAATTTTTCTCTGCCTTCGGCGGTGCCCATCCGACATTCAATCCGGAGATTATCGAGGAGGAGCAGAGCATTGACGGGTTATGCATATGGGAGGGGTTTGAGGCATTTCCTGAGCTTGTTAACAGGCTTGAAAAGGGCGAAGACGTGACAACCGTGAAAAACTGGTGGATCAGAGATGGTGACATTATTCATAAAAATCCACGGCGTCTGCTCATGAAAAATCTTGATGAACTGCCCTTTCTCGACAGGAGCCTTCTCGATAAGTACCGGGCATATCAGGTAACGAAGAGCGCCTCGGTAATGACGAGTCTCGGTTGCCCCTTTAAGTGTACCTATTGCTTCA
>PJEL010004264.1_pt1 | contig 11895 bp, 12 predicted proteins | sample 1853271 | NCBI WGS metagenome assembly PJEL01 (sample SAMN08108733, study PRJNA415343) | Invertebrate metagenome, whole genome shotgun sequencing project. | host: Globobulimina | place: Sweden: Gullmar Fjord | collected 2015-08 | reverse complement strand
AAAGAGAGAAAAACATACTTTTTGGACTACGAATGCGACTCATTTTGATATGATTCATCACATATATGAATTGCTAATGCGGTGCTATACCTATTTGCGTCAATACCAATGACATAATGCCCAAGGCTCTTAATATGTCTTATTATTTCTGTCGCGGCAGATGAGCCGGCCGCGCTCATTAATATTCTCATTTTTAAGTGCACACCTTAAAATTATGTACCGTTAACTGGTATGTATTTGATGACATTTTCTCGAAGCCCGCCTTAATAAAAGCCCTTTGTGATGCAGTGTTTTTTGTGTCAATGGTAGCAATATATTGGGCACTTTCATTGAGTTTAACTAAGTTTTTTAAGGCTATAACAGAAAAGCTATTACCTTGATGTTTGGGCGCTATAATTATTGATATTTCATAACAGTTAGCCGTTTTTTGATTAGTTTTCTGCTTATCTAAACGTAACAAGCCAATATTATTTTGATATTGATCTTGAAGTATTAGAAGTGTTCTGTTTTTATCTTTTAAACAGCCTTGATACCATTGACTATGCTCTTGCCATGATGGTGTTTCAGGGGTAGTAAAGTATTGACGTATTTTTTTATTTGACTGCCAGTGAAAAGTTAACTCACAATCATCGAGAGTGGCATCACGAAAGACAAGTTCATTAGTTATTTCGTATTGCTTCCTTAGTACTGTATTCATCGTTTTAGTCGTGATAAATTGAGCTACTTTTCGAGCGCCAACTCCATCACAAACATCAAAACAAGCATTAACCATTTTTGCATATTTATCAATATCATTTTGTAAATTTTTTAAGGCGAAACTTATTGAATCAATAGTGATATTTTGATGCCAGCCCAAGTTTATTATTGCCCCTTTATTCGCTAAATTGTTGGCGATTACCTGTTGGTTTTCGGCATTAACCGTTGTTAAACAAGGTAAACCTAAGGCACACCGCTCCCATGCTGTACCGCCACAAGCACCTATGGCAATATCTGCAGTTAACATTAACTCTGCCATGCTTTTACTGTCAATGATAAGGCTTGCCCAAGTATTATTTTGGCAAAACAGTGCTAATGTGCCTAAGTGTTTTGATTGACTCGATATAACTACTTTGGTGGTGATTTTTCTTGTCTGTTGAGTTAGTTTCTCAATAGCAAGCAAAGCTTTTTGAGATAAGTTTTCAGGATCACTACCACCCATAGTAATTATTATATTGGCTGGAACTGGTCCATTACTATGTTTTTTGTTATATTCTGTAATATATAACTTACGCCTTTTTTGAGATTTTTTCCTTAAGATTTTAAACTCATCGCGTAATAATATATATTCATTGCCAACTAACTTCATACAGTATTGAGGTGTTAGACCCCCATAATCGCTTTGAGACCGACCAAAAGTTTGATCAAGCAAAATATCACACACGTGCTTTCTATTTGCTAAGTCATCAATTACCATGATCTTTTTACAATAGGGCATCAACAAGTTTTGCCATTTATGATCTAGGCTGTAGTGGTCGATGATTAATAAGTCTACAGGCTTCAGTTTAAGCAAGCTTATTTTCTGCTGGCATTCTTTAGCATCATCTTTAAAGTGACAACCTAGCCATAATGATTCGTTTTGCTCATAACTTATATCAAAAGCTGGCTTTGATAGAAGTTCAACCTCAAAACCGGACTCTTTAATAATATTATTTACATCACCTTGCTGTTGCTTGCATAAAAAGACAATACGATGCTCTTCGCTTTTCAATTGATTGGCAAGCGTTAGGCATCGCATTACATGGCCAACGCCTATTCTAGAGGAAGAATCGACACGGATTACAATTGTTTTTGGTTTTTCTATGACCAAAATGGTTATTCCTATTTATTTGAATAAACGATGATGTATACGTTTAACTGCTATTCATCTTGTAAAAGGCTTTATCTGTTTCTATAAAGTATTTCAGCTAGTTGCCAGTCATTTTTTGTGTCGATATCTTGGACTTGTGTGTTGGGTAATATAATAGGTTTAGATGATTTACCAAAAATTGGTCTCTTGTTTAAGAACGCCTCTGAACTACCCCAGTAAAATTGACCAGCATCATGATAAGATTGTTCTAGATCTTGAGAACGGCTATCAAAACATTCAGGCTGAAACATTTCAACTTGACCATTACTCGATAGCTTAAAAGCTCGTTGAATAGGATATGAAAACTCTGTAGCGCTAAATACGTAGTCTAATAGGGATGAGTTAAAAATTTCCAAACCTTCAGATATTTTCAGGCTTGAAATTAACGGTGCTGTGGCATAAATGCAGCAGAGGTTAGTATTTTTAGGTAAATTTAGTTCGGTAATCGCGTGTGCAATCACGTCAAGAGTCGAGGCATAATCGTCTGATATGTCATCAGGTCTGGTAAAAGGAACTTCAGCACCATATTGTTTCGCAATAACAGCTATTTCACTATCATCAGTTGACACTATTATCCTATCAAAACAGCCTGATTTTTGTGCGGCCTCTATAGAGTAGGCGATCATTGGTTTGCCGCAAAATTCTTTGATATTTTTACGAGGGATACGTTTACTGCCACCTCTTGCCGGGATTATAGCGATATTCATACTAATATTTCCTTAAGCGCTTGTACTACCATATCTTGCTGCTCATTGGTCATTTTATGAAATAACGGAATACTAATTGCCTGTTCATAATACCGCTCGGCTTGGGGAAATTGCCCCGCTTTAAAACCGAGCGCTTGGTAGTAAGGCTGTATATGTATTGGAATGTAGTGTAAATTTACGCCAATATTTTTAAAGCGTAAAGAATCAAATACTTGTTTATGAGAAAGAGTTGTTTCTGCTAACTTTAACTTTATGACATATAGGTGGTATGCCGAATAACACCCTTTCATTTGTTTTGGTAAAATAAGTGGTAAATCAGATAACTTTTCATCATAACATTTGGCAAGTTGATTTCTGTCATCGACAAACTCAGTTAGCCTTGTTAATTGATTAACCCCTAACGCTGCTTGCATTTCGGTCATACGGTAGTTAAAGCCTAATTCAATTTGTTGATAGTACCAGGCACCATGGCTTGGCTCTGTCATCAACTCATCTTCACGGGTAACGCCATGACTTCTTAATAATGCCATTTTTTTGGCTAATCTTGAGCTATTTGTTGTAGCAATGCCTCCTTCGGCTGTAGTAACTATTTTTACCGGGTGGAAGCTAAACACCGTAATATCACTATATTTACAATTACCTATTGGCTTGTCTAAGTATTTCCCGCCAATAGCGTGTGAAGCATCTTCAATAATTGAAAAACCATAAACTTTACTCAGTTGATGGATTTTCTTCATATCGCAAGATTGTCCACATAGATGAACAGGTATAACTATTTTTGGCAAAGGTAAGTTGTGTTGTTTAACATAGAGCAACTTTTTTTCTAACTCAATAGCGCTTAAGTTATAGCTCTCAGGGTCTATATCAACAAAATCTATGTCAGCATCACAATACAGAGCACAATTAGCGGTTGCGACAAATGAAATCGGTGTTGTCCAGACTATATCGCCTTTTGATAACCCTAGCGCTAAACAAGCTAAATGCAGTGCTGATGTTGCAGAATTTACAGCCACGGCATAGCTAGCCTGAGTTGCCGATTTTATTTTGTCTTCAAACAGAGGGACTTGTGGCCCTTGAGTTAAAAAATCAGACTTTAGAACCTCGATGACTGAGTCGATATCCTGCTGTGATATAGCCTGTTTACCATAAGGGATCATTGTTCAGCCATTTTATTAAATGTTAATAATTGCTCAATAGTTAAAAACTCAGGGTTGTTTTTTGAGTTATATTCAAAGCCTGGTGATACAGGGCAGCCTGTTTCCATAAGTGCATTTGAGGTAAAATCATTGCTACGGCTATAAAACTTAATACTGGGGGCTATTACATAATGGTCGTCATATTCAAAGGTATGATAAGAGTCGTCATCAGGACACATTATTTCATGTAATTTCTCACCGGGCCTAATACCAATGATCTTTATTGGCAAATTAGGAGCCATTGCCTTAGCTAAATCTATTATTCTCATCGAAGGGATTTTAGGTACAAAAATTTCTCCCCCTAACATACGTTCAAAGTTTTTTAAGACAAAATCTACACCGCCTTGCAAAGTGATCCAAAAGCGAGTCATCTCTTCATGGGTTACGGGTATTTCATTTGCACCTTCATTAATTAACTTTTCAAAAAAGGGTACTACTGAACCACGAGAACCAACAACATTACCATAACGTACCACTGAAAATGTGGAGTTATGTCCACCTGAAATATTATTAGCAGCAACAAAAAGTTTATCAGAGACAAGTTTTGTTGCGCCATATAAATTAATCGGGTTGGCTGCTTTATCTGTTGAAAGGGCAATGACTTTTTCTACGTTATTGGCAAGCGCAGCAGATATTACGTTTTCGGCACCATTAATATTGGTTTTAATACACTCCATCGGGTTATATTCAGCGGCAGGGACTTGTTTTAGTGCGGCAGCATGAATAACAAAATCAACGCCGTTCATCGCTTGAGTCAACCGTTCTTTATCTCTTACATCACCAATAAAATATCGCATACAAGTTTGATTAAAGTCTTGCTGCATTTCAAACTGTTTTAGTTCATCTCTAGAATAGATGATAATTTTATTTGGCGTGTATTTTTGTAATAGTGTTTTGACGTACTTTTTTCCAAAAGAACCAGTGCCACCAGTGATGAGAATGTTTTTATTGTTGAACATTACTTTAGTTCCCTTTTGGGTTATTTAATCAATGTTTATATATGTTTAGATTAAGCACATAATATACCAAGTTAACATTTAATTGGATATAGGATTTTAAATCAAGGTTATCAGCAGCTGATAAATTAATCAGCAAATTTATTTGGCATAAATTTATGATGAGTTAGTTTAGTGTTTTTAATTTTGAATGAAGTTAATGTTAATTGTAGTAAAAAATTTTAGAGTGTTATTCAAAGCAAATTGGCAATTTTATTATAAAGCGCGCTAGCTTGACTGTTTGTTAAACTGCCAACTGAGCGAGCCCTACCTATGGTTGAGCTAACTCTAACTACTTCATCAGCGATACCTTCTATTTTTCTAGATGCTTCAACTTGTGCTGCTTTTTGTTGTTTTTCAACTCCGAGCTTTGATATTTCTACAACATCTTTAGCATAAACACCTAAATCAGGTTTTAATGGTCTTTCTTTACTGATTTTTTCTGAACGTGGCACAAAAGCACGCTGTATCACACTACTTGCCGTCAATGGGGTTGCAATTGACATAAGTTACTCCAGCATTTTACGAAAGTAAGCCATTGGAGACTTTCTTCTGTTATAAGCTTAAGTATAGTTTGCATTGTATGAAAATTAAACGTTTTGTGTTTTGGAGATAGTTCTTGATTTGTTTTTATAAAGAGTTAGTGAAAAAGATAATAAAATAAAAGGTTTGACTAACTATTTTTATACATACTTTTTGAGGGGAGCTAGCTAATTAATACTTTTGATAAGATTTAGCTGCTTTTTTGCTTCTTTTCATTATCATAACTTGTTCAGATAAAATTTGTTTACACGCTTGAGATTGACTTGATAATTCACTATCCAGTGAAACCATTTCATTTAATAAGGTAAGTTCATGTGTTATGTCACTGGTTGAGTTTTGTTTAAATAGGTCTTTAATTAAACTTTCTCGTTGGGTCATTAACTTTGTAAAAGCATGTTCAGTTAATAATTCATTGCTTTTGGCTTCATCACTACTTGATTCACTAATCATTACTGTCTTTTCTAGAGCTTTATTTTGCACAGCAAGTATACGCGACAGTAACTGTCGCGATACTTCATTTATCTGCTCAAGTGCCAGCTTAGTTCCACTAGCCACTAAAAGCTAACCTGCATTTGATTCTCTAGCGGTATAGCGTCCCAACCGGCTTTAATAGGCAGGAGGATTTGAATAATCTCTTCTAGCTTTTCAACATTATTCTCAGTGCTCGCTATTAATAACTGTTCTGAACAGAAGGTGTAAAGCGATGCTAAGTTATTAGAAATCTCTCCACCCTTTTCAAAATCCAATGAGCCCTCTAAAACGCCAATAATTGCAATGGCGTTAGACAGTTCAGTGCCTTTTTTATCAAAATTGTTTTGTGAAATGGCGCCTTTAGCGGTAGCGATATTTCCTAGTAACTTTTGAAATAACAAAGCGACTAACTGATAAGGCGAAGCTTGCTCAGCAGCACCTTTATTTGTTTGTTGGTACTTTTTAAGTGATGCATGTGCCATAGAAACCTCCAGTAGCTCTATAACTTAAGTATAGAAAACTAATAAAATTGAAACAATAAACTTATTCATAATTTATCGTTAGATTAAGTATTAACTAACTTAACGGTTGATTATTAACGGTTACCGCAAAGCCTTCTTGTTTAGCCTTTTCATAGGCTTGTTGTAGTACATTATGAGTAACCTCTTCAGCACTAGCAATTACGCCATTGTTCAACACTTCAATATTATCCCAACCGCGAGCAACTAAGTACTCTTCTATTTGTGTAAGTTGTTGCTCAAAAGGCATCTCCCTTGAGAACATATTAAACTCATGCCGGGTACCTTTTGTGAACTCTTGCTTATCATGCATTAATTCAGCAGTGCCACTTATGATTAACATATCATTATCCTACTCTTACTAAAGTTTAGTTAAAATCCATTAACTTTGAGTATGCTTTTTTTGTGCCAACTATTACCCTGGAGTTTGTTTGTTTCTTACCTGACTGATTTTTAATGACTTTAATGTGTGGGTTTTTAGTTGCTAAGTCAAAAGTTAATTAACGATGATAATTTAACAACGCACATCAACTTTTTGACATATTCATTGAGTAACCCTATGCATTGCTATTTATGATAATGACAAAAAGATACTATCTATATTTGTTTAGATATCATTTTATCGGCCATAAACTATATATCTTTACTTGAGTTGTAATTATTTTTACATCGTATTGACTTTAATTAGGTGTGCGACAAATAAATGACGAGTACGTGTCAATTTTTTGTTGCTAAAATTATATTTATGACTAAAATTGCTTTAACGCTATAAAACAATATTAAAAATAGCACGTTAGCATTAGCAGTAAAGAGTCAATTATGAATGATATGGTAGCAATAACAGGGCATAAACAGATTTTAGTGGTCGATAATGATTCGGCTAGAGCTCAGCAACTTAGCACGGTACTTGCTTTTGTTGGAGAGCACTTTATTCATTGCCCACAAGAGCAAGCCATAGAAGTGCTAGCCGATAGCAGTCATATTCTTAGTGTTATCTTAACGGGCAGTGTTAGTGCAGAATGTGCAAACTTAATTAAAACCAACCCTAGTGTGCCATTTATTCTTCATGATGTACTTGATGCTAGCGAGTTAACGCTCAACGTTAATGTAATCGGCATACTATCGACTCCGTTAAACTATGCACAACTTACCGAGCTTATTCATCATTGTCACCAATACCACAATAAATTACCCCGTAGCGGAAAAATACTAGGTAATAGTGTGTTATTTCGTTCATTGGTTGGTACTAGTGAGCCGATGGCGCAGGTAAGGTTTTTGATTGAGCAAGTTGCTAAAACACCTGCCAGTGTTTTAGTACTTGGTGAGTCTGGTACGGGTAAAGAAGTGGTTGCTAGAAATATTCATAACTTGTCAGACCGTGCCAAAGAAGCTTTTGTTCCTGTTAACTGTGGTGCTATTCCTGCTGAGCTACTTGAAAGTGAACTGTTTGGTCATGAAAAAGGCGCTTTTACCGGTGCCATTTCTACGCGTAAAGGACGATTTGAGTTAGCAGAGGGGGGAACGCTCTTTTTAGATGAAATTGGCGATATGCCACAACCTATGCAGGTTAAATTGTTACGAGTTTTACAAGAGCGCACTTTTGAACGTGTGGGGGGCAGCAAAAGCATTAAAGCTGATGTACGTATTGTTGCGGCAACCCACCAAAATCTAGAAGATATGATTAGAGAGGGTAGCTTTCGAGAAGATTTATTTTATCGCCTAAATGTATTCCCAATAGAAACGCCATCCCTTCGTCAAAGAAAGGAAGATATTCCACTGCTGCTAAAAGAGCTATTGACACGCTTTGAACATGAACAATCTAAAACTGTTCGCTTTACTGAAAAGGCCATTGAGTCATTAATGGAGCATCCGTGGGCAGGTAATGTTCGAGAATTATCCAACTTGATCGAGCGTATGTTGATTATGTACGGTGAGCAGATAGTCGATGTTGCAGAACTACCTTACAAATACCAGCATATTGATGCCCAAGTATATAACCCTGAATACCCTGAAGAGCTGCAAGAGCAAGATGCCATTAATGATCTGTTCTCTGGCTTTGATTATGATGATGAAAGCGAAGAAGATGAAATAGCTACGGAAAGTCATATTAATGAAGCTCCAGAATGTATTGGCGGCGCTTTATTGCCAGATGATGGTTTAAACTTAAAAGAGCACTTAGCAGATCTTGAAGTCTCTTTGATTAAACAATCTTTAATAAAGCATGATTATGTTGTTGCCAGAGCAGCAGAAACTCTTGGCATGCGTCGAACGACTTTGGTTGAAAAAATGCGTAAATATGACCTGCAAAAACCAAGTGAATAGCTTGGGTAAATTTTGTTCTACTTTTATAGTAGCTCGACTCTAACACCGCTATTGGTCAATTGATTGACAGTGTTTTTTAAATGAAAAATATTTTCATTATGTTATGATGTTGAATTTAAAGGTAAAAATAATGGCATAGTAAATGCTTTATAGGTACTAGATAGTTTTTTTGAGTACCTATGTATGGCACAAGTTATGGCGCAAGCAATTCCAACTCCTATTTCTACAGCAATGCCTTTAGCAGGGGAAGTGAACGCCATTCCAGCGTTTAATTCACCTACCTTAGCTGTAAAAAGTTTTGCCACAATAAATAAAACTTCATCGCTTGAGCAAGAAGCCTTTCCTGGTGAATTAGCCGCATTGCGATCGCAACTTGCACAAAGTACTAAGCATCAACTCTCCCATGAATTTTCACATAACTTTGTTGGCAGTAATAGCCAGCTTTTTAGTGCTGTAAAAGAAAGAACCTCAACTAACGCTGTCCACAATCACAATCACAACCAATTAGCGGATCAATTAATTGAAGTGATGCCAACAGGCTTAGTTATGCTAGATGGTAACGGTGTTGTTGTTAAGATAAACCAAGTGGCAAGAAATTTACTTGATGAGCCAATATTGGGCCAGCCTTGGTTTAATGTTATTGCCCGATCATTTAATCCCCAAGAAGATGATTGGCATGAAATCTCGTTGAAAGATGGCCGCCGAGTAAAGCTAGAAATTTCCAGTTTAGGCTCTCAGCCTGGTCAGTTAATCATGATCACCGATTTAACAGAGACTCGTTTATTACAAGATAAGTTAGCGCAAATGCAGCGCCTTTCCTCTTTAGGTAAGATGGTATCAACCCTCGCTCATCAAATTCGTACCCCCTTATCTGCCGCTATATTATATGGTGAAAACTTATTAACTAATAAGTTAGAGGACACTGCACGTATTAGGTTTCAAGGGAAATTAAATGCTCGTTTACAAGATTTAGAGCAGCAAGTGAATGATATGGCTTCTTTTTTTAAAAGGGGTTAAGGGGCAAGTGTTGCGCCCTTCCGGGTTAATTAACTTATTGAAGAATCTGTTGGTTCAATAGGATCTCTTATAGCTAAAGCTGGGGCCAAGGTAAAAATACAATTATCAGTTGAAGAGCTTTATATCTTAGGTAATAAAAATGCCTTAACAGGTGCTATGCAAAACTTACTGCATAACTCCTTAACTGCAATGAATACTTTTCACACAAGCAGTAATTCAGCAGTAGCTGATCCACTGATAAATATTCAAATTTATAGCCAAGCTAATCACCTTTATATCAGTATGAAGGATAACGGCCCAGGAATTGATGGTAGCATTAGTGATAAAATCTTCCAACCTTTTTATACGTCAAGCAGTAAGGGCACTGGCCTTGGCCTCGCTGTTGTAAAATCGGTAGTGAGTGCACATCAAGGCGAGGTAAGTTTACTTAACCAAGCTGAACGTGGAGCTCACTTTGTGGTTAAACTGCCATTATTAGAGCAGGGCAGTGTAATGAGCAATAGTTCAGAAGGAGAGTGCTAATGACTGAATATAAAATCCTTGTTGTTGAAGATGATGCAGGTTTGCGCGAAGCCCTCGTAGATACTTTATCATTAGCGGGTTACGATTGTCTTGAAGCCGACTCAGGTGAAGCAGCCTTATTACAGTTGAAAAATCATCATGTAGATATTGTTGTTAGTGATGTGCAAATGGGCGGCATGTCAGGTCTATCTTTACTTAAAAGTATAAAAAGTCAGCACGCTAACTTACCGGTATTATTGATGACAGCGTATGGCACAATTGATGATGCGGTACAGGCAATGCGAGATGGCGCACGTAACTATATTGCTAAGCCATTTGCACCACAGGTGTTACTCAATATGGTGAGCCAATATATTCCGCCACAAATAGTGAATAAAAATGATCCTATTGTCGCTGATCCTCGTTCGTTAGAGTTACTTACGCTGGCGAAAAAAGTAGCGAGTACTGATGCTTCTGTGATGATATTGGGCCCAAGTGGCTCAGGTAAAGAAGTGTTAGCTCAATATGTGCATAATCACTCTAAACGCAGCACAGAATCATTTGTAGCAATTAACTGTGCTGCAATTCCTGAAAATATGCTCGAAGCAACCTTGTTTGGGTATGAAAAAGGAGCATTTACCGGCGCTATTCAAGCATGTCCTGGTAAGTTTGAGCAAGCGCAAGGCGGTACTATTTTACTTGATGAAATAACTGAAATGGACTTAGGGTTGCAAGCTAAAATTTTACGAGTATTGCAAGAGCGTGAAGTTGAACGATTAGGTGGACGTAAAACCATCAGTTTAGATGTACGTGTTATCGCTACCAGCAATAGAAACTTAAAAGAAGCGGTAAATGAAGGTGCCTTTCGTGAAGATCTTTATTATCGTCTGAATGTATTTCCATTGACTTGGTTGCCGTTAGCTCAGCGTGTTGATGATATCTTTGTTTTAGCCCAGCATTTAGTTTCTCGTCATTGTCAAAAAAATGGCGACAGTATCCCCGAGTTTTCTGGTGCAGCACGTAGCAAGTTAAATGCTTACCATTGGCCTGGTAATGTTCGTGAGTTAGATAATGTTATCCAGCGAGCACTTATATTGCACACTAATGAACTTATTGATGCAGGAGACTTACTGATTGAGAACTTTGATACCGCCTTGGCAACAGAGCCAGAATCGATAACGGGTTGTGACGATAAGCTAGGCAGTGAACTTAAACTACAAGAGCATCAAATCATTCTCGATACCTTATTGGCCTGTAATGGCAGCCGTAAAGATGTTGCTGAGCGCTTAGGTATCAGTCCGCGCACGCTTCGTTATAAAATAGCTAAGATGCGTGATTCAGGTATTGAAATACCTGCTTAGTTTAAGCGTAAAGATTTAAACTCTAAGTTATAACTTTAAGTTTTGAAAAATCTCAATACTTAAAAGCTAAAGCGACTTTGTTATCTACTAGCAAAGTCGCTTTAATTTTACCTATTTTTCCCCCTCATTAAAGTAAATCATTCTATTGGCACTATGCTTGCAACCTCACTAATAATCCTTGTTTAACGTAAAAAAATTGACAAAAGTGAGTGCACTATGGATATCAAAAGCAATTCTCTCTATAGCCAAATGCAAAATATGTCGCTACAAGCCATGGGCAATAAACCACCCTCACTTGATGCTGATGCCATGGGTGTTAACGGCCTAGGTAATAATGGTGTTGGTAAAGTTAATGACTCAAGTAGTAATTTTGGCAGCA
>PJEL010004263.1_pt1 | contig 11897 bp, 10 predicted proteins | sample 1853271 | NCBI WGS metagenome assembly PJEL01 (sample SAMN08108733, study PRJNA415343) | Invertebrate metagenome, whole genome shotgun sequencing project. | host: Globobulimina | place: Sweden: Gullmar Fjord | collected 2015-08 | reverse complement strand
ATGTTTAAGTTTGTGACTGTTCTCAGTCCCTACTTAGTAGTAGTAGCAATAGTAGTAGTCGTAGGGGAGGGGGGGTGCACGTGCGCGTGGACAGGTAAGCGTGCGTGTGCAGATCGTACCATACTGAGTGGCGGTGTACTGTGTACATCGTGTGTCGGTCTACACAAAGTTTTGTGCAGCCAGTGCGCTCGTTGTTTGTCTCACCACCAGCTGTGTACACACGTCGATGTACGGATCATACCAACGCATTCAGGTGACATGATGGCAAAAACATCACTCTCATCAGTCATTTGCGCGAGTTCATTCACATTGATGCACATCCACATGCACACATTTGCGTATGGCGTGTCGCCCCCACACACACAAGGCACGACGTGTGAACATGGTGATGGTCATTGCATGGCCCATGTGCCGATCGAAGTCCATAAGCATGTATGTTTATCGATGTGTATCATGTAGCCACCATATGTGTCGATCAAGTCACACCATTTATCGTCCTGTGTGTACTGACACATGTACATCATGAGTGTAACTTGGTTCTATCATGTGGCCCGCATATCATCATGCTGGTCAGGTGTGCCAAGCTCACCACACATATTTGGCAGCATATGCGCCGTCCCATGGCAGTGATTTTCACGCCGAACAAAGTGTATACTGCTCCAGCAACTGTGTAAGTCTGTGGCGTCACACACTGTGTTTGCCATATAGGTAGGCATCATGGTAGCTGAGTTTGTCCCAATTCGCCAGGCCATTCGCGATGTGTGCATCGGCTGGGACATTAACGGCTACGCGGAGTATGCCTTCACCGACCAGGTGGGCCTGAGCAATGCCTTGCAGTCAACTGTACCGACGGGCTCATACGAGTGGTACACGATGCCACAGTATAAAATCGATGCCCTTGTCCGTCCTGGGCAGCTGCCGACGTTGTGGTGCAATGGGTACGCAGCTGGTGGCGCAAGCCTGAAGTATAAGCCGCGATGTGGGATCAAAATCGCCGGTGTGACCTACGTTCTGCTCGAGCACATCCCAGGTCGATGCCCCAACGTTGTGGTCCGCAAGGCGAGCATGGCATCGATGCTGCTTCAATGCGAAGCGATCGAAACTAATGCCACACTTGCTTTCAATGTGATGAATTTGAGTGGGACCATGGTGCACTCGCAGACCCTCATCAAGACCAGGGAGTATGACATCAAGATGCTCAGGGTTCCGATTGAGAAGCTGCTCAAGGATCGCGGGACACTGCACCGCCTCGCGAAGCTCAACCTGATCAAAACACATGGCACGGCATCGGTGCTTCGTGGAAACGTGCGGGTATGGCACCCAAATTGGCTTCGCTCCAAGGTGCGACACCGATTCACCATGAAGCGGTCCCTCGTCCAGTACACCCTCGACAGGTTCTTCTACAGAATCGTGGGCTAGTGATGTGTTCTCATCTGCTATGTACGAAGCTTCGACCAACATTACCTGCCAGTGTACAATTTGAAATTCCATTTGCAAACAAATATAAGCTGTATATATGTTGTGTGATAGCTATGTATGAATACTTGTGTAGGTGGGAGCGTACAAGTAAAGCCATCAACAGCACGACTGCACAACAAAGTTGGCCGATCAAATTGTGTGTCTTTACATACCACAATACCACGAACCACATATAACGTCAACAGCATACCGTACATAGGTCGGCGTACAACTTACTACCAAGTGCATCGTGCTGTGTTGACCTGCATTGGTTTTGAGAGTGCTTGCCATTACCACCGTCTCGGAAAAGTGCTAAGCGTGCTGCTACTACACAATGAGCTTACCATGATCGACATCGATGACACTGTAACTGTGAGGACAAACTGTGTGATCACTGACACCACAGTGCGGCGGGTAATCCCTGCCAACGCGGCGCTGGTCGCTGCCAAGTGACATAACATGCCATCGCAACATGATCGCATTTGTCATCGACATACCCACATACACAGGTATGTGCTGCTACATGTGTTCACTAATTATCCGATCGATGACACACACATCGGTCGCCACCCACTTGGCATGCTGCGTTGCAACCAAGTGTATTACAATTCGTGTACATCATGCAGTCACTCCAACCTTGAGCTCGACTTGCTAATCACAATGTGAACTTAAGCTGAACATGCCAGCATATACTGTAAGTCCATTGGTGACTGACGATAACTGCTCATTAGCATCGATCAAGACACATCTACTGTGTCCAGTCGGCAGCATGTATCATCACATGCGCCGTTGTTTGGCAGCGTTACGCGCCGTCTCGAATATACCCTCACATTGTGTGAGTTTGTGTGAGATCTTGTGTATTTGTAGCTTTGCACCATGGACTATGCGCAGCTTAGTGATGAGCTCCGCACAATTCAAGAGTACATCAGTTCGAACGATGGGTTGATCGGCGGGCAAGCTCTAATTGACCTCACAGATGCACAATGTGCTGCTGTGCAGACTCGGCTGCGGTCAGCTGTGCTGGACGTTCCTCAAGCTGCTCTCATCACCAACCTCATCAACTCCGGGCCTTGGCCGCCACCAACCAAACAAGTCTTGCGCACTACTCTGGCGACACGAATGTCGCAGCTGGCTGTGGCATCAAGCCAGAACTTTGTGGTCAGGCGTCCGACACAGACCCTCATGATGTTCCAAAATTTCGTGAACGCAAACCGCTGGCATAACCTTCGTCATACTGCAGCTGGGAGTCTGTTCGCGACCATGAGCATCGTTTGCGACATATGCGATGACTTGAACTTACGCCACCCCAGTGAGAAGACCATCCAGCGCATCATCGGCTTCCTTGTGGCGGCACAGTGCATCGCGCCAAGGAGGCCACAGGACCTCTATGACTCGGTACAGCAGTACAAGACTATGTTGAGGGCCCGTCCCCCGACAGATCCAGGGCTACCGCACTTGGTGGTGTTCCCCGATTCGGCGGAAGCCCTTCCGGATTTACTGCGGGCCAAGTTTCAAGGAGATGCAGCCCCAGTGGACACCGGCTTTGATGCTAATGCCATCGCAGCTCACTGCACGACTGTGCCCTTGCGCATAACAAGTCGTGCAATGACAGGACAGGCTGCAGGCCCGCGAGCTCATGCCGCCATGCTGGGGCAATCATGTGCTCAAAACCCGAATTTGCTTGAGTTCATGCAACAAATTATGCAACACCTGGGTGGAAACGCCAACTTTCGTCAGCCACCACCTCTTGAAATTCGCCGCCGCCGGACTCGAGCTCTCGGAGATGTGGAAGACCATGCAAGCGCACATGCCGCGACATTGCGAATTGCCGATGGACCTGTTGAGGACAGTGGAACTCTTGCAGACGCACATGATGCACATGCTATTGCACCTTATGGTGAAGATGGGCCACATCGTGATCATGAACGTCCAGCACAAGATCGCGCAGCACCTCCTTCAGGGACTGCCCCGACGAGAAGTGCAGAACAACAAGCACGTCACATGCTCGCTACCATGGGGGCGAGGCCTACTCGTAAGCGCCCAGCAGCTGCAATCGCTGCTGACGACGGCCAGGGCCAGGATGTCAAGGACGACCAGGACGACAACGATGGCGATGACGACCAGGATCCCGATGATGACCAGGATGACGATGACCAGACCGACACCCCTGCCGAGCCCAAGGCCAAAGGCAAGGCCAAGGCCAAGGCCAAGGCCAAGGCCAAGGCCAAGGCCAAGGCCAAGACCAAGACCAAGACCAAGGCCAATGCAGCAAAGGATGATGAGAAGGCACGTGCTTTCAAAAAATGGAAGGAAGAAAGTGAGGCCTTGAACGCGAAACACAGTACAGCATATGCAAAATTCATGCGCAAGAAGGGCAGCATCACATCAGTTCCCAATAAAGCGATGAAGAACAAACTTCTTCCAGGGGGCTGCACAAAATGTCGTTTCACCCACCCCTGTCCAGATTCTTGTTGGAGGTACCGACTGGGACTTTGAGCTGACTACATAGTAAAGTCGGTACGCACGTGCCTGCAGGTTTGCTCCCTACAAACACTGTTATAGACTCAGCATTTTGCAATGTAGTACTAAAGTTTCATAGTCTGCGCTGCGTGTTATTGCAGAGAACACCTGCCTTAGGCCATGTTGTAAGCAGCTGTGGCTGATTATAAGCAGCTGTGTGATAGATGACACATTCGAATGTGATCGCGACAATGTCTGGAAAACGACTCTGCAGCGCTTTGATCAGTGTGCTTCTATATACAGGATCTAGAGGATCTATAGTTTGCGACCTGATCACCAACCATGGCTGCAGCAACCTGGCGCCTTCACGAGCAGGACACACTTACCATTGTACACACACTGCTTGCGTCCAGTCAGTGTGTATATGCCACAGTTGACAGCGATGTGCATGTTATGCATGTATGCAACAGTTGACAAGATCTGATGGATAGCCACAATATGCACCCACTATACATGGTGCATGTCTGTGCATGGTCGACTGCATGCATGCAACGTAATCATACACCGTATACAGCGTGCCTTGAAACATCATCATGCATGTACACAGTGCACACATATGTTTGTATGTATACAAGTACGTGCAGCATGTGCATGTTGTAGCTGATGTCATGAAGCGATTTGCCACGTGTCGCAGGCTGGCATGGTCGAGCCACACGAGGTGTACGCCAACAGCGGGTGCATAGTGATGCGCGTACCTGGCGCCGGCGAGGCACGCCTCGAACGTGGTGCAGTGGCGCAACTGCTGAATGTGCCAGTCAGTGCGTTGCGCTCTGAAACGGGTGTTTCACTTTATTAATGCTATTTTGAACAATCGATCGATGACTGTAGCTATTTGTGAGTTCATGCATGCATGTCTTGCATGGTGTTCACCATTGGTGTTCACATGTGTACACGTGTGTGTGTGGTTCTTTACTTAAACTAGCACTCTTGGCTGGCAGATGCAAATCGCCACCATTGGCAGTGTGTTCACGCCGCCTGTCAGCCTAATTATCCACACAAAGGTGCGTGCACGTGCCCGAACTGAAATCTCTATCTATATATACATGTATGTACGCAGCATCACGTAAGGTTTTGTCATTGAACAGGGCGAACCAATCATCATGGGCGCCTGGTACGTCGAGCTTCCTGGGTGCACGAAATACGTCGTGATGAAGCGCGGGATCCGCAGTGACAGGGTCAGTTTCCATGTAGATCATGGGACTGACCCTGACGCTGAGTCCGTCAGCGACGATGCTGATGATGCTGGTGGTGATGATGACGATGACGGCGATGATGGTGATGATGGTGATGATGACAACAATGGAGGCGATGGTGGCAACGCTGGTGCAGCTGATGGCGATGGCGATGTTGTTATTGCAGCTGGTCATGCTGGCGACAATGGTGGTGGCAACCTGGGTAATGCAGCAGCTCAGGGAAGAGTGCAGGGACCACCACCGCCACCGGATGTGCCATTTGCCGTTTGGGCATTTCATGTCCAGCAAATGTTGCAAGCGCCGAGCTCTGCCAGCACTGCCGTCCCAGAGGCATCTCGTTCGCACGACGTGTATATATATATATATAGCGCAACCCATACCAAACCACCAACAGTGAGACAACACATTTTTTATATTTTCAACACTCGTCCGCTTTTTTGTGTATTGCGCATGTCCTTGTAAGTAAGGGTAACGACTCTATGAGCATCCAGTCGGTGAACGGTGATGTACAAGAGCAATCGGCAGCTGATTGGTTGGACACTGCACTTTCTGAGCTGCTGCAGGGTGATGAAGCTGATCTATAGGGGCATAACGTAGTTCAGCTTTTGATTGGGGTTAGACATGCTCAGACATGTGATTGCACATGTCCTGGAAACAGCATGCACGGCACGAGCAGTTGCGAACACAAGTGAGTTGCCATGCACGTTTTTTTCGTTAGATTCGTTTGAAGATTAGGTTCGCAACTGCATGTGTCGAACTAGCATATCGATGCGAAGCATTTCAGTCACGTAGCAAGTAAAAAACGCGTGACAACTCGACGATCGGTGTACACACGAATGTATACACAAATATGTTCAAATCACGTTCCCTGCCTGTATGCATGTCCCGCACCATGCACGCATGAGTACGCATACACATTGGACATACAACATCTTCTGAACACAATGCTGCGCGAGTCTTAGTTGTACACGGTCTATACAGCATGTCACAGCCAATTTTGCGTGATGTGTACAAGATGCGTGGGCATCGCACAATGCAGCCGTTTTCAACATCAATGCCAACAAACCTGCATTTACCATCACTCGGCAGCACTTGCGCCGTTTTTGGCAGGGAGAACCCGCCGCTTTCATGGACCGGTCATTCCTGTCGAACTTAGGTCGCAAGGCGTTTTGCAGCAAAACTGCACTAGCCACGATCCTCGATGAGCTCAAAAACATAGGAGCTTTGGCTGAGGATACAATCACAAGCAGGTCCTCCATCAAACGAGCTCGTGATGATGACATGGCCGTTACTGCAGCATATGGTAAGCTGCTGGCCACCGTACCTATGAATAAGGAGTCAGGTGGCAAACCTGACAAAGTGGATTATGTCCAGCCACTCACTGCTTTCAGCCATGCATGCTCGTCTTGCGATAGTTTCAGAACACTCGTGAGCCGACGACTGAAGGTCTGCCCATCATCCAAAGACAATCCCTGGAACATAATAATCTATAGTGATGAGATTGTTGCTGGCGACCCCCTGCGGCACGACAACAAACGAAAGTCCCAAGCTGTGTATTGGAGCTTCGCAGAGTTAGGTGCCGTGGCGTTAAGCTCTGAATACAACTGGTTTGTGTTGAGCACTTGCAGGAGCAGCAGGGTGGCATCACTCCAGGGTGGTATGTCAGGGTTCATGAAGGAACTTCTGCTGACATTTTTTGGCGGCCCTATCAGCATATCTGAGCATGGATTGGTCATCGTTGGTGTAGGTGTCATTTACGGCAAGGTGGGCATCCATGTATCCGACGAGTCAGCCCTAAAACAGGTGATGCAGATGAAGGGCGCATCTGGCCTTCTCCCGTGTGTGATCTGTCCAGACACAGGGAAAGACAGTGTGGCGTGTGCAAGCACAAAGGTCGTGCCACTGCACGAAACTGACATCAGCAAACATACTAACCATACCGACGACACTTTGCGAAGTGCTGTGGAGCTGTTACAGTCTGAACATGATACTATGATGCGCCTCAAAAACGAAAAAGGCCACTCCAAGAGAAAGACATCCTTTGAACAGCTGCAAACTGCGTTGGGTTTAAACTACGTTGTGAACGGCCTTCTGTTCTGCAGCTTGTTGTGGGGAGTCTACCAACCCATCTCAACACTGATGTACGACTGGATGCACGTGTATCTCGTCACTGGACTCTGGAACTTGGAATGCGGCTTGATGTTACAGCGTATCTGGAAGAAGTTCAAGATCAAGTTTGCGGAGGTCCACAGCTTCGTATCTAAGTTCCAATGGCCAGGACGGGTGGGGGTCGATGCCAAAAACATATTCGAGAAGCGGTCGAAAACGAAAACATCTTCTGGAAAAAAATCATACAACATATCGTGCAGTGCCAGTGGAGCTCTTAGTGTTTACAACGTCGTGCGTTTGTTCATCGCATGCACGGTCATGCCACTTGTTGAAGACGACGATGAAGACACGAGAGCAGTGCTCCTGTCCTACATGCTGTTGTGCAACGTGATTGATCTTCTGAGCTGTGCAGCCGACCCTATGAGGCTGCACGATGCAATCAAACAACACCTCGACAAGTTTTTAGAGGCTTATGGAACTGACCACTGGATACCGAAGCATCACATGAGTATCCATTTGCCAACAATGTTGCATAATTTTGGCCGTTTGATAACGTGTTTCGTGCACGAGCGAAAACACAAGGAAATCAAACGGTACGTCCCCCATAAGATGTCAGAACGAGAGATTCTTTTGGAAGTCACGGCCCTTCAACTCCGAGGCCTCAACGAAGCTAAGTTCACAGATAGTGCGATGCTTGTGAAACCAAAACTTGCGCCAAAAAACATGACACAGTCGTTGCAGGCGCGGTTTCAAACGAGCAAACCGTTTTACACTGCCAAAGAAGCAGTGTGTGCAACAGGCCTCCGAGTATTCCAGGGTGACATTATCACACTATTTGACGGCACCGTTGCAGAAGTGCTCTTCCACATGTCACTCGACAACCGTTGTATCTCGTGTGTTGAGTTTTGGAGCCAGTTGAAAACTGATGTCAACATGTACAGCATGAGCTCGGAGGCTCACTTCGTTCACACATGCGATATCGAACGTGTGTGTGTCTGGCGAGCTCAAGGCAGTGTAGCCTATGTTATCCCACCCACAGGGCTCGAGTGACAACCCAACTTTAGTTTACGAATGTTTGCAAACTCGTATATACATTAACAAATGTAAATTAATCTTTCGTAATGTAGGTGAGACCTATAACAGACTCGCAACTGCGCTTGTCGTTTGCTCGCGCTTATATGCTGTGCCAACGTGCAGACTTGCAATGTAACTGAGTGTCGGAAAAAGTGCCTGCGTGTGATGCTGCCCATATATAGACGGCGGGCTTATCCCTGCCAACACGGCGCTTGAGATTGTTACACACACACGCACAACGCCTTGTGTTGCCAGCAGCATGCGCCTATATAATAGAAACTGCAGTTTGCCCCCACACGTTAATTGAGATGCTTGACTACATGTTTGAATACAAAACTGCTCGCAGCCAGTTTAGTTCAAACAAGTTCACCACTTATAGCATACATATTTGGGACTATGCCGCGACCAGTCAATGCAAGGCCCGGATTCGAAGCAAGTGCTCCACTTACTCGCTACGCAATCCCAGTGGGGATCCCTGCACTGGTGAGGCGGTACTTGCTTGAGAGTGATGACAGGCCTGCTGCGCAGTACCGCGGTCATCTTGGCGATCGCCTCATGGACTCAAGAGTTGCGCAGCAACTCGAAGATTTCCTAGCAACGAAGTACACTGGCAGCTGGGACAACGTGGAGCGGAAGTTCAGGATCGACCAAACAGTTATACAACTCTAGCTACGTCTATACTATGTAGAGTTAGAACATTAGTAACAGTTGGTATTACTTCAAACAGTGCAGTCTGATTGGGGGCGTATCACACGACCTTCTGAACTTGAGGCCGCCTGATTAGAATGTACAACTATAGACTTTAATTAAGGTGTACACACGCTTTGCTGAGTTGTGCAACTTGTTTGCAGGAACATGCACGATTGCGCAGTCGAGTGGTACCTCGATAACGCACGCCGCGAACGCGATGGTGGCAGTGACGATGTGCGGTTTCCTATTCGCATGTGGGATCGCATGCGCTATCGATCAGGTCCAAGTGCTGTCATCGATGTCGTGACCATTACAGACCACGCGATCAGTGCCCAGAACAGCTCCCGATCTACTAGCGTGTCACTCATGCGCGCGTGCAATTTCTGTGGCGCTGCAAATGCTGTTATGAAGTGCACAGGGTGCCATGTCGCGCGCTATTGCGACGAGGTGTGCCAGGCAGACGATTGGGAGCGTCACAGGCCTACATGTGCTCCACGCACACCAGAGCGGCTGCGTGTACAGCTTGCATGAGTCAAGGCATATATCCAAGATCGGGCAATGCGCTCAAGCCATGCACAGAACGAGCCTCATATTACATATAATGTTTCAAATGCCCCCTTCAATATATAGGAATTCACTACCTAATATGTGGAGTCGACCTTATAATGGCTGGAGCACTGTCCTTATAAATCTTGGATAGTTCTGCTCGTGCAACTAATTGGGTTGTGTATGTATCGTGTACTTATATTATAGGCTCTATAAAGTATACACAAGTATTTGTGTGAGCAGCTGGTTGAGCGCTGTCATATGGCAGGGAGTTTCCCGCCGCGATTCGGAGGTGCAGCTTACGTGCACGGGCGCGGCAAAACACGCGTCAAGCCGTTCATGCGTAATGCATGCATACACAAACAGATTGCGGTTTCCAAGTGCAAGCAATTCAATGCGGGATGTCTTTCCTGATGCCAGTGCGTGTTTGCTTCCTTTTTTGCCATTCTTGGCCTTAAGGAAACGTCCCTTAATCAACTCATTGCATCCAGATTGCGGTTAACATGCAAATTAGTCTTGCTGCCTCAAGTGCGTCGTGGCGTCGTTCGTGAAGTCGATATAGCCTTGCTTTTGGCATCGACTCAAGTGACGCTTGCATGCATGTTCAGTCTCTCTCTCAGTCTCTCTATCTCTCTTTCCATCTCCCCCTTTATCCCCCTCTATCTCCCGACCCTTATTTTGCATCTTCATCGTACATCTTTGGTCCATAGTTCTGGGGCTGGCCAGCTGGGTATGTGCGTTTACACATTGGTTGTATAGGTACTCCTGCTACTCAGTTTTAAAATATTTGAAATGGCTATAGGGATTGTGTAGGGCCCTATATACTTAACAAAAAAGGTGCACTATACATAGGCACTGCCCTGCAGCATTGAATCTTAAAAGGCCGCTTGAAGTGTACGCGGCATCAGCCTGAATGTGTTGCGCTTGTCTTTGTGTGTTTTGTTTCTTCGATTGGGAATGCTTATTTAAAAGTGTTCTGTCAAGGAGCCACTATCTCTGAAGGTATATCCATTAAAACGCATTCTGTTTTGCTTATAGTGCAATTTGCAAATAGAGTGCACGTTTCTTTTGGTTGATGCCCATAACTAGGAAACGACTTGCTCAAGTACAGGGCGTAAGTTAAACAGACATGCATGCAGTCTCAGAAGATGCACTATAGACTATTACTCTATATATTGTTTCACAACTATACACTTTACTACTACTATACTATCTGCTACTACTACTCACTTGTATTATTTCTACTACTATATACTCTAATACTACTACACCTACTACAACAACTACTACTATACTACTATACACACCACCACTTAAAGAGATAAGGAACCTGTTCAACACTAGGATGAAGCCTGTAGTGACCAGACAGTTGCAGTTGTATATGCACAAAACTACATATATATATATAGTATATATTTTTTGACGCTTTATCGACAGATGCATTTATTAGCACTATAACGCGTCATAGATCTATATATATATATATATGTATTTTTGTGCGTTTACAACTGCAACTGTACAAAGCGCAACCACGCCCTGCCTGCAGGTTGCGGCCCCGGTGGCTGCAGCGGGCAGCAGCGCAGCAGGGGCTGCTGCAGCTGTAGTAGTAGTAGTAGTATAGTAGTAGTATGCTTGGTAGTAGTAGAGGTTGTAGTATTAGTATAGTAGTATAGCTGTAGTAGTATAGAGTAGTAGTATAGTATAGTTGTAGTAGAGTAGAAGTAGTAGTGTAGTAATATAGTGCATGATATACAGTGGTGTACTCAGATATATAAGAACGTGTTCAGTTTGTTGTATAGACGGGCAGCAAGAACAGTATAGTAGTTCTATATATACAGGGATGCAGAGTAGAGAGTGCATTAATCAGTCAGTGTACAAAGCTATTTATGTGTAACGAGCAATTTAGAATTCTGTATAACTGAAGGTCTACAGCATCATAATGCAGCTGAGCATGTCATGATTGCATGGTTGTTGTGAGCTTCTTAACATACTTAGCTAAGCACTTAAGCAGTTTAGCTAAGTACTTAGCCCACTTAGCTAAGTACTTAGCGACGTGCTCTAAGTACTTAGCTAAGTAGGTTAAGTGCTTAGCTAAAATACTTAGCCCACGTCGCTAAGTATGTTAGGTTATGTACTTAGCCAAATGCCTATAAGTAGTTACGTAAGTCGTTGTAAGACCCCTAACATAGTTAGTAAGTGGCTAAGTAATTATAAACGCAGAGATCGTCCAAGCAAAGCCGAAAAAACGCACCGCGCCTCGACGAGACATCGGTTCACATCCGACGCCACCCGTACAGCCAGGCCTAA
>PJEL010004262.1_pt1 | contig 11901 bp, 7 predicted proteins | sample 1853271 | NCBI WGS metagenome assembly PJEL01 (sample SAMN08108733, study PRJNA415343) | Invertebrate metagenome, whole genome shotgun sequencing project. | host: Globobulimina | place: Sweden: Gullmar Fjord | collected 2015-08 | reverse complement strand
CAAAGGCTTTACTGATCTCATCCGCCTCAATCGCCACCTTACCTAAGCGGGGGCCGGGTGGGATAAAAATTTCCAGATCCCTGGTGCGCTTCTCTCCTTCCTGGCCAAGCAGATCCTCGTAAGATTTAATCCTGGCCTTGGACTTGGCCCGGCGTCCTTTGGGACTCATGTTGATCCAGTCAAGTTCCCGTTGCAGCGTCTTTTGCCTGTCGCTTGACTGTTTTTCTTCCTTTTGCAACCGTTTGGCCTTCTGGTCAAGCCAGGAAGAATAATTGCCCTTCCAGGGGATGCCGTGGCCGCGGTCAAGTTCGAGAATCCAGCCGGCCACATTGTCGAGGAAATAGCGATCATGGGTAACGGCAATGATTGTTCCTTCGTAGCGCTGCAAGTGATGCTCCAGCCAGCCCACTGATTCAGCATCAAGGTGGTTGGTGGGCTCGTCAAGCAGCAAAATATCCGGTTTTTGCAGAAGCAAGCGGCACAAGGCCACCCGCCGTTTTTCACCACCGGAAAGTACCTGTACAGAGGTATCGCCGGCAGGACAACGCAGGGCGTCCATGGCCATGTCAAGCTTTGAGTCAAGCTCCCAGGCGTCATGGTGGTCCAATTTCTCCTGGACCTCTCCCTGTCTGGCAATAAGATCGTTCATCTCATCATCACTCATCGGTTCGGCAAATTTTTCATTGATCTGGTTAAACTCATCCAGCAGATTAACGATATCCTGCACCGCCTCTTCAACCACCTGTTTGACGGTTTTTTCCGGATCAAGATGGGGCTCCTGTTCAAGCATGCCAACGGTCAGGCCGGGAGAGATGGTGGTTCTGCCCTCAAAGTCGGTGTCAACCCCTGCCAGGATACGCAGTAGAGAGCTTTTTCCTGAGCCATTCAGGCCCAGTACTCCGATCTTGGCTCCGTAGAAATAGGAGAGATTAATATCTTTTAATACCGGTTTTTTATCATAAAATTTACTGACACGAATCATCGAGTAGATGATTTTATCTGGTTCGTTGCTCATATTATTGTGCTCCTACAGCAAAATTTGAAAGTTAGGTTGGAATATCTGACCAGGCCACCGTGCGGTTCCGCCCTGCTCCTTTGGCCTGGTAGAGAGCCTGGTCTGCCCGGGAGATGAGGTCATTCTTGTTGCTCGCATCCTGCGGAAATGAGGCAATGCCAAGGGATATGGAAATTTTAACGATTTCCCCTTCGTGTTGAAAGGTCAGATCGCTAATGGTTCGGCGCACGCGTTCTGCCTGTTTCATGGCCCCTTGGCTGGAGGAGTTTTCAAGCAGCAGGACAAACTCCTCGCCGCCATAGCGGGCGGCCAGATCCACGGTACGAATAGTGGTTTCCAGCACCCGGGACACTTCCTGTAAAACAGTGTCTCCAAACGGGTGCCCGTAGGTGTCGTTAATCTGTTTGAAGTGATCCAGGTCACAGAGTACAAAAGACAGTGGCGAGTTTTGTCTGGTGGCACGGTTGAGCATATTGTCCAGGGCCAGTTGGAAGGTACGGTGGTTGGCAAGCCCGGTCAGTCCGTCGGTGGTGGCCAGTTTGAATATCTTCTCATGGGCCTGGCCAAGTTCTATTTTGGTGGCAATCTGGCCGACGATAACTTTGATGAACTCCTGCCGTTCTGGGGTGAACAGGCCTGGGTTTTTCCCGGCAACAGTCAGGGCGCCAACAGGTTCATTGTCCTCGGTGAGCAGAGGGATAATAAGCAGGGATTTAAGCCCGCCAAGGCGCATAGTGTTCGAAAAAACCGGGGCATCTTCATAATTGCTATGGGTGGGCATCCACCGTTTGAGTTTGATTGCTTGACCCACCAGACCATCTTCCCGTTCAAATGCCAGTCCCTCAAGCTTATCTGCTTTCGGGCCGCTGGCCTTGACGATGCGGTGCTGGTCATTATCAAGCAGACTGATAACGGTAAATTCTGCTCTGGTCAGTTCCCTTACCATGGTGGTGGTGGCCTCAAAAATTGATTCCAACCCCAGGGCCTGATTCAATTCCTGCAGCCCGAGACAAATTTTGTTGATATGTGCTCTTTCCCTGCTGGCCTCTTCCATTTTTTGATCCAGCCGCAGGTCGCTGGAAATTTTTTGGCAGGTCAGGCGGGCAAGTTTCAGTTCCTGGGCAGACCAGTCTTCCTCTGTATTTCGGTCCAGGGCAAGAATTGCTGTGGCAGGCAGATCGTCTTGGGCTGCATTATTCGTGTCAGAGTTGAGGGGAATGAGAAAAGCAAGCAGAGCGCCTACTTTTTTGCCGGAAGAATAGTAGGCCACAGGCAGTTTAGCCGGTACCGGGCAAACTTTGATTTCCGGACAATTCCGACTTAGCCCACCTATGACCCCGATTCCCCGTGAAAATGGAGTCTTGGAAATATCATCACGCAGGCTGACCACACTGATCACCTGCATCTTTTCATCTCCGGAATCGGACCATAAAAATGCTGCGGTGGTCAGCCCCAGGGCCTCACGGAGGATTTCAAGCTGCAGCCGGACACTGTCCCCGGCAGGCCGGTTTTCCCCTTGTGCTTCAGGCAGAGTGTACTGGTTAACCGTGGTGGGAAATTTCCGTCGTGCCCTCCGGGGTTTTTTTCCGATCGGTCTGAGCAGAATTATCAGCCCGACGACAAGTATCAGGGCGACCAGGCTGATTATGATCCAGAGAGAGTTGATTTGCATGTGAATATAAGGCAAGGCTACCTTGAAAAATTCTTATTATTCAAGATGCCCACCAAAGTAATTGGTTGTATTTTTTTTACAAAAAAATTGCTAAATGATCTGTCGAATATACGTTTTATGGAAGAAAATGTCGATTCCAATTATGAAGATTTGCACCATTATTTACATTTATCGCACGCTCCACACTTATTTTCGTGTTCCATGCCGAAGTATTCATGGATAAGTCCTTTGCGGCAGCCATCCGTGCGGATATATCCCACCATAAAGTGGAGTTTTTTTTGTTCGTTTAACATTTTGTCTGCAATCTTTTTCCGGGTTAATTGCGTGGGGAAGGGGGCTGTTACTTTCAGGTCATGGCTGTCCAGACTACCCTCGGTGACTGCGTGACGGTCGAGGATGGCAAGTCCTGTTTCAAGGCGGAAGTCATGCTTTGTTTTAAACAGTAATTTTTCTTTCAGCCATTCTATCCCCATACTGTTTATCGCTTCTGGGTCTTCATCAAGAATCTGGTAAAGGCGGGCGTAAAAATCAGTGTCAGGGTTATTCCACTTAATGAAATCCATCTGGATAAGCAGGTCCTGTTCGTCATAGAGTAGGGTGCAGTCCGCTCGCTTACCGTCCCGACCGGCCCGGCCAATTTCCTGATAATAGGACTCCATGGAACCGGGCACCTCTGCGTGTATTACGTGGCGGATGTCTGATTTGTCGATTCCCATACCAAAGGCGTTGGTGGCAAGAATCAGCGTGTTTTTCCCCTTCATGAAAATATTCTGCGCCCGGCGTCGTTCCTTCTTGTCGAGCTGTCCATGGTAATAGAGATGTGCAACACCCTGCTTGTGAAGCAGAGTGCTGAATCGTTCCAGGGTTTTTATTAGGGAAAAGTAGACTATGGTATTTCCCGGTTCCCGGGTGAACTGATCAATGATGATGCCTGCTTTTTGTTCGTCTCCATAGAGGTCAATAACAGACAGATGGAGATTTGGGCGATCAATTCCCTCGTGGAAAATTTTCATATCATCAGCCTGCAAACCAAGCTGCTTGGCGATGTCCGTCTGCACATCCGGAGTGGCGGTGGCGGTCAGGGCAATGGTCACCGGGTTGCCGAGAATCTCGCGAAATTCTTTGATTCTGGTGTAGTCGGGGCGAAAGTCATGGCCCCATTCACTGATACAATGGGCCTCGTCCACGGCAAGCAGGCTGATCTGTCTGTTTTTCATCAGCTGGACAAATTCCGCTTTGCGGAATCGTTCCGGGGTGACGTAGAGAAGGTTGTAAGCCCCTTGTGAAACGGCCTGATATCGTTTCTGCCGCTCTTGTCTGGTCAGGGATGAATTAATAAAGGCGGCATCGACATCTTTTTTCTTCAGACTGTCGACCTGGTCTTTCATTAAGGCGATGAGCGGAGATATAACCACCGTCAGTCCCGGCAGTATGAGGGCCGGGATCTGGTAGCAGACGGATTTGCCCATGCCGGTGGGCATAAGCACAAGGGCATGGCGCTCTGCCAGGATGTGGTTGATAATCTCCTCCTGGTTGCCGCGGAAAAAAGAGTGGTCAAAGTATTTTTTTAAAATGTCTAATGGAGTCATTTGCTTATTTTAACACTTTTGTTGGGACATGCATTGAAAAAGCCAGCAATGTATTTTTTAGAAAAGCTTTTTTAAATACTGCTTGACTGATTCATAGTAATTATCAATAATATTAAATGGGCACAGGGGGTGATGGCAGTGTATATTCCTCCCTGGATAATTGATGCATTCGTTAGCAGGCTTAATCAAATGGAGGAGAACGAATGGACACAAAGGAATTGAAGAAGTTGTTGGCAGGGGTCGGTATTGCCGGTCTGCTGACAGGTCTTCCCCTGACCAGTGGTGTCGCCCTTGGCGGCAGTGGTTGAGGGGCAAAAGACGACAGCGCAGTTGGCGCTGAAAAGCATGAGGGTGGTGCCGCAGGAAGTGGCTGAGGCGGTTCTAAGGGGAGTGCAGGTAGCACTCATGAAGAAGAGGTTGAAAAACCAGCAGGAAGTGGCTGAAGCGGCCATGACGAAGGTGCAGGTAGCACCGAAGAAGACAAAGAACACCATGATGAGCCTGCCGGATCCAGCGGTTGAGGCGGAAGTAAGTAGCAGCGCGGTCAGCGTTGCCAGAATGTCAGACCGGACAAAGAGATTTTATCTTTATCCGGTCTTTTTTTTTGTTTAATCACTCTTGACTCGTATCTGTTTCCGGGGCATGCTGTTTATTATGAACCCTGAAAATATTTTCCCTGTCTGCTTGTCGTCCCTTAGCCCGGAAAAGCGACACAGCCTCTTAGAAAAAACTAGAGATACTTTTTCCCCTGTTTCTTTTTCTGGGATGGTTGAGCAGTTAATTGAGCCTGATGGTTTGCCTGCTTGGCTGGCTGATCTTGCCACACTGGAATACGTTTTTTTTCAGGTCAGGGAGGCGGGATACGCTGACATATCTCCGGTGGATACGCTGACGGTCAATCCCACCCTGCAGCTCGTCAAGCTTGGCTGGAAAAATTTATGGGCTCTGCTGGACCAGAAGAAGCATGGAATTGATCTTGCTCCTCTGCAGGGAGAGGAGTTTGTCCTGGTCTTCTGCGCCCCTGGCAGTAAAAAAATCTGTTGCAAGCCTGCCACTGAAAGTGATCTGCTCAGTCTAAAGCTTGTGGTGGAGGGCATCACGCCAGAAGAGGTGGCTGAAAAAGAAGATGTGGCTGTGGGCCGCATTGATCAGGCACTTAACCGGGCAGTGGCCCGGGCAGTACTCGTAAAACCGCTATCTGCCATTCGCCGCAATCCTCAAATCTTTCCCCATGGGGAAAATATCCCTGACCGTTATTTCAGTGCCCCTGTCTTTACTCTGCAATGGCATGTCACCCAGATGTGTGATTTGCATTGTAAACACTGTTATGACAGGAGTGACAGGGTGCCGATGCCCCTTGACAAAGGACTGCAGCTTTTAGATGATATGCGCAGCTTTTGTCTCTCCCATAATGTCAGGGGGCAGATATCCTTTTCCGGCGGAAACCCCTTACTCTATCCCCATTTTTTTGAGCTGTACCAGGCTGCGGCTGACCGCAACCTGATGGTGGCGATCTTGGGGAATCCTGCATCCAGGGCAATCATGGAAAAAATGATTGCCATTAAGCGGCCTGCTTTTTTCCAGGTGAGTCTTGAAGGGTTGCAGAAACAGAATGATTATATCCGCGGTGCCGGTCACTTTGACCGGGTGCTAGAGTTTCTTGGGCTGCTCAAGGAATTGAAGATTTACTCCATGGTTATGTTGACCCTGACCCGAGACAATATGGATCAGGTACTGCCCCTGGCCGAGCTGTTGCGTGATCGTGTCGATCTCTTTACCTTTAACCGCTTGGCCATGGTTGGCGAAGGGGCCGCTCTGCAATCGGCAGCCCCGGATGCCTATGCTGCTTTTTTGGAAAAATATCAGGCTGCAGCCAAGGACAACCCGATCATCAGCTTAAAGGATAATTTGCTTAATATAATCCGCAGTCGGCAGGGTCAACCGATGTTTGGCGGCTGCGCCGGCTATGGCTGTGGGGCGGCGTTTAATTTTTTCTCAGTGCTGCCTGATGGCGAAGCCCATGCCTGCCGTAAATTACCTTCATATATTGGTAATGTTTTTGAGAGCAGCATTGCCAAAGTGTATCATGCTGATCGTGCCAAAAAATATCGGGCAGGGGCTGAGGAGTGTGCAGCATGTAAGATCAGACCTGTCTGCGGAGGGTGTCTGGCTGTGGTCCATGGATTTGGTCTGGATGTGTTTAAGGACAAAGATCCGTATTGCTTTCTATAGAGTAATTTTTCAAGATACCCTTTGTCTTTTATGGATAAAAATGAATTCATGAAAATCGGAATCATCGGCACCGGCAAACACGGAACGCGCTATGCCAACCATATAATCAATGATGTTGCCGGGCTGGAGCTGTCAGCCATTTCACGGAGGTCGCCTGCGGGAAGGGACCAGGCCGCGAAGTGGGGTGTACGTTACCACGCCCAGTGGCAGGATTTGATCGGTGATCCACAGGTGGATGCAGTGATCTCCGTTACTCCACCTTCTCTCAATGTGGATATCGCCCGGCAGTGCGTGGCGGCGGGTAAACCGCTGCTTATGGAAAAACCGTTGGCTGTGAACCAGGCGGCCGGTGCGGAAATAGTAGATTTGTTTCAGACGGCCGGTGTCCCCCTGACAGTGGCCCAAACCCTGCGTTATAATACGGTTATTCAGGCATTACGCGGTTCCCTTACAAAGGTTGGGGCCTTGTATGCTTTTTCTGCCTGTCATCGTCTGGAGCCTTCTTCTCTTTCCTGGCTCGAAGATCCAAAAGCTGCCGGGGCCGGTGTTATTCTCCATACAGCTGTGCACATGTTTGACGCCTTGCGTTTCATAACCGGGCGTGAAGTGGTGCGAGTACGGGCTTCCAAGTTTCAGGTACATAATTCCCGTCTTGAAGATCTTTTCACCGCCCAGGTGGAAATGGAGGGCGGTGTCATTGGCACGGTTGATGCTAGTAAAATTGGTAGAGCCCGCACCGGTCGCTATGAATTTATCGGAGAAAAAGGTGAATTGCATGGTGAGCAGATTCATGGCTGGATGGCCTTTACCGAGAAAACAGCCATCGAACAAATCCCCCATGAGCCCCTTGTCGGCACCTTGGTTCCCCTTTTACGCGATTGGTTGTTGTTTTTGTCAGGCCAGGGCGAGAATCCCATTTCCGGCCAGGACGGTCTTGCTGCCTTGGCCATTTGCGATGCCTGCCTCCGTTCGGCCAGCCAGGGAGGCTGGGTTGCGGTGGCAGAATGAGCAGTGGGGGGATTTTTAAGTTCTGGTACCAGGTGTCTACACTGTTAAGCGTGTTCGTCTTTTGAGGCTTTTTGGATGGAAGATCATGATCAAATTGGAGTATCTCAGGCTCCGCCTCTTATTCTTTTAGTGGATGATTTGCCCCAGAATTTGGTTTTTCTGGGCAGTGTTCTTAAAAAAGAGGGGTATGAAATTTCTCTGGCCACCAGTGGTGCACAGGCCCTGGAGATGCTGGAGGTATTGCAGCCTGATCTTATTTTGCTGGATGTCATTATGCCGGACATGGACGGTTTGGAGGTTTGTCGCCGTTTAAAGGAAACACCAGGTGTCCGTGATGTGCCAATTATTTTTATTACCGCCAAGACCAGTAGCGAAGATGTGGTTAAAGGCTTCAAACTTGGGGCGGTGGACTATATCACCAAGCCTTTCAACAGTACTGAACTTTTGGCCCGGGTTCATACCCATTGTGAACTGAAAAGAATACGGGATTATCATACTGAACTGATAGATGATCTGCATGAAGCCTTGGAGAAGCGTAAAAAGGCTGAGGCTGAGGTAAGTGCCGCCAATGACCGCTTTACCCAACTCCTTGATGCCATGGAAGATTCTGTCTATGTGGTGACCGATGATTATCGCATAGTCTATGCCAACAAGAAGACTGTTGATCGTCTGGGCGGAGATTTCACCCGGCAGCAATGTTATTCCTATTTCCGGCACAGGGATACACCTTGTCCGGAGTGCCAGCGGGAGACCTTTGATGTCGATCATCCTGTTTTCTGGGAATACTATAGCGAAAATGAGGATTTGTGGTATTCCGGCAGTGAGTTGGCTATTGACATGCCCGGTGTTAAGGGGCCTACTAAATTGGTTGTTGCCCGCGATATTACCTTTCAGAAGAAAGCTGAAGAGAAAATTCGGGCTCTTTCCCATCGTTTGTTCAAGATTCAAGAGGAAGAACGCCATTTTCTCTCCAGAGAACTTCATGACGATGTGGGGCAGCAGCTGTCTGCCATTCAGATCGGTTTAAGCCTTCTTGTTGATGATTTGGCCTTAGAGGCAGAGCTGAAAGATCGTGCTGTACATCTGTCTGAAAGTTTAAAGCATTCGATACTATCTGTACGGCAGTTGGCAGTTGGACTGCGACCCAGTACCCTGCAGAGTTTAGGTTTGCTAAAGACCGTTCAGTCTTTGGTTGACAGGGTGGCTAATGCTGCAGGGCTGAAAATTGGTTTCTTTCCTGCGGGAATGGATGAGCGAAAATTTGATGACGTTCTCTCCATTAATATTTATCGGATTATTCAGGAGAGTTTGAATAATATTATCAAGCACTCCGGGGCATCAAAGGCCTCAGTTGCACTTGAGTGTGACGGGAAGAATCTGCATGTAAGGATTGAGGATAACGGTGCCGGATTTGATCCGGAAAATGTCCGTTATCGTGAGAAAAGTAAGCTTGGTTTGCTTGGCATCAAGGAGCGTATTGAGCTGCTGGAGGGACATTTTTCAATCCAGTCTGAAAGTGGCAAGGGAACAGAAATTGTTTTGTATGTTCCACTGCTTAAGAGTGAGATTCATCCTGAACGGTAATGGCTTGATTGGTATTGGTGATTGATTTGCTGCTGGAAAGTTGAATGGTAGAGGAGCTGACTCCATGCATAGAATTATAATTTCTGTTTTTTTCTGCTTACCCTGTTTCATGTTTTTGCTGTCAACCGCTTATGCTGAGGGTCCTCTTGAGTGTCGAAGGATTACTGCTCCTGAGGTTCGACGTGCTCTTGAGGAGAAATCCGCCCTGGTGGTGAATGTCTTAAGTGAAATTGAACATGCCATGCAGCATATTCCCGGTAGTATTAATATTCCAATCACCAAGGTCAGGACTTCCAAGAAGTTGTCAGAAGATAAAAATTTCCCCATCATTTTTTATTGTATGGGGGTACTCTGACCCTATACTAAAAAGGCCGCCGGTCTGGCGGAGAAAATGGGCTATACTGACATTTATTGTTTCATGGGCGGTATTTTGGAATGGAGAAATTTCAATTACCCCATGACAATTGATCACGAGTATTTGGAAACTGCTGTCAATGTTCTTAGTCCTGTGGCATTCAAAGAGGTCCTTGACCAAAACGACAATATTTTTATTTTAGATGTTCGTCCTGGCAAATACCCGAATCAAGTTTTTTTGCAGGGGACGGTGAACTATCCCCTTGTTGATCTGGCAGATTTAGTAGAGCAAATTCCAACCGGACGCAAGGTTGTGGTGACGGATGTGCAGTTTGTCCAGTCCCCCATTGCTGCTAAATTTCTAATTCGTCAAGGCTACGAGGTTGCCGGAGTGCTCAGGGGGGGCGTTGTGCGCTGGTCAGCGGAGGGTTATCCGGTTGAGATGCGTAAGCATTTTTTGGGGGCCACGGAGCCAAAGCCCAAGGACGGCAAAAAATAAATTATCGGCGCAGGGATTAAAGGATTACAGTTTGAAATCCGCATGTGTTTTTAAAATAAAGACGATTACCGGGGCAAGTTATGCCCTGTTTGGTCTTTTGATCATCTTCATTATCTTCAGTGTTGTTAATTCAACCTGGCAGTCCTATCGGAACAGTGACAACCTGATGGATGAGAAATTGTCCACTTCCATGGTTATGGCTGATTCCATTCTCAAGTACGAGGTTGAAAATTTTTCCACCATCTCCGGAGTTGTCAAAGAGTCCAACCTTAAATTTGTTGAATTCATGGACTGGGACCGAGTCCTTCCTCTGCATATTATGCTCCAGTCAATTGCGGTAAAGCATAATATTGATCTGCTTTTTCTCTTTGATGCCAATGGAAAGTTGCTGACCACCAGCAGTACAGAGCCCTTTGAAAATGATGGAGCCCTCTATGAGAGTCTTGTGGCAGATAGGGCCGAGCGTATCGATATTGAGCCTCTTGAACCGGAAATACGTCATCGCCTCTTGCCGGAGCGTCATGGATCCCCTGAAGGGCGCACTGTGCTCGGGTTAAAGTCCGTTGTCCGGTTGATTCATCGGGTGGGCAACACCTACGGCTATATTGTTATGATCAGGGTTATCAACGATTCCCATAAGTTAATTAACTCCATGGCCGAGATCACCGGCAGCGAGATTATTATTTATGACACTGACCAGCAACTGGTTATATCCAGTTTCGGTGGTGGAGAAGCAGATCTGCTTTATCCTGATAAAAATGGACTTGTGGTTAATGGGCTTAATTATATTTCAAAAGGCAAGGATATTCGTGTGGGAGAGGGAGAGGCCAGAGGGAGGCTTGTGGTGCTCTTTGATAAGGGACCTATCCTGCAGCTCAGAAATCATCGAATTGTAAATGGATTTATGATTTTTGCCGTAACTGTTGTTATTTCCGGGGCTTTTTTTGCTCTACTGAGGAAAAAGGTGTTCAGCCGCATTGATCAGTTGAAGCGTACCTTGCAGAAAGTTTCTGCGGGAAAGGGGAAGGTTGATGTTCGGCTTCCCATCTCGTCGGATATGTCCGAGGCCACTTGTCATGATGAGGTTGATCGTATTTATGTTAATTTCAACCAGATGATGGATACCCTGGATCACACCTATTCTCAGCTTGAAGAGGCAAGCAAGAGTGCAGTGGTGGCTAATTCGGCCAAGACTAATTTCATGGCCAGTGCCAGCCACGAGATCAGGACGCCGATGAACGCCATCCTCGGTTTTACTGAACTGCTCAAGGAGGATCTCACTGATGAAAAGCAACTGAAATATGTGGAGCATATCGGCTACAGCGGCAAATTGCTCCTCAGTTTGATTGATGATATTTTAGATCTTTCCAAAATTGAGGTGGGTAAACTTGAGCTTCATTATGCTGCCCTGTCAATACGTCAAATTGCCAAGGAGATTGAGGTCACCTTTTCTCAGAAAATGCAGCAGAAGGGACTGAGTTTTCGGCTTTTGTTGGACCCCTCCTTGCCTGAGTTGCTTATGATTGATGAGGTGCGGTTTCGGCAAATTCTGCTGAATCTGGTGGGTAATGCTATAAAATTTACCGAAACCGGCTGGGTTGCCTTGGAAATCAAGGCTGCTAAGGCTGCTGCCGGGGAAAATTGTCGAGATATTTTAATCAAAGTAAAGGATTCAGGAATCGGTATCGCCCGGGATCAGTGGGATGCTATCTTTGACTTTTTTCATCAGCATGAGGGGCAGGACACAAAAAAATATGGCGGTACCGGGTTGGGTCTGGCCATTACCAAGCGGTTGGTGGAGATAATGGATGGGGAAATCTCGGTAAACAGTACTCTGGAAAAGGGCAGTACTTTCAAGGTGATTCTCCATGATGTAAGTCTGGGGAAAATCGACAAGTTTTCTTTGGATGACAATGCCACCAGTGAGCTCTTTGATTTTAAAGCTGCC
>PJEL010004261.1_pt1 | contig 11903 bp, 8 predicted proteins | sample 1853271 | NCBI WGS metagenome assembly PJEL01 (sample SAMN08108733, study PRJNA415343) | Invertebrate metagenome, whole genome shotgun sequencing project. | host: Globobulimina | place: Sweden: Gullmar Fjord | collected 2015-08 | reverse complement strand
GCCTTTTGCTCGTACCATGAAAGTACCATGGAGAGTGGCAGATCGTTGACACCGCACTCAAATGCCTCTGCTAAGGCAAGTGCAATCTTGATCGCAGAATAGGCATCGTTACACTGTCCTACGTCCAGCAGTCTGGGGATTCCGCCAATATCGCCCATCTCTTTGTCGAAAAAGCGAAATTTACCACAGGCCAGTGTCAGAACAACGCAGTCTTCAGGCACTTTTTCTACAAATTCGGTATAGTAGTTTCGACCCGGCTTGGCGCCGTCACATCCACCGACCAGGAAGAAATGGCGAATGTCTCCAGCCTTCACAGCTCCGACAACTGTATCTGCTATTCCCAGGACCGTATCATGGCCGAAACCGACTTTAACAGATTTGCCATTTGTATCTTCAGTAAAACCAGGCAGGGCCAGTGCTTTTTCAATTACAGGGCCAAAGTTTTTATCAGCGATGTGTTTGACGCCAGGCCAACCAACCAAACCCGTGGTAAAAATGTAATCCTTGTATGTCTCTTTGGGTTGTTGAATACAATTGGTGGTCATCAGAATCGCACCCGGGAATTCATCAAATTCTGTTCCCTGGTTTTGCCAGGCCGTCCCATAATGTCCGTAGAAATGATCATATTTTTTCAATCCGGGATAAGCATGACAGGGTAGCATCTCGCCATGGGTATAGACGTTGATCCCTTTTCCTTCACTCTGCTTCAGGATTTCTTCCATATCCTTCAGATCGTGACCTGAAACCAGGATGGCCTTTCCAGCCTTAGCGCCCAGAGGTACGTCTGTTGGTGTAGGTATTCCGTAGTTACCAGAATTTCCGGCATAAAGCAGTTCCATCGCTTTTAGATTGACTTCACCGCACTTCAAAACTAAGCCTACCAGGTCATCAACCGTTTTGGAAGCATCCAGTGTGGCGACCATGCCTTCATGAACGAATTGGAAAACTGATTCATCAGTTTGTCCCTGGATACGGGCGTGATCGGCGTATGCAGCCAAACCCTTGATACCGTATGTCAGTAACTGCTGCAGAGACAGAATGTCTGCATCTGCGTTAGGATCTGCCTGGATGCTTACTTTTGCTGCCTGAGGCAACATACCAGTCAGATCTGTAGCAAATTCAAAGACCGCTGGTCCTTCTGTAAAATTAAAAAAACCATTTTCTGCTTCGACCTTTTTTCTCAAATCGTCCCGAAGATCGTTACTCTTGTTGATCAGTTCAACAAATCTGGCATCATCAAAATCCACGTTCGTCAAGGTTGAAAATATTGCTTCACAGGCAAATTTGTCTGCTTCGGTATCAACTACACCGACTTTCCGGCCTTCTACTGCGTATTGGGAAAGCCCTTTGACTGCATAGATGAGTAAATCCTGAAGTGCTGTGGTGTCTTCACTTTTTCCACAAACGGCTTTGATGGTACATCCTTGTCCCTTACTGGTCTGTTCACATTGATAACAAAACATCAATTTCTCCTCGGTTTAATTTATTAAATGGCGATTAAAAAAGTCTAATCTTTATGTGTCGTGCTATGGTTTTATAAGAACATGGTCTGAAACCGATTGGTTTGACTTAAGTCAAATCGATTTATTTAAACAAATATAATTTATAAACTCATGAAATATTAAATAAAAAATATTTTGTTTGTTGAATGTGCAAACATGCTATCTTATTATTTTATGTCAAATATGAAGAAATAGTTATTCTGAAAAGGACAATGAAACCCATTGCAGACGTCTTATCAACTTCACCTCTGTTCAGTGACTTGCCTGAGCAACATCGGCTTCAGATCCAGCAGATTAGCATTGAAAAGACATATAAGAAGGGCGAAACCATTTTTATTGACGGAGATGACAGTAGTGGATTTTATCTGATTATCGATGGGCAGGTAAAAATATTCAAATTATCACCTGATGGTAAGGAAAAGATTCTGCATATATTCAGTCGTGGGGAGCCTATTGGAGAAGTTGCTGTGTTTTCAGGCAAACAGTACCCGGCAAATGCCGAAACTCTAATAAAAAGTCAGCTGGCATTTTTTCCAAAGGAGGCTTTTGTCAGGTTGATTAACGATAACCCTTCGCTGGCATTGAATATGATGGCGGTTCTCTCTAAACGGTTGAAACAGTTTGCCGCCCAGATTGAAGAGTTATCTCTGAAAGATGTTCCCGGACGGCTGGCTGGCTACTTGATGTACCTGGCTGAAGAGCAGAATAGCCATGTCCAGGTGACGCTGAATATCACGAAAGGGCAGTTGGCCAGTCTCCTGGGCACGATCCCCGAAACGCTGTCCAGAATGATGTCCCGCATGTCCGCTCAAAAACTGATTGAGGTCCAGGGTCGGGAGATCGTTATTCATAATTTCCAAGGCCTGGAGGATCTGGCCGCTAATGGCAGATTTATGGAAGATTAGTGAAGGTTGAAGATATCTATCAAGTCATTTCAATTGCTATCTTCTCCCTCATAAATCCAGTCCACAGGAAAATGTCAAAATTAGAGACACGATTCTCATTTTTCAATATTAAAATATCCCTGCAAACAATTTATTGAGCAATGGTTGTGTATTGGCAAGTGTCATTAACAGAATAAAAAGTAGCGCATAACCGATAGCCCATTCAAGTCGAATTATTGTTTTCAGCAGCCTTTCTAAGTTTGCTGTTTTAGGCGCAGCGATAGCGTGCCTGCTTCCAATTTTGAGCAATAAAACAAAACTTAGCCAAAATGCCTTTGTATATCTATTATTACTGTACTTTACTTCCTCCTCTTTGGTAAGCAAATACAAACTGGGTAAATCAGTTAATCTCGCCTTAATACTCACATCTTTGTTTATTGCTTTAGATTCCGTATCGGAAAACTCAGCGATACCTAGATAGGCAAAGGCAAATAGGGCACAAATACCTAGACACCAAGCGAGAGTTGACCCCAGATTAGTACCATAATCACTTATTAGTCCCCATGTTTTACCTTCAATTTCAGCTAAGAATCGATCAAAGTCCCAACCGTTTGTTTGACTCTCTTGAAGAATCGCGAGCTTCATATTATGATGAGCTTGATTTGCATCTTTGGGCTGTTGTTGACGTTTGAACAGAATTTCAAAAGATCGTAAAACGGAGGAAAGACTTTGTTGATTTTCATCAGACTGAGTTTGCCCTTTTGCTTTCGTTTGCGCTATTCCAGATTTTGAAATCACCGGTTTTTTTGTCGTCCAATGTTGGATAGGAGGTAATTGACTCCAGTTTAAGCGCGCTTTATTTAAATTAAAATAAGACAAAACTAAGGATTTCTGACTTTTAGCATCGTCGAAGTCAAAAGCAGCATTCGTAAAATCAGCGTTTTCCTTAACACGAGTTTGATAAAAGACTGATTTGCCTGCAAAGACTGTTCGAATGAAATCTACATCTCGATTAAATAGTACAGATAGAAACTGAATGCCTGATTCTTTTGATTTATTTGTACCAAAAACTGTGTCAGTAAAATCCGCCTTTCCCTGAAAGGTGACGTCTCTTAATCGAGCGAGTCTAACATCCGAATTCTGTAGTTCAAACGGTTTCGAAAAAACGGTTGGGGTTTCTCTATCTCCTAGAAAAAAACTATTAATCTCACAATTTCGGATTCTAAAAATACTATTAAATGCACTACCTGAGATTTTTAAATAAAACTCTACTCTGTTATCTGATATTAAAAATAAATTATCAGCCCGAATATCATCAAATGAAACGATACTTGAAAACACAGCCTCGGTTATTCTTACATGCTCCTGAAAATGAGTTTCTCTGAATGAGAGTATGTTATTATGTATTGTTTTGAAAAAATTAGTTTTACCGCTTATTTGGATATTTCGAAATTCCTGTTTTTCAGTAAATGTGGAATTATTGAATCTCACATTTCCATGAAATTTAACTCGAATGAATTTATGTGAACCTGAAAAATCAATATTTGAACTGTAAAGAGAAAATTTTCCTAGGGTTCGTGAATCGGGTTGCTGAATTGGAGATGCCTGTACCTCGGAATCGACAATTTCCAAATTGTTTTTAATAACATCAAGGTTTTGTGAGGATGAACTGTGAAAGTGAAGTCCTTTTCTGATAATGCAGTTTTTTATGAAGATATTTACAGCAGGATATTTTCTTACTAAATTTACTAAGTGTAACCCATCAAAATCCAATTCGCTCAATTCAACAGTGGTTTTACCCTCTCTAAATTGTTTTTGTAATTTTTTTTCTAATACCTCTTGTGTTGATATAAACTGATATCCAGATGCATTGCTGCAGATAAAATAAAATAGTAGCAAGAGTAGCAACCGAACTAACACCATCATTTTTAAACCCCCTTAAAATATTTAAGACAATCTTGAATCTTATCAACTCGTTCTGGATCTCAAAAAAAAGGGTCTTGTCTGATTACTCGTCCTGAATAAATTCGGTGATCAACCTGATCAGATCATCTATAAATTTAGTAGGCTCTCTTCGATCTGATTAAAATCTGCCAGATTTTCTGCCAGTAGAATCAATTGGTCTTCTTCCTCGATTTGCATGCTCTTTGGCGGATTCAGAATCTTCTCCTGCCCTTTAATGATACCGACGACCTGGATATTTGCAGGGTGTTTTAAAATCTCAGCTTGTAAATCGATGACCTTTCTGCCGATGAGTTTGGTCGGAAAAATGTAGAACTGGCTGCCCTGGAAATTGCTCAGCAATTGCTGAAAGATATCATGGATTCCGGGATACAAAAACTCCTGAACAAGCATACGGCTGGTAATACCGTCGCTCGATATCATGCCGTCTACTTCAGATCTTTGGATTAGCTTCAGATTCTTTCTACTGGCTACTTCAACCACTGTTTTGATGGGTTTTTGGTGTTTCTTCTCAATGAGTTCGATAATCATGCCGATGGCAAAGGAGCGTTCATCTGAAGATTGTGAATTGGATTGATCTGCCAGGATAAGCACACCTTGGCTGCTCAGGATGTTGGCTTTAAATAAAATGTCCTCATCCGTCGGCACCCCTTGTACAAATCGAATTTTTAATTTTTTTAAATTTTCAGGCAGCTCCTCAAGCTCGTCTGTAATCAGAACAATAGCGCAATTTTTATACTGGGGAGATGCTCTCAGCTCATTCACAACCTCAATAATTTTGTTTTCGCCAGGAAAACTGCAAATGATTAAGTGATCCTTATCCATGATTTTCACCAGGCCTCTTCTTGTTTTTGAGATTCTTTGTAAGATATGTTCTGCCAGAAATGAGATCAAATAACCGATTAATCCAATCCCCAGGAACATACACAGATACGAAATGATAAAGCGGCCCAAAGGGGTGACAGCGGACACATCCCCATAACCAACTGTTGTCATTGTCACAATGGCCCACCAAATTGAGTCTGATATGGTCAAGTCTGGCTGGGCTTGGTGTTCGACCGCATAGAATAGAGCGCCGAACAGCAGGTTTAAAAACAAAACTAAAAAGATAGCTTTGAGCATCTTTTTTTCCAAAGGGCTATGCTGTTGTATCTGTAAAAAAAGACTTTTTATTCTTTTCAGTGAAAAAAGCATTTGACCGCTAGATGAGGGATCGTTAAAAATAACTTCACATAATCTATTTGCAAAAGGGATCGTTAAATAATAACTTCACATAATCTGTTTGCAAAAGCCCAAAAAGCCGGACATTTTACAAACAGAATGTGTCAGCAACGTGTTTCCTTTTTACTAATGGAAAACACTTGAGTAATCTTTTAGCCGACCCTGCAGATATTTAAAACGTTATCAGCTTCGTCGCATAACGGAAAGGCTCTTTTTGATATGGCAGGATGGATTTGAGGGATATATTATGTTGATTTGAAACGAGAGTTGTGGTACGTCTACGACTAGAATGGATGAATATAATTTCTAACCCAAACACATACTAGGGGGTAAATAGTCCAATGATTAAACTTAAATTCGTTTTGACTACTGTGTTCCTGTCCGTTTTCTTGCTTGGGTGTTCAAGCGGGACTGTGTCGAATCTGGGTGATATTGGGTATGATGAAGGAAAAGACCAAACCTACATTATCGATGATTGGTACAGACAGGAAGGCGCTACAATGGCCAAACTGGGATTTTGGGGTAGAATTATTACCGAAGGCGGAAAGGTAAAATTTCAACCTGTAGATCGACTGACAGATAGCTTTGAGATTGACCGCTATCCGATGAGGGTTAGTCAGACCAATCATGAAGAGTTTAAAAAACTGGTTGTAAATGTCAAAAAAATTACAACCTCTTATGGTGATGTTACAAAAATAACGAGCGAAGAATTTGATCTGATCGTGCTCACTCCAAGTGCTCTTCTGACTCTTGAAAACAGGCTGAATGACTTATTTCAGGAGGAGAATGAGCAAATTAACAGTCGCATCACAAGCAAAAACTTTAGATTTGTTTCGAAAGTGATCATCGTGTTAAACCATGAACAGGCAGAACTACTATTTTCGGATATCACTGGCAACCTTACCCTGAATCAGGAAAATTCAGTAGCAAAAATACAGTTTACAAATAGTGCTGGGAAGACAGAATCGATGAATCTCTATAATGGCCAGATGATTGCGTACCAACTCTCAAAAATATGTTGGAAAGATGGGAATGTTATTGAAACTGTAGAAGACAGAGGTTTGAATGTAGATAACTGCTCCCCGTTTGACCCTCAGCATTCGAAATCTGAGGAGTAATCAAACGCTTTCAATAAATCAGGAAAATGAATCCCTGTCGCGAAGAGCGTCGCAACAGACACACTCGCCAGTCAGCATTTTATATAGTAAACGAAGTGAAACTCCACTGAACATGTCAAGCTACTTGAGGGCAAAAAGGTAGTTTGACTTAAGTCAAAGCCAAACACCCTTCCGGTCTCTATAAATTAACCAGACAGTAGTTGGATTATTATAGTGCTCTTTTATGGCCAGGCGGGCACTACCGAAAAAGCAAATTGTAAAGCGAATGATCAACTTTCAAAAAGAAGAGAATATTGCCAGGTTGAATTTTGTCAGCCTTTTGCTGATTATTGCCTTGCTCTCTCTGGGGATGGGCTACCTTTTTATCTATGGATATAACGACGTCTTCAAATCCGAACTTAAGAAAGTTGAAGAGGATTACATTTTTTTAAGAAAAGAAAAGATTCGGAACATTATTGACCTGAAGGTGAACGATATTGAAACTCATCAAAATAAAGTTCCCAATATACTAAAGGAAAGGATTAAGAAACAGGTTTTTGTAGCACACAATATCTCTTCTATTATTCATCAAACATATAAAGACAATAAAAAAGAAGCAGAAGTCCAAATGTTGATAATCGACGCCATCAATTCAATTCGTCAGGTTAAGGGTGAAGGGCACTATTTCCTGTTATGCGAAAACAGGGCTGAAAAAATGATCTGCCCTACATCTGATATTACGGAAAATATCGTCTTTGATGACTATCCAGGAGTTGAAGAAGGGGAGGCTTTCCAGAAGATTATGAAACGAACAAAATCAAGAGGAGAAAGCTATTTTACATTTAAAGCCAACGAGGAACAGGGTGGTGGTGGCGGTGGTTTTTTCCTGAAACGGTTTGAAGTATTCAATTGGTTTATTGGGTGCCTGGGACGGTATGACCAGGTTGAGTCCATTATGAAAAAAGAGGTTTTGGATAGTCTCAGAAATGAATCGAGAAACGCTCAGAATCCAAATGCATTTGAAATGTATGAGTTAATAGAAGGAGAAAAAGGTAAACAGAGCCTGAAGGTTTTACTCCACCATGAAAATCCATCACTTGAAGGTCAAGAGTTGACGGTTTTCTTTCAGGATGCCAAAGGAAGTCGCTATATTAAAAAACTGATCAATCAGGTGAAGTCTGAAGGCAGTACATTTATTGAGAACTGGGATATAGATAAAGACAATGCCTCGCCCAGGTTAAAACTGACCTACTATCGCATGTATCCGAAATGGAATTGGATTATCGCAACAGGATTTCATATTGAGAATTCCGACATGTTGAATATTCAGCGGATGATGGATGAACTGGAGGATAACATTCAGGATAAAATCAAATCGGCAACAGTTCTGTTTCTATTCTTCATTTTGGTTTCAATCCTGATCTCCATTGCCTTCTCCAGGGGGATCGGTAAGATTTTGACGGATTATAAGAAAAAGGTGGAGGACCGAAATATAGAACTGGCGGCAAAAAACACTCAATTGAATTCAGAAGTCATGGTACGCCGAAGAGTGGAAAGTTCTCTCAGGATTAGTGAGGAACAGATGCGACGACTGGCGTCTGAAGTCCAACTGACTGAAGAGAGGGAAAGAAGGCGTATTGCTAGTGATTTACACGATTCAATCGGTGCTTCGTTGGCCATTTCCAATCTTAAACTGGAACTACTGTCTGGAAAAATCAATACTGCCGCCATTTCGAAAGACCTGAACATGGTACACGATAATATCAAACAGGTAATTCAACAAACCCGATCCCTGACCTTTCAACTGAGCCCGCCTGTTCTTTACCAGATGGGATTGGAAGCCGCGCTGGCTGGCTTGGCCGAGCAGACCCAGAAACTGCATGGCATCCTGACTGAATTTGAGGATGATGAGTTGGAGAAATATCTGGAAGAAGATGTGCGAATTCATATATTTAGATCGGTCCGGGAGTTGTTGGTGAACGTGATTAAACATTCAGGTGCAAAGCAGGTTAAAATCTCTGTTGCGCGGGTTGAACAGCAGATACATATTACCGTTTCTGATGATGGGGTCGGATTTAAAAGTCATGATCAAGCCATCAGCCCGGAAGAGGGTGGCAAGTTCGGTCTGTTTAGCATAAGAGAAAGATTAAGATTGTTGGGGGGCTACCTGGAAATTCACTCTACTGCTGGACATGGTAGTGAGATTATCATGAAGGCACCTTTAAAAGATTCTGAAAACCCGGAAGAGAGGTTGTCATGAGTATCAGGATTCTAATAGTCGATGATCACCAGATCATGCGGGAAGGATTATGCTCAATGATAGAACAGGAGCCCGGGTTCACAGTCGTCGGTGATGCTGCGAACGGTAGAGAGGCCCTGGAGTTGATTGGGAAGCATCACCCTGACGTGGTGATCATGGATATCAATATGCCGGATATGAACGGAACAGAAGCAACGCGCCGGGTCACTGAAAAGTATCCGAATGTCCGTATCGTCGCTTTGTCTATGCATTCGGATAAATATTTTGTGACTGAAATGCTGAAAGCCGGAGCTGCGGGATATTTATTAAAAGACTGCTCAAAAAATGAAATTGTGGATGCAATCAAGACTGTTGCGGTGAACAAAAGCTATCTATGCCCTGAAATTACGGGGATTGTAATTGATGATTATGTTCTGCAAACAGGCGATATCAAAAAAACTGAAGTCGCCCAGCTCACGAAAAAAGAACGGGAAGTATTGCAGCTGATTGCTGAGGGCCATACGTCCAAAGAGATTGCCCAGAGATTGAATATCGCTACAAAAACAGTTGAGACCCATCGTCTCAACATCATGTCAAAAACAAAAATTCATAATATTGCTGAATTGACGAAATTCGCTATCAGGCACGGTATCACTTGTGTTGATACCTGAGGAATTCATGCCCTCCTTTGAGAGACTTTTGGTGGGTTTTTTGCAGATTAAAAAAAATGATAAATAGAAAACCGGCTGTGTGGTCTGTAAGGTATTGTTTATCCAAAAAATTTTAGTAACATTGAAAAAAATACCGCTGTGCAACACCCGAAGTATTTCGGTTTTGCGCAGTTATATCTGAAAAATGAGATTATAAAATAAGGAGAAAAGATGGGAACGACTATTGATTTAACAGGCAAACCAGACGATCAGGCTGTCACTGAACTAACAGAGGCGTTTAAAAATCTAAGTGGTCAGGATAAGCTTCAAGTCAAAGGTAGTGGCGATTATAAAACCATTATCGGCGCTATGCAGAATTCTCATTGGGGTCAATACGAGTGGCTTCCCATTCAAGTTGAATCTGGCGCCTGGAGCGGATTTCTGGTGGCTAAAAGCTCAGGGTTTGCCTCAATCGTGCAAATCATGGAATCCCAACATAAACATTGCGATACCATGTATGTCGAGGCTGAAAACAAACTGAATGGCGGTGATGAAGCTGAAGGAAAAAGGATGATGGCAAATTTTATCTGGAATATGGAGGCCCATTTTGGCAGGGAGGAGCAGATTCTTTTTCCGGCATTTGAGCAAAAGACAGGTATGACAGGTGGTGGCCCCACTCATGTGATGCGGGCTGAACATGAACAGATCAGAGGGGTCCTGAAAGATATGAAAGAATCATTGGATAGTGGCGACTATCAACGGATTTTTGATCAGGCAGAAACCATGTTGATTTTGATTCAACAGCATAATTCCAAAGAAGAGCAGATCCTGTATCCCATGTTGGATCAACATTTGGGCGAAGATCTGGAGCAGATCGCTAAAGAAGTACAGTTGTTTGTTTTATAGGTTTAGGCTGAAGGCCGAAAACTGAAGGCTAAGGTTGAAGAAACCTGGTTTTTACCTTGTTATCTTTTCATATGAACAGAATTATCAAAACAAGTTTCTAGATTGGAGCGTTATGGTCGATCTACTTTTTGAGACAGATAAACCGCTGAATGTGATTGATTGCCGTGAATTAGACCATCCAGAACCCATGGTACGGGTTCTGGAAGCGGTTTCCCTGCTTGAAGATGATATGTCTGTCTTAATGGTACACCGCAGGGAACCCTTCCCGCTCTACCAGAAACTGGAAGAGAGAAACTGCAGTCATGAAACGAAAATTTCAGCAGATGGCACTGTTCAAATTTTGATTTGGAAAAATCGATGAAAACAGGCAATCTCAGCCTCGATCAAGCCCCTCCTGAGGACATCCCCTTTCGTTTTATGCTCACCGGCCCCGTTTTTGGGATACTGGCGGGTCTGATGCTAGCGGGATTTGGTGATAACCTTTTTATAACAGCCTGGAGCCTGGACACGGTTGCACTGACCCATACTATCACCCTGGGGTGGCTGACGATGATCATGATGGGTGCTTTTTATCAGATGGTACCGGTATTGGTTGGGGGTAATGTTCCCTGGATAAGACTGGCCAGACATGTGTATTATTTGCTGGTGGTCGGAGTTCTGCTCCTAGTAACCGGTTTGATAACCTGGCTTGTACCGCTGATGGTAATTGCGGTTATCCTGCTGGGAGTGGGCATCAGCGTGTTTGCCGTACAGTTGCTGACAGCGCTTTTTAAAGTCAAAGCGAATAAAACTGTTGTGTATGCGATGCGCATTGCGGTGATTTGTTTGATTGTCACACTGATTTTGGGGATTTTAATGGTCGGTCTACTGTATGACTGGTGGTACTTCCCCATTGATCGGGCCAGCCTGAAATATATGCACATCACTACTGGATTACTTGGCTGGGTCATTCTCTTGATCTTTGGTGTGTCGTTTCATGTGATTCCGATGTTTTATTTGACGAATTCCTTTAATGAAAAGATTTCTTTATTGATCATCTCCCTGATAACGACGTCGATTATCACCCTGAGTGGTGCATTTCTGATGAGGTTGGACCCGTTTTGGCTGATTGGGGCAGGGTTGCCGGCCATCCTGGGCATACTGATATTTGTCTGGACGACTGCCCAACTACTCTGGCAGAGACAACGAAAAATGGTGGACACGACCTTGCGGTTCTGGAAATTGGGGCTTTTTTGTCTGGCCCCGGCTGTCCTGATGCTTCCGGTCGACCTGTTCCAATATGATGAAACCTTCACCTACCTTTTCGGGGTTCTGTTTTTATTAGGATTTGCGGTGGCCATCTCAAATGGGATGCTTTATAAAATTGTGCCGTTTCTGGTCTGGCTGCACCGTTTCAGCTCTCTGGTGGGTAAAATAAAGACCCCGTCAATGAAGGATATTGT
>PJEL010004260.1_pt1 | contig 11905 bp, 10 predicted proteins | sample 1853271 | NCBI WGS metagenome assembly PJEL01 (sample SAMN08108733, study PRJNA415343) | Invertebrate metagenome, whole genome shotgun sequencing project. | host: Globobulimina | place: Sweden: Gullmar Fjord | collected 2015-08 | reverse complement strand
CTGCCAGGATGCAGGCAAAGCCGAGGCGTAAAGTGAGAAAAAATTTTAGGTGTTCTTTGTAGATAAAAAAATCGACAATTGAGAAAAGGGGGAAAAAAATAATCCCGAGACAGAAAAATATAATGGACCTTTGCAGAAAAAGGTCGTTTATTTTTTCATTAAATATTGCCTGGAATTGGGGATTGATTTTTTCCATTTTCTGCTAGTTCTTGGTTGCCATGGCAAAGAGGTTGACCTGCTCTGGTTCTGATAAAATCTCCACATTATGCCCAAAGGGGGTACCTGCGAAAAGTTCCTTCAAGTCTTCCGGGCTACGGTAAATAAGTTTCCAGTGCAGGATTTCATCCATGAAGGTCATATCGGCATAGGGGGCGAAATTACCAAGGATCAATTTGCCGCCTGGTTTCAGATGTTCATGGCAGCGTGTGATCAGAGCCTGGGAAAGTCGGCGATCAAGATAATTGCACAGGCCGGATGAATAAATGATATGCTGGGTGCCGAATTGCTGACGGGCTCTGCCCAGAGTCCATTTTACAGGATTCGCATTCTCCAAATGGATGGTTGCCTTGTGGGGAAAGATGTTGACGTTCTGGTTGGTGAACTCAAGCGCCTCTGAATCAATATCAACACAGAGGGCTTCAATGGCCTCGGTGTAATCGCACTCCTTGATGAAATCAAACAGTTCCCGATTTGAACCACTGGCAAGATTCATAATTTTCACCCGGTGGTCACGTTTTACAAATTTGGCTGAAAAATCTGCCAGAAGTGATGCAAGAAGTTTTCTTCGCTCCCTGATTGCCTTAGCTCCAGGGCGTTGCAGACACCAGGCATCAATGATTTTGCCCAGTTTGCCATCTCCATCTGCCTGATTGTGGTAGATATGCTCCATCATCAGAAAATCACCGGCCTGCCCCTTTGGTTTAAAATAGGCCCTTTCCACAAAACGGCTGCGCATAATGTAGGGAAAAATTTCTTTAAAAATAAATCCCCACATCAAATCCAGGCCTTCCTGGCTCTTCATCATTTCCTTATAGCGGCCAAGATTAGTGGTGATGGTATCCAGTAGCTGAAAACATTCGGCGGAAATATGTGAATCCGGTTGCCCTGATGTGCTGTCTTGTTGCAGGCGGTATGAGATGTTGAACAGTTGTGCCTTGGCGGTTTCAATTTCCTGGCTGATAGAGTGCCAGACAGAATTTTTGAGGAACCTGACCGGCAAAGGTTTTGATTCGGTATAGCTCTGTCTCCTGGCAGAAAGGGAGGCTGCATAGAAGGTTAAGGGCTCATTTTCTTTAAGTACCCTGCGAAACTTTTTGCAGATGCGCTGGCTTATATAGGTGACTAAGCTACCATACAGGTGTGGTTCGTTCTTGTGAATTTTTCCAATGACGGAAAGGTTGAATTGGCATATTTCGGCGTCTTCTGTGGCGCGGATATCGCGCACCCGTGATCCACCATCAAAAAAACCTATTTCACCCAAAAAATCTCCTTTGCCGAGTAAAGCCACAGGTATTTTGGTGTCTTGTGAAATGTAAGAAACTTCAATGACGCCTTTTTTAACATAATAAAAAACACGAACGTCTTGTAGTTCAATTTCTTCCGCTGCTCTATAGGAGATCGTCTCGGAGTAAGGAAGAATCTTGTCTATTATCTCATTGGCGTTAATGCTGTCTGCTCCCGAAAAAGGTGAAAGGTGCTTTGTGGGTTGAGACATGGAGGAAATCCTGGTCGTTTTACGTTACAGAGTATCGATATCTTTCAATGAGATTTTCAATATAGAGTGTATGGTCCGCCGTGAGATCGCCAAATTTAATAGATCGACGTCGCATGGTAATCTGGCTGAAAGGGTGTTCGTTAGGAATTACAATATCGTTAACTGTTTCAAAGGGAACATTCTCCAGGCATACTCCCCCCTCAGCAAGCAGATCGAGACCATGGGAATCCTGGGAGGCTCCGTTGGTGGAAAAATAAGTAAAAGCAAGACCTGAGACACTGATGTCGAGTATTTGTCCAATCTTATTGGCAGGTGGGCGAAGAAAGGCATAGGTTCCTTCACGTAGCAGAAATCTCTTGTCTTTTCTTCGGTCAACTTGAGAATGTATACTGGCCACAGGATTTTCCTCTATTATGGTTATTGGTAAATGACCATTTATTCAATTCATCTGTCTCTTTTTATAAAAATCATCCATGGAGATAGAAGAATGAAATTATTAAAAAAAAAGACATCCAAGTATTCCATTATGGCATTAACAAATGAATGAATCAAGCGAGAAATAAATTTTTTTTTTAACAATTTATTTTCCCAAGAAAAAAATATACTTCGCTTGACAAATTTCATCATAAAGTTGTGTAATTTGGGTAAGTACAAAAAAAACTCAAATCCCACTGATCGGAGAACCGGAAAATGTCTGATACTCTTGACTGTCAAAGGATAATGCAATCTGAATTTTTCTCCGAATTGTCCGAAGAAGAATGTGCTCTTCTCCTGCCCTATCTTAAGAAGGAAACAGCTGAACAGGGCGATCTTGTTGTCCGGGAAGACCAGAAAGTTGACAGGATGTTTTTGGTGGTAAAAGGAAGGGTTAGGCGAGAGAAGATTCTCGGTATTACCCTTGGCGCAGCCGGCCTGGAAGCATGGCAGGAGAAGGAACTCTTTGAGGTAAAAGAACCAGGAGGCTCTTTCTGTGAGTATATTTTAATGGAAGAGACCTCTGCCAAGGTTGACTGGGTGGCTGTGGATACCAGCGAGATCTGGACATTGTCCTGTGCGGCCTTTCAGAATATTGTGGCAAAAAAAGAAGAGGCCCTTGGCCGAAAACTTCTCCTTGCCTTATGCCGGGCTCTGCATGGGCAGTGTGCTGTTAATCAGAAACAACTTGCCATTGGTTTTGAGAGAGAGCAGCTTGTAAGGCATATGCATCTTGAAAGAAAGAAGATTAAGGCCATGCACCATATTGCCAGAAGCACTGCCGCCAATAATGTCAGCCAGACCCTTGATACAATTTTAGAGGCATGCATGGATTGTCTTGATGTGGCTAAGGGGTCAATTATGATTTTTGACAAGGGGATGCTGCGTGTAGAGGCTGCATTTGGTCAGAATAAGGATAAAATTCTAGGGCAGAAACAGGTGATCAATGAGAGTAGTGTGTCCGGGCGCTGTTTTGTCCAGCAAAAGCCGGTGTTTATTGAAGATATTGCCCTGGAAAAGGGGCTAACGCGCTCACCTGACCCCAGTCAGTACTGGAACAACTCGTTGATCAGCATGCCCCTTGTCAGTCTCAGTGGTGAGAGCATTGGAGTTTTAAATATCAGTAAAACAACTAATGAGGTTTTTACCGAGGATGATTTGAAGATTCTGGAAGATCTGACTCTGGAGGCTTCTGCAGCTCTGGGCCACGAAATTTCCCTGGCATTGATGTACCGGAATTTTCAGGAAACCTATGTGGGGCTGAAAAAGGCCAAGAAACAGTTGGGGACAGTTGAAAGCAATATCTCCAAGATCATGCAGGGATCGTGGCCAAGCATAAGTTGAGGGAATTACCTTAATGAGGTAGCAAAAATGAAAAATGATAATCCGCTTGAGGAACTTGCCCAGAGAAACTCGGAAATATTGGCAAGTAATCATGGACAGACTGCTCTGGATGACGAAGGGGGACTCACAGCAAGGCAACGCCTTGATTTGCTTTTTGACGAGGGAACCTTTCAGGAAATTGATCGTTTTGTTACTCATCGTTGTGTTGATTTCGGGATGGATAAGAAACAGGTGCCCGGTGATGCCATTGTTACAGGCAGCGGCCTGATTAATGGACGCCTTGTCCATGCCTATGCCCAGGATTTCAGGGTGATGGGTGGTACTTTCTCCGAAACCAATACCCGCAAAATTTGCAAGATTATTGACAAGGCCATGCAGCTAGGTACTGCTTTTGTCGGCTTAAATGATTCAGGAGGTTCGCGGATTCAGGAAGGCGTGTGCGGTTTGGCCGGGGTGGCTGAGATGTTTTTGAAAAATACCCTGGCCTCCGGGGTTATCCCGCAGATTTCCGCCATCATGGGGCCCTGCGCCGGGGGTGCCAGTTACTCACCTGCCTTGACGGATTTTGTTGTTATGGTGGACGGTAAAAGCCATATGTTTGTCACCGGTCCTGAGGTGATCAAGGCAGTCACCCATGAAGAGGTAACTAAAGAGGAACTTGGCGGCGCTCGCACCCACCACAACAGAAGCGGGGTCAGTCATCTGTTGGCCCCTGATGACAGGGAGTGCATTGTGTTGATCAGGGAGCTTCTTGCCTTTCTCCCTTCAAATAACCTGGAAGAGAGTCCTGTTAAAAAATGTCTGGATGACCCACGGCGGCGTGACAGAGGACTCAATGATCTGATACCGGCTGACTCCCGTGCCGACTATGACGTTAAAGAGCTTATCAAACATGTTGTTGATGACAGCTATTTTTTTGAGGTGCAGGAAGGATATGCGGCTAATCTTGTGGTTGGTTTTGCCCGTTTAAACGGACGGACTGTGGGAATTGTCGCCAACCAGCCAAATCATCTGGCCGGAGCCCTTGATACCGATGCCTCACGCAAAGGGGCCCGCTTTGTTCGTTTTTGTGATTCCTTTAACATACCCCTTGTCACCCTGGTTGACGTACCCGGATTTTTACCGGGCAAAGATCAGGAATTAAACGGCATTATCCGCGATGGGGCAAAACTTCTCTATGCCTACTGCGAGGCAACGGTTCCTAAAGTTTGTCTCATTACCAGAAAGGCCTATGGTGGTGCCTATTGCGTCATGAGCAGTAAGCATATTCGCGGGGATTATAATTTTGCCTATCCTGCTGCGGAAATTGCGGTGATGGGGCCCCAAGGGGCGGTTAATATTATCTATCGACGGGAGCTTGCCGCAAATAGTGATGAGGGCTTTCGCCAGGCTAAACTCGACGAATACAGTGAACAGTTTGCCAATCCCTATGTGGCAGCCAGCCGTGGCTATATTGATGAGATCATCGTGCCGGAGGACACCCGCTGGAAATTGATCATGGCCCTGGACAGGCTACGGACAAAGGTGCTGAAAAATCCTCCGAAGAAGCATGGGAATATGCCGCTGTAAAGGCTGTTAAAAGTGTAAAGTTATGGATGGAATCTGAACTATGTTTTCAAAAATCCTCATAGCAAATCGTGGTGAAATTGCCATCCGTATCATGCGTACCTGCAAAGAAATGGGTATTGCAACAGTGGCGGTGTTTTCCGAGGCTGACCGCAGGTCTCTGCATGTCCGATACGCAGATGAGGCCTATTGTGTTGGTCCCGCTCCGGCCATTGAAAGCTATCTTGATAAAGAGGCGATCCTGGCTGTTGCGCAACAATCCGGGGCAGAAGCCATTCATCCCGGTTACGGTTTTTTGTCGGAAAACAGAGAGTTTGCTTATGCTTGCCGCAATGCGGGGGTGGTGTTTGTCGGACCTGAGCCGGATGTCATTGAACAGATGGGCAACAAGACTGCGGCCAGAAAAATCATGATTGAGGGTGAGGTGCCGGTTATTCCCGGGGCAACTGATGCGGTGGAGGATTTTCAAGAGGCCCAGGGGATTTGCGAGGATATTGGTTTTCCGGTGATGGTCAAGGCCGCCTCTGGTGGCGGCGGCAAGGGCATGCGAATTGTTACCTGCATGGATGATCTGCAGGACAGCTTCCAGGCGGTACGCCGGGAAGCCTATGCCTCCTTTGCCGATTCCCGGATTTTTGTGGAAAAATATTTCCCAGTGTCGCGCCATATAGAGGTGCAGATTATGGCAGATAAACAGGGCAATGTTATCCATCTTCTTGAACGGGAATGCTCCATCCAGCGCCGCTACCAGAAGGTGGTGGAGGAATGTCCGTCTGTTTTTGTTGATGATGATTTGCGAGAGCAATTGACTTCTGCCGCTATCAAGGCCGCCAAGGCGGTGGACTATTTAGGGGCTGGGACCGTTGAGTTTTTGGTGGATGAGGAGAAAAATTTTTATTTTCTGGAAATGAATACCCGTATCCAGGTGGAGCATTCGGTAACAGAGTTTGTCACCGGCACGGACCTGATCAAGGAACAGTTGTTGGTGGCGGCCGGGGAATCGCTTAGTCTTGCCCAGGCTGATATTACAGCAAATGGTTGGTCCATTGAGTGTCGACTCTATGCTGAAGACACAGAAAATAACTATATGCCTGCTCCGGGGCTCATCAAAAAAATAACATTTCCTGACGGGCCGGGTGTTCGAGTTGACAGTGGAGTCTATGATGGTTGGGACGTGTCCCTGCATTATGATCCGATGATTGCCAAAATCTCCACCTGGGGTCGAGATAGAGAGGAGGCCAGGCTGCGGATGCTTCGGGCTCTGGATGAATGCGTGGTTAGCGGAGTAAAAAATAATCTTGAACTGCACAAGGATATTTTGGTTGACCCGCGTTTTATAACCGGAAAAATAAATACCCGTTTTCTGGAAGATGGATTTGCGGATAAACCAGATGAAATGCAAAAAGAACATCACCTGGCTATCCTCGGTGCTGTCTGCGGACGGTTGCTTAAAGGGCCTGATTTCTATGATGATACCCCTGAACCTGACGACCCAGGACTCTGGCGCATGGCCAGCAAGTACCAGTTTTGGTCTTCACGGTTTTAAACTTCATCGCTCTAACTTCAAACTGGTTTTTTTATGAAACAACAAGTCAAAGTAAACAACACCGTTTATCAGGTTGACTACGAAAAATCAGCTGGAACAATCAGGGTGTCTATTGATGATCGCAGCTATCTGCTCGATGCTGCTGCGGTTAGCGGCGGGTACTACTCTTATCTTCTTGACGGTCAATCCCATGATACCCTGGTCGATGGTGAGGATGATCATTTTTCCGTGCTGGTTGCCGGTAAGTGCTTTGATGTTGATTTTTATGATCCGAGAACCCGGCGCCCCAGCGATGATGTGAGCCGCTCCACCCTTGAGAGTCAGCAGACAATTTGTGCCCCCATGGCAGGACGTATTGTCCGTTTCCAGGTGGATTCAGGCGACATGGTTGGCGATGGTGACGGGCTCATTGTTTTAGAGGCCATGAAGATGGAAAATGAGTTGAAATCCCAGGGTGTTGGCCAGGTGAAAGAAATATTGGTGGCGGTGGACGATGTGGTTACTCCTGGCCAGAAATTAATGGTTATTGAGTGATTATTGGGTTTGTGAAAATGCGTAGCAAAAGAATATTTCTTTTTTGTGGCATTATTTGTTGTCTCATTGCCCACAGTGCCATATTTGTTTGCGCAAATGTTACTCTCCGGTGGCCCCGGCTGTTTTAAAATCAGCCAGTGAGCTTGATTACCCTCCATTTGCCCTGGTCCGCCCTGACGGCACTGCTGAAGGAGGAGGCATAGGCTATTGACAAACTTGCTAAACAGGCCGGTTATAAAGATATCTCCGGCCAAGCCGCTGTCATTCTTAAACAGATCGCTGAGTACCAGAAAAATTTTGAAAACCTTGTCCTGTACGATGAAAAAAAAGGGATTGATCACACTGCCAGCATGTGGACAATAAAAGAAGTTCATGGGAAATGGTGGAACAACAATCCTCAGCAGTTAAAGGACAAAAACAGTCAGCAGTTGACCGAGCAGCAAAGGTTGATCCAAAAAAAAATTATCTCAATGGATGAGGATTTTTAGAATACAAGTCTAGAAAATGTGATAAAGTTTAAAGTAACTGAAGTTAATCGCAGGGGTACCCCATGTGGGTACCATGATTGGCTATGGCAATTCTAAGGGGACTAATGAGCCCCAACTTTTTTTGTTGTTCCCACCAGTTGCCTGGGAACTATCCAAGGTCGCCACTGTAACAGGTATGATGAGGAATACATGAAGATTATTGTTGGTGTTGCTGATATGCAAATTGGTGAAAAGGCTGATGATGAGCTTGTAACCTATTCTTTAGGCTCTTGTATCGGGATAGTGCTGTGGGATCCGGTGGTCAAAGTGGGAGCCATACTTCATTATATGCTGCCTGATTCCAGTATTGATACCAAAAAGGCAGCCATAAAGCCATATATGTTTGCTGATAAAGCGATACCCCAAACGTTTAAGGAAATATATGCATATGGAGCCAAAAAGAGCCGAATGAAGGTGTATGTGGTGGGGGGCAGTCAGGTGCTGGATAGCTCTGATATGTTTAATATCGGCAAACGGAACCAGATGATTGTTCGAAAGATGTTCTGGAAAAATAAGGTGGCAGTTGTCAGGGAAAATGTTGGCGGCACAGTTAATCGTACTATACGCTTGCAGGTGGGCACAGGGCGCGTTTTTTTGAAAACCTCTGGAGTGGGGGAGGTTGAATTATGAGCCGGATTGAAGAAATTTTAAATATTGCCAACCATGTCCCGCCATTTCCCAAAGTAGCCCTTCAGGTTATGAAGATGCTCGATAATCCGGAGGTGAAGGCCAAGGATCTGGCCGAGGTTATTCAATATGATGCCGTGATCACGGCAAACCTGCTGAAAACATGCAATGCCGCCTATTTTGGCCTGACCCGAAAAGTCTCTTCCCTTGACGAAGCCCTGGTTGTTCTCGGTCAGGATATCTTGAAAGATATTATCATGGCCAGCAGCAGTGCCAAATTTTATAAGGGTGACGCCGGTGGTGGCTACAGCCTTGAGCAGGGCGATCTTTGGAAACACTCAGTGGCCACGGCGGTGATGGCAAAATTGTTAAGCAGCCATTTTAATGAGGTTGATCCTGGTGTTGCCTTTACCGCCGGTCTTTTGCACGATATCGGCAAACGTTTTTTAAGTAGCTTTGTTGCCGAGGATTTTCAGGAAATTGTGGATTTGGCACATGGTGGCGAATCTTCTTTTATTGAGGCGGAAAAGGAAATTATCGGTATGAATCATGCCGAACTTGGCGGTTTGATTTTAGAAAAATGGGACTTTGCTGATGATTTACGCCTGGCAGTGAAGCAGCATCATGACACCGACGCCGTGGATAAAGACCAGCTGACCGCTCTTGTCGCCATAAGCAACACCTTGGTAATCTCCCTGGGCATTGGTGTCGGGGCGGATGGATTGAGCAGTGCTGTGCAAGGTCTTGGGCTCAAAAAATTTGGCATTGAAAGCAGGGATCTGGACATGTATTTATCAGAACTTATTTTTGAGTTGGAAAAAGCTGAAGAAATGCTCAGTTTGGCCAGCTAGTTGTTAAGGATTAACTGGAGAGATAATGGCTTTTAATATTCTGGTTGTTGATGACTCGCAGACCATGCGCTATGTCATTAAAAAGGCAGTGACGATGTCAGGTGTTGAGATAGGGGAGCTCCTTGAAGCCGGCACCGGCAAGGAGGCGCTCAAAGTTATGCATGATGCCTGGGTTGATGTGGTGCTTTCCGATATAAATATGCCGGAAATGAGCGGGGTTGAATTTCTACAAGAGGTCAAGAGGGACGAGGGTTTAAAAGATACGCCGGTAATCTTTGTTTCCACTGAGTCAAGCCAGACCAGACAGGATGAGGCTAAACACCTGGGGGCGGCGGCCTATGTGAAAAAGCCGTTTTCGCCTGAATTAATTAAAGAAATTCTACTTGATGTGCTTCATAAAGACTATGCCCACAGAATGGCAGAAGAAGGCATTAAAGAGCCGGATGATGACGACGATGATATGGATTTCTAGCCTATGTTGGAGGTTGACGTGATTACAGATGACGAAAGAAGTAAGCTCAACGCCGCTGCCATAGAGGTTTTCGGCACCATGTATTTTACTCCAGTGGAATTATTGGATAAATTTCCACCCAGAGAAGAGTGGGATTTGGCAAAATCGTATATAAAAACAAGCATAGAGTTCACCGGACCACAGGGTGGCAGGCTGCAGTTTTATTTTCCTGTCAGTCTGGCTGTTAACATTTCAGCAGGTTTTCTCGGACTCGACGAGGAGAAGCTCACCGAAAATCAGATAGTTGACACCATGCGTGAATCAGCCAATATGATAGTCGGTAATTTCCTTGGTCGTCTTGATCCTGATGGGGCCTGTTCTCTGGGGATACCTACGGCAGAGAAAGTAACAGATTTTTCGCCTGAATCGGCAGGGGGATCTTACGATCAGTTGGCCTTTGTGTCTGATTCTGGTTTTATATGGACTTTTTTTGCAACCTGCTGATAGTAAAAAACATCATGGTTTCTTCCCCTCAAGCATCTCACAATACCTCATCGATTCTCTCTCCCACGGTCCAGGCAGTATCATTGTTTTTGCTTCTTTCCTCTCTTACTGGAATGTTGCTTTTTTTTCTGTATAAGGGGCAATATGACCGGGGAGTGGCCCAGATTACCAATTTAAATCAGCAAAGGTTAGTGGAGGAAATTCAGCACATTGACCAGCTTTTCAGCGAGACAGAGAAGTCTCTGATGTTGCTCGCTGGTGTTGCTGATCCGTCTGAAGAGCTGTTGCTCTCTCTCTGCCGGGCCCATGAAGAATATGACCAACTGCGCCTCATTGACAATAGGGGGAGAGAGGTTATTCGGGTCAATAACAGCGACAGCGGTTGCCGGGCAGTACCGCAGAGATTTTTGACGGATAAATCAAGGCGATACTATGTGCAGGAGGGGATGACCCTGTCTCCTGGTTATTGTTTTTTTTCTCCTCTTGACCTCAATGTTGAGCAGGGAAAAGTAGAGGTACCCCATAAACCGATGCTTCGGCTGGTAACCCCCCACGGTAGTGGCAAAGGTATGCTGGTGATTAATCTCCTGGCTGACCGGTTCCTGGAAAATCTCTCAGCCAATGGAGTTGAGTTGATTAATCAGGATGGTTACTGGTTGTCGGGAAAGGCTGAAGAACGGTTTGGTTTCCAGTTAGGAAATCCGGATGCTACCCTGATGAGAAAAAATCCGTCAATATGGCACCATGTTCAAGCAAAGGAATCAGGTTCTTTTGTGTCAGGGCAGGAACTGATTGTCTTTGCGACATATCGCCACCTTGCTAAGGAAAAATTGTTATCTCATTTTGTGGCTGAGAATGACAAGGACGATTCAAGGCAGTGGAAGATGTTTATCCGTGATGATTTAGCCAATCATCCTGTTGGTGCGCTGGCAAATCGTTTTCTGATTTTATTTTATGTTTTGTCCGTAATATTTTGCTTGATCTCTCTTTTTATTTACAAAGTTTTGAGAAAAGAGGAGCTGGTCAATCGGGCCAGGTTTGAACAGGAGCAGCGAGTGAGGGAGGGTGAATCACGTTTTCAACGCGTTTTTCATAATAGTCCTGATTCGATTACCATCAGCGATATGGACGGTGTTTTTGTAGAGGTAAATGACGGTTTTTGTAGTCTTACCGGCTATAGTCCTGAAGACGTTCTTGGCCGCAGCGCTAGGGATGTTGCAATCTGTAGGGATGACCAACAGTGCCATAAAATAATAGATGCCCTGAAAAGAGAGGGGAGGGCGAGTAACCTGGAAGCGGAGTTTGTTCGTAAAGACGGGACAGTGGTGCCGGTACTCATGTCTGCGGTACAGGTCACCATGAGTGATCAACCTTTTATCGTTAACATCACCCGGGATATTAGTTCGTTAAAAAAGGTGGAAGCACAGCGGCGGGAATTGGAAGATAAGCTGCGTCAGTCCCATAAACTTGAAGCATTAGGGGTTCTGGCCGGTGGCATTGCCCATGAGTTTAATAATATTCTTGGGGCCATTATCGGCTATGCAGAGATCGCCGGCGACGATTTGCCGCCTGACTCCCAGGTGCAAGGTGATTTGCAGCAGATTCTTGTCGGCGGAAATAGGGCCAAGGTGCTGGTGGAGCAGATTCGGGCCTTCAGCCGACCCCAGGATGTGGTAAGGCGTCCTTTAAGTTTGCCGCCTTTGTTGAAAGAATCCGTGAAGATGGCCGCTGCCGGTCTGCCTGCTACTATTCGAGTCAACCAACATA
>PJEL010004259.1_pt1 | contig 11906 bp, 16 predicted proteins | sample 1853271 | NCBI WGS metagenome assembly PJEL01 (sample SAMN08108733, study PRJNA415343) | Invertebrate metagenome, whole genome shotgun sequencing project. | host: Globobulimina | place: Sweden: Gullmar Fjord | collected 2015-08 | reverse complement strand
AAAGTTTGTAGTGATGCATCGTTGGGGGGTGCTATCGCCGTCACGTGATGATTCAATGTTGTAATTGGGACAAGCAGATTGGGTGTAACGGATACGGTTCCAGAAAGTGTAACGGGTACGGTTCCATAAAGTTTAACGGATATGGTTCCAGAAACATTAGAACGTTCCAGAAACAGTTACACGCATGTTCGTTATTTTTCGTAGATGAACAAGATAGAATAATTTAATCACTCTTCAGGAATCCCAAGGAAGGATTGTAACATAGTGAATAGCACTATTTGTTTGACTACTACATCATTTTTCATTTGTGTAGTGGTTGGCGGTTGAAGGAGAGCCTTGTATTATCGATCCAAATACGAGTACCGCGAGAGAAGGTAAGCATGGAATTCTGGGTGTTACAAAGAAGGTTGAAACCCGCAGTAAAGGAGATTTTTCGGGTCAGGTTGCAGTTGTTGGTATGGCCTGTCGGTTACGCACTGTCAGTTATACTTTTGTAACTGCTGCGTCATCAAACTGAGCCTCGTCCGTTTTCCGCATAAGATACAAGGTGTGACGATGTGAATGCTATCCCCTGACAATGGGTCATCTAAATGTCGGCTCAGTGGATAGTATAACGAAGCATCTTATAATATTCACAGCTCAGCTTCGAACTTATATATATGTTCCAAGCATCCATAGCTTGGGAGACAACACCTGATTGAGCGTATATACTAAAACGAGATCAGGACTTTACCCATCCCTGGATCCCTCCTATAATTGCTAAATGAGTACGAGCTTACAGGCGACCTGTGTCGTGGATCGTCCGCCTTCTAAAGCGGAGTGTGGCCATCAATTGGAACAGAATAGAAGGGTTCTGTCGGATTTTGTTCGTGGATTTTTTTGCAGCGTGGCATTTATCGGGGTACAGGGGTCATGGGCAGTCCAGGTATGGTCCATTCCGTTGCATGGTTGCCTTTTTGGAAAGAAAATCATTTTGATGGGGCTGGGCGGCGGCTTAGGGTTATTATGGACTGCTGCGGGTTATCAATATCGATTTGGTCTTTGGGATCATACGCCGTGTCGTTTCATTACCTCATAAGATAATGTACTGCACTGAAAGAATTGTCCCTAGTGAGATATGATGTGAAGGCACTAAAAAAAATGTATTCCATGCATTTTATGTGTGGTGGTGGTGGTGATCTGTTTGCCTATTCGTATCATGTTTCCCTTACCTCGTCATTGAACCCACATTCAGATTGGCAATGTCTCGAGTACATTTCGACAATTAGGTAACATCGTATACAACATGTAATATTAATGTTAAGCAGCACCATGTGCCTGAAGGCATCCCTCAACCTCTTGCTAGGTCTCAGTAATTCTAAAATATCATACCTGTGGCTTGCGGGACCCTTGACAGGCATCATCATTCAACCGATCATTGGCATTGCTAGGTTTGTGACAAGCATATTCCACCTTGCTGCCAAGTATTGTTTTTCTCATGTCGTCACTCCCTTGCATATCTGTATTTCTTTTGTCACTTCTTTGCCTTGGTCATGTGTCGCACAACCCACCAATCCGTCTTTCTTACCCTTTCCTATTTCCTGTAATTATTAATAAATAATTGTGTAGACAATACACACGTGCGAGTTTTGACACGACGTGATTGTAACACTGACTGATCCACTTGACAGTGATGTTCATGTCTCCCGTTGGGGTCGACGCCGTCCGTTCATTGTATTGGGGTCACTCTTTACTGCTATAGGGCTACTTGGCTTTGGGTTTGTGACTAGTCTTCACAATAAGAACATATCTATAGCTTTAGCGGTGCGTCCATTTTGAAAATAAGTGAGATGTGTGTTAATATAATAATCCAATATGCCCGGGGGGAGGGGTTGTGCTTGGATGCTGCCTAGTAGGAAGAAGCACACTATTTACTTGTTTAATCAAACCGCCGTCTGGCTCTTGATTTTCGCCCTCCTCCCTTCTCCTACATCGTACGTCTTATGATGTAGACTATATTCTTCTGGGTGTTGGATGCCTCAATCAATTGTATGCAGGCCCCCCTACGAATGCTTCTCACTGATGCGGTAGAACGCCACACACTTGACTATGTGAGGAAGGCTCATCTTTGCTTTACTATACAAATATCAAGCATTGAGCCATCTCAATTCTCGCATACCAACCCCCTTTGAAACTCTTTTCCCACTCCTCTTATCAGGGTAATGCCTGCTTTGCTTTGAACAATGGTATAGGAAAGGCTATTGGGTGCGTTACAGCATATTATTTCATGTCCCACTGATTGACTGATAACATACACTGCTGCTGATTCATCAGTTACATGCTTGGCAGTGTTTGCTTGACAGCGATGAAAGCATCCGACTCCTTTTCAACGGAGGTATGATGGTGTATACTACTTTATCTTTTGTCAAATATGTTCAAGGGTTCGTATTTTATTTGCCTTATTGCCCGTTGCGTTTGCTTATTCCTGCTGTAAACCTCTAATGTCCTGCCCTATTTTCTGTCTGTTGGCTCTGGCGCGCGCGTAGACCAGTGCTGTATTCACCATCATGGCCATCATTCTCATTGTAACTGTTGCTGTAACTGTATTTATGGTGGATGAACTCGCCGTGTCACCGGAAGACCCGAGAACGGTAGTGATGTATATCCCACCAGAAATATTCTGTCCTGCCTGCATACTGTAGTGATATAAATACTTCTACCTTGCTGCTGCTTTTGGACCTCACATTTGTTGTTTCTTGTGCTTTGCATTTCTGTTTCTGTTTTCAATCAACTACAGTTTGGGGAGAAAATTTGTAAAGGCGTGGATGATCTCCATTCTACTTACAAAACGTTGCCACGTGTATTTTGGTGGGCCTTTGCAATTCAGTGTTCAGCGTATTTTGCATGGTTTTCAACTTTTATTTTTGTTACTATATGGATGGGACAGACGGTCAGTCAGCAGGGCATCCGTCCGTATCCATTTAAGGACCACCACCTCCTCTCCTTATCTACTTCCGTATATGCTAATTGCTGCAGCACAAGCAGCACACCGCCGCTCATTACTTCCTTCCATTGAATGTTATCTTTAGGTCTACGGAGGGAAAGCCGAGCATGATGATCTGATTAGCAATGGATGCACTGATCATTCTCCATTTGTAGATGGTGTTTTAATGGCTAACTGGGGCTTTTTTGCTATGGTCAGTCGTTAGTTAGCATTCATGACTTTGGGTGCATTGTCATTATCGTAAGGTATCATGTGTTTATGGTAGGAGTACTAGACTAGCTTCAGACACTGGGATAAGGTTTGTGTTGGTTTTCTACCTTTCTCTCGTTGCAGCACCATAACTGTAAGGAGTCTGTTATTACATTTGAGGGCTGTTGTAGTGATGAATGTCATCACTTACAGCATGTGGTCTAATTGGAGGGTTTGTTTGTTTGCTCCTTGGTGGTTAATAATTGTCTCAGGCACTACTGAGTCTTCTGTGGGCCCCAGTTTTGCCAAAATTGTGCTCTACGTTTGGATTGAAAGTGGTAAGCAAGCTAAATGTCATTGCTAAATCAATGGCGTGTTGGTTGTAATCCTTCCCTGACCGTTCAAAAGGTATGGATTGGACATCTGGTAGTGCTCGGCGGTTTACTGTGTAGGTACGTGACTGTTCTTCACACTGGATGTAACGCGGGTGTGTCACACCCCTTGCACCTAAGAAATTCACGTGGTTTGGCTTGTATGCATCGAAATTACGGCGTAGCAGCTTGTGTGAATTGTTGAATTGGAAATTACTACCTGCAAATATGCCGCCCTAAGCTATACTATCCCTACGGCTTTCTCTCTTTTCGTCGGAAGCACGCCAGCTGTTCGGGAAGGACAAAAAAATGTGTGTGAAATCTAGGCTGGATGCATCGTGATATATATACATGTATAATTGAACACCTTGATCCTAACCCAACGCACACCAGTTTGGTGTAGCTCTGATTTCTTTGTTAGGATTTCCTCTGGCTGCAACATTTTCCCTCCCGTGGCAGATCGCTACCACAGTCTGCAGGTTGGTGCTATCTATGCGAACCACCATCCTTATTTACCTTGTCTCCTTCTCTCAAACAGCAGTAAACCTAACCCCAAGCAAATGTGATAAATGTCTCCTCACGTCGTTTTTCGCCCAAGTTTCTCGCTCACAATTGCTTTTCGTACTAACTTCTTTGGTGAACATACCATCCGTGTGTGTATGTACACCTCAATGCCTGTATGTACAGTGGGGTCAATGATGTGCGTGAACGAGGGAAAGTAATAACAGTATTTAATTTAAGCCAATGTTTTCCAGAGGTATGTTTATACGAAGTGGGGTTAGGGCTAGGGTTAGCATTTAGGGTTATAGAGTTTAGGATTTTACAGTTTAGGGTTCAGGGCTTACGGTTAGGCTGTTCAGGAGATAGAAAGCAATCAGACAGCATCAGCTCACGTGTATAACCTGCCTGTCTCATGTGATGTTTGCCAGCCCCCAGTAACTACGACCAACTCTGTGCTGAAAGTTCTAACAAGTGTTCTACAGATTGTTGTTTCCCTGGTTGCAGGTCCTATTGTTTCGATTAAGAACCTGCCCTCCAGTGGGCTTGTCCTGGGAGGGGCTCTAGTGGGTGCTGTGTTGTGCGCAAGGTTTCTGATACCTGCAGACATTCATTCATATGATCTGCTTACGAAAGAACGAGAGAGCGGAAACGAAGCATAAATATGTGCATTCCCAGTGTGATTTTCTAGGCATTTTCTCGGAATTGGAGGCTATGGCATACTGTCCGGTCGTCGTTCAAATGAGTAGCGATATTGTATGTATCATAAAATAGGTTGTGCTTAAGTTTTGTGACATGACAGTGTGTGTGTGTAAAACATGTTTTGTATATTCTTGCCGTAACTTCAATAAATGCTGTGGTACAAATATGCCAGTGAAAACAACGTTAAGACGTGAGGAGGGTGCTGGGCACGCTACCATTTTGGTGAAGCATGCATTTTGTTGATGTACGAACGAGTCTCCTGTTGGGACATGGTTACTAAAAAAACAGATGGAGGAAGGTAATTCTACCATAGACGTCGTGCTGCTTCACAGCACACTTCTCTCAATGCAATAACTGCTTTATTGTTACAATCAGGTGGTTACGAGAATTACAACAATACCTCATTATGCATATTCGCCTTCATCGACCCGATTAATCTTGTAGTATCTCATTGCATATGTGTTCTTGTTTGTCGCAACAACACGTAAGTAGTCCCGTAAACTGTGCTTCTTGAGGAACTTCTTCGTCAAATACTTCAAGTACCTCTTTGAAAAAGGGATATTTGTAGTCACGTAAAGTTTCTCTCTGTCTCCTGAAAGGACGATCGAATCTCCTAGCTGTCCGGTTTTTCCATTCACTTTTATCCTCTCATTCATAAACTTCTGAAATTCCGGAATTGTCATCACCCCATCAACTTTTGGCTGCGAACAATCAATAGTATACTTTAAAGCCTTTGTTTTGACGGCTTTTTTGCCTGAGGATGTCTTGGGGGGGCAAAACGTGCATTCATTAATGTAACCAATTATTGAAAACTATACCGCATCACTTAAACACTGAAGTGGCAAAACTCCCAATCACTAGAAATTCTACATCTCAGCAATACATCATTATCTGTCAATCTCTGCCGATTTCATTAATCCAACCTCCATTGCCATGAAAATCTCTCCACGCATGCGCGGTGTACAACTATGGCAACTCTAGTAGTTCAACTTCCAGTAGCTCACCCACTTATACCTCACAACAAGAACTTAGAGCACATCTCTCTATGTGAGGTACACATGATGGAAACTCTAGCGGTTCGACTACCAGTAACCCACCCATTGATATTACCTCACAACCCACACATCCATCGTCTTTTACGCCCCTATCTCTCTTCTTAACTTAACCCCTACCCTACCCACTCACCTCCTCGTAACAAGAACTCATACAACCCACAACCCCACGTAACAGTCGTCATTATAAGAAACAAGACGAACCCCATAAGCACAAGCATGCTAACGGCCACCAAAGCCCACGAGAGAGACCCAGGTAGACCAAGAATAACCCCGTTCCCCTACACCTCTTACACCCTAACACTCGTCCCTACCCACCCCTTTGCACTCATTGGTCCCCATTAAGCCTTCCTTACCTGAGACGGCGCCATGTCTGGTACTTAAGTCGAGTTGTGGCGGTCACTCACCCTGTGAGTGGGGGTATGCTTACAACCAAGAAAATATACATGGCTGAGGATAAACGGGGGGCCCGAAAATTCGTTTACGGGGGGGAAAACGAATGTGGGGTGTAGTTTTGGGGGTATGTGGACATGTGGCAATATAGGGGAGGTTGAAATTGATGTAGAGTGGCCTCGTTGAGTTAGCGAAGTACGAGGAGGATAATAGCAGCAGCAGTGGATGCATGTGTGTGGATTATTCCCTCAAACCAGGCACCTTCGTTCACTAAATGGTATCCAGCGCTGTGGTGGAATGATTCTCGAGGGCACACGCATCGGGGTGTTGTGCTTTTTTTGGTGCGATTGTTGGTAGTGGTGATGATGATGTTATTAATACCGTGGATTGGACCCTTGTTCAAGTATTACACTATATGGCTGAGGATAAAGGGATGGGGTCCAAAAATACTTTGATGGGGGGGCAGTGAAATTTATGGCCCCCCCTAGGACCTGTGCTAGTTGAGCAATTATGAATGAAGCCCTCTTTTCATTGCCATTTGTGATGGAGCTATAATATAATATGCTTCCGCTGCGATGTTCTGATGCTAGTACAAGTGCTAGCTACGCGATGATGGTGCTTGGGCTGATATTGAGTTCTCGTTAACTTCGATACCACTAGCAAGAATTCAACTAGGTCGAACAGCCGCCCCATGAGAACATAGAAGAAAACCAACTTGGCCTTTCTTTACGTTGGGAGTGTCAAAAAGAAAGACGTTTCCACCAATTCTGCTCAAAGATCCTCCGAGCATGATTAATGCTTTTGCAAATCGTTTTTTGGGCCTTCTCGGTGGTTTTGACTCAGCGCTTACAACTTGCACGACTCTCTCCTCACCGCAAAAGAAAAATAAATGAGGGGGGCGCGATGGAATGGTGGTCATGTCATATATATAATACTAGTGGTTCAGATCGAAAATGACAGAAATTCGAGTCTAAGTTCCCAGCCGTGAATTAAGAAAACTACTACCCAATAATGCATGGTGCGTGCTGACAGAGCAGCCCAGCAGCCCATTCAGACTAGTTAATGTTAGCAGCAGTAACATTGGGACAACTTAAGCAGCACATCAGCAGCTTGCCATGGTTGGTTGGTAGGTAGCGATGGCAGACTCCAGTTTCTTCTTTGCATGGGAAAGAAGATCAACGTCACGTGCTTCCTCAGACAAAACAAGCTTAGCGTCATCTTCTGGTTGCTTCTTAAAACCAAGTTCCTTTGAGTGAGAGAGAGAAAGAGAAACCAAGAGAAACCAAGAGAAACTTCATCGTGGGCAAGGCTGCAAGAAATATGCACAATGTTTTGTGTTTCTCCATCTTCACAGTTCATCAAGGCCAAGACAGGAACAGTTAGTTACCTTAAGAAGGCTTACACCACCCAGTTGACCAGCCACACGAGACTTGAAGACCTTGTTTTTGAGGTTGATTGTCCGAAACTTGAGAAGTGGTGGTCAGAGCAGAGCAGAACAGCGCATCTGTACAGATTTAGGTCGTCCAAAAGGTACTTACCTTCTCTTCATCAAATTTCTCCAGCACGTTATTCACATATATTAGGAGAGTCTTCATGGCAGCACCACCAAGTCCTGGCAGGAAACACATCAATCGTGCAGACTTATCATTCACACTTCTTCATCTAAATAAGCTTTTTAAAGCTGCTTTGTAACTCAACAACAACACCAACAACAAGCATTGCATTTAGTACTTCCAGTAGAGCAAGCATCCCGTTTCTTAGATGCACACACTCACCACCCACAGTCTGCTTGGAAAGGATATCAATATGTTTGTCCACATTCTTAGCGTGGTCCACCTCCTCTGAGGCCTTAAAAAAATTTCAGGGTCGGGGTTCGAGAGAGTCATGGGCAGATAAGGTCGAAAATGGAAATAATCGACTGAAGGTTTGATGCTGCATGTCAGCAAATCACAGACCACGTTTTCTTTCATTCAGTAACCACCAGCTGAACTTAACAACACACACGCAAGCAAAGAGGTCACTTGAGGCCACACATTCAATTAGAGTTACTTACCTGCTCAGTTGTTTGGGGAAGGGGGACTCGAGTATCTGCTGAAGAGTTACCACTATACGCTGCCTGTACCCCTGTAGGTTGGTACCCCTTGTGTATCGGTATCGGATTGTTGGAGTCAAGGAGATGGGAGCACTAGTCTCAAGGGAAATGTTGCAATGACAGTCATTCACTCACCTCAACTGATAGCTTTCCTGCCAACCTCCCTCCACGTGCCTTACGCTCCGCCTTGTCCTATTACAACTTGCGCAATTAAAATTCGAGTTAAGGCCATCAAAATTCACTGGAAAAGAGAAAGTTGTTGCCTTTGCTATCTCAACCCTTAAGCGGTCGCGCTCAGCAATGGCATCTGCCTTTTCTTTTTTACGCTCTTCAATTTCTCGCAAGCGTGCCTGCTTATCCATCTCCTCTCTTGTTCTGCCAGCCTATATCATTGCAAATGATTTGGCACATCAGAGCCATATTTGTTCGATGCAAGGTTTTGGTCTTAATCTTAAAAATGGTATACTTACCTCCTTCCCTGTAGACCGTCTGGCTTTTTCGTGGCTCACATTCTCGGCCTAATTCGTGCCCAGAGTATAGCGAAAATACAAGTTAAAAAAAGCAAGACTAAGTGTGTAGACAAGTGCTGATGCTAAGCACATCCAAGCTGCTCCTTCCCAACCTTTTCTGTTTCTTCCCTTTGAGCCCTGCGTTCGGCTAGGATGGTCATTAATTTCTCAACCTTAGCCGCCTTCTCCTCTGCCGTAAGAGGAGCAATGGCATCTGAACTTTCACTAAAGGCAGAGTGATCCGTTCTTGATGCATGAATCTCTACAGCCACCGTGTCCCTCAGTGATTTTCCACACTCATCACACTATTACAAATAATCGAAAGCACCCCCACCAAAAAAACAGGGTTGCAGAGGGTCAGTCAAAGCAAGCAGCTGAGTAAGTCAACGCTGACAAACATACACCCATAGAGGTGTAGGTACATGATGCTTGCTAAAGGTGTCTCTTTCTGCATCAATCAAAACAGACGGAGTAATAAATTAGAAAAATTTGAAGATAGGGTAAAGTCTATTACCTTATAACTTTGAGCAGTCTCCGATGCAGCAGCCTCACCCTGTCCCTCCGAGAGCTCCGGATCAGCAGGTGCTAGTTCATCTATATCAGCATCATCTTGATGCTCCATAAGCCAGTTAACACATTCCTCAAGGTCATCTCTAACTGCAAACATAGTGGCCTTCCTGGCTCTGTTCTCATCAAAGCCCATGTTCATTAGCTAAACATTCGAAACCAATCCACAAATGCAGCAGACATCAAAATCGTTACCAATGATAAAGAGATAGGAAGTCAGTCCACACATCATACACATGTAACGTAACCACATGTAGTGTACAGTCAAGAGATCTTATGTTTCAGCGACTGTGACGTGATGAAAACACATTCAAAACGCACCTCTTCCATCACAGATGCATTAGATGTTCGTATGGGTGTTTTCTTCCCACTCTCCTGCGTAGCTGCCGCGACCGTCGGTTCCACATCCTTGAAGTTAGGGTTAGGGTAGTGAAATTTCAGAGGAGTTATATGAATACTGAGAAGCACAACACCCAATCCTGGCATGCCAAAATCGACATAATAACCCCCAAATCACCAGCTACACAGAACGACTTGCCATTGGCTTGATTTCAACACCAGAATCAGCAGCCAGGAGCTTCTCGTTGATAGAAGACGTTGTACTATTTGTCAGCTTAGAACTAGCATTAGCAACTTCATTGGCATCTTTTTCACTAGCTGTAGTGCTAGTAGAACCTCCAAAGCGGGCCAAACGAGCTAAACGTGGGTCTGCTGCTCCTGAATCTGAGCCAGCCCCCAAACTGTGGCCTTTGCCTCCAAATGATGGCCTAAGCTTTCCTTTGAGTTCCAATGTCTTCTCTTCTACCTAGGCGAGAGGACATCCAATATATCCACCATCAATTATAATGGATATAAGAGATTGGCAAATCATAACCCCTATTCATGTGTAATGAAAAATTCTCAACCCTCGCAATTAAACATTACAATCACAATCCCTTAACCTACCTTTGCTATGTTAGCTCCCTGAATTTCATCGACCTGCTGACCCTCCAGGTAGAACCTATGAATTACAATGGTTATGTCTGCGATTTCATACAGCACACACACATATCAACACATGTATATGGGCACATAAACCCAGAAGAGCAACATGAACTGCAAGCAGCACCGAGAAGCACCTGAATGTTGGAAAGGCCCGGATTCCAATGTTTGCCTTCACAAAGACCAATATGTAACTATTTTTGGGCTCATTCAGACATTATATATATAACACCCTCTCACCATCAACTCCTGGCATTCAGTCTCAAGCACCTTTAGGAACAGCACATCGCGATATTTGCGTGCAAGGTCATCATAAGCGGGAGCAATCCTGCGGCCATTTGAAATCGCACGTCACACGGGTTATAAAATAGAAAAAAGCTAATAAAGCTATTGAGAGTAACCGTCATCAACATGAAGAAGACTCACATCTTGCATGGACCACACCATGTCGCTGAAATCAGGACGAGAAATAGAAACGTAGGTAGTGCGTCAAATGGAAGAATAATACTCATCCATAGACATTAGTACCAATCCGTCTCGGTGATGATTCCGTTGATTATCGATGGCACGTCCCTAGCCCTCCCAATGCACATCTCTCACTATATCACAACCACATATCATAAATAAATAAAAAGGCAACCAACCCTCTACTACAACGCCGCAAATGCAAACACAAAAAAAACACCACTATCACAATTCTCGTTGGTAGAGTTGTAAGTTTATCCAAGGTTCCAGATAGCAAGCGATGATACGGCAGCTCTAATATAAGAGGGAAAACGACGCCCAAGGCAATGGAATAAGGAAGAGATTACATCTACAACTTAGTCACCATATGCTACCACAGTGAGAGAACTTGCAGCCAAATCGAGCCCCTCCCTTGCAGCCAGAATACCTTAGTTAACCCTAACCCCAAGTTAACCATAAACCACAATGGTGCCAGAACCAGAACCAAATATATAATACCATTGCCGCCCTGTCCTAGTTCACAGAATAACGAGTGATCCCGCCGGGAATACCCCAGGCTTAAACACTTAAAACTTAACTTAACCCACCTGAGAAGTCTACCACGACGAGTTTCCCTTTGGTTCCCACAAGGCGATGAAATTCATTCTCACTTCCCACTGTATCACACATCTGTAAACGCCAAGGCGTTAGGGTTTTAGGGATTTAGGGCTAGCGTTAGGATTAGGGTTAGAATTAGGATTAGGATTAGGGTTTTATTATGGTTAGGGTTAGGATTAGGGTTAGGATTAGGGTTATAGGGTTAGGGTTAGAGTTCTAGGGCTAGGGCTTAGGGTTAGGGTTAGGTCATAACTCTGGCTATGCCGTGGTTGGTGCCACGGGAAACCTCAACCTCTTCAGAGTTTGGTGCGAAATCCCGCAATCCGGCACTTTGTCTTACGAGCAATTGATTGTCGTGAGCCAATTGAGGATGACTTTGACATACCGGGTCCTCCAAAAAGAACAATGCGGGCTCATGGAACAGCACTTCGAGACCCTTCCGGAGAGGGTGGAGCTGTAATTGTTTTGAACGATGTAACTGAATTAGAGCGTTTAGAAATTGTTCGG
>PJEL010004258.1_pt1 | contig 11908 bp, 14 predicted proteins | sample 1853271 | NCBI WGS metagenome assembly PJEL01 (sample SAMN08108733, study PRJNA415343) | Invertebrate metagenome, whole genome shotgun sequencing project. | host: Globobulimina | place: Sweden: Gullmar Fjord | collected 2015-08 | reverse complement strand
CGTCGAACTTTACTCTAAGTAAAGTTAACACAAAAGAGAGGACACAATGCAGGGTTCTGTTACAGAATTTCTTAGACCGCGTCTCGTTGATATCGAGCAGGTTAATCCAACACGTGCCAAAGTTACACTTGAGCCGCTTGAACGTGGTTTTGGTCATACTTTAGGCAACGCGTTGCGTCGTATCCTATTGTCGTCTATGCCAGGCTGCGCGGTAACCGAAGTAGAAATTGATGGTGTACTGCATGAATACAGTAGCAAGGAAGGCGTGCAAGAGGATATCCTTGAGATCCTACTAAACCTTAAGGGTTTAGCAGTAGTGATCGAAGGGAAAGACGAAGCTATGCTTACTTTAAGTAAGTCAGGCGCAGGCCCTGTTACTGCAGCAGATATCACGCATGATGGTGATGTTACTATCATGAATCCTGACCATGTTATTTGTCATTTGACAGGTAATAATGATGTCAGCATGCGAATTCGTGTAGAGCGTGGTCGTGGTTATGTACCGGCATCAGCCCGTGCACAAACCGAAGACGATGATCGCCCTATCGGTCGTTTGTTGGTGGATTCTTCATTCTCACCTGTCGCTCGTATAGCCTACAATGTAGAAGCTGCACGTGTTGAACAGCGTACTGACTTAGATAAACTCGTTATCGATATGACCACAAACGGTACTATCGATCCTGAGGAAGCTATCCGTCGTTCTGCAACTATTCTAGCTGAACAGTTAGATGCGTTTGTCGAGCTACGTGATGTTACTGAGCCAGAGCAGAAAGAAGAGAAGCCGGAGTTCGATCCGATTCTGTTGCGTCCTGTGGACGATTTAGAGCTAACTGTACGTTCAGCTAACTGTTTGAAGGCTGAAGCGATTCATTATATCGGTGATCTGGTACAGCGCACAGAAGTTGAGCTGCTTAAGACTCCTAACTTAGGTAAGAAATCTCTTACTGAAATTAAGGATGTTTTGGCTTCTCGCGGACTGTCGTTAGGTATGCGTCTCGAAAACTGGCCTCCGGCTAGTTTAGCAGACGACCTTTAAGTCCAGACTTGTACAGATTTAGGTAATAAGGATTAGGTCATGCGCCATCGTAAGAGTGGTCGTCAACTAAACCGTAACAGCAGTCATCGCCAAGCTATGTTTCGTAACATGGCAAGCTCATTAGTCCGTCACGAAGTGATCAAGACTACTGTAGCTAAAGCGAAAGAACTGCGTCGCGTAGTTGAACCTCTGATAACACTTGCTAAGAGTGATAGCGTTGCAAATCGCCGTTTGGCATTTGCTCGTACTCGCGACGCTGAAGTCGTTGGTAAGTTATTTAATGAATTGGGTCCACGCTACCAGGAACGTCCTGGCGGTTACACCCGTATCCTTAAGTGCGGTCTACGTACTGGTGATAAAGCGCCTATGGCGTTTATTGAACTAGTTGGTCGCCCAGAAGATGCTGAAGCTGTTGAAGCTGATGACTCTGCTGAGTAATTAAGGTATTTCATTTTAAAAAGCCGGGCGAATGCCCGGCTTTTTTATGCGTAAAATTTGAATACTGAATTTTAAATCTTCTAATCTATCCATTTTGCTTTTTGTACTATTTTATCGGGGATTTTCAATTCCCAACGCTCAACACCGCTCTTACTAAAAAGGTAAAGCCCTTTACTGTCGAATACAAATGATAATGAGCTTGGTGATGCGCCTTCCAGTACTTGCTTTATCAATCTCCCGGCATGTTGACCATGTAGATATCCATCTAGCACATAACCGCCTATGTTCTTTTGTGGGCCGATGGTAAATTCCCAAAATCCAAAGTGAGGTAATGGAGAATGATCTCTGGTCCAGGCTATGACTTGTTCGGGCGACAGGTGCTTTCCTGAACCATCACGTATCGTATGGTAAAGGCCGATAAATATGGCATCGTATCCTTTTACTTTTGCTTCAGATATACTTGTTTTCCACGTACTAATGTTACTCGTCAGTACGAAGTCCAAGCTCACTCTTCCCATTGAAATACTGTCCAGAGATGGACTGATCTGTTCCAACGACGCAATCGAAGTTTTGCTGTTATCGAAAAGCACTAGAAATTTCTTCTTTGGTTTTTCGAGTAATAACTGATTGGCTAAGAGCAGTGATCTTTTAAATAGTGGCCTTTCCAGTACCCCGGTAAAGTTTTTCTGATTATGTATGTTATAGGTTCGGGGGTTAGTATTGAGTCCAAGGAAGACGACCGGTACCTTTGTCTTCGCAAAACGTTTATGCAGCATCTTAATCGCATTATCATCCGCCAGTACTACAAGATCAGGTTTAAGCTCATTGTAGTGCTGCCAGGCGCGCTCAGCTTGGCTAGCAAAGCTTGTCTGTGGGAGTCGTTTGGTATCCAGATAAGAATGATGGTAATCGTGTTCATCACCAAGGATTGAAACTATGCCCTTATTATAGTTCCTATCCCACTCATATTCCTGATGGTAACTTTCAATGATCAACACTGACGCAGCCATCATTTTTAGTGGGATCATAATCAGTAGGAATAAGAGGTATCGCATTATCTCGGTCTTCTAAAGGCTTTCTATAGTTATAGACCAGCTGTCATGGTATCGAAAGTCAGGCATAAAAAAGGCCTCTCGCGAGGCCTTCTTAGGAGTTCGAACATGGCTACTTAATAGCTACTTTTTTGCTCTTCGTTATAATCCAGCTTTTCATGGGTCTGTCCCATGGCTTCAGCCACTTCAGGAGGCATGTAGTTTTCATCATGCTTAGCTAAAACTTCTGTTGCCTGAAGCTTACCGCCTTCAACTAAAACGCCTTGAGCAACGATACCTTGACCTTCTCTAAACAGATCAGGAAGAAGATCATCATAAGTAACGATGACTTCACCACCGAGTGAGTCATGAACGGCAAATTCAACATGAAGACTGTCCGGATCGCGAACCATCGAGCCAATGGTAACCATACCGCCGACACGGATACGTTGACCAACTTCCGGCTTAACCCCAGTATCTTTCTTACCTTGTACAATCTCTGTAGGTGTGTAGAAGAGGTTCAAGTTCGAGTTGAGTGCATATAATAATAGCGATGCTATTGCAGCTACGCCGCCAATTAGTGCAACTGCCAGTGTTAATCTCTTTTTACGTCTAGGGTTCACTATTTTGTACTCCGGTTTTCTTTAAGGCGCTCTTCTCGTTGTATTTTTTGCGAGATCCCCACCAACACCTTACGTTTTTGTCTGAGACTGTGTGTTACGAGCATACCTATCGATAGAAAGGTAACGCCATAAGCCAGCCATACGTAGAAGGCATAGCCTCCCATGTTAAAAAAATCTGCTAATGAATCGAACTGCATTATTTGACTCCTTCGGCTTTAGCTAGTTCCCGAACCCAAGGGCGCATTCCATTTCTTGCTAGAATTTCGGCTCTGAAACGTATTAATGTTATTGCACCTATCATCATTCCAAATCCAAGAATATTTATCAGCAGTGGATAGAGCATCTCAGTTGGCATAGCCGATTTTTCGGTGATTCGGATGGTCGATGGCTGATGTAATGAGCTCCACCACTCGACAGAGTATTTAATAATCGGAATATTAATTACACCAACTATTGCCAAGATACCGGCCGCTCTAGCGGCTAAAACCTTGTCTTCAAACGAAGCATATAAAGAGATAATACCCAGATATAGGAAAAGTAGTACCAGTTCAGCTGTTAAGCGTGCATCCCAGACCCACCAAGTGCCCCACATAGGTTTACCCCATGTTGCACCAGTAATTAGTGCAATTAAGGTGATGACGGCTCCGATAGGCGCTATGGCGGCGGCGGCCCAGTCGGCGGATTTAATTTGCCAGACAAGACCAATAAATGCTGACGTTGCCATAGCCATATATGCTGCCATAGACATAGAAGCCGCTGGTACATGTATAAAGATGATTCTGTAACTATCACCCATTTGGTAATCTACAGGCGCAAATACCAATCCCCAGACTGAACCTATACCTACTAGGGCAGTTGCCAGCATGGCGAACCAAGGGAGGAGTTTTCCGGATAAATTATAGGCGCGTTCAGGATCCGCGTAACTATGTAGCCATTTCCACATTTAGTTAGTACTCACTCTTAGCGATGCACCAATTGCAAAAGGTGCCAATATTAATGAACCGACCAACATCGCACCTATGATTGCGAGATGACCGCTGTAGGGTAAATTTAAACTCGATGCATCGATTGCTGAGGTGGCAAAGATGAGCACCGGGATATACAAAGGCAGGATAAGCAGACTGAGTAAAACACCGCCTTTATGTAATCCAACCGTTAAGGCTACACCAATGGCACCTAGTAGACTTAATACCGGTGTACCTAAAGCCAGTGTTGCCATCAATGCACCATAGCTATTGTCGTCTAAGTGTAGCAATACTGCTAATAGGGGAGCTACCAGTATTAATGGTACCCCAGTTAAAATCCAATGTGCTAGTACTTTAGCCAATACCATTAAAGGCAGTGGCTGTGGGCTTAATAACATCTGTTCAAGGCTGCCGTCGACGAAGTCTGCCTTAAATAATCTCTCTAATGAGAGCATAGAGGCTAACAGGGCGGCGACCCAGATGACTCCCGGTGCAACCCTGGACAACACTTGTGGTTCTGGACCAATACCCAATGGGAATAGAGTCACCACTAAGATAAAAAAGAGCAGGGGATTAAATATATCGCCTTTATGGCGGATTGCAATTTGTAAGTCACGTTTTAAAAGTGTGAAAAATGCTTGTCTAAAACTGATGCCTTTCTTCATTATGAAACCTTATACAAAGCGATATTCAAGACTAATTTTGCGAAGTATATCGTCACCGATAATTCCCATATCCTGGTGGGTAGTCAAGATGACACATCCGCCTCGCTTGGCATGGTCTAGAAAGATATGTTCCAACTCTTCAACACCTTTCTTATCAATCGCAGTAAAAGGTTCGTCTAATAGCCAAATTTTACAGTTTGTATGCCATAGTCGTGCTAAAGCGGTACGTCTATGCTGCCCAGCTGAAAGGTGACCCGCCAGTGCTTCTTCAAAACCAGCTAAATTAACTTTGGCAAGAATGCCGCGTGTATCGAATTCATCATACCCGCTGATCCTTAAATTGAAGTTAAGATTCTCTTCAGCGGTTAGCTCAGTCTTTACGCCAGCCAGATGGCCGAGGTAGAGAAGATCATCATTGTACTCATCTCTATTACGGGTAATATCTTCGCCCTGATAATACACTTCGCCGGCATATGGGCGAGATAAACCGGCTAAGATGCGAAGTAAGCTGGTTTTGCCTGAGCCGTTCGGCCCTTCTATCTGAACGATTTCGCCCGCGGTTATTTCAAAACTAAGTTCATCAAACAGAATTCGTTCTTCACGAATACAGGTCAATTGATTGGCTGAAAGCAGGGTCTTTGCTATTTGTTGTTCTGCCACTGAGTCCTCTATATCAAGCCGAATGTTAACACAAGAGATATTAACACAATCCCTTTTAGGGGTTTAGTAATGGTTGATTCTATCTGTCAGCAATTTGATATGCTTCCGAAAATTGAACCTTTTAACAAGATTAACTGAACTTTTTCAACATTTGCTAATATAGTCTCTATTTTGTGTATCAAGTCGTGCTAATAGCACGCAGGCTTTGATTGAAATCACAAAAAGGTGAGATTTATTGAAGTTTAATGTATCCTATAAACGCTAAATAAATAGTCTGCCTTAACTCTTAGTCAGTTAAAAGGGCAGCATTGAAGCTTTGTTAGTATTTGCATTAGGAACATCAAACATGAAAAAATTGTTAGCATTGACTGCTTTCGCTGCATTGACTTTGTCTGCAAACGTATCTGCACAAGAAGGTAAAGCCATCTACGACAAGGCATGTCAAGTATGCCACAGCATGGGTATCGCTGGCGCTCCAAAAGCACATGATGCTGCAGCTTGGGAGCCACGTATTGCTCAAGGTTTGGATACGCTGGTATCTACAGTTAAGACTGGTAAAGGCGCTATGCCACCAGGTGGCATGTGTACAGATTGTACAGATGAAGATTACAAGAACGCTATTGAGTTCATGTCTAAGTAATCTTCGTTGTAGTTCTCTTATCAAGAGACATAAAAAAACCGGCTGATGCCGGTTTTTTTATGTCTTAAATTTGAAGACAAAAAAAGGCCAGCATAGCTGACCTTGAATTATTTATAAGCAGACTTGTTTATTCTACTAATGTATCGATTAAGAGTTGAGTCGTGTCACCCACTTTAACCAATGCAAGATGCCCTTGAAGATCGCCGACTTGAGGCTTAACGGTTCCATGCTTAGATAGCACCGCAATAATCTCGACATTCTTTGCACCACTTAGCTTCACATCTCCACCCATAGAGGTTGTGTCATCTAAGGTGATAGTCGTCGGTAAACTTTTAGCTGACACTTTGACGGCAGCTAATGGAACCTTAGGGCCCTCAGTGCTACGCGCAAAGATAAATAGCATATCAGAGCTATTAACTTTATCTGCTAATTCAGGTGCGATTGAAACTTCGACATTAACAGTCTTAGCCGTATCTTTTACGTTGGCATGTGCAGCATCGTTTGGCATTTCACCTGTATCAGCTTCCATTCTCATTTTAGCACTGTCGATGGCATTGATGATGGCACTGCGGTCGACATCTTTTCGCTCGCTATCGAGAATGATCTGCCAAGATTCGATGGCTTTTTCGTAGTTGGCAGTGAAGAACGAATCCATACCCACCAATAACAGTGTAGAAGGATCTTCTGGGTCCAGAGACAGTGATTGATCGATAATCGCTTGTACTGCCGGCGTCATTTGCTGATTGCCTTTGTAATACATGGCCGTAGCTTTTGGTCCAAGTAACTCGGCATGAGTTCCAACAAGTACTATAGCCTTATCGAAGGTCCTAACAGCATCATCATAGCGACTCGCTGAAATATAGCTATGCCCTAAGCTAAACAGTAACTGACTATTTTCTGGTTCGGCTTTAACCTGCTCTTCCATCGCCTGTAAGCGCTGTTGCATGACCTGTTCTTGAGTCATTCCAGCGTGTGGGCCGCCTGGTTGAGGTTGATCGAGTTTTGCGTATGCACCCAGAGTTGTATAAAAGTATCCAGATATTCCGATAATGACCACAGACATCAGCATCGGCCACAATAGCCCTTTAGGCTGGACTTTATTTACTAAAGACTCATCAGTGCCTTGCTTCATATCTTGAAGCAAACTTATCTCTAACTCTTTTTTGAGGGCATCGAACTCAACTTTATCTAACAGTTCATCTTCGAGCTCTTTTTCTAATGTAGCAAGACGATTGTTAAATAGTTCGAGGTTTGTTTGTTTACGTACTCCTGCTTCTTCCGCTTGCAACATCTTTTGCTGACGAAAGTGAGGAAACCAAATCAGCACTAGGCTGACTAACACAAAAAGCGCAATAAAAATCCAGAGAGTGGTCATTATTTCTTTTTCACATTAGTTACAAAAAATGCGGGTACACCGCAGGGATAGGGATAGGATTATACGGAAAGATTATTCATTGAACAGTAATATAAGAAGTTCATTACTTTAAAAGGTGATAGTTGGGTACTGGTTCACAGTTCGTTTCTATTTTTTTTAAATGGATGAAACTTAAGTTTCACCTAAGGGTCAGAGCTTAAAATCCGATGCTTTTAACATCTGTATCCGTGACTATTGTGAGCATAGAATGAGACAGGTCACCCATATTTGTTCGAAAGAAGCAGACAGATACAACAGCAAATACTAAAATGACTCAAAATATGTACCTTGAGTAGTGTAAGCTGCAAACTCTTGTGTGTTGAATCAAGCACTAACTTGATCAATTCATCTATAGGACTAAGGAAACCCCATGATCCCTGAATTAGGACACTTATCGTTGATAATAGGATTGGCATTCGCCTTCCTGTTAGCCAGCGTTCCTTTAATTGGCGTTGCACGTAAAGACCAATACTTAGTGCGTTATGCTTGGCCATTAAGTTATGGCATGTTCTTCTTTATATTTTTATCCGTTGTTGTTCTTGGTTATAGCTTCGCTATTGATGATTTTTCGGTAGCATACGTTGCTCATCATTCAAATTCGGAACTGCCAATTTTCTTCAAGATAGCTGCGGTATGGGGTGGGCATGAAGGCTCACTACTATTCTGGGTATTTGCTCTGTCGTGTTGGGCAGCAGCCGTAGCATTTTTCAGTAAAGGGCTAGAAGAGGTCTTCACCGCTCGGGTTTTAGCAGTGCTGGCGATGATCACGATCGGCTTTACGCTGTTTATGGTCCTTACTTCGAGTCCTTTCGAACGTTTGTTTCCGGTACCTATGGAAGGACGCGACCTTAACCCAATGCTTCAGGACGTGGGCTTAATCTTCCATCCTCCTATGTTGTATCTGGGTTATGTTGGTTTCGCTGTTAGCTTTGCTTTTGCAATTGCAGCCTTAATGGGTGGAAGTCTGGATTCAGCTTGGGCACGTTGGAGTCGTCCATGGACACTTGCAGCCTGGATATTCCTTACCGGTGGTATTTCATTAGGTTCTTGGTGGGCTTATTATGAGCTTGGCTGGGGCGGTTGGTGGTTCTGGGATCCAGTTGAAAACGCATCATTTATGCCTTGGTTAATCGGTACTGCGTTATTGCACTCCGTTATTGTTACTGAGAAGCGTGCCGCATTCCGTAACTGGACGGTATTGCTATCTATCTTCGCTTTCTCATTGAGCTTACTTGGTACCTTCATTGTACGTTCTGGTGTTTTGACTTCTGTGCACTCATTTGCAGCAGATCCAAGTCGAGGCATGTTCATTCTCTTGCTTCTGGGGCTGGCTGTCGGCGGTTCGCTCACGTTGTTTGCGTTTAGAGCCAGTGAGATGAAGAGTCCTGCTCGGTTCGAGCTTAAGTCAAAAGAAACCATGCTATTAGTATGTAATATTTTACTGACGGTAGCCTGCGGTACGGTTCTTCTGGGTACCTTGTATCCGCTACTTATCGATGCACTAAACATGGGTAAGATTTCAGTTGGACCTCCTTACTTTAACGCAGTGTTTGTACCTATCGTTCTTGTACTATTTGTGTTTATGGGAATTGGTCCAAATATTCGTTGGAAAAAATCCAAGCCTGGCGAGTTAAAGGCAAAGCTATTAGTGCCAGCAATTATCGCGACGGTTGCAGGTGTAGCCGCTCCTTTCCTTGCTGATGGTCAATTTAATATCTGGGTTATGATGGGGGTTGGTACCGCTACATGGGTTACTGCTAGCACATTTAGAGCGGCCCTCGATATCACCAAAGATAAAGATGGTTCGTTTAGCCTTGCCAGAATGGGAAGAAGCCAGCTGGGTATGATCATTGCCCATCTGGGTATTGCCGTATCTGTCGTCGGTGGAACTATGGTTTCAAACTACTCGATAGAGAAGAGTGTACGTATGGGACCTGGGATCAGTCAGGAACTTGCTGGTTACACCTTTAACTACATTGAGACAAAGAATGTTGTGGGTCCGAACTACACCGCTCAACAGGGGCAGGTTGAGGTCACTAAAGATGGTGAGTTTGTCGCCCTTCTAAGGCCAGATCGTCGCCAGTACAATGTTCGTACTATGGACATGACAGAGGCTGGAATCGATTGGGGATTATTCAGAGATCTCTATATCACAATGGGTGATCCATTAAGTAGAACTCAGTTTGCTGTTCGTCTTAACTATAAGCCATTTGTTCGTTGGTTATGGTTCGGAAGCATATTTATGATGGTCGGTGGTGTCTTTGCCGCGTCAGATAAGCGTTATCGTACAAAGAAAGTAACAGAAGCATCGAAAGCTGATGCTAAAAAAGCGAAATTAGCTACGGCTTAACTTGAATTGGGGCAAGTATGAAGAAGAGGCTAGTACTATTTATTCCGTTGGTATTATTCTTAGTTATGGGAGTGTTCCTTTATAAGGGACTCTTCCTTAATCCACAGAATCTAGATTCTGCACTTGAGGGAAAGCCGATACCGGCTTTCCAGCTAGAGCGTCTTGAAGACCGCGGTGATTTAATTACAAACGAGAGCTTAAAGGGAAAGGTTTCATTATTAAATGTATGGGCCACATGGTGCCCATCGTGTAAGTATGAGCATCCTTACCTGATGAGATTAGCAAGACAAGATATCTTACCAATCTACGGTATTAACTATCGTGATGAACGAGCAATGGCGATTCGTGAGCTAAACCGTCAGGGTGACCCATATACAGTTAACATTTTCGATCACGATGGCCGCTTAGGGTTAGACCTTGGTGTTTACGGTGCTCCAGAAAGTTACTTGGTCGATCATAATGGAATTATTCGTTATCGTTACGCTGGTCCTATCGATCAGCGTGTCTGGAATGAAACCTTATTTCCTATGATTGAGGAGCTTCAGGCTGCTGCTAAATTGGATGGTGCATCATGAACAAGTTGATTTTTAAGTTTCTCGGCATGATTCTTTTGTCTATGACACTGATCTCATCGGCCTTTGCGACTCCGGTCGATACTTATGAGTTTAAATCTGTTGATAAACAGAAACGAGCGCTAGAGTTAGCGCACTCGCTTCGTTGTCCCCAGTGTCAGAACCAAAACTTAATCGATTCTAATTCACCTGTTGCACAGGATCTCCGTCTTGAAGTTTATCAGATGGTTGATGCGGGTAAAGCCGATGATGAAATCATCGAGTTTATGACCAGCCGTTATGGTGAGTTCGTACTCTATAAACCAAGAATGGAAGCGAAGACCTATGCTTTATGGTTAGGTCCGGTTGCTTTACTCTTATTTGGCTTATTGATTGGCTTCTTCTTTATACGTAAGCAACGTATAACTGAAGTAGATGAGCAGGAACTCAGTGCTGAAGATCAAAAAGAGTTAGATAAATTGCTTAAGCGAGCGGATAAATGAAGAAACGGTTAGCTAGTGTGCTAACAGTTTCGCTGTTGGCTCTAAGCTCGCTCTCTGCAAGTACAGCATTTGCCTACCCTGGTATGCAAAAAAAAGCAGAAGCTGCGAGCCAATCCAGTATTGACCTTATTAATGTTTTACCAAAAACATATGCTATAGACGTCGTTCCCTTTAAAGATAGCAAAGGTGATGCGGTAGATTTCAGCCAATATAAAGGTAAGGTGATCATGGTCAACATGTGGGCGACTTGGTGCCCACCTTGCGTTCGTGAATTACCGGCGATTGAACGTTTATCTGCTAAGTTCGATTCCAAAGACTTTGAAATTTTGCCAATCTCAATCGATCTTGAAGGTAAAGATAAGGTTGAACCATTTTTGAAAGAGCTAGGAATGGAAGCGTTCAATTCTTACTATGATGAAAAGCAAGAGTTAGGTCGTGTTTTTCCACTCGATACAATTCCTGCGACTTTCATTTTGAATAAAGAAGGTGAACTGTTGGCCTTTGTACGCACTTTTGTCGATTGGGATGACAAAAAAGCCGAAGAGTTGATACAAAGTTTTATAGATAAGCCATAAATCAGTATTATCTAGATTGAATAAAGGGGCCTCTGGTCCCTTTATTCAATCCATAAGACGTAATTAATACGTAAAGTGTGCTGTAAACGAATTATAAATAGTCACTTCGTCTAATCAGTATACGTTCGCTACGATTATTGAAATATTCATTCAAAAAGCCCTTGCACCCTTTCTTAAACTCCCTATAATGCGCATCCACTGACACGGCACAGCAGTCTTTCAAAGCGTTAAGCAGAGTGAGGCAGAAACGAGTCAGGGCAACAAGTTCGCTAAGTTTTATGATAGTTTTTAACTCGTTTCAAACGATTAAGAATCTTTTAAGAAAAGCACTTGACGCTAACCACGGAGCGTGTAGAATACGCCTCCTCAAGCCAACGACCTAGCGTCTAACGGCAGCATCTGAAAGATTGATGCTAACGCTCTTTAACAAGTTGAAACAAGAAATCTGTGTGGACAC
>PJEL010004257.1_pt1 | contig 11915 bp, 9 predicted proteins | sample 1853271 | NCBI WGS metagenome assembly PJEL01 (sample SAMN08108733, study PRJNA415343) | Invertebrate metagenome, whole genome shotgun sequencing project. | host: Globobulimina | place: Sweden: Gullmar Fjord | collected 2015-08 | reverse complement strand
GCTCGAGTCCGACTTCGAGCGATCGTTGCTCTCGATAAACGGCAGTTTGACCTTGAATGAGACTGAGTAAGACGCCCGATACTACCGTTGCTTTTCCGTCGTTCTTGAACTGCTCAAACTCGTCTTGGTTGAGCCGCATCGTGGATTCATGAGAACTGTGCAATGTCTTCATTAGCCTGGTGCGGTCGAATTCGAGAATCTCGACCCTGATATCGACCTCAGCGTTGGGTCGGTCGAGTATCCCGATAATGCGTTCGGCGATTGCAATTTTAGCTTTGGTGTCGCGCAGGGTGACAGAGTGGATTTCTTGAGTTGAAGCAAGACGGCGCGCTTCAATGAGACTCCGTAGAACCTTGTCGACGGTGCGGGCGTCGATATTCTCCAGGACAAACGTCTTGATGACGAGTTCTTCGTAATCAAGTCGATTTTGTGGTGTGTCTTCCGCTACCAGGATGGTGCCATCGTCAAACACAGTGTGGAAATTACCCGTGGCAACCGCAAGTACCTGCAGAGCTTCTTCCAGGTCAAGACCTTCAATCTCTTCATCTACGGTTTGATCCTGAAGTCCCGGGTCGAACTGGATTCGCACGTCGTAGCTTTCTTCAAGTTGTTTGTAGAGTTTTTTTGCGGTCATACCCGAGAAGATTTCTGTTGATCGAATTGCCCCACTTTGTTGAGGCACACAGGGTTTTTTCTGTGGGCTCGATCCGATTCTAGCGCCAACCTGGGTCCAGCCGAGAGTGCAGGTGAATATCACCAAGAGAAAGACGCGAAATGTTAGACGCATGTATCACTCCGTTCGATATCGTTTGGTAAGTTAAGGCTTGATTGTATGGTCACAGCGACAAGAACCGCCCACAAAGCCGCAGAAGCTGCCATTGATGCGATCGGCATGAATACGCCTCGGTCCGGCAGCGGCATCAGGACGCCGACAATCGTGCCTGCGCCAAGGAGCAAGCCAGCGAGTATGGAATTTCGAACCACGGACGTATGAGCGCGCTGGTTTCGCCAGGCGGACACGACCAAAGCCACGATTAACGCGCTGGATACAATACCGAACACGAAACGAACGATGTACAACCAGCCAAAGATGTCTTCCGGATTCCAGATACCGACGATGCTTGGCCAGTTGAGACATCGCATCAGATCACCGGGTCGTGATACCAGCACACCACTGACCAGAACCAGGAAGACGGAGATTGCCGTTACCACAGCCAACTTGGAAAAAGCGCTTCGAAAAGAAGGCAGACGTCGCTTGGCGCCAACGACCGTTGCGCTGGTTACTATCGCCCCCAGGCTCAGCAGCGCAAGTGCAACATCAACTGTCGCCCAGAATCGCGTCAATCCGGTCAGAATTCCAAATGCACCGAGTACCACAACTGACAAAAGGCCCAGGATGGTCACGACGGTGGGATAGAAGATCCATCGCTCGGATCGATATTGCCGCCAGGCGATTACCGCAGCCGCGACAACGAAAGGCAGTGCCAGCGGTGTACAGAGGCGATGGAGGTACTCAATAATCGAGTTCATCTGCATTGGGGGTATCCACCTGCCGTGGCAAACGGGCCAGTCGGGGCAGCCGCGGGAAGAATCAGTGATGCATACGATTCCTCCCGACGTCACGAGAAGAAAAACCATCGACGCGGCTATATTAAAAAGGCGTCTGTGCCATTTTGTCACCATTTTTCATCACTTTCTTGCCGTGGACCGAGATGAGCAGCTGTCTGCGGCGCTTTGTGCAATTCGTATTCCAAATTACATTGTTTTCTACTGAGTCGCTTGCCCTTTCTCAAAGAGCACGATTCGCTGAGCGTGAATACCCGGGAGAATTGCTTTGTGGGTCATGACTTCAAGTCCTTGTCTTTCGAAGGCAGAAAAAAACTCTGCGCGTGCCAGCATAACCATCGTGGTGATGTGTCCTGTTCTTCGCCAAATTCGTTTTTGCCATGAATGAATAGCAGATGCTTCATAAAACGAGATGATCACGTAGCGCTTTGCGATCCGTGCGAGTTCAACGATCAACAGCTCTCTGAGGTCTTTCTCGATGAGGTGCTGAAAAAACCGGATGTCAAAAACCAAGTCAAACTCGTAGGTTTCGAATGGGAGAGGCTTGAGCAGGTCGACCTCTATGATCTCGAGTGTTGGTCCTTCTTCGGGTTCGGCATCTAGCAAAGCCTTGAGACGTTCCCCCGCGATATCGCCACAGAGCAGCCGTTGAGTTGCCGCGGGACGCAACCGCGGCGTGAATCTGCCGTGGCCGCACGGGATATCAAGAATCTGGTGTAGGGGCCGTTCGATCAGTTCGAGCATTCCGGCGACAATCTGTTGTTCCCGCCAGTTGACGAAGCATTGAGATCGCCCGAATCGGGCCTTGATGTATTCAGCCCGGGTTTTGGTTTTCATCAAGTAGCACTCCGCGCGGACCCGTAGTCATACCAGAATGGATCCTGCACATACTACCAACTCGCGATCCTCCGACTGCGTCTAGAATTCCTACCACTTCCTGACGGCCCTCCGCACCGCTGGCTGCGTTGCTTTTCCGCAACCACGACTGCTTCGCCGCGCCTTGCCAGCGGCACGGATTTCAGACGCAGTACACTAGGTCATCAAGTAGGTCTATCTTGTGATCGTAGTGTGGGGTTGCGCACATGGAGCAGAAATGAAGGCAGTTTTCCAATCAGTTCTGATGATTCTGCGGATTGTGATCGTAGTTTTTGTGACGATTGTTTTCTGCGTATCCACTGCTATCACCAGTGGCGCAAAAGAAAACGGGAAAGATGAACCTCGGGCCTATGCCTACCAGGATGATGATTTCATCGTCATCGGCAACGAGAGCATCGAGGCGACGTTTTGTGTATCCCTGCTTTATGCAATCTGTTCGATCAAGGACAAGGTGCACGGCACGGATCTTGTTGGTGATACGGATGCGGTTTTCGCTTTGTGGTGGTTGCAAGCGACCGCAGACGATGATGTGAAGGACTTGTTCAGCGCATCATCCGATTTCGAGAATACCTCTCATACCATCGAGAGCGCTGAAGACCAAGCGCGCATCCTTATCGTTTGGGAACGGCTCTTCGACGGTGAAGAATGGCTCGAAATCCAGGTCACTGTAGAAATCACAGTTCGGATCGGTGATAACTTTCTTGATTGGGGAATCAAAACGGAGAACGGCGGATCCCTCGCCCTTGTAAAGGTCTATTTCCCCCTCATTACCGGCATCACAGTTCTTGGGGAAAGTGGGCAAGACGACCGGCTCGCTTATCCCTATCTTGAGGGTTATCTGATTGACGAGCCGCTCGATGCCCTCACTACCGGAATTGCATGGCAAGGGTTCACGGATTCCGGCGCCGGCGATTGGAGATTTTCGTCTGACTATCCCGGTATGGTCTCACTGCAGTTGCTTTCTTTTTACGAAGAAGAATCTGGAGGCTTCTATCTGACGACGCTCGATTCCAGTGCCAGGGCGAAGGGATTTCCGCTCGCCGCCGCTGAGGGGTGGTTTCTTCTTTCCGTTCTGCATTACCCAAACGATTTTTCACCCGGCAATGTTATTGAACAACCTTACCCTCTGCATATCGGCGTATTCGAGGGCGATTGGCAGGATGCGGCCCTGATCTACCGAGACTGGGCCGTCACCCAGCCTTGGACGTCAAAAGGAAAGCTCTCCGCCAGACCGGATATCCCGGAATGGTGGAAAAAATCTGGGCTGACCCTTCACCTTGAAAGCTACAATGATTGGGGGGTCGAAGAGATCTCGATGGAAGATGGCAAGTTGGTGGTCGAATTCCTCGATAAAAAACTTGCTTCCCACCTTACAGTCCGCTGGCGGGGCGGATTCCAGGTCTTGAGGCCTGCGGAGATCGACGAGTTCACCGCCTTCACTGATGATCACAACGCATCGGTCATCTATCATACGAACGGCCGTCTTGATATGGGCTTGACCGAACCGCCACTGAGCAACGCAGCGGCGCTGGATTGGCACAATATCCCGTATACCGAAGACAACGAATACTGGACAGGCACAATAATGTGCCCTGCAGCAGCTCCATGGAGAGATCATCTTTTAGGTCAGTGGAGCGAGGTGCTCGACCATGGCTCAAACGGTATATACGTCGATCAGATCGCCGTCTCGCCGTGGGTGCCGTGCTGGGATCCCCAACATGGTCACGAGTTGGGCCGCACCGCACTGTGGTGGGTGGCGCAGCAATTCTCTTTGCAAAACGAGGCTGAACAGAGAATCGGGCAGATCTCCCCGCCCGCGCTGTGGACCAGCGAGATGCAAAGTGAGGCTTATCTCCCTCTGTACACCTCGGCACTTTCTTGGCAAGTGGGAGTTGAAACCCTATTCGGCATGCGATTTGAGGATCATGCGAGATTCATTCCCATTTTCCAGTTCGTTTACGGTGAATACAGCGCTCCCTTCGGTGCGGACAGTCCGTTGACCGACTGGACGAAAGAATCGCCGATCCTCGATTACAATCTTGCTTACGATTTTATTTCCGGAAAGTGCCCAGGGGTTTTTCATAACCCCGGCGGAAATTTTGACATCGAAAAACTCGATACGCCGACATTTCATTATCTGCTCAAGCTCGCCGAGCTTCGTGCAGATCAGCTCAGTAGTTTCCTCTTTGCCGGCAAGATGCTCAAAGACCCTCAGATAGAGGTTGAACGTCTGAGCGTGCCGTTTGAGAATCTCAACGGCGATCAGTATCGAATTCACAATACGACTGCGATCCTCTACTCCACCTGGAAGGCGCCGGATGGCCGAGCGGCCATTATCCTGACGAATTGGCAGGATCATATGAATAGGATCGAGATCAAGGTTGCACCACACGAACTCGAAGTATCACCAGGCACGCCTTTGCTCTCATTCACCGAGAGCGGGTCGACAGTTCTCGAACCATCGTGGTTTGGCGACAAGACGATTGAACTCACCCTCCAACCGCGATCAACCCAGGTCATTATCGCTGATCCCGGGCACGTTGTATTACCTTCCCCGCGCCGGTCACAAGGTCGAAGAGGGCCTTGATTTTTCTTCTTACTTTGATTGAGTATATGGGCAATTGGCTATTGCGGATAGATATCTGATACAATATTTGCCGACAAGGAACCCTATCCCTTGTTCAACCCATAAGAAACAAACCTATAATGTGACGTATTAACAGCAGCGGTACAGCACGTTGTCATCGTGTTTCAAATCAAGGGGACACCATATGCAAATCCCATATTTAAGAGACCTTGAGATCCGTAAGAAATTCATGCTCTTCGTGGGCGGGTCGGTCGCTCTCTTTTTCGTCGCCATCGGTATTTTTGTTGTCAATAATACTGCCCGTCTCACGAGGGAGACGACCACTACCGAAATTGAGCACCAGCTCGGGGCCAAAGCGCACGAGATCGAACAATTTTTTGCCGAACGGGCACGTATCGCTGAGACCCTTTTATTGAATCCGAGCTTTCTGAGATATTTCACGTCCCACGAGTCCAGTAGCATATCGGATTTGGATCGATCTGGTCTCGCAGCGGCCGTCGACTATTTCACGGCCATTGTGGAGAACGATCCGGCCGTCTTGGCGGCGTTTTTTGCTCATGCCGAAACCGAGGACTATTACAGAGATCGTGTACCGGCCCACCCGACCGGCCTCGTCGCAATGCCGGGCTATTCGCTCAAGGACCGGCCATGGTGGAAAGAAGCTGTTGCTGCAGATCGACTCTATCTGACTTCTCCTTTTCAAGACATGGCTACGGGCGACACCATCGTGACAATTCAGAGCACGGTTCGCAATTCAAACCGGAATTTTCTTGGAGTGGGTGGGGTCGATGTATTACTCACAACAGTGGGTCAACTTGTGGATCAAGTTCGTTACCAAGATCAAGGATCGGCCTTTCTGATGGATGAAAAAGGCGAGATTATCTTTTTCTCCGGGGCGGACCTCGAGGTTGGCACGATGCTCGCTGATTTGGATACGCAATTTTCGGATGCCAAAGGATTTGCCGAATTGGCCGCTCGAACACTCAGTGGTGATACGAGCCCAACGGAAGTTGTTTGGCAGAACGAGAAACGAATCGTTTTGCAGGCGCCGATTCAGGCAGAATCACCGCACGTCAACTGGACTCTGGGTGGTGTATTGCCCCAGAAAGCAATCTCGGCGCCGATCAAGAGAGGTGTATTGCTGAGTATTCTCGGGGTCCTGCTGACCATTATAGCGATCAGTGCGATCATTCTGGTTACGAGCCGAATTATCGTCACCGGCCCCCTGAAGGATTTATTGGAGCGTTTCCAAGATATCGCTGTCGGCGAAGCTGATCTCACCCGGCGTGTGGAGGTTTCAGCTCGAGATGAGATCGGCTTACTCGGTGAGAGTTTCAATATTTTCGCAGCAGGAATCCAAAAGGACATCCAGGAGACCGCGGACCAGTCAATGGTCATCGCCCACGCAACCGAACAGATGCGCAGCCATTCGCAACAGATCGCGAGTGCTAACGAAGAGACTTCATCACAAGCAAATCTGGTGTCGTCTGCGGCGGAGCAGGTAAACGCGAATGTGCAATCGGTGGCGATCGCGACGGAAGAATTGAATGCGAATACTCGCGAGATCGAAGCGAGTGCATCAGAGGCCGCTCAGGTCGCAAATCGAGCGGTGCAAATCGCAGGCGCTACACAACTGACATTTGACCAACTGAGTGAAAGCGGCATCACCATCGACAACGTTGTCAAAGTGATTTACGCGATCGCAAAACAAACCAATCTCCTGGCCCTCAACGCCACCATTGAGGCGGCTCGAGCCGGTGAGGCAGGCAGGGGTTTTGCGGTCGTCGCGGAAGAAGTTAAGACGCTTGCAAACCAAACGGCAATAGCGACCGAGCAGATCAGTGCAGCGGCGGATTCGATCAGTAAACACACCGGTGTGGCAGGTGGCGCAATTGGAGAGATCAGCGGCATTATTCGCTCGATCTACGACATTCAAACGACGATTGCCAGCGGCGTCGAAGAACAGACCGCAACCACGGCCGAGATTGCCCGCAGCGTTACCGAAGCGGCGAATGGTTCGAGTGAGATCGCTGAGCGGATTGCGGGCATCGCAACAGCTGTTCAACAAACCGCCATTGCCTCATCCGCATCCCACAAGGGAGCGGATGAATTGTCTGCCACCGTTGCCGAACTCAATCGAATTGTCGGTCGATTTACCTACTAGTACTGCGTCTGAAATCCCTACCACTCCCTGGCGGTGCTGCGTGGTAGCTATCAGTTATCTCTCTTCAGCCATCCTGTTGGTTGTCGCGGACATCGAGGATCAGGCCGACACCACGAATGCTGCGCAGTTCGATATCGGCGTCATCGGCGAGGTAGCGGCGCAGCCGTGACACGAATACATCGAGGCTACGGCCGCTGAAGTAGTCGCTGCGACCCCACAATCGCCTGGTAATTTCGGTCCTGGTGATAACCGAACCGGCGTTTTCAACCAGCAGGCCGAGCAGATCGATTTCCCGTTCGGTCAAGTGCCGGGAGCCGTCTGGACCATGCAGTTCGAAGCGCTCTCGGTCAAGGCGGTATTGACCGATATCGAGGGTCGATCGCCGCCGCGGTGAGATCCGGTCGAGCAAATTGTGAATACGCAGCTCGAGCTCTTCGACCTCGAAGGGCTTGCAGACGTAGTCGATGGCCCCGAGACCCAAGCCCTTGAGGCGGTCATCGCGGCGCTGGCGGGCTGTGAGAAAAATAAAAGGCAGCTGCGGAAACAGGGTCCGGATCTGCTCGGCAAGCTCGAAGCCGTCAAGTCCAGGCATGACGACGTCAAGCACACACATGTCAACCCGTTGTTCTCGGAGGAGATCGAGGGCCTGGGTGGGATCGGCGAGATGCGTCGTTTCAAAACTGCGACTGCGCAGGTAGGCTGCTAACAGATGCCCCAGGTCGTTGTCGTCTTCGACGATGAGCAGACGATAAGGATGCCGGCCGACAGGCGGTCGTTCCATCAGCCATCTTCTTTTCGGAAAAGCGGTATCATGATCTGAGCAGAGACGCCTCCCAACTGTGATTTTCCGATAGTGATCCGCCCGCCCATTCTGCGCACGATACGACGGCAGAGGTATAAACCTAGACCGAGACCGCTCGCTGCCTGGGTGCCCCGCCGAAAAGGATGTGAGAAGTGTTGGGCAATTTTTCTCGTAATTCCCGGGCCGTTGTCATCGACCCTGATCATGAGCAATTTCTGTAGTCGGATGGTCGAAACCAATGTATGAGCAGGCAGCTTCTGATGTCGATTCGGGCCGGTGGTGAACTTGAGGGCATTCTCGACCAGGTTGCCAACCAGTACCTCAAGATCGGTTTGGTCCGCCAGAATCTGGGCGTTTGGGGCGTTTAGCTGGAGTTGCAGGGTGCCTGCTGACAAAGGCTCCGGAAAACGCTCGGTCAACAGCGATCGGATTTCCGCATCTGGTTGCCGCAGGGCCAGGTTGGGGGCTGCGTCGTGCAATAGAGCTCGCGAGGTGACGGTGACCCGCTCAGTAAGACGCTGCAGCCTGCGGACCTGGCGTTGCAGGCGCTCGACAACATCAATACCGGCTTCGTCGAGGCTATCCGTTAGGGTTCGAAGACCAATGTGGAGGGTTGTGAGCGGCGTATGCAGCTCATGCGCGAGAGTATCGATAAGTTCGCTCTGATAAGCACCGATAGTACGGCTATATACAATCGCGCGCAGGGTGACAATCGACGAGATTACCAGCAGCAGGGCCAGCACAATTGCACCGAGGCGTAGGGGCAGAAGCCGCGGGCCAAGCTCCGCCTCGACGTTCACGAAAGCTGCCTCGAATAACACCTCAAGGTTGAATCCTCCGGCCTCGAGGAACAAGGCATGCCGAGCGGTCACGCTGCCCGAGAGGCTGGTAGTTGCACCGCCGAGGGGCAGCAGCATGCCGTCACCAAGCTTCTTGTCCATGAGGGTCACTCGACCTACCATTGCAATTGCTCGGGAATCCAGCTGCGGGTGCCGCTCATGTAACAGCTGTTGAAGCTGTTGCTCGAGATTGGAATAGTCCGGCAGTGCGGCCTCGAGCCGCGATTGCAGATTAGCTTCATCACCGGCCAGCAGGTGACCACGCAACTCATGAAGGAGATCGAAGTCGACCGGATGGGTGCCGGCTGCGCGGGATAGTGCCAGTTGCAATTCGCCTGCCAGAATGCTCATTTCCCGCTGTTTCACCTCTGAGCCGATACGCCACAGGCCGACCAGCATCGCTGCAGCGATGCTCAGGGTAACCAGGCACGCGATGACCGCTAAAGCTCTCGACACATCCCAACTGTACACCGGGCATGAGCCACCGCAATCACCGTTAACCAAAGCTTAACCTTCCATTATGCTCCGTTCGATGTGCCATGCCGTACTTTTCGATAAGAGCAGGCGACTCTCGAATCACAAGAGAACGCCTGCCGAAAGGAGACCAGACCATGTTGAAATCTATATCAAGGGCCACCACATTTTTCGTGCTCTTGCTGACATCCTTGAGCAGTCAAGCGGACGATCTCATGCCTCCACCAGGTGCTGCCGAGGCCCTTCTGGAGTACAACCGGGCTTGCATGGAGGAAGGGGGAGAGTTATGGGGAGCTTCCTTGTGTGGTCCCATGCTGATTGTTGAACCGGCGAGCCGCGTTGTGATGGCTAATGTTGCTGATGTTGGCGGTCTCTTGCAGCGATCAGATGATCTGTACATCGGCGTACTTCCGGAGGAGGTCGGTTTGGCAAATACCGCCCAGTTGTGGAGTGGTACCAAGTGGTCGATGGTGCTGTTTCCGCTGCCAGAAAATGAGCAGGCGCGCAGCGCACTGTTTCTTCACGAGGCGTGGCACCGTTTGCAGGGTGAGCTGTCGCTGCCGGCTCAGGGGTGCAACAACAATCATCTCGAAAATCGTCAGGCGCGGATCTGGATGCGCCTCGAGTGGCGTGCTCTGGCTCGTGCTCTTGGGCAAGGAGAACAAGGTCGCGATGCCCTGATAGAGGCCTTGGTAGATGCCCTGCTCTTTCGTCAACACCGGCAAGATCTCTTTGCAGGTTCTGCTCGTCAGGAGGCCCTCCTTGAGATGAACGAGGGACTCGCTGAGTTTACTGGCCTGCGTGCCGCCTACGACAAAGATGTGACGCAGACGGTCATTCGCAAGCTCGCTGCTGCCGATCACGGCGAGCATCTCGTCAGAAGTTTTGCCTACGTTTCGGGTCCTGCCTACGGTCTGCTACTGGACGTTCTGTCGCCCGGCTGGCGGAGCCGGCTCGACGCCAATTCGGACCTGGGCCAGCTACTAACACAGGTTTTGCCGACCTGGCCGCCCGCCAAAACCCCGGTCGAGCAAAGAGCGCAAACCTACGGGTACGCCGAGGTCTCTTTGCAGGAGGAGCAGCTCGGACGCGAGAGGGCCCACAGGCAGACCGCCCTGCGCAAGCAGCTAGTTGATGCGCCGGGACTGGTGCTGCCGCTCGAAAAGATGGAGATGCAGTTCAATCCTAATCAGGTCAGCGGCTTGGCCCCGCATGGCACCGTCTACTTCACGATCACCATCCGTGACTCGTGGGGCAAACTCGAAGCCACCGCTGGCGCCCTGATCTCTTCCGACTTCAGATCGGTAGCGGTGCCCGGAAAACCGGCTGTTATCGAAGGCCGGATGATCATCGGCGACACCTGGCGTCTCGAACTCGACGACGGTTGGCGGCTCATCCCGGCGGGGAAAGACCCAACGACCGTGACACGTTCGAATACCTCGATCAAAAATGCACCCTCAGGCGGCGGGGATCGGAAGGATCCCACAACTGGGCACGACACCTCGCCTCCCTCGCGACGAAACCTGGTGAGGTATGCGGGCTAGGTATCTGCAGGAACAAGGTGCGGCTGACATCAATTCTGGAGATATTGGGTTCGAGAAAACGACGACTGATGCTACGAAAGGTGACGATTCCAAGTTCATTTCTCACTCATTATGCTCCTCACTCGGTCGATGCTCACTCTGATTGCATCTGTATCAGTCGTTTCTGAAGCGAATTCTATGGCTGTTTCATAACTCGAAATTGCCTTTTGAAATGATTTCCCGGCTTCATAAGCAAGACCGAGGCGCGCATGGACCTGAGGCGAAGCAGGATAGTACTCTGCCGCCAACTCATATAGTGAAATTGCAACTTCATACCGGTTCATGATTTGGTGCCAGTTGGCGATGAAATCAAGCCACTTCCATGAAGGAATAATAAGATAATCATATCTTTGGCTGAGCTTGGAATAGTGCTCTTTGATGCCATTTGCATCGCCCGATTCTATGAGTTGCCCGGGAATTTTGTAGGGTGAATAGAGCGCCTTGAGCGCATCATAGAACCCAATGAGAAAACAGGAAATATGGTCTTCGTTTTCGTAACGGTTGAACTTCCAAATCAGATTCTCGGGTCTTCGCTTTTCAAGTTGTTCGATGATCTGACTTGAGGCTTGCAACATGTTGCCAGTTTGGCTATCCATAACCAATCCGAAAAAGATATGCCGAGAATACCTTGCTTTCAGTTTTGATTCGGCGTGTCTGATGATCCATGCATCATCCCATGGCAGAGTTGGGCTTATGGCGAAGTATGCTTGGAATAGATCAGGATTCTCAAGCAGAGCATAGGTCACGAACAATCCACTCATTGAATGCCCAGATAATATGCGAAATGATTCAGTTCGATAGTTGGCTTCGATAAATGGAATCAATTCGATTTCAAGAAATTTCAAGAAATTTTTTGCACCGCCACTGCTTGCAATGTATTCGCCCTCGATATTTTCTGAATTCGTCGGGGTGAAATCTCGATCTCGATCGGTATTTTCGATTGTGACAATAATCATCTGCGGAACATCGCCAGAGAATGACAAATAATCAACGATTCCGGCCGGCCACAAGAAGTATCCATCAA
>PJEL010004255.1_pt1 | contig 11917 bp, 7 predicted proteins | sample 1853271 | NCBI WGS metagenome assembly PJEL01 (sample SAMN08108733, study PRJNA415343) | Invertebrate metagenome, whole genome shotgun sequencing project. | host: Globobulimina | place: Sweden: Gullmar Fjord | collected 2015-08 | reverse complement strand
CCCCTTCTTTTCGCCTCGCTCGTACCCTACGTCACGGTCGGCCTGTTCTTCCTGGCGATCATGATCATGTCGGGAACGGCGACCTTCATCATCCTGCCCGGCCTGATCTCGATGCGCGGCGAGCGGGCCTTCCGCACCTGGGGTTCCGCTCCGAATACCGCCGCCGATCATGCCATCGGAAATTCGACGCCCAACAAGGAGGCTGTGTAATGAAAACGATGCTCCTCATCCTCACGCTCGCCACCGTCGTGCTCGGCGCCACGGTCGCCGGCGCCGACGAGGCAATTGAACTGATGACTGATTCCCACTTGGCCTACTATTACGTGGCCGACGGAGGATCCGCGAAAGTATCCATGGTCATTTCCGACAAGAAGGGTCGCGAGAGAGAGCGCAACTTCTGGATGCTCCGCCGCGACATCGAGGACCTGGGAGACCAGAACTACTTCACCTACTTCATCACTCCGGCCGACGTTCGCCGCACCTCATTCCTCGTCCACAAGCACGCGGACGGCAACGACGATCGCTGGCTCTACATTCCGGCCCTCGATCTGGTCAAGAGGATCGCCGCGGACGACCGGGCGGCATCTTTCATCGGCTCCGACTTCACCTACGAAGACGTCTCCGGTCGTTTGCCGAGCCTGGACAATCACGAGATCCTGGGCGAGGAAGCAACGGCCGACCGTTCCGCCCTCAAGGTCAAGAGCACGCCGAAGGATTCGGGGACGGCAAGCTGGACCCATCGCATCAGCTGGATCGACAACGAAACCAGGCTGCCCCTCAAGGAAGAGTTCTACAAAGGCGAGAAGCTGTTGCGCATCTTCACGATGGAGAACATCGAGATGATCGACGGCCACGCGACGGGAACTGTCCGCAAGATGCAGGACGTCAAGCGGCAGAAGCACACGATCATCAGCTTCGGCGAGATCAGCTACGATATGAAGCTCGACGCCGACGACTTTTCAGAGCGGATGCTCAAAAGCCCCCCGCGCGAGTACACGCGCTAGTCACAGGGAAACGGGATGAAGGAGAAAATGATGCGACGGATGATCAGTACAATCCTCTTTGCGACGACGCTCGCCTTCGCGACAGGCGCTTCGGCGGCCCCCTACCTCGGCGGTTTCGTCGAAGGCGCCCAGGTATTTAGAATCGACGAGAACGCCGCCATCGACGGCGCGCTCGGCTTCGGGGACAGGGCCTATTCCCGCAGCGAGATGCGGGCACAATTCACGGCGACCGATGGGCTCGGCGACGCCGAGTTCTTTCTCCGCCTCGATCTGCTCAGCGATGAGACTTTAACCACCCGTGACAGGGTAAGCGTCGATCTGCGCGAGGCCTACATCAAGCTATTCCCCGCCCGGTGGATCGAACTCAAGCTCGGCCGCCAGGTGGCGACCTGGGGAACGGGCGACTTCGTCTTCGCCAACGACCTCTTCGCCAAGGATTGGCAGGCCTTCTTCACCGGCCTGGACGACGCCTACCTCAAACCGCCTCAAGATCTCGCCCGCGTCTCCCTGTTCTTCGGCGGCAAGACGATGGAGATTGCGCTCTCGCCCCGCTTCACGGCGGACAACTTGCCGGACGGCAGCCGCCTGTCGGTCTTCAATCCCTTCCTCGGCGCCGCTGGGGCCGACGGAGAGATGCCCGATGTCATCTCGCCCGAGCGCAATCTGTCGCACGGTGAAGTCTTTGCGAGACTCTTCGGCGCGGCGGGCAGTTTCGAGTGGGCGCTCTACGGCTACAGAGGATACTGGCCGACGCCTCAGGCCGTGGAAGTCGTTGATCCGAACGCTGGGCAGTTTGCCCTCTATCACCCGCGCATGGATTCGTTCGGCACGAGCCTCCGCGGCCCCGTCGGCAGCTTTTTGGCGAACGCCGAGCTGGCCGCCTACTTCTCGCGCGACGACAGTGACGGCACTAGCCCGATGATCCCCAACTCCGAGCTCCGCATGATCCTCGGGCTCGAAAAGAGCCTCGGCAACGATTGGAGCATCGGCGGCCAGTACTACGGCATCCGGATGATGGACTACGCGGGTTACGAGGCCGGCCTCCAGCAGGGAGCCCCCGTCTTCGATGAACTGCGTTCGACGGTCACCGCGCGGATCAACAAGTTCGCGCTCGATCAGAATCTGCAGCTTTCCCTCTTCGCCTTCGTCGGGTTGACCGATGGCGACTGGCACATCAGACCAACCGTCGCCTGGAAGATCACCGACGCCGTCAAGTGGACCGTCGGCGGCAGCCTGATTGGCGCCGACGATCCCTGGACGAACTTCGGCCAGTTCGAGAACAACGGCTCCCTCTTTACCCGCATCCGCTACAGCTTCTAGCTCTTGGAAACCACGAAAGGAACAATCATGAACATGGAACAGATGATCCGCGCGATCGCCGGCATCTTCATCATCGTCAGCCTAGCCCTCGCCTGGTGGGTCAGCCCTTGGTGGTATCTCTTCACCGCCTTCGTCGGCGTCAACCTGCTGCAGTCCGCCTTCACGCACTGGTGCCTGATGGAGGACATCCTGAAAGCCACCGTCTTCAGGAGGCGCAATGCGAGTTGATGGCAACGACCGACAGGTAGTGAAATCCCCCACTTGCGAGTACGATAAGTTGTGCAAATTCCTCTTTGCCGTTGCGTTCGGCACGCTTTTCAATCATCCACGCTGCGCGTTGACAGTACCTCCCCCCTCAATTATGATCCGAACGATCTACCGATTAGTAGCTATCAGAGTCCGAAAACTAAGGAGCAAACTATGGGTGTTGTCGTCATGGGCGTCGGCATCTGCGGATCCTTCCCAGCTTCGGGGGGGTTATCGTATCGCGAGCTGATCGTTCGAGCAGCCGCGACCGCCTACGAAGAGGCGGGAGTCAACGCAGATCAGGTTGAGGGTGCGGTTACGTGTGAGGAAGATTTAACGTCGGGCTACTCGATCTCGGATGAGTACACCCCAGACCAGCTCGGCATGGTGCGCAAGGCCGTTTACACGATCAATGGCGACTTCCTGCAGGGTATCGGCTCCGCCGCCATGCAGATTCGCGCAGGGCAGCACAAGCTGCTCATCGTCGGGGGCTACAGCAAAGCGTCCAACAATATGACCAAGGACGAAATCCTGCACTTCGCTCTCGATCCCGTCTACAACCGCTTCGGCGTCTCCCCGCACTACCTGGCGGGCATCGAGATGCAGCAGTTCGTTCACAATTCGCTCTACACCGAGGCCGACATCGCCGAGATCGCGGCGCGCAACCGCAACAAGGCCGTGGGTAACCCCCTCTGCCCGTACGGTGAGACGCTCAGTGCCGAAGACGTGCTGAACAGCCGTCCGATCGCAACCCCGATGACGGAACTGATGATGGCGCGCCCCGCCGATGCGGCGGTCTGCGTCGTCCTCGGCGAGGAGAGCATCGCCCTCGAAACGGCCGATAAACCCATCTTCCTGTCGGGCACCGGCTGGAATTCGGGCAATTCGATCATCGAGCGGCGCGACCACTTCGTTTCCGATGGAACGGAGCTCGCGGCGCAGATGGCCTACGCTGAGGCGAAGATCACGTCCCCGGAGGACGAAATCGATGTCGCGTACGTCTCCGACCTCTACGCCCACCGTCAGTTGATGCACCTCGACGCGCTCGGCCTTTCATCCGAGTTCCTGCCCTTCGTCAATCCGGACGGCGGTAGCCAGGGCATGGGAGATCTCTATGAGGCCAACGGCGGCGCGCGCTTCTATGACGCGGTCAAGCAGCTGCGCGGCGACGCGGGCGGCCACCAGGTCAAGGATGCGCAGACAGCACTCGTCCATGGATGGCGCGGAGTTCCGACGGATACTTGCGCGGTGGCCATTCTAGACGCGAATGGAGGTCGTCATGAGTAATCGAGTTGCAGTAATCGGCGCCGGCATGACCAAGTTCGTCCGTCGCGCCGAAGAGAACCCCGGAGAGCTCTCGGCCCTCGCCGTCGAGATGGCGCTCGATGATGCCGGCCTGACGATCGACGACATCGACGCGGTCTGTCTCGGAACGGCGCCGGATGCTTTCGACGGCATCCACATGAACGGCGAGAACCTCATCGCCGGAGCCGGCGGTTTGGGCAAGCCCTACCTGCGCCACTTCGTCGGCGGCGGAACGGGCATCTTCAGCCCGATCCACGGCTGGATGCACGTTGCTTCGGGCAAGTTCAAAAACGTCCTCGTCGTCGCGGAAGAGAAGATGTCGCCGACGCACCCCCATCCGGCGGGCGCGTTCCTGACCATCTTCGACCACACGACCGAGCAGCCGCTCGAGCTGACACTGCTCCATATCTTCGGTATCGAGATGTGTCGCTTCATGCACAAGTACGGGTACACCGAAGAGGAACTGGCCCAGATCTCCGTGCTCTGCAAGGGAAATGCTCTCGGGCATCCCGCGGCGCAAATCGCGGAAAAGATCACGGTGCAGGATGTCATGGATTCGCCGGTGCTCAGTTGGCCGGTCAAGCGCCGCGACATCAGTCCTACATCCGATGGGGCAGTTGCAATCGTCATGACGAACGAGCGGATCGCGCGGACTCACTGCTCGGCGCCCGTCTTCATTGACGGTGTCGGCTTCCGCCTCGACACCGCCTACTGGAACACCCGCGACCTCGCCTACCCGAACTACGTCGCCATGGCGGCGCAGGACGCGTACAAGATGGGCGGCATCACCAAGCCGGACGAGCAGATCGACATATTCGAGCCCTATGATCCCTTCAACTACAAGGCGCTTCACCACATGAACGCCCTGTTGCAGGACAAGTCGGGCCGGACGGTGCGCGAGCTCTTCGACAACGACCAGTTCACCCGCGAGGGCAGTCATCCCATGTGTCCTTCGGGCGGCGCTCTCGGCGTCGGCAACCCGATCGCGGCAACGGGCCTGATGAAGATCGCCGAGCTCTACTTCCAGCTCTCTGGCCAGGCGGGCGAACGCCAGGTCAAGAAGGTGGCCAGGCGGGGCGTCGCGCAGGCTTGGGGCGACCTGATGCAGGTCGGCACTGTCGTTCTGATGAACTCCGAGGGCGCGATGCCGGGAACACCGAGCAACTGGAGCACGAAAACGAAGGCGGATCTCCCGGTCGAGCCGCTCAAGAAGATCGAGGACGTTGCCCACTTCGGCTACAAGCCCGACTTCCGCTACGCCTGGGACAACGGCGTGGCCCTGACCACCTATCTCGACGGGCTCAAGCGGGGCAAGATCACCGCTTCGCGCTGCAGCAAGTGCAGCCGGGTGATGATCCCGCCGCGGGCCTTCTGCGAGCTCTGCAATCTGCATCCCGTACACGACTACTGCGAGGTGCAGGACACCGGTACGGTGATGACCTTCACGCGTTCGCACGTCAACTGGGACTCGTCCATGTTGCCCGACGGTCAGATCAATGTATTCGCGGTGATCGCGATCGACGGCGCCTTCGAGAACATGGGCCTCTGTCACCGGATCCGCGAGATCGACGCCGACAAGGTGGAGATCGGCATGCGGGTGAAGGCCGTGTGGCGGAAGGAGAAGGATAGAGAGGGCACGATCCTCGATATCGACTACTTCCGTCCGCTGAAGAAGAACGAAAAGACGAGCGTCGAGACCGTGGAGATCAAGCCGACGGAGCTGGATACCGTCTCGGCGAAGGCCTTCCCCGGCCGGATCCCCCTCGAGTTCGTCTACACCGCCGGCATCGGCGGCGCCAAGTTCTTCGGCGATCTCGCCAAGGGCAAACTGAGCGGCACCTACTGCCCGAACTGCGAGGGCGCGCACATTCCCGCGGCGTCCTTCTGCGAGTTCAGCATGATCGGGCTCGATGTCGATAAGGACGCCTGCGAGATTGATGCCGGTTCCGGCATCGTGCAGTCCTTCACCGAGGTCTTCGAGGATCGCTCCGGACATCTGCTCGACGAGCCGCGGGTGATCGCGCAAGTGATCTTCCCCGAGACGATCGGCAGCCTGTTCGGAATCCTCGAGCTCGAGGATGGCGAGGATCCGCAGGTCGGCATGCCGGTGGATCTGGTTAAGACGAAGAAAGTCGGCCCGGAGCATATCCGCTTCCAATCGAAGCGGTAACAGGTCGGCGAACATCTGAGCAGCAGGCCCCCGCCATCTTGTGGCGGGGGCCTTTTTCATATGCTACCCGGAGTGGTGTCCATTCGATAAAAAACACTCACTCGTCGGTTGTCAGCAAGATTGAGGAGTATTCATTCGAAATAAAACTACTCGCTATTCTGTCGCGGCGACCCTATCTTTCAGCATCCAGTTGAAGAGCTGAGAGTTACCACTCCGATCTCTTCTTCATTAGCGCCCCCGATCCGGCAACGGCTGGGGGGCGCTTTTTTATGGTCGATGATCCCATGCGGGCTCGCCTGTGTCACGTGACACACGGACAAAGAAGAGCCGATCAGCGAAGCAGCATGAGCTTCGTCGATTCGATCCTCCCCGCCGCCTGCAATCGCGCGAAGTAGACGCCCGAAGCAGCGGGCACCTCCTTCTCATCCAAGCCATCCCAAGAGACGGTTAGAACACCCCTGTCCCGATGACCCTCAAGCAGAGTGCGCAGCACACGCCCGCGCAGGTCGATGATCTCGAGCGTGACGTTCCCCGCTTCGGGCAAACGCGCCGAAAGTGTCACCTGAGGGTTGAATGGATTGGGAAATGCTTTCAGCGCGATCGCGGGGATCGCGTCGGTCGCCGCCGCGGTGATGGCCCCATCAAAGGCAAGAATCGGATCGCGCTCGGACTCGGTGGCAGTCTGTTCCGCCCAGATAAAAACGGGGTTATCATCGTTCGTGAGCGCCATGGCCGTGCAACTGCCAACATGTCCTTGCAGCAGGTAGCTGCGATCGGTCCAATAGGAACCGCGTGTCAGATAATGCATGGAATGGGACGAACGGTCGCGACCCGCCGTGTGGTAGGCGTGCCAAAAGGTATGGACCGTCCAGTCTGTGTCCAGGGCGATCGTCGGACTGTAGGGCATTGTGTAGTTGTCTTCGGAAATCAGAATCGACTCGGGCATCGAGAAATCCCCGCTCGGTAACTCACGGTAATAGAGGATGTCGTTGCAATAGCAGGTGTAGGGCCAATCCTTGGAGAGGATGAAGGCGTAGCCGTCATCGAACTCCGTCGCAACGTCGAACTTTGGATTACCGCCCGTTTCGCTGTCGTAGAGCATTTCCGGCTCGGTCCAGCCGTCGTATGAGAAATACATGCTGTAGATGTACATCCCGTTGCCGAAGAAGATGCGCGGAACGAGCTGCCAGTCCTCATACCATTTCCACGACAGTTGAGGATAGGCGCCATTGCCGCTCGCCGATTCGCCGATTGCGATTCCAACGCTGTTGTATGCAAAGTCCATGCTAAAATAGATCCACCCGTCGTCGTCCTCCCATGTGAGCCAGGGCCAGCGAGTCTCACTATTGCGCTGTTCGTTCATGAAGTCGGGGTTCTTGACGGATGTGTTACCCGAACTGTAGACCAGATGCTCGACAGTCCAGTCGTAGACATCCCCCTCTTTGACGACAATGAGATCGTCCCGGCCGAACGCGAGGAGAAAACCTCCATCCCGTCCATAGGCGACGGTCGGGGTGATACCCGGGCCATGGGTGACGATCTCCTGAAGGCGGCCGCCGGCAAGGTTCCGCGTCCAGATGGAATCGTTCGCCTCCCAGGCTGCTACGATATCCCCTTCGTCACCCGCGGCGATAGCGCAGTTGACCACGTCGGCGGGAGCTTCATGTAGGTTGAGAAAAACGAATTCGGCCTGCCCTGTGTTCGCAACGCCGACGGCAATCAGCGCCAGAACGAGTATCAATCCATATCTCACATCGCACCTCCCATATGATATGGATTATAGACGAAATTGCGCAGTGTGTCACGTGACACGCGGACAAGAAAAAACCCCCGCCGAGTAAACGGCGGGGGCACTCTTTGGCGCGAGAGCTTCGGCTTAGAAGCCGCCGGTAAAAACCTCGTCCTTGCTCAGTTTCTTGACCCCGAAACGCTCGTCGAGGGCGGTCTCGTCCTCGGGAGTCAGCTCACCGAAGATACAGATGCTGAGGTTGTTCGGGTTCAAATACTTCTTTGCAACCGCCTTGACGGCAGCGACATCGACCTTCTGGATGTCGGCGAGCTGCTTCTGATCGCGATCGTAGGGGCGGTCGTTGAGCTCGTGCTCGGCCAGCCGCGAAACGCTGTAGAAGGGGCTCGTGAAGCGAAAGATGAAACCGTTGCGCCAGGTTTGGATCTGCTCGGCGATCTCCTGCTCGGTCGCGCCGTCATTCAACAGGCTCTCGTAGATCTCGAGCACACTGCCTATCGATCGAGCCACGGCATCCTGTTTCGTCTGGTAGGCGATACTCAGCGCTCCGGGCACCCCCTCGCGTCCCTCGTGGCTCATCCGCGAGTAGATGCCGTAGGTCAAACCCTCATCGGAACGGAGCCGCTCCATAAGACGGGAACGGAAACCGCTGCCGCCGAGCACTTCATTGAGGATCTCCAGCGCGGCATGCTCCTCGGCGGAGGTGCTGCGATCGGCGCCCAGTTCCTGGCGGATCTGAATCGACGGCTGCGGCAACTCCTTCTCCAGAATATACGCACCGGGCCGATGGATCGGCGCGTGAGTGATCCACTTGCGCTCTGAGTCGCCCGCTTTGCGTAGGGCGCCGAGCTTGTCGTCGATCGTGCGAAGCATGGCATCGGCATCGAAATCCCCAACGACCGTTACGGTGAGGTTGTCGGATCCTAGAAAGCGCTGGACGACGTCGCGGATCTGATCAGCGGTAACGGCTTCGACGTCAGCCTTGGTCGTCACATGGCCGAGCCGCGGGTGATCGCCGTAGAAGACATGGTCGGTGAGCAGCCGCACACCCCAGCGCGGATTATCATAGCGCCGTTTCATGCTCGCTATGTGCTGCCCTTTGATGACCTCCAAGCGATCCGAATCGAGACGGGGATTGGCGAGAATGTCCACCGCGAGATCGAAGGCTTCGTCGAAGTTCCGTTTCAGCGACCAGAAGTTGGCGCTGCTGCTGCTGCCGCCGATACGCACGTTGAACTGCAGACCCAGTTCGTCCCGCCGGATTTCGAGGGCCGCAGGATCGAGGTCCTCCGTCCCGCCTTCGTTAATCAGCGTGCTCGCAAATTCAACCTCCGCCAACCGGTCGGTCGGGAGAGTATTCGTTCCACCACGCCAGCGCAGAGACATCGAAACGGTCGGCAGGCTGTGCTCCTCCTTGATAAACACGGTGATCCCACTCGCCAGCTCGTGGCGCTGCACATCCTTGCCGATCTCCGGCGTCACGATCTCGACGGGCGGCGCGCCCTCCATCTTCTTCAGCGCCTTCTTGAAGCCCTTGCTGTGTGCCGCCCCGCGCTCGCCCGGAGGCGCCCCATGCGAGTGCTGCACTCCGCCGCCACCGCCACGCTTCGCGCGTCCCCCGGCACTGTCCTCCGGCCTGCGAATCTCGACGGCGCACATCCGGTCGGGCAGCAGGTACTCGTTTGCGACGCGCTTAACATCATCGGCCGTGACCTGGTTGATCAGATCCTGATACTCGTCCATGTATCCGACACGCCCGGTCGAACCGACCGTGACGCCGATAGAGAAAGCCGACCACAAATTCGACTGCATGCGCCGGACACGCGAGACTTCGGTGGACACTTTAGCCCGCTCGACCTCGGCATCCGTGACGCCATTCTGTTGGATGCTCTGCAGCTCTGCGATCATGGCGGCTTCCAGCGCGGCGACTTCGTTGCCCTCCGTCGGTCTGCCACCAAGATTGAAGTCCCCGGCGTAGCGCGCGTTGTATTGCCCGGCGTAGACACTCGAAGCGATGCGCGATCCCTGCACGAGGCTTTGATCGAGCCTTGAACTGTTCATGCCGCCGAGGATGCGCGCGAGAATGTTGAGCGAATAGCTGTCGGTATGCCCCTCCGCAACGGTGACCCAACCAAGATCGATGTTGGGCTCCGCATCAAAACTCACGACCTGACGCCGCTCGCCCTGCTGATCGGGCTCGGTCGTGATCTGGAGCTGCGGAATCTCCTGCCGCTTCCACTTCCCGAGGTGCTTCTTCGCGAGCTTCTCGATCTCCTTCATCTTGACATTGCCGACGATCACCATTGTGCAGTTGCTCGGCGAGTAGTAGGTCTTGAAGTAGGCCTCGGCGTCCTCCCGCTTGAGCTGCGCGATATCCTTGGGCCAACCGATGACCGGCGTCCTATAGGGGTGTGCGCGGTAGAGCATGCCGTTCATGGCCTCTTGCGCGAGTCCACCGGCGCGGTTCTCGTAGCGCATCCGCCGTTCCTCGTGAACGACATCGCGTTCTGAATAGAACTCGCGGAAGACGGGATTGAGCAGCCGCTCGGCCTCCCGTTCGAACCAGAACGTAAGCTGATTTGAAGGCAGCTGCAGGAAGTAATTCGTCCTGTCCCAGCTCGTACTCGCGTTCATGGATGTCCCGCCCGCGCGCGTCACCAGCTCGTCGTACTCGTTCTTGACGATCAGCTTCTTTTGCTCGGCCGAAACCGCTTCGATTTCCGCTTCGAGTTCCTCTATCCGCTCTTCACTGTAATCGGAGAAGGGTTGCTCGGCCTTCGCCCGCTCGGCATCCAGCTCGTGCCAAAGGGCCGTGAGCGTTGCCATGAGTTTCTTCTCACTCTTCCTGTCCATACTGCCCAAGTTTTCGGATCCCTTGAACATCATGTGTTCAAGCAGATGCGCGATCCCCGAGCGCCCCTTGGGATCGGCGGCGCCACCGACGCCAAACTCGTAGTAGGCGGCGAATGTCGGCGAGAAATCCCGCTCGAGAACGAGGATCCTGAGTCCATTGTCGAGTGTGATCTCCTCGACTTGATCGGCAAGCGACTGGACGGTGCCATGGGCCGCTGTCGCGAATAAGCAGAGGATGAGCAGCGAAAGGAAAGTGAGTCGGGAGCGCATGGTTTCTCCTTAAGATCGAAGCGCGTAAATAAATTAAGTCTATTAGCCGATCGTTCGGCCTGTCTCACAGAGTCGGTCAATGAGGTCCAGCTCCCGGGCCACCCGCTGATCCCAGGAATCGAAACGCGCGCGCGCGAAGGCCACCGCCCCCGCCGCCAATTTCTCTCTCAATCCATTGTCATCCATGATCCTGCTGGTGGCTCGAACGAGCGCATCGTCGTCGTTCTCGGGAACGAGCAGACCATTTTGTCCATCGATCACGGTCTCCGCCGTCCCCGTGACATCGCTCGCGAGGACCGGTGTTCCGCAGACCATCGCCTCGCAGGTTGGGATCGCCATATTGGAGTAGGTGTTGATGGTGAGAAAGCAGTCCGACGCCGCGAAGAGCTTTGGAACATCGTCGTGGGGACCCGCGCCGAGGAATCGGACGCGGGCCGCCTGCTCGGCGGGCAATGCCGCCGCGGCTTCACGCAGCATCCCCTCGTCGGGGCCGCTTCCCGCAATCAGGAGCTGCAGCGGTCGTTTCGTTTCGCTAAATAGTCGGGGCAGAATGCGAGCGAGTTGAGTCGTCCCCTTGAAGTGCTCGAGCCGCGCGAGAAAGAGCAGCACTCCGTCCCCTTCGGGTATTTCGAGCCGGGCGCGCTCGGCCCCGGCGTCCATCTCGAGATCGGTCCACTCCGTATGAATGCCGTTGAGCAAAAAGTGGATCCGCTCCTCGGCGAAACCCAGCCGCATCGCCGCCTCTTTACCGAGCGAGCCGTCGTTGAGGATGATCATCGCATCCACCTTGCGCTTCAGCCCTGTCAGAATCTCGTAGTTCTTGAAGAGATACTTCCGGCGTGACCAGACCCGGAAGAAGGCTGCCGTGTAGACGCCGAAGTGCTTGACCACCGAGGGGATGTTCAGCGCCGCCCCGACCTTCTCGGCGCCCGCCGCGCCGAGGTAGCTGAAACCCATCACGATGTCGGGCTTCACCTCGCGCGCCACCTTGACGGCGCCGCG
>PJEL010004254.1_pt1 | contig 11918 bp, 7 predicted proteins | sample 1853271 | NCBI WGS metagenome assembly PJEL01 (sample SAMN08108733, study PRJNA415343) | Invertebrate metagenome, whole genome shotgun sequencing project. | host: Globobulimina | place: Sweden: Gullmar Fjord | collected 2015-08 | reverse complement strand
TCCTCGACGTCCTTGATCACCTTTTGAACCGCCTCGGACTCGACGAACTCCACCCGCTTGCGCTCGGCCTCGGCTGTGTAGACCTGCATGTCGTGGCGTACATTGCGGGCCACGCCCTTCACGAGCTCCTTTGCCTGCCGCCGCTGCTCCTCGTCCGGCATGGCGTCTTGCAGCTTGTCCACGGTTCGCTTCAGCAGATCGGACAGCTTGTCTTCGGGCATTTCGCCTCCCGAGACGTCCTTATCATGACCTCGTCCTTACATGCGGCGGGTCCACATGCGCCGGCGTGCGGCGTTTGCACGGGCAAAGGGAGGACAGGATGCGTGTTTGGTTCCCACTCATCGCGGTGGTGGCTTGCACAGGCGGCACCAAGGACATCGACACCGACCTGACTTCGACGATCGATGACGCCGACACCGACACCGACACCGACACTGATGCCGACACCGACACCGATACGGACACCACGCCGGTCGACCGGAACGGTACCTACGTGGGCATGCTCGATCTGACCCTCGAGTACGTCCTCCAACAGCCACGCTGGGAAGTGTGGTGTGTGGAAGAGGTGACGTTCGAGGTGGATTCCGCGGCCGATCCGATGATCACCGGGGTCGGGACCTGCGATGCAAGTGCGGGCTACCTGGGGGTGGTCGACATCCAATTCCAGGGGGAGATCATCGCTGATCCCTCGGCCGAAGGCGGCTTTCTCCTGGTCGGACTCGGGCTCAACGACCAGTGGGTGGGGGAGTTCGACGCTGACAACTTCTCTGGGGCCGTGAACGGGAGCGGCGCCTTCCAGGGTGGGACCCTGAACTGGAATGGGACCTGGTCGGCCGACCGGTAGGCACCGGAAACGAACCGAACGCAGCTCAATCTCGTCGGCGTCTCACCTGGAACAGTGCCACCAAGAGGATGGAGAGGATCGCCGTGCCCCCGCCAGAAGCGGGAGTGGTCGTCTCACAGCCCATGTTGCACTTGTCCACCGTCCCGGAGCAGTCCTCGTCCAGGCGGTTGTTGCACAGCTCCTCTTTGCCGGGGCTTATGCGCTCGTCGGTGTCGTTGCAGTCCCCGCCAGCTGCAGCCGTGAGCGGGGCCTGGTCGCATGCCTTCCCGGCGATCTCGTCGCTGCCGTACCCGTCGCCGTCGAGGTCCTCGAACCAGGTCGGCCGGTTGGTTGTGTTGGGGTCTGCATCGTCGGCCAGACCCGAGCAGTCCTCGTCGACGTTGTTTTTGTCACACACCTCTCTTGCGCCGGGGTGGATGTCCGGGTTGTTGTCGTTGCAGTCCGTGTTGTCCGACACGTACCCGGATGGCGCAAAGGGGCTGCTGATCGGGGAATTGGGGTCTCCGTAGCCGTCGCCGTCGCGGTCGGCGTAGTAGACCGACGACGACCCCGCGAAAGCGTAGGCCGATCCGGAGTCGGGAGACCAGTTGTTGCCATCTCCTGGGGACCCAGTGATGAAGTCGTCTTGTCCATCGCCGTTCGAGTCTCCGATACCCGCGACCGACCAGCCGAACGCCGCATCCGGCGTCGCGTCGGAGGCGGTGATCCTGGTCTCGGATTGGCTGACGATACCGTTGGCCGTGCCCAGGTAGACGGATACCGACCCGATGCTGTCGTCCCAGGGCGCTCCGACAACGAGGTCATCGTACCCATCGTCGTCCATGTCCCCGATCCCGGAGACCGAGGTGCCGAACTGCTCGCTCGGAGCTGCGTCCGTCGAGGTGAGCTCGACCTCGGTGGAGCGATCGACGCCCCCAGGGCCACCCTTGTAGACGTGGGCTGAGCCCGCATTCGAGTTGTGGCCATTGGCACCGACGATCACGTCGTCGTATCCGTCGTCGTTCAGGTCGCCAGCGCTGGAGACCGAGCATCCGTAATAGTTGGGAGCAACCGCAGATGCGGCCTTGAGCTTGGTCTCCTCGTCGAGGTCGACCCCACCACTGCCGCCCAAGTAGACATAGGCCGAGCCGGTCTCTACGCCATTCCCGTCGGGGAAATACCTGGCTCCAACGATGACATCGGCGTAGCCGTCGCCGTCCACGTCGCCGGCATCTGACACGGAGAAGCCGAACTGGTCGCTTGCCGCCCCATCCGAAGCGGTGAGCTTGATCTCGGAGCCCAGATCGATGCCGCCGCTGCTGCCAGCGTAGTAGTACGCCGCGCCCGAGCGGGACCCGTTGTCGTCCACGCCGAGGGCGCCGACGATGATGTCGTCGTATCCGTCGTCGTTCACATCCCCAGCCCCCGAGACCGAGGCGCCAAAGGCATCGCGGGTCACGCCATCCGAGGCGACGATCTTGAACTCGCTGGAACGATCGATGCCGCTATTGGAGCCAAAGTAGATGTAGGCTGAACCGGCCCAGAGCCCGTTGTCATCGTCGTGGTATGCGCCGACGATGATGTCGTCGTATCCGTCGCGATCCACGTCGCCGGCACCAGAGACCGAGTAGCCGAAGAAGTCGTCCGCCATCCCGTCCGAGGCGACGATCTTGGTCTCCGTGTTGGCGTTGATGCCGCTGCCGCCACCGAGGTAGACGTACACTGCGCCGGAATCCAATCCGTTTTCGCCGTCGCGGTATGCGCCGACGATGGCGTCGTCGTATCCATCGTCATTCACGTCCCCCGCGCCCGCGACTGTCAGGCCGAATGATGCGAGTGGAAAGCTGTCCGAGGGGACGAGCTTCGTGCCTTCGCTCAGCCCCGAGCGACGGGAAAAGCCAGATAGATCCTGGTCCGGGGGGGCCTCGCAAGAGACCAGAAGAAGTGCGAGGACGGCAACCGTCATTTACTCTCCCAGCCCCATCGTTACAGCATAAGAGGAATTGGTCGCTTTCGCAGGATTGCTTTCCCCTCTGTCCAATAAATGATGGATATCGGGCCTCGACACTTGCGCGACCGTGCACACCCTTGCTGCATGTCCACGTCAGCTTCTCCCGCCGCCGAGCCCCCGAGCCCGTGGACCAAGACGCTGCGGTGGCTGCGGGGCGAGGCGGAGGCAGTCCAGACAGATCTCGCCGGATACCGGCTGATCCTCGATGCCGTCAACCGGCATGGTGAGGCCCTCCGAGGGGAGACGGACGACGCACTGAAGAGCCGGGGCTCGGCGCTCCGGTTGCGGGTACGCGATGGCGAAGCACTGGACACCCTGTTGCCCGAGGCCTTTGCATTGGTGCGAGAGGCCGCGGACCGCACGATCGGACTGCGCCCCTACGATACTCAAGTCATTGCGGCGATTGTGCTGTTTGAGGGCCGACTTGCGCAGATGAAGACCGGAGAGGGCAAGACCCTGGCCGCGGTGCTGGCCGCCTCCCTGGTTGGTCTCACTGGACGCGGGGTCCACATCCTCACCTTCAACGATTACCTCGCCGGGCGCGATGCGGAGTGGATGGGCCCCGTCTACAGATTCCTCGGGCTCACGGTGGGGGTGGTGCAGCAGGGCATGCCCGTCGAGGCCCGACGTCGGGCGTACCAGGCCGACATCACCTACGCCACCGCGCGGGAGGCGGGGTTCGACCTCCTCCGGATCCAGCTGGTTCGCGATCCGACCCAGGTCGCCCATCGGGGCCTGCACTACGCGATCGTCGACGAGGCGGACTCCATCCTCGTTGACGAGGCGCGAATACCGCTGGTGATAGCGGGACAACGCTTGGATTCCGGTGCCAGTCGCTATCTGCTGGCGGCCGCGGTAGGCGCTCTGGAGCCCACAGTCGACTTCGAGGTCGATGACGACGGTCGCAGCGTCTTCCTCACCGAGCGCGGATGTGATCGCCTCGAGGCCGAGCTCGACCGTGGGGATCTCTACTCGGGGGCCAACGGGCTTCTCCTGGCCGAGATCCATCAGGCACTGCACGCGCGAGCCCTGCTGCAATGCGGCGTCGATTACATCGTGCGAAACGAGAAGATCGAGTTGGTTGACGCGTTCACCGGGCGGGTTGTGCACTCGCGGCGGTGGCCGGACGGACTGCACGCCGCGGTCGAGGCCAAGGAGGGGCTGCCCATCCAGAAGGGAGGCCGGATTCTCGGCTCCATGTCGCTGCAGCATCTGCTCGAGCGGTACGAGATTCTCTCGGGAATGACGGCAACAGCTGTGTCGGCGGCCGAAGAACTCTCGGGGTTCTACGGGCTGAAAGTGGTGGTACTGCCGGAGAATCGCCCCTGTATCCGGGAGGACATGCCCGACCGGGTCTTCACCCATAGGGAAGCCAAGATAGCGGCCTTGATCACCGAGATTCGAGATGTGAACGCCTCGGGTCGGCCGGTGCTGGTGGGAACTCGCAGCGTCGAGGAGTCGGACCGTCTGGCGGCTCGCCTGCGCGAGGACGGGATCGTCTGCCAAGTCCTCAACGCTCGCAACGATGCAGAAGAAGCGGGGATCATCGCCGAAGCTGGCGCGCTGGGGGCCGTGACCATCTCCACCAACATGGCCGGACGCGGCACCGATATCCGCTTGGGCGGGGCCGACGAGAGAGAGCGGGAGGTGGTGCTGGCCCTGGGCGGTCTGTACGTCATCGGCACCAATCGCCACGAGAGTCGACGCATCGACAACCAGCTGCGGGGGCGCTCTGGACGGCAGGGAGACCCTGGGACTTCCCGGTTCTTTGTCAGCCTCGAGGACGATCTGATGGTGCGCTTCGGGATCGACCGTTTCCTGGAGAGCCGATTTGTCCAGCGCCAGGACACAAACATCGACCACCCCGTGGTGCAGGGAGAGATCGAGCGCCTCCAGCGCAATGTCGAAGGCCAGAACTACGACGTGCGGCGCGCCCTGTGGAAGTACGCGTCGGTCGTGGAGCAGCAGTCCGGAGCCCTACACGACTTTCGGAGCGAGGTCCTGCACGGGCGCCTCTCCTCCATGTGCGAGGAGCGTTCGCCACAGCAATGGTCGGTTCTGAAGCAGGCTCTCGGTCAGGTGGGCGTCGAGGAGATCGAGCGGCAGATCACCCTGCACCACATCGATCTCGCCTGGGAGGAACACCTCGCCCTGACCTCAGAGCTCCGCGAGTCCATCCACCTGGTGAAGCTGGCCGGCGAGCCCCCTCTGGAGACGTTTCGCAAGCGCAGTCTGCAGGCCTACTGGGCACTGGAGGAGCGACTGGACGAGCAGATCATCGGCACCTTCGACGCCCTGCGCATCGGGCCCAGCGGGGACGTCGATCTGGCCTCCCATGGCCTCACGCCTCCGAGCGCGACCTGGACCTATCTGGTGGATGACCAGGGGCCGAGTGGCCTACTGGCGGTCTCGGGCATCGAAAATCCGGCGGCCGGACTTGGGGCGATCATCGCTTTTCCGCTGGTGATCGTCGGGGCACTCTGGCGGCGTTGGCGCAAGGACTAGCGCTCCTCGACGAAGTGTCGCTCGAGCTCGACCTCAAAAGGCTCGCCGTCAGCGCTTTCCATCTCGAGGAACAGGGGGCTGCCCTCTGGCCCGATGAGGAAGCGATGCCACTCGCCCTCCAACGCCGTCACGGTCTCCCCGTTGATCGCCAGGATGCGATCTCCGAGCTCGATGCCGGCCTGTTCGGAGGGCGAGTCCGAAGGCACGGTTCGGATCACCAGGGCCTCTTCCTCTCTGGCGAGTGTGAGGGCGAGACCGGCGGGCGCGAAGTCCGGGAACTCGAGCTCCAGATCCACCGGCGACCCGAGCTCTAGATCGAGGGAGATTGTTTCGTTGCAGAACGTCGCCGCCATGCGGAATCGACAGGCTCTGACCTCGCAGGGTCCAGGTTCGGCCTCGATTTCCACGGGCCCTTCCTGGAGGGCGCGGTACAGACTCATCCCGCAGACATGTGCATATATTTCCCTGTTGTTCGTTCCCTCGGCAAGCAACGTCGACACGCGGATCGCGACCATCTCCTTGGCCTCGGGATCCCGCGAGAAGATGCAGGCCACGACGCCGTCGTCCTCGGTCCACCAGATCACCGGAGCCTGCTGGTGGCCGTAGAGCTCGACCAGCCCGGCACCGTCGGCGGTCGGCGCGGAGAACCGTAGGGCGTGACTGTTGACGTCACCGGCAACCGACATCACCTCCGACGAGTTTGCGGCGAACATCAGAACGCGTTGGTCATCCTTTCTTCCGGTGACTTTGACGGGCAGCGGACAGCTCACTTCGCGCCAGACGATCGGCATGCTCGAGGGGCCGTCGTCGGACGGCTCGACCTCCGGCATTGGCTGTTCAACCGCGCGCAGAAGTGGAGCAACACGAGGGTCAACGTCCACTTCAGCTTGAGGTGGGGGGATCAGGAACCACAGGCCCAAGGCGAGGATCACACCCACGACGGCGGCAAGTCCGATTCGTTTCATATGCAACCCTACCCGCCGAGGATGACAACCCGGCTCCAGGCTGCCATAATGTACTCGCTGTCACTCCTCAGACGGCATGTGGAGAAATCATGGGCAAGAGCCGAGGGCAAGCGCCCCAGATCACGCCTCAGCAGGTGATCCAGCAGGCCCCCACCGTGGAACCCGAATCCATGGGGCCGGTGAACCTCACGGACTCTGCTTCGCAGATGATCCAGAACGAAGTGCAGGTCGCGATGGGCAATGCCGTCGCCAAGGACCTGCTCAAGGATGCCGTTGAGGAGACTCCCGAAGACGGTGCCCTGCTCGACCTCGCCACAGAGGCGGGCGGCGGCGGCGTCGCCACGGCGGGTCCTCCCCCCGGCGCCGATCCGACCGATCCCACCGAAGCACAGGAGAGCGGCGCCCGCGCCCTGCAGACCGCGTCGGGCGGCACCATGCTTCCGGTCGTCGTCCAAGAGAAGCTGGAGCCGGTGTTCGGAGCGGCCATCACAGATGTGAAGGTTCACACTGAAGAGTCCGCCGTCGAGGAAATCGATGCCGGAGCAGCTGCCCTCGGCACCGACGTGTTCTTCGCGCCGGGCCGCTTCAACCCGTCCACCCCCGAGGGCCTCGGCCTCATCGCCCACGAACTCACTCACGCCATCGGCGAGGGAGCTGATGGCGGCGGGCTCACCCTCGGCGCGACCGACAGCGGCGCCGAGTCAAAGGCAGAGGGCATCCAGGAAGCCGTGGAATCCTCCCTCACCGGCGAGGGAACCGGCGAAGAGCTTCCCACCGTTGCGCCTGTGGGCGGCGAGGGCGACACGATCCGACGCGGCGAGGCAGGGGTTCATCAGAACGACATCACCATGCCCGCAGCCGGCGTCGATGCGCCGCATCTGAATAGCCCGAACAACCCGAATAACCCTCGCAATGACACCAAGCAGATGGGCGGCTTCCGGCACCGGGACTCCGAGAACCTGTCCCCGGCCCAGCGCCAGGCCCTGCAGATCTACGCGGGCAACTTCCTGTCAGACTTCTCCCAGGCCAACGTGCCCAAGGTCGTCGGCATCCTCGGCAACATGCCGACCGTCGACAGTGACGGCAACATCGCTACCATTGGGGCCGCGGGTGCGGGCCAGGTGATCCAGACGATCCTGCACGCCTTTGCAGTCCTCGAGCTCGGCACCGAGGCGGCCGAGATGGTTGCGGCCTCCCGTGCGCAGAACACCGAGGTCTACACGCTGGCCCGCCACATGGACAACCCCACCGGCGCCAGCGGCCAGACGGACTTCGTGGTCGCCAACGATGACGGCTTCGCCGCCGGCTCCACTCGCGGCGGCAGCGGCGATGCGCTCACGACCACCTGTGTGGCCACAACGGCGGTCTCGCCCGAACAGCAGGCCAACATCTCTTCGACCGCAAACAGCGCTGCAAATATCACCGGCTCGAGTCCCAACACTTTCCGCCCCAATCTGACTGCCGCCGTCCAGAGCGACAACAACGATCTTGCGGTGCGGGAGAACGCCCAGCACGAGGGGCCGGCGACTCCGGGCCAGCTGCAGTACGAGAACCCCAGCCTGTACCGTGTCTCTCCCGCGGGGCTCCAGAACCACCTCTACAACAGCGTCGAGATGTCGAAGAACTCGTACACCACGGCCGCGGACCTCGGACCGACGCCCGAAGGTCGCATGCATGTCGGCTACGGCGATCACATCGTGCAGGACTACTTCTCCCACACGAACTTCATCGAGGTCGCCCTCAACAGCTACGTGCAGCAGATGATCGCCGACGGCGCCAACCTGCACGCCGACCTGACCAGCGAACATGAACCCCACGATGAGCACCACGACGAACACACCATCGGCAGCGGGCAGGACCACGGGCACCAGCACGACAATCCCCACGACCATTCCAATCTCAATGCGGAGCAGAAACAGAACGCCCGCGATCGCTTGGCCACCCGCCTCTCCATCGACCAGGGCACCGAGGATCGCGAACAACTGGTCAACGCCCAGTTTGTCTCCCCCGTGTTCGATCGCGTCTCGGTCGACGAGAACGGGAACGAGCGTCAGGCCGTAACAACCGGTACTTTCGGCTCGACAGATACCCTCATCAGCCTGGCCCATCTGCTCGTGCCGGTGATGCCCAAGCTGCACGCCTCCATCCAGCAGTCCGTCGACAGCTTGCTCGGCCTCATCAACAACGCCGGGCCCGACTCCAACTGGACGAGCATCTCTGAGTCCCTGGCGAGCTCTGGCCGCGACGGTACCGCCCTCAAGATCCTCATGGAGGGTCTCGGCGATGCTGGATTCAGGATTCCGGTACCCTCGGGCGTCGAGTTCGAGATGGGCACCATGCCGATCAGTCCTGGCATCTTCGGCGATCCGTGGACCGTGCCCGTGCCGACCGGCATCGATCTCAGCTACACCGGGGTGGCCCTTGCGCCGGCGGTGGACACCTTCATCGGTGTCTACAAGAAGGTGCAGACCCTCAAGAACGGCCTCGGCCGCTTCTCCCGGTGGATCGGGATCTCGTCCGTCGCCACAGCTATCGACGACGCCTGGAATGCGGCGACCTTGGCCTTCCGCAACGAGGTTCAGAGAGCACTCAGCCGGCTGCAGGTCGAGTTGGTCACCAAGATCACCGCCGAGGTCACCGGTGCCCCCGAGCTCACCCCCGAGCAGCTCAGCAACATCGCGTCGGGGAACATGGCCGACGCCGCCGCAGGGCTCGAGGCCGCCGTCGAGTTCGCCGGCCAGACCACGAACATGGACTCTCGCCTCGCTGCGGGCGGAGACATGTACGACCTGACAACGGCGCGCGACAACGCCGACACCAACGCCACCGACACCAACGGCGATGGGTCCGTCAGCCAGGAGGAAAAGGACGCCTACATCGAGCTGCAACGTCAGGAACTCGAGCGCCGGGTGGGCCCGTGCACGGGCATGGGTACCGTGGACGAGCCGTGGGAACCCGTCAACAATATGCCGCCGTCTCACACCGAGATCAGCAAGGACCATCCACCTCACGATCCGGGCAACCACGACCATCTCACCACGTCCAGCTCCCACGTCGCCCAACACACCGACCACAACCCGACGATCCTCAACCCCAATGCCGACAACCTGTCGTTCACCGGGCGCAACGAGCGGCGTGGCGATCTCAACCACCAGCGCAGCGAGGACAACAAGCGCCGGGGACGGGTCTCCCGCGACAACGACGGCCACTACCCGAGCGCGCAGGCCGAGGGCGGCAAGCTCGTCAACCAGCTCGCGCCGGGAGCCGATCTCGACGAAGACGGCCGCATGGGCGACTCCAACAACGACGGCCACGGCGACGGTCACGGGTCTTCGTTCTACAACCTCGGGGTCGGCCTGGCCGTCGAGGCGCAGCGACACCTGTACAAGCAGATGGAAGCAGTGTGGGCAGAGACCACGGGCGACGAGAACTTCCACCTCCTCGGAGACGCCGAGTCGTCCAACCGTCGCGACGCCGGCATGCAGGTCGGCCACGACGCCATCCAGCAGCAGGCACAGGAAGCGAGCGCCCGCGAGGGCCGGAGAGCTGCCGGGCAGACGTCGATTCGCGTTCCCAGCGGCGGAAGCCTCACCCTGGCGCAGATCACCTCGGCCCACGCACCGACCTCGATTCAGACCAACGGCAACATGCGGGTCGACAACACCGCCAGCCGCTGGACCGAGCTCCGCGACGCCAACAGCTCGGTGCTGCCCGAGGGCGTAGAGGCGGACACCAACCTCACCGGAGTCGCTGCTGGACAGAGCCTCCAGTACCCAGCTGGCTGGCTGGCGCGGCCGACCATGACCCACGCCCAGTCCTCATCGCAGGCCGCCGACCGCGGTCCGGCCCTGAACCGCATGCACGATCTCGTCGATCTCTTCATCAGCCACCCCGACGACAGCACCTGGTGGCGGACCGTGATGGACAACTACGTGGTCTCCAACGAAGAAGAGGTCTTCAACCACATTCGCAGGCGGAACGCGACCATGGCGAATCGACGCTAGATGCCCGAACACATCGAACCATCTGCGGTCGCCGGGATCGGCTGGGAGCCGATCACCGAGGCCCCGGAACGACCTCACAACGCCATCTTTGCCGATCCGAACTGGGCACAGATCGACACCCAGCTGCGCGCCCTCAAGGTGATCGCGGCCCTTGGGCCGGAGCGCACTGACGCCACCGGTGCCAAGGCGTGTAGGGCGCTGTGGTGGACCGAGTCCGACGGCTCGATCCTGTGGCTGGCTCTGAGCGAGCACCACCCCACGTGGCTGTGGCTGCCCGTCGACGAACAAAACGCTGCCGATGTGGTGAAGCGCTACTTCGGAGAGCCAGAAGGCGACGAGCAACTGTGCGTATTCTCCTTTGGCCTGGTGGGAGACGCGCGCGTCCTGGAGGAAGAACTCCTCGATCAGAATCCCTTCTGCTGCAGCTACTCCATTGGCGCTCCCGACTCCGACGAGTTCGGCACCACGCACCGGGTCACCGTGGAGACCCTGCACAGTCGCTCCAAGGTCACCATCAACGCCTATGGCGGATTGTGTACGGCATCCGTTCGTTATCGGCCTGCATCCGAGGGTGCAGTCGTCGCGCGCTTGAACGAGGCGCTGGACTTCGACTTCCCGTTGGATCTACCCGTCGATGTCATCGCCTGCTTGCACCGTCCCACCACCCGTAGCGGCCGCCAGATCCACGCCGTGCTCGGACAGGACCTGCCGGCAGGAATGCAGATCACCGCGGTTCTCACCCTGGAGCTGGTGGGGGCCGAGCTGGTGGCCGACGACCTGGCTGAGCTGGCCACGAGCGAGAACTCGGAGCTGCGTCGCGCCGTCATCTCGGTTGCCGGTCGGCGAGGGTTCAGCGATCTGCTGGTCGGGATCCGAGAGCGAGAGACCGTTCCGGCGTTGGTGGCGCAGCTGGACGAGCTGCTGCAGGGATAGATCCATGTGGACTGCAGACAGGGTCCGATCGGGCTCCGTGGTGAAGCTAGGGCTCTCCGAGTCTGGCCAGCCTATGACCTGGCAGCGAGTCCTGGACCAGTGGCAGCGGCCGGAGTTCGCGGACTGGTTCTCGGTGTTGCTGGCGGACTCCGAGTGGCCGGCATTCTTCTGGGAGTGCCCGCCGATCACCCTCGCTGATCTGGAGCAGCCCTTCGAGTTCGTGCTCGTCAACAGCCCAGGACTGGCGCTGGTGTCGCCGGATCCCGGGCCCTTCGCCGGCCAGTTCTGGACGGAGGGTCCGGTGGCGAGCTTCCAGAACCTCGGCGGCGACGCCTTTCTGGTGGCGCCGTGTCCGGGCTCAGCAACCGAACACTCCGCGCACCTGGCGGCCTTCCTGCGGGGGGCGAATGCCGAGGTGAAGCGCGCGCTGTGGGCGGCGGTGTCCGAGGGTGTCGTGACCGAGCTCGGGCGGGACAAGCTGTGGCTTAGCACTTGCGGTCTCGGGGTGTATTGGGTGCACATCCGCCTGGATCGCAGGCCGAAGTACTACTCGCATGGCCCGTACCGGCATCGATGAACGTGAGTCGACATGTATTGCCGAACATGGCGTGACGGCCCTTGACGACGGCCTGAGGCGCGGGGCCTCCGGATGGAGATCCGAGAAAACGTCGGGTCGG